>Ga0209971_1000166_pt1 | contig 19808 bp, 13 predicted proteins | sample InoplaM3SAM_FD_187588 | JGI IMG/M metagenome (GOLD analysis project Ga0209971, IMG submission 187588) | Arabidopsis thaliana rhizosphere microbial communities from the Joint Genome Institute, USA, that affect carbon cycling - Inoculated... | ecosystem: Host-associated > Plants > Roots >... | reverse complement strand
TATGCACCTGATTTCGACGCGTCGAGCTGCCGCGGCTCTCATCCTGTTCTGCGTGACGCCAGCCCTGCCCGCCGAGGAGGCGCCCCCGACGGCCGGGTATCAACACTACCTCATCGGTAACGCGGCTGACGTGGTACGGCCGACGACCGGGCTGCTGGTGCTCCAGGGCGGGGGGGACGATGTCGACGAGAATTACATCCGTATGGGCGCCCATGGAGGCGGCGGCGACTTCGTGGTGCTGCGCGCCTCGGGCGAGGACGACTACAACGACTACATATACGCGCTTTGCCACTGCGACTCGGTCGAGACCATCGTCTTCTACGACCGCGAGGCGGCGTCCGATCCCTACGTGATCCGTACGATCCGCAACGCCGAGGCCGTCTTCATCGCCGGCGGCGACCAGTCACGCTATGTGCGTTTCTGGCAGGGGACGCCGGTCCAGGATGCGATCAACTTCGTCGCGGCGAAGCCGGCGCCGGTCGGCGGCACGAGCGCGGGCATGGCGATACTGGGCGAGTTCTCCTATTCCGCGATGGGCGAGGACAGCCTGACCAGCAAAGCCGCGCTAGCGGACCCGTTCGCTCCTGACCTGACCCTCGCGCGCGACTTTCTCGAAATGCCAGGGCTGCACGGCGTGCTGACCGACCAGCACCTGTGGGAACGCGATCGGATTGGCCGCACCGTCACCCTGCTTGCGCGGCTGCTGCATGACGGCTGGATCGCGGAAGCCCGAGCGATCGCCGCCGACCGGGAAACCTCCGTGCACATCGATCCGCGCGACGGCGGGGTCGAGGTATTCGCCACGGCGGATCATCCGACGCCGTACGTGTACTTTTTACGCGCCGCGCGTCCGCCGGAACGCTGCGAGCCGGGGCAGCCGCTCACCATCCGTAACGTCGCCGTCTATCGCCTCGCCCCCGGCGGCCGCTTCGACCTTGCGTCGTGGAGCGGGCGCGGCGGGATCGCTTACACGCTCAGCGCCGAGGACGGTCTGCTGCGCTCTTCGCGCGGCGGGTTGTATTGATACCACTGCGACCATCTGGCAAATCCCGATCGCCTGCGATAGGCTCGTTATTGCTCGACGGCGCGTGACTTCAGAACAGGGGGCTCGATGTTCGATCGACGCTACAATTCAAGCCCGCTCACGGCGGCCATCTTCGCGACGCTATACCCGTCTCTGTCCCTGGGGCAGCAAGGCGCGGCGGCGGAATCCGGCAAGCTCGAAACCATCATCGTGACCGCGACGCGGCGCGAGCTGAACCTCCAGGAAGTCGGGCAGAGCATCACTGCCTTCTCAACTGCCGACATCGAGCGGCAGGCGCTGCAGGACGCCGAGGACGTAATCGGCGCGCTGACGAGCGTGAATCTCATCAATAACCAGCCGGGCCGCAATCAGATCTTCATGCGCGGCATCTCGACGGGTTCGGACGAGTACTACACCGACAGCCAGGTGTCGATATATCTCGACGATCAGCCACTCACGTCGGTCTCGCAGCAGGTCGATATCCGCCCGATCGACATCGAGCGGATCGAGTCACTGCCCGGTCCCCAGGGCACGCTGTTCGGGTCGAGCTCGCAGTCGGGAACGCTCCGGTACATCACGAACAAACCGGATGTTCAGGGCTATTCCTCGCAGGTCGACTTCGAGGTGGGCACGATCAAGGGCGGCGAGGAGAGTTACGACGTCAGCGGTCACCTCAACATCCCGATCAACGACCAGCTTGCCGTGCGCGTCGTCGGCTTCTACAACGACGAGGGCGGCTGGGTCGACAACGTCCCGGGCGAGACGTTCATGGGCGACCGCGACAACGCGGACCTCGTCGAGGACGACTTCAACGATTTCGAGACCTACGGCGGTCGCATCGCAGCGCGCTGGATGATCAATCCGCAGTGGGAGACGACGCTCAGCGTGATCTCGCAGTGGGCCCGCACGGACGGCAGCTGGGAGTCGGACCCGGCACTCGGCGACTACAAGATCACGCGTTTCTTCAAGGAGTGGCGCGAGGACAACTGGTACCAGACGTCGCTCAACGTCACGGGCGATCTCGGCTTCGCCGACCTGTCGGTCACAGGTTCGTATTTCGATCGCAACGTGGACTACGAATGGGATGACATGACCTATGACCAGTGGCGGGCCGGCCATACGCGGTACGACCTCGTGGCGGTCCACTATCCAAACACGGCCGAAAAGCCCAACTACACGTCGTACAACACGTGGTACGCGATATACGACACTCTCACGCCCACCGGGGCTCTGATCGGGCAGACCTACAACTGGCAGAAGCAGAACCGCGAAACCTTCGAGGTACGCCTGACCTCGAAGGGCGAGAGCCGGTTCCAGTGGATGGCCGGTCTTTTCTACGAGGACGTGTATGACTGGTGGGACTACGGCACGGAGCTGCCGGGTCTGCAAGACACACGGGCCTGGTACGTTGCAAACTACTACGCGAAAAATGCTGAGTACGCCGGGTACGACGTCCAGTATCCGATTGCTCCGACCGACATCTACTACCAGAACATCTTCGACAAGTCCGTCAAGCAGAAAGCCGTGTTCGGCGAGCTTACCTATGAGCTCACCGAGAAGTGGTCCGTGACGGGCGGGGCGCGGTGGTTCGAGTACGACCGGCACGAGGTCGACATCTCGTACGTGCCGGCGGGCATGCCGGTGTGGGACACGGACGCCGGGGTTGATGCCGATGGGGACGGCGACCCCGACGGCGCATTTGTCGGCGGACGCATCGAAAGCTCCGGTACGGACAGCGACACGGTCTTCAAGTTCGCTACGCAGTACAAAATCGACGACGATCGGATGGTGTACCTGCTGTACAGCGAGGGGTTCCGCCTCGGTGGCAACAACGCGGCGCGCGCGGCTGCAACGGGGCTCGTTCCATTGGAGTTCAAGCCGGACAAGCTCGCGAACTACGAGGCGGGCCTCAAGAGCACCTGGTTCGAGGATCAAGTGCAGCTCAATGTCTCGGCGTTCTACATGAAATGGACGGATTTCCAGATCAACAGCGACGGTCCGGGCGAAGCGCCCTTCTGGGTACGGGGCATCTTCAATGGGAACGATGCGGAGCAGAAGGGTGTCGAGATCAACGGTGTCTGGAACGTGACTCCGAACTTCGTGCTCGAGGGAAGCGTCACGCTGGCCGATCCGGAGTTCACAGAGGAGACGCTGCTTCCCGGCGAGGAGCCGGAGGATCCACACATCGTGAAGGGCACGCCGTTGCCCCTCTCGCCGGAGCGGAAATACTGGGTATCGGCCGAATACACGTTACCCAACTTCATGTCGTGGGACGGCGACCTCTGGACCCGTTGGTCGTACAACTATCAGTCGGACACCTGGAAGGACATCGATGCAGCCGTTGCCCGGGATCCCGACCAGAACATCCCTTCCTGGTCGACGAGCAACCTCCAGTTCGGTTTCAGCCACAACAGCGGCTGGGAGGCGGCACTGATCGTCCGTAATCTCTTCGATGAGAAGAGCGTCAACTGGCTGAGCTCGGCGAACTACGGCGAGTTCTTCGGCGATCCGCGCTACCGTTTCATCCGCACATTGCAGCAGCCGCGCACGGTCAGTCTGTCCTTCACCAAGAAATGGTGACGGACGCGGGCATGGGCTGACGCCCATGCCGGCGTTCCCTCGCGTGCGATCGATGAAGTGAAGCTCGTCACGACCTCGGTCGTCCGTGGCAGCCAGCAAGGCCAGAGCCACGGCGGCGTATACCTGATCGACCTCGAGCGCCGCTCGGTGCGTCAGACCATCGACTGGAACAGGGGCGACATCGACTGGCAGGGCCGCGGCTGGGATCGCGGCCTGCGCGGCATCGCATTCGATGGCGAGCTCGTATACATCGCCGCAAGCGACGAGCTATTCGCGTTCACGCCTGACTTCCGGCCCGCAGGCTCCTGGCGGAATTCTTATCTCAAGCATTGCCACGAGATCGCGGTCCACGAGCGCACCCTGTACCTGACCTCGACCAGCTGCGACAGCATCCTCGGGTTCGATCTGGATGCGCACGAGTTCCGCTGGGCGATGCATGTCGCGACCGACCAGTTCCGCTTCAAGGCGAGCATCTTCGATCCGCGGACCAAGGACGGGCCGCTGATGCTGAACAAGCTGCACGTCAACAGCATCCACTGCACCGAGGGCGGGATGTACATGACCGGGCTCCGCACCGGCGGAATGCTGCTCTACAACGGCAGGCAGGTGCAGATGGCCGCGGAGCTCCCGCCCGGCTCACACAACGCCCGGCCCTTCCGGGACGGCGTATTGTTCAACGACACCGAAGCCGACGCGTTGCGTTACGCCGGTCGCGGCGAAGGACGCGAAGATCGTGCTCTGAAGGTGCCGCGCTACCCGGAAGGGGAACTGCTGAACCGGGATGTCGACGCGACCAGTGTCGCTCGCCAGGCCTTTGCGCGCGGTCTGTGCGTGCTGTCCGACTCCGTTGTCGCCGGCGGCTCGTCACCGTCGACCGTGACGGTCTATGACCTCGCCGCCAACGAACGGCTGCTATCGGTGAACCTTACGATGGATGTGCGCAATGCCATCCATGGCCTCGAGGTCTGGCCGTACGACTGAGCCCCGGCACCGCGATTCACTGCCCCGCGTTGCGGACGACTTCCGGCAGACCGGCAATGATGTCGGCGAACTCGTCGACCCAGAATCCGAGGTGCTTTTCGTAGCGGCGCCAGTAGCCGAGCGCGTCGGTGTAGAGAGGCTGGCGGACCTGTTCGGAGCTCGCAGTCTTGACTGGCCGTTGCGTCTCGTGGAAGCGCACGCAAGCTTCCTCGAACGGCAGCCCGCAATGCGCAAGGATCCTGCGAACCTGCGTCTCGAGGTCGGTGACGGTCTCCTCGTAGTGGACGTCGAGCACCTTGCCGGGAAGAACCTCGTGCCAGTGCTGCATCGTCGCGTGGTACTGGCGGTAGTAGGTCGCGAGCTCCATCATGTCGTACGTAAAATGCTGACCCTCGCCCCATAGCTGCCGGTAGCTACCGAGGCAGCTGTCGCAAGGATGGCGGCGCGCGTTGATGATCTTCGCGTTCGGCAGGATCAGGTGCATGAGTCCGACGTGCGAAAAGTTGTTCGGCAGCTTGTCCGTGAAGAACGGTCTGCTGGTAGAGCGGTAATTCCGGGTCTCCTCGATGTACTGCTGCCCGTACGCGCGGAAGTCCTTCGTTCGCAGGTCGAGCACGGACTTTGGATACGCGACGTGATCTCGCCGATAGCGGCCGATGGAGTCGGCGACACGGCTCAGCGTCGGCAGCTCGGCCGTGCCTTCGACCTGGCTGTGACTGGCAAGGATCTGCTCGATCAGCGTCGACCCTGAGCGGGGCAGTCCAACGATGAGTATGGAGTCCGGAGCATCAAAGCCAGCGCCCGCGCGTGATTCGAGGAACTCCCGACTGAAGACCTCGATGATCTCCTCGTGGCGGATCTCATTCGCGACCGGATCGTGGGAAACGCGCTTGCGTTGCCGCTCGTTGCCTGTGTCGTAGTAATGCCAGGCGGCCTCGTAGTTGCCCCTGTCCTCATGGGCCTTGCCAAGCGCAAATCGGAAGTGCACATCGGCGCTCTCGCTCAGGTCGGTGCGCGACACCTGTTCTTCCATCGCCCTGACTTCTTCGCTCTCGAACCTGAAGACCTTGAGGTTGGCCATGCTCCAGTAGACTTCGCCGAAGTCCGGCCTCAACCGGATTGCCGTGCGGTACGCCTCCAGCGCGCGGACCTGATCGCCTGCGGTCTTCAGGATGTGGCCATAACCCATCTGCGCACCGGCGACGCCCGGGTTCAGCGCGAGCGACCGGGCATACGCGTCGATGCTCTTCTGGGTCTCGCCGACGTGTGCGTACGTGGCGCCCAGGCCGGCCCATGCGGCAGGACTGGCCGGGTCCAGCGTCGCAACCGTTCTGAAGCAGGCAATCGCTTCGCGGTCCCGTCCTGCTTCGCGCAGCAGATTGGCCAGCATCGACCAGGCCACGACAAAGTCCGGTGCCCGCGCAGTCGCGCGCCGCAGCAGCGCCTCGGCATCGCTGACCCGCCCCTCCTCGCGTATGTAGATGCCGGCCAGGCAGCGCATCGCATCGACGTTGTCCGGATCCTCACGCAGGGCGTTGCGCAGCGTGTCTATCGCCTCAGCCTTGCGATCGGCGCGCAGGTGATCCATCGCGAGTGCGACCTGCCCCTTGCCCGGCGCTTGGTCGAAGAACTCTTCAAAGGCCGCATCGGCCTCGCGACCTCGGTCGAGCAGCGCAAGCGACTGCCCGAGCTTCTTGTGGGCACGAGGCAGCCGGGGTTCTAGCTGGATTGCCCGCTTGAAGCACGGCACCGCCTCTTCGTGACGACCCTGCAGCGCGAGTACGCTGCCGAGATCCTCGTGCAGATGCGGGAAGTCCGACCGCAGCGACAGCGCAAGGCGCACGGTCTCCTCGGCCTCCGCGTAGCGCGCCTGTTTGGAAAGTGCATGGCCAAGGAGTCGCAGGTGCTCGACTGAGCCCGGGCTGCTGTCGAGGTAGTTGCGGCAGATCTCTTCGGCCTGCGACGGCCGATTCGCCTGCAGTGCCTCGAGCGCGGCGCTGACGCTGTCCTGCTTCGCCCGTAACGGAGACGTCATTTCAGATACTTGTCGAACCATGCCTGTACGCGGTGCAGGTAGTCCTTTTCGAACTCCTCGCTCCATCCACTGTGATGCGTATCCGGGTAAACCACCAGCTGCGTGTCGACGCCTCTGGCGCGCAACGACTGGTAGAAAAGCTCGGCGTTGAGGACGGGCACGTTCCAGTCGTCGCGACCGCCGAGGAAGAGTGTCGGCGTCGTGACACGTCCCGCCTGTGTCAACGGCGAAAGCCGCTCGTATTTCTCCCGGTTTTCCCACGGAACGCCGAGTTCCCAGTTGTACCACTTCTGATAGATGTCGTGACCGTAGTTGGCGACGATCATGCTGTGTCCGGCTCCCGAGGCTGCGGCCTTGAACCGCTGCGTGCGCGTGATGACCGTATTGGTCATGTAGCCGCCGTAGGAGTAGCCGAAGACACCGAGCCTCTCGGGATCCGCGTAGCCGAGGCCGATGACGTGGTCGATGGCCGCGATGAGGTCGTCGTAGTCCGTGATGCCCCAGGTCTGGTAGATCGCGCGTACGAACGCCTGGTCGCGGCCGGTGGAGCCACGCGGGTTGGGCTCGACGACCACATACCCGTTCGCCGCCAGGTACTGTGGCTGAAACCCGTAGCCATACGCGAAGCGGCTGACCGGACCGCCGTGGATGTGCAGGATCGTCGGATACCGGCGCTTCGGATCGAAGCCTGGCGGTGTCGTCACGAACGCCTCGACCAGGGTGCCGTCCGGGCTGCGGAACTCGACCCTGCGCTTGTCGCCGAGCGTCACCGAGCGCAGGTACGCGTCGTTGACGTCCGTGAGCCGGCGCGGTCGCGACTTGTTGAGCACATAGAGCTCCGGCGCGTCGTTTGCGTTCTCGATGCGTGCGGCGACGACGCCGGAGGGCGCGACGTCGAAGGCCGAGACGTGCAGCTCGCCTTCGAGCAGCCGCTCCAGCCGGCCGTCGCGCGGACGGACGCGCGCAAGGTGACTCCCTCCGTCGTTTTCGAACAGGAAATACAGCCACTCGCCGTCCGGCGAGTACTTGAATGAGTTGATCCAGCGATCGAGCCCGGCGGTCAGGATTCGTGGCTCGCCGCCAGCGGCCGGCATCACCGCGAGCTGCGGACTTCCGTAGACCCCGTCCTCGGCCGTCAGGAAGGCAATGAAGCGTCCATCCGGGCTCCAGGCCGGTGCGCTTTTGACCCGGTCGTCATTCGTGAGTCGGACGAGCGATTGACCGCGGTCGGTGTTGTCCGCCGCCACGAGCCAGAGATCGGTCTTGTAGCTGGCGTCCGGCTCATCCTCGCGATTGCTGGACAAAACAACAGATCCACCGTCGGGCGACCAAGCCGCCTCCGATTCGCCGAACCTGCCGGAGGTGAGTTGACTCAGCTTCCCGGAAGCGAGGTCGTAGGCGTACAAATGCTCCGCTCGATCGCCGGTGAGATAACCGTCGCCCGCGTCCTCCTTGAATTCGAGCCGGGTGATCACCCAGGGCTCGGGCTTCTTCTCTTTCGCGGCGTCCTTGTCCGCGGATTCTGCGAGTCTGCTCTCGGTGAAGCCGAGCAGCAGGTGCGATTCGTCGGCCGAGAAATTGAGCGCCTCGATGCCCTGCTCGAACCTGGTCACCTGCGATGCCTCGCCAAAGGCAGCGACCGGCAGCTTCCAGAGCTGGCTCGACCCGGAACGATCCGACAGGAAGTAGAGCGCGCGGCCGTCTTTCGACCAGTACGGGGTCGAGGCCGTCGAGCCCGCTGCGGTGACGGCGCGCGAAGGTCCGCCGTTCGTGGGTACGACGTAGATCTGCTTATCCACGACATAGGCCACCTGCCGGCCGTCACGGGAAAGATAGGGCCCGTCCGGGGACTCGATCCGGTTGATGTCGTCGAGTGCGACGGGACGCGGAACACCAGCCGCTCCCGTTGCACCCGGTTCGGCCGCGGGAGCAATCGAAACCGGAAGCAGCGCCGCGGCGGCCGACAGAAGAATTGAACGAAGCATCGGCTCGTACGAATGGTCTGACCGCGCCTACTTTAAAGGTCCGGCAGCAGTGTTCCAAACGCACCATACCGAGCGGACGAGGAGCTGAAATCCGCGCCCCAATCGGCGCACTTGTCTATCCTGTCGCCGCTAACCACGCCTGGGGAAACGCTCGAATGCCGCTGATGGATGGTTCACGGACTTTCTTCGGTCATCCCAGCGCCCTCGCCACCCTGTTTTTCACCGAGATGTGGGAACGCTTCACCTTCTACGGGATGCGGGCCCTGCTGGTGCTGTTCCTCGTCGACGCGGTCGCAAACGGCGGCTACGGGCTCGACGACAGGACCGCGACCGCGATCTACGGGCTCTACACGGCGTCGGTGTTCATGGCAGCACTGCCGGGGGGCTGGATCGCCGATCGCCTGATCGGCGCGCAGCGCGCGGTGATCGCGGGCGGCGTCTTCATGACCATAGGCAACCTGATGCTCGCCACTCCCGGGCCGCCCGAGCTCTTCTTCTCCGGCCTGGTCGTGATCGTGCTCGGGGTTGGGCTGCTCAAACCCAGCATCTCGACCCTGGTGGCGGATCTCTACCCGGAGGGCGGCGGCCGGCGCGACGCCGGGTTCACGATCTTCTACATGGGCATCAACACCGGCGCCTTCATCGGCCCGTTGATCGCGGGTTGGCTCGCGCTCAAGTTCGGCTGGCGCGTGGGGTTTCTCGCTGCGGCGATCGGGATGCCGCTTGGCCTGCTGCAGTTCTGGCTGGCGCGGGAGCGGCTGGGCATCGCCGGCGCGACGCCGCATCGCAACGATGGCGGCGCGGGCCTGCGAGGCGACTGGCTCAAGCTCGCGCTGGCCGTGGCCATGCTCTCGTCGGTGATGCTGGCACTGCTCTCGGGCGCGCTCGCGGTGAATCCGGCGCCGCTGGCCAAGGGCGCGGCCTATGTCCTGGTCGGCATGGCAGCCGCGTACTTTCTCTATCTATTCACCGGCGCGGGGCTCGTCGGGGTCGAACGGCGACGCATCGTCGTGGTAATGGTCATGTTCGTCGCCTGTGCCCTTTTCTGGTCAGGGTTTGAGCAGGCGGGCTCCTCGATGAACCTGTTCACACAGCGCCACGTGGACCGGTTGGTCGCTGGATTCGAGATTCCGGCGGGTTGGCTGCAGTCGGTCCAGCCCCTGTGCGTAATTCTGTTCGCGCCGGCTTTTTCGGCACTGTGGATCAGTCTCGCGCGGCGCAGTCTCAACCCCGCGGCGCCGCTCAAGTTCGCCTTCGGACTGCTCCTGATGGGGCTCGGCTTCCTGTTCATGGTGAAGGCGGCGGGGATCGCCGCCGGCGGGACAAAATCGCCGGTGTACTGGCTCGTGTTGACGTATCTCGTGCACACCTTCGGTGAGCTCTGTCTGAGCCCGGTCGGCCTCTCGACGGTCACCAAGCTCGCTCCGGCGCGGTTCGTGGGGCAGATGATGGGGGTGTGGTTTCTTGCGAGCTCACTAGGCAAGCTCACCGCCGGGCTGATCGCCGGCACCTTCGATCCGAACGATGTGGCCGCGATGCCCGGCCGGTACATGAACATCGTGATCTACGGCTGCTCGGTGGGCCTGTTGCTGCTGCTCATCAGCCGGCCGGTGACGCGCCTGATGGGCGGCGTGCGCTAGTCGTTTTTTGCCTTGCGTGTGCACTGCAACATGGTCGACACTCGCCGGCCATAAGTGCGCTCGCGCAACCGTTTGACGGAAAAGCACAAATCATGGTCACGACCACTGCATCGATGCCCGCCGTGACGCGGGAAACCTGGCTCGGCCATCCCAAGGCGTTGTACTTGCTGTTCGCCACCGAGATGTGGGAACGCTTCAGTTATTACGGCATGCGGGCGCTCCTCGTGCTGTCCCTGGTGGCCGGCGTCCAGACGGCAAACCCGGGGTTTGGGTTTTCGCAGGCCGAGGCGCTAAAGCTCTACGGTCTGTTCACCGGCTTCGTGTACTTCACCCCACTGATCGGTGGCTGGCTGGCGGACAACTATCTGGGCCAGCGCAAGTCCGTGATCATCGGCGGCTTGGTGATGGCGGCCGGGCAATTCACACTCGCCTCGGCCATTCCCGGCAACCTGAGCCTGTTCTATATCGGGCTCGTGCTGCTGGTGATCGGTAACGGCTTCTTCAAGCCGAACATCTCGACCATGGTGGGCGATCTCTACGCCGAGGGTGACGCCCGTCGCGACGCCGCGTTCACGATCTTCTACATGGGCATCAACGCCGGCGCCTTCCTTGCGCCGCTCGTGTGTTCGACGCTGGGGGAAAACCCCGCGCTCGGCTGGCGTTACGGCTACATGTCGGCAGGCATCGGCATGATCCTCTCAGTGATCATTCAGCTCGCCTTCTCGCGCCGTTACCTGGATGAGATCGGCGTCGTGCCGGCCGCGCACCGCGCGCTCGCGAAGTCGGGCGGGAGGAAGGAAGCGCTCACCGCCGAGGAGGTCGATCGCCTGCGCGTGATTTTCATGCTGTTCGTGTTCATCGTGCTGTTCTGGGCGGCCTTCGAGCAGGCCGGGGGCTTGATGAACCTCTATGCCGCCGAGAAGACCGACCGGATGCTCGGCGCATTCGAAGTACCGGCCGGCTGGTTCCAGTCGTTGAACCCGCTCTTCATCGTGCTGCTCGCGCCGCTGTTCTCGATGGCCTGGGCGCGGCTCGGGACGCAGGGTCGCAATCCGCCGACGCCGAACAAGATGGTGTACGGCCTGATCCTGACCGGCATCGGCTTCCTCGCAATGGTGGCGGCGGTCTACGACCAGGCCGCGAACGGCAAGGCCAGCATGATCTGGCTCGTGATTGCCTACTTCTTCCACACCACCGGCGAGCTCTGCATCTCCCCGGTCGGCCTTTCGATGGTGACCAAGCTGGCGCCACTGCGGCTCGCGTCGCTGATGATGGGTGTGTGGTTCCTGATCAATTTCGTCGCCAACTGGCTATCGGGAATCATCGGCTCCTTCGCCGAGCAGCTGGGCGAGCTCACGATCTTCGGTGGCATCGCCGCCACCCTGTTCGTGTTCTCGGTCGTGCTCTGGCTCTTCTCCGGCACGCTCGTCCGCTGGATGCACGGTGCCGAGAAAGTCACGCACTGACACCGCGATCCCCCCTATCCGACTGCTGGAGTTCCGATCATGAGCAGAACCCTGCGGCGCGCCGTCGTATGCGCGCTCATGCTTTCCGTGCTGCCCGCCTCGCTCGCGCAGGCCGAGACGGCCGACGAGTTCGTCGCGCGGACCAACCGCGAGCTCGCCGAGCTGGCCATCGAAGGGAACGCTGCGGGCTGGACGCAGGCGACCTACATCAACGTCGACACCCAGCTCATCAATGCGAAGGCGACCGAGCGATTTCTCGAGTACCTGAGCAAGGCAGTCGAGGAAGCGAAGCAGTTCGAAGGGCAGCCGATGAGCCCGGCTTCGAAGCGCACGCTGGCGCTGCTCAAGTTCAGCGTCTCGGCGCCCGCGCCGGCCGACCCGGCCAAGCGCGCGGAGTTCTCCAAGCTCCTGGCCGCGATGGAGGCCAAGTACGGCTCGGGCAAGTACTGCCCGCAGGGTCCCGAGTCCTGTCGTGACGAGACCAAGCTCAAGGCGGTGCTCGAGTCGAGCCGCAACTATGACGAGCTGCTCGATGCCTGGACTGGCTGGCACTCCACCGCCCGGCCGTTGCGCGCCGACTACGCGCGCTATGTCGAGCTTGCGAACGACGGCGCGCGCGGGTTCGGGTTCGAGGACCTGGGCGCCATGTGGCGGTCGAACTACGACATGTCCGCAGAGGAGTTCAAGCGCGAGGCCGCGCGGCTCTATGGGCAGGTGCAGCCGCTCTACAAGGAGCTGCATTGCTACACGCGCGGGAAACTCGCAGCGAAGTACGGCGCGGACAAGGTGCCGGCCGGAAAGCCCATCCCGGCGCACCTGCTCGGCAACATGTGGGCCCAGCAGTGGGACGCGGTCTACGACCTGCTCGAGCCTTATCCCGGAGTCAGCAGCCTCGATGTCGACGCCGCGCTCGAAAAGCAGTCCTACGACGCCGTGAAGATGACGAAGTCGGCGGAGAGTTTCTACAGGTCGATCGCGTTCCCGGCGCTGCCGCAGACCTTCTGGGAGCGCTCGATGCTCACTCAGCCGCGCGACCGGGACGTCCAGTGCCACGCGAGCGCGTGGCACATGGATGGCAAGGAGGACGTGCGCATCAAGCAGTGCATCCGCCCGACCTATGAGGAGCTGCGCACCATCTATCACGAGCTCGGCCACGTCTATTACTTCCTCTGGTACAAGGACCAGCCGTATCTGTTCCAGAACGGCGCGCACGAGGGCTTCCACGAGGCCATCGGCGACACGGTGAACCTGTCGATGACGCCGGCGTACCTCGCGCAGATCGGGCTCGTGTCCGAGGCGGGCACCTCCCGCGAAGCGGTGATCAACCAGCAGATGAAGATGGCGCTCGAGAAGATCGCCTTTCTGCCGTTTGGCAAGCTGATCGACGAGTGGCGCTGGAAGGTGTTCTCGGGCGAGGTGACGCCCGAGAACTACAACGCCGCGTGGTGGGCACTGCGCGAGCAGTACCAGGGTGTCGCTGCCCCGGTCGCGCGCACTGAGGCCGACTTCGATCCCGGCGCCAAGTACCACGTGCCGGGAAACGTGTCTTATACGCGCTATTTCCTGTCCTTCATCATCCAGTTCCAGTTTCACAAGGCGCTATGCGAGGCGGCAGGGTTCAAGGGGCCGCTGTCCGAGTGCTCGATCTACGGAAACGAGGTCGCGGGCCGCAAGTTCGGCGCGATGCTCGCGAAGGGCGCAAGTGCGCCGTGGCAGGACGCGCTCTTCGAGCTCACCGGAACGCGCGAGATGGATGCCTCGGCGATCCTCGATTACTTCGCGCCGCTTCAGACCTGGCTCAAGGAACAGAACAAGGGACAGAAGTGCGGCTGGTGAGAAAACCACAATGACGCCGACCACCGTTGCCCCGCAGCTCACGGTCCGCGCGATCGTGCTCGCCATCATCCTCGCGATGATCCTCGCGGCCGCGAATACCTATCTGGGCCTCTTCGCCGGGCTCACGATCGCCTCGGCGATCCCGGCCGCGGTCGTCTCCATGGCGGTCCTCAGGGTTCTGGGCGGCGGCGGGATACTGGAAAACAACATCGTGCAGACCGGCGCCTCCGCCGGCTCGTCGATCGCCTCGGGTGTGATCTTCACGGTGCCGGCGCTCGTGATCCTCGGCCACTGGGCGGATTTCGACTACCTCTGGGTGCTCGCGATCGCAGGCCTGGGCGGCATCCTGGGTGTGTTCTTCTCGGTGCCGCTGCGACGCGCGCTGATCGTTGAGCAGAAGCTTGCTTTTCCGGAAGGCAAGGCCGCCGCGGAGGTGCTCAAGGCCGGCGAGAATCCGGGCGCCGGCGTGAAGATTCTGGCGCTCGCCGCCACGGGCGGCGGTCTCGCCAAGCTCGCGGCGGGCAGCGGTCTGAGACTGATCCCGGACACGGCCGCCGCGGCAGGCTGGGTTGGCAAGGGGATCGCGTACTTCGGCACCAACCTCTCACCGGCGCTGCTCGCGGTCGGCTATATCGTCGGCCTCAACATCGGCATCCTCGTCGTACTCGGCGGAATCATCTCCTGGAACATCGCGATCCCGATCTACAGCACATATTTTCTCGAGGGCAACACCGCTCTGGCCACGGCGCTCGCCGGAGCGAGCGCCGAGGACGCGGCCGGCGCGATCTGGTCGGCGCAGATCCGTTACCTCGGTGTCGGCGCGATGCTCGTGGGCGGTATCTGGGCGCTGATCTCCATCCGGAGCTCCCTGCTGTCGGGGGTGAAAAGCGGCCTCGCGGCAGCGCGCGCGGGTGTCGGAACCGTCATTGCGCACACCGAGCAGGACCTGCCGATGAAGGCGATCCTGATCGGGATCCTGCTCTTCACTTTGCCGCTCTTCGTCCTGTACCAGAACATCGTCGGCAATCTGGGCGTGAGCCTGCCGATGACGATCATCATGATCGTCGCGGGATTTCTCTTCTGCTCGGTGTCCGCCTACATGGCGGGGCTCGTCGGCTCCTCGAACAATCCTGTCTCCGGCATCACGATCTGCACGATCCTGTTCGCCGCGATCGTGCTGATGCTGTTGATGGGCCGTGATGCGGCCCTGGGTCCCGTGGCCGCGATCATGATCGGCGCGGTGGTCTGCTGCGCCGCCTGCATCGGTGGCGACAACCTGCAGGACCTGAAGTGCGGCTACATCGTCGGCGCCACACCCTGGAAGCAGCAGGTCATGCTCGCAATCGGTGCGGCCTCGAGCGCGCTCGTGATGGCGCCGGTGCTCAATCTGCTGCTCAAGGCCTATGGCATCGGTGTCCCGACCGCCGAGCACCCCGACCCGCTGCTCGCGCCACAAGCGACGCTGATGGCCTCGGTCGCGAAGGGCATGTTCGGCGGCGAGCTGCCCTGGAGCATGGTGGCGATCGGCGCAGTGATCGGCGCGGCCATCATCGCCTGGGATGTGTGGCTCGAGCGAAGGGGCGCGACATTCCGTGCGCCGGTTCTTGCGGTTGCGGTCGGCATCTACCTGCCTCTCGAGCTCTCGGTGCCGATTTTTGCCGGTGGGCTGATCGCGCACCTCGTCGAGCGCAGGCTTGGCGCCTCGGGCGCTGCGGACGACGGTGAACGTGCGAAGCGTAACGGTATGCTGTTCGCGGCCGGTCTAATCACTGGCGAAGCACTGACGGGCATCTTCATCGCGATTCCGATCGTGAGCTCGGGGCGGGGCGACGTGCTCGCGCTGCCATCGAACCTGCAGTTCGGCGAATGGCTCGGCCTCGCGATCGTTACTGCGCTCGCGGCATGGCTCTATGCCACCGGATCCAGGCGCGCTCAGGTCTGAGGCGACGTCCACCGGCCGGACGAAAATCATCGCGGCCTTCGCCGTGATCTATCTCGTCTGGGGCTCGACGTTCCTCGCCAACAAGATCGGAGTCGGCGAGATGCCGCCGCTCCTCTTTACGGCCGCGCGGTTCCTCATTGCGGGCACAGTGCTCATGATCGTCGCAACCGTCCTCGGCGAGCGCTTTCCACGTACGCGCCGCGAATGGCTGCACGTGGGCCTGTTTTCGATTCTCATGGTGCCATTGAGCAACGGGCTCAGCACCAGCGCGCTGCGCCACGTGCCGTCGAACGAGGCCGCGCTGCTTGCCGCAAGCTCGGCCCTCTGGCTCGCCGGACTCGGCGCGATCGGGTCACGCGGTCACAAGCTGTCCGCCCGGACGATCACGGGCCTGCTGCTCGGTCTTGCGGGCGTCGCACTGCTCGTGTGGCCGAAGAGCGCAGGCGCGACCGGCCAGCTCGGCTGGCGCGCCTTGGTGCTCGGCAGCAGCATGAACTTCGCCATCGCCTCGATCTTGTACCGCGATGCCCGGCTTGGCGTCGGGGCGACGGCCTTTAACTCGGTGATGATGCTGCTCGGTTCGGCTTGCCTTGCGCTTGCCGGCGTCGTCGCCGGCGAACCGACGCAATGGCGCTGGAGCGGTGCGGGCGTCGCAGCGATGCTTTATCTGGCGCTCTTCGGCTCGGCGCTCGCCTACACTTCGTACACGTGGCTGCTGAAACGCGCTCCCGCCGATCGCGTTGGGACGTTTGCCTACGTCAATCCCGCGATCGCAACTGTGCTTGGCTGGGCGGTGCTCGGCGAGGCGCTGACGGGCATACAGATTGTCGGCGTCCTCGTGATTCTCGGCGCTGTCGTGCTCGTGACCTGGTCGTCGGGGCGGTAGCTGGTCGCTCGTCGACGCAGCCGGCGCCAGGCCCAGCAAAGCGCGCCCTCACTACCTCTTGCCGATTCGCTCGAGCCGGCCCTTTGATCCGATCAGACTCGAGCCCAGCCAGGACACGAGCCACACGATCACCGCGGCGCCCATCGCCGTCCAGAACCCGGAGATCGTGAACCCGGGCACGAGGCGCGCGACCAGACCGACCATCGCGGCGTTGAGCACGAAGAGAAACAGGCCGAGGGTCACGAGCGTAAGCGGCAGCGTCAGGATGAAGGCAATCGGACGCACCACCGCATTGATGACGCCGAGGAGCACAGCCGCGATCGCTAGCTTCGCCGTCGACTCGAAACGGATCCCCGACAGCAGCAGGCTCGCCACCCAGAGCCCGAGCGCGGAGATGGCGGCGCGCAGCAGAAATCCGACCATGGTCTGTTCCCCGATTGCTTTTGCCGCGATGGTAAAGGAATCTGTGGGCCGCTCAAACCACCGCCCGGAGCGCTCGCATGGCCCCAGTCGCCGTTGTAATCATCATCGCCGTCATCCAGTTCGTCGTCATTGCCTGGCTCGTCGGCCGCGCCCGGCATCAATACGGTATCAAGGCGCCGGCGACCACCGGTCACGAGGTCTTCGAGCGCTGGTTCCGCGTGCAGCAGAATACGCTTGAGCTGCTGATCGTCTTCGTACCCGCCATCTCGCTGTTCGCGATCTACGTCAATCCGAACTGGGCGGCCTGGATCGGGCTCGTGTACGTGGCGGGTCGCATCGTCTACACGCGGGCCTACGTCGCCGACCCCGCGCGGCGCAGCCTGGGATTCGGGTTGAGCATGGCGCCAATCCTGGTGCTGCTCGCGGGCGCGCTCATTGGCGCGGTGCGCGCCATGCTCGAGACCAGTCCCGCGGGCTAGGCAGGCTGCGCGGGTTGCGGGCGCTGCAGGCGCGATTCGATCTCGCCGCGCACGCGTCCGCCGGCGAGCAACTCGATCAGCGTCAGCGCAAAGTCCATCGCAGTGCCCGGACCGCGCGAGGTGATGATGCGGCCGTCGATCACCACCGGTGCGGTACTCAACTGCAGACCCGGCGTCGATTGTTCGTCGAGGAAGCCCGGAAAGCTGGTCGCAGCCCGCCCGTCGAGAAGGCCCGCGTGCGCGAGCACGCTCGGCGCCGCGCAGATCGCGGCCAGGTAGCCGCCACGCTCGCCCGCCCGACGCAGCATCTCGACGACCCGCGCGTCGTCCTTCAAATGCGCCGCGCCTGGCATCCCGCCAGGCAGCACGATCATGTCGAACGCCGCCTCATCGACATCCGCGAGCGTCGCGTCGGCGCGCACACCGATGCCATGCGAGCCGACGACGGGATCGGACGACGGACCCAGGGTGGCGAGACAGACCTCGATACCGGCGCGCCGCAGCAGGTCGACCACCGTGACCGCCTCGATCTCCTCGAACCCTTCCGCGAGTGGGACCAGGACTCTGGCCATCGTTGTCCGCTGCGGTCAGTGAATATCCATGCGCGCGACCTGCGGACCGAGCCCGCGATCGCGCAGGTACTGGAGTGCCGCCTGCACCGCCGGGTCTGCGGCAGCTGAGCGGCCGGGGCCGCGCATCGCGGGCGGCGCGCCGGGGATGACGTAGTCGGGCTCGAGTCCTCGCTCATGGATCGACGCGCCCGAAGGCGTGTAGTAGCGCGAGGTCGTGAGCTTGAGCGCCTGACCGTGGCTCAGCGGGATCACTGTCTGGACCGATCCCTTGCCGAAGGTGCGCTCGCCCATCAAGGTCGCGCGGTCGTGGTCCCGGAGCGCGCCTGCGACGATCTCGGAGCCCGACGCCGAGCCACCATCGATCAGCACGACCAGCGGAGCGCCCCGCAGCACGTCGCCCGCGGTAGCGTCGATCTCGAAGCGCGACTCGGGCGTTCTGCCTTCGCCCCGCACGATGATCCCGGTTTCGAGGAATTCGTCGGCGACGTTCGCCGCGGCTTCGAGCACGCCACCCGGATTGCCGCGCAGATCGAGCACCAGCCCGCGCAGCCGTGCGTATCGTCCGGTGCCGAGATGCGTTAGCGCCTCGTCCAGGTCTGCCGGAGTAGAGTCGCTGAACTGGGTGATGCGGGCGTAGCCGTAGCCGCCCGGCAGGGGCTCAGCGCGGACGGTCCGCACGTGGACCTCGGAACGCTCGAGATCGAAGGTCAGGGGTTGGGCCACGCCTTCGCGGCTCACCGCCAGCCGGACGCGCGAGCCGGGGAAGCCGCGCAGGCGCTCGATCGCCTCGTTGAGCCGCGCGGCGTTGACCTCGATGTCGTCGACCGCCAGCACGACGTCGCCCGTGAGCACGCCGGCGCGCTCGGCGGGCGAGCCTTCGATCGGCGCAACGACCGTGACCCGGTCGTTGACCGCCGTCACCTCGATGCCGATCCCGGTGTAGCTCCCCGCAGTGTTGACCCGCATCTCGTCGTACGCGGCTGCGTCGAGAAATGCCGAATGGGGGTCGAGGCTCGCGATCACGCCCTCGACCGCCGCCTGCTCCAGTCGCCCGTCGGGCAGCAGCTCGACGTACTCGGTGCTTACCCGCTCCTTGACCTCTTCCAGGAGGTCGTGAGCCGAAACCTCGGACCTGGCCGTCTGGGGCGGCGCTCCGCGGCTCGCGAGTCCCTCGCGCACAAACGAGACGCCGGAGCCGATCAGGACCCCGGCCATCACGGCCAGCAGTGTCTGCGTGGTCTTTTTCACGAGCCGGAAAACCCGAAGTCGAGGCTAGAGTTTAGCCGCGACGAGCCTTTCGATCACGCCTTCCAGCGCCTCTGGACGCCCGATACCGAACCCCTGGGCGAATTCGACGCCCAGTCGGGCGGTTATTCGGCGGATCTCCTCCGTTTCGACGCCTTCCGCCACGGTCTTGAGCCCGATGGCCCGGGCGAGCTGCACGATGGCGCTCAACATGGCCTGCGACCTGCTGTCCCCGGCGATGTCACGCACCAGGCTACTGTCGATCTTGAGCGAGGTGACGGGCAGCGTCTTGAGGTAGCCGAGCGAGCTCAGGCCCCGGCCGAAATCGTCCAGCGCGACCTCGAAGCCCAGATCCCGCAGGCGACGGATCAGTGCCTCCGCGCGAACGATGTTGGCGACGGCCGCGGTCTCGGTCAGCTCGAACGCGAGAATCTGTGCGGGAATCTGTGCGTCCCTTAGTTCGGCATCGAGGAAGGCGATGAAGCTCTCGTCACCCAGCGACTGCCCCGAGATGTTGACTGAGAACCGCGCCCCCTTGTCCGCGAGCGCCCGCGCCAGCGGGGTGAGCAGCTTGAGCACGTAACTGACGACCCAGCGGTCGACCGCGGGTGCGAGCTGGTAGCGCTCCGCCGCGGAGAGAAACTTCTCGGGGGCGATGGTCCGCTGCTGCTCGTCCGTCATGCGCAACAGCAGCTCGTACCTGGCGCCGGGTGC
>Ga0209971_1000165_pt1 | contig 19894 bp, 16 predicted proteins | sample InoplaM3SAM_FD_187588 | JGI IMG/M metagenome (GOLD analysis project Ga0209971, IMG submission 187588) | Arabidopsis thaliana rhizosphere microbial communities from the Joint Genome Institute, USA, that affect carbon cycling - Inoculated... | ecosystem: Host-associated > Plants > Roots >... | reverse complement strand
GAACCGGCTCGAAGCGGAGGCCGTCAAGGCGCGGCAGGTCAAGGAAGCGGAGGCGGTCGCCGCACAGCGGCTGATCGCGGCGCGCGCCGAGGCCGACGCCATGAAGTTCATCCTCGAGCAGAAAGAGAAGGAGATCCGCCAGAAACGGCTGGAGGCGGAGGCCGACAAGGAGACGCGCGTCAAACGCGCGGAGGCCGAGGCCGCCGTGATGAAGATCCAGACGTCGGCCGAGGCGGACCGGCGCCGGAAGATCGCCGACGCCGAGGCGTACTCCATCCGCGAGACCTCGCTCGCGCAGTTCGAGAACCTCGAGCGCGAGGCGGAGCTCGTCTCGGCGAACCCACTCCTGATCCCGAAGACCTTCGCCGACCGCCTCTCCGAGAACGTGCAGGTGATCCTGACGCCCACCGTCGGGGGCGAGGCCTTCACCGACGAAGTCGTCAAGCGCGCGGTCGCCGGCGCGGGACCTCGACCGCAGCCGCAGGCGCGCACCGCGGCGGCCCGGCCGGCCGCGAACCGGACCCCGAAAACGAGTGGAACGAACTGACCGAACGAGGAAAGCGAGGACTTCGATGAAGACCCAGGGATGGATTTCGATCGCCGGTCTGCTGATCGTGGCCGTTCTCACGTGGACGGCGCCGGCCGTCGCATTCGGGCAGACGCCCGAGGAGACTCCGGGCGCGGACCTCTTCGTCATGCCGCGGGAGGCCGTGCTCCGCGACAAACCGAAGGCGAACGCGCGCATCGTCGGCCGCCTCCCGGCGGGTACGCTCTTGAAGCTCGTCGCGACCGGCGAGCGGTTCCTCCAGGTCGACGTCCCGGTGCCGCCGGAGCCGGGGGGAGCCGCGACGGGATACGTCGCGCGCGAAGTCACCGCGGCGTTTCCCGAAGGCGCCGACGGCACGCGCGACCTCGTGACGGTCGGCCGAACGTTCGCGAGGACGGAGACCTACCGGCGGCTGGCGGCGGCGTTCCTGCTTCGCGCGAGCGACCGCCTGGCGAAGGCGGGAACACCCGACCCGACGGTGGACCTGCTGCTCGGCGAGACCGCCGAGGCCCTCGCGACCGTGGAAGGGATCTCGAGCTACCCGGCCGGCCTCGGGATCACGACGCGTCCGGACGTTCCGGGCGGCGCGTACCGTCACTTCTACCGCGGCGATGCGTTCGCGCGCGTCCTGGAGCTGACGAAGAACCAGTCCGCCGGTGACCTCTCCGGTCTCCGGGACCGCGCCACCGCCGGTCTGCTGCGCGCGCGCTATCCCGTGACGAGCGCCTCGCTGGCCGAGCTGTGGCAGGAGACCGCGGCATGGCTCCAGCTCGTCGAGTCGGGGTCTGATCCCGCCGCGCTCGTCTCGGCGGCCGACCGCCTCGGGACGGCGTCGCTCGTTCTCGGCCGCTACCTCCTCGCGAGCGGGAAGCTCGATCTGATCGCGACGCTCGAGAACCGCATCGGCCCGGCGGGAGGGCGCGCCGCGGCGCTCCTGCCCAACAAGACGCACGGACGAAAGCTGATCGCGCGCGCCGCCATACTTCGCGCGATGCGCGGCGACGGCACGCGCTCCTTCCCGCAGGAGGCGCAGTCGCGGATCGGTCCGGTCGAGCGCGTCGTCCGGATCGAGGGGAAGCTCGGAGCGCTCGTTCTCACGGTCCAGACGGGCGTCGGCAGCACTCGGGAGCTCCCGCGCCGCACCGTGGCCGTCCCGGTCCTGCCGGTGCCGGGATCGCTGCGGATCTCACCGGACGGCAAGTCCGCCGCCTGGGTGGAGGTCGCCGGGCCCAGCACGCTCCTGCCGGTGATCGCGTCGCTCGCGAAGGACGAGCCGGCGCGCGAGGTCGCGTTCCTCTCGGACGGCCGCCCTCTCCGCGACCGGTCCCTGGCGCACGTCGTGGGCGCGATCTCGGGCTATTCGGGGGACGGGACCCGGCTCGGCCTCTCGATCTCGGCGTGGAACGAGACGCCCGGACCGTCGCCGCGATTCACGGTCGTCTCGGTCGCGACGGGCGAGCTCCTCTACGAGACCTCGAAGGACATGCGCGCGTTCCAGCGGTTGCTGCAGTAAATGGGGTCAGGTCTCCACTTGCCACATGGAGGGTCAGGTCTCCACTTGCCACATCCTGACAAAGCGGCTTGTCAACCCGCCCGTCGGTCGCCTCAGCGCCGGCGGGCGTCTTTCTGCCGCTCGACCACCTCTTCCAGCCATCCGCCGACGCGCTTCTCCATCTCCGAGAAGCTCGGGGCGACGAAGAGGACCTTCTGGTAGCTCGTCGGGTCGTAGTTCGTGCGCGCGATCTCCGCCACGTCGAACGGGTTCAACTCCGCCTGCGACGCGAAGTTCCCGAGCTCGCCAAAGGACGAGAGCAGCCCCGCGCCGTACGCCTTGACGTCCCCGCCCTCCCGCGCGACGCCGAACTCCAGCGTGTACCAGTAAACGCGCTCGAGCTCCTTCAACGTGGCCTCGTCCGCGTGAAGCGCGGCCTCGCCGAAGAGCCGTGTCAGCCGCACGATCTCGGGTCGAAAGAAGCTCGTCGCGTGACCGATGAGCTCGTGCACGACGTCGGGCTCGGGCGTGTAGAGCGGCATGGACTGGTGCCGGATGTACTGCGTCGAGAGGAACACGCCGCGCCCGAGCGAGCAGAGGAAGCCGCGCGCGGAGATCAACCCCGCGACCGGCAGCATCTCGATGCCGGGGCTCTTCCTCATCTCCTCGTTGACCTCGACGAGCTGCGGAATGAACCGCCGGTCGAGGTCGAGCTCCGCCGCGCCGCTGCGCCATTCGGCGACCGCGTTCGTTCCGTGCAGCGGCGCGAGATGCTCCCAGACCGCGCGCCAGACGCCGTGCTCCGCGTCGGTGTATTCGACGACCGGCGGCGGCTCGCCCGGCCGGTACTCGAGGGCCAGGCGGGCGATCTCGTTGCGGCGACGGCGATAGACCGGGTCCCGGAATCCGGGGTGGTCGGGGTCGAGCGGGACGAGCTCGTCCTCGCCGCCGGCGTGCGGGGTCACGTTGTCGGGGGTCGCGTCCAGGGACATGGACCGGCGATTGTGCCATGGGGTCCCTGGGACAAAGTGTCAGTGTGGCAAGTGGAGACCTGACCCTCAATGTGGCGGCCTGACCCTCAATGTGGCAAGTGGAGACCTGACCCCCTATTTTTTCCGGAGCAGCTCGATGTTGCCGTTGCTGTTGGTGAGCGTCAGCTCGCAGCGCCCGTCGCCGATCTTCCCCGACAGCGATTCGCCCCCGACCGAACCGGAGACGCCGACCGGGATTTCGGAGTTGATTTTTCCGAAGGACGTCCGCGCCGATACCGTGTAGCCGGCGCCCTCCGTCAGATACACCCGAAGCGGCGCGAACGAGGTCTTCAGCGTCAGCCGAGCGCATCCCTCGGGCACGCTCACGACCTGGACGGCGCCGTTCTGGTTGACGACGTCCACGCTCTCGCGCACGCCGTCGATGGTCACCGAGCCGAACGAGGTCCGGGCCTGGACGGCTCCACGGATCTCCGTCGCGCGGATCGCGCCGTTGGAGTTCTCGGCCGTCAGGTCTCCCATGACCCGCAATGCGTCGATCGCCCCGAAGCTCGTCTTCACCGACGCGGGTCCGTCGATCTCGTTCAGCGAGACGCTCGCGTTCTCGGAGAGCACTTTCGCCGTACCCTTGATCCGCGTCAGGCTCACCTTGCCGAACCCCGTCCTCACTTCAGCCGATCCGCCGATGTCCGACAGGGTGACGGCCGCGTTCGAATTCACGGCGGTGACGTTTCCCCGCACCGCCGACGCCTCGATCGCGCCAAAGCTGGTCGTGAGCATCGCGCCGCCGCGAATTCCCCGCACCACGACCTTGGCGTTGGAGCTCTCGACGTCCACCCCCGCGGCGTCGGTGACCTCCACTGCGCCGAACGACGTGCGGACCGAGACGGTTTCCCCGGCGCGGACTCCGACGACCTTCGAGTTGTTGCCCGTGCAGGTGACCCGCTTCTTGACGTCGGTGAAACGGATGCCGCCGAACGAGCTGTCGAGCTCCGCGTTCCCGTTGACGTTCGTCGCCTCGATCGAGCCGTTGTTGTTCTTCACGACGAGGTCGGCGGCGACGTCTCTCACCCGGACCGATCCGAACGAAGAGGTGATCTGAGCGGGACCGCCGGCATTGGACAGCTCCACGCTGCCGTTGCTGTTCGTGATGCGGCTCCGGGAGCCGATTCTCGTCACCGTAACGCCGCCGAAACGGTTCGAGAGCTCGAGCTCCCCCTTGACGTCGGCAACCGAGACGCTCCCGTTGCTGTTCACGATGGTGGCGTTCCCCTCGTTCCGGGCCAGGTCGACTTTTCCGAAGGAGTTCTCGAGCCGCTGCGCGCCGCGCCCGTCCCGGAACTCGATCGCTCCGTTGGAGTTCTTGATGTCGGCGGCGGCCTTGAGACTTTGCACGTCCACGTTTCCGAACTTGTTGCGGACCTCGAGCGGCGCGGTCTCCGGCATCACGATGTCGTAGTCGACCGAGTAGGAGACGAAGCCGCGTCCCACGAACGACCACTTCTTCTCGGGGTAACGGGTCACGATCGATACGCCCGCCGCCGACTCCTCCACGTCGATCTGGATCTGCTCGGAGAAGCGCTGCGCGCCCTCGCGGTCCGAGGACGAGACTCGGATGGCCGCGGAGATCCTCACCGCCGGTTCCCGATGCGTCCGGATCTGGATCTTGCCGTTCGCGTGCTCGATCCGGACTTTCTGCCCGGAGCGAAGCGAAACGGTCTTATCGAACGCTCGCTTGAACTCCTCCCGGTCCGCCGACTCGGCGGCGAGCACTCCGGCCGAAATCGTGAAAAGAACGGCAAGAACGGCGCTCCGGCGTCGTTTCCCGTTTCCCGTTTCCCGTTTTCCGGCTCGTTTCATGACGTGACTCCCTTCATGACCTCCCGCAGGGTCTGCTGCTTCTCGGCGTAGACGCCGAGCAGCTGCCGGCGGAGGTGCGTGTTGTAGCGGTTCATCTCGATCTGGCCGTTCAACTCGGCAATCGCGTTGTCGAGCAGCAGAAGTTTTTCCCGATAGGAGAGGAGAAGCGGAGTGGACGCTGCGGCCAGCCGCGGCTGCGCGACGCGTGCGAGATTCTCGATCGAGCGCACGTACTCTCGCTCGCTCTTCTCGACGTCCTGCAGAGCGGTGTCGGTCAGGAGCGGATCCTTCGGCAGCGAGCGCACGCCGAAGATCTGGCGGTCGCCCAGGCTCGGCCGAAAGACCTGCAACCCCACGAACGACACGACGAAGAGCGTCGCGATCGCGGCGATCGGGATCCACGCCGGCCACGCCGGCGCCATCCGGGGTGCCCGTTCGCGTTCCGGCGACCCGGACGATGGCGCGAGCGACTCCTTGACGAGCGACTCGCGGATCTTCGGCCACAAGGCCGGGCTGTCCCAGCTCTTCCGGAGCGACGTCGCGGCGGCCGAAATCTCGTCGAAGGCGCGGATCTGCTCCGCGCAACGGGGACAATCTTTCGCGTGATCGCGCGCCGCGTCGACCGCCGCGGCCTCCCCGCCCGCGAGCGCCGCGTCCGTGCGGCGGCACTCCGCGTTCACGGAGCCGCCGTCCGGGCGGCCGCCGCCGGGCGGGCGCCGAGCCACCGCTGAAGCTTCTTCTTCGCGTCGAACAGGAAGGTCTTCGAGGTCCCCTCCGGAATCCCGAGGATCCGGGCGATCTCGCCGTGCGAGAAGCCCTCGACCTCGAAGAGCAGAAAGACCGCGCGATGCTTCGGATTCAGGCGGGCGACGGACTTCTCGAGCGCCAGGCGCAGCGGATGGTCCGACCCGGGCGCGGCCGGCAGCACTTCGCGTCCGTCCGGAGTCTCGAGCGGGGAGCCGGCCGGCCGCGTGCGACGCCGGCGCAGCGCGTCGTAGCAGGTGTTGACCACGACGCGGAACGCCCACGTGGAGAAGGCCGCGCCCCCGCGGAAGGTCTTCGCGCCGCGGTAGATCTTCAGGAACGCCTCCTGGACCGCGTCCTCCGCGTCCGCGGCGTTCCCGAGCAGGTTGAACGCGATCGACTTCATCCTCGGCGCATGCCTTTCGTAGAGCCTCTCGAAGGCCTCGAGATCGCCGGCGCGGCAGCCCTCGAGGAGCTCGTTTTCCGTCCCGCCGGGAGGCGTCGGGGAATCCCGCTGGCCCAGGCAGACCTCCTTTTCGTGGGCGAAGTTAAGCAGATCGTCTGCGCTGCGGCCGGGATCGGTCCCGGGCCGTCCCTTTCACCGCCTAAGACGCAGCGAGGGGCGGCGCGGTTTGAGGAATCCGCGGCAGGAAAGGGGTATTTAAGGGAGGGAGGTTCCCGATGTACCCACTGGTCCTGGCGCTGCTAATTGCGCTCTTCCCCCTCTCCCCCCGGGAGAGGGTCGGGGTGAGGGCGGAGCAATCGCCCCCAGCCGCCTTCGACTCCGCCCGGTTCGGGAAGTACTGGTACCAGGGGAAGGCCGAGCTGACCCGATACAGGCTCGAGCAGGCGCGCTACGGCGAGCTGCACTCCGGCGAGTCCGTGCTGATTTTCGTGACGGAGCCCTTTCTTGCGGAGAAACAGGTCAAGCTCGAGAGGGGGGATCCCTCGAAAGGGATCACGGTTCTGAAGTTGAACTTCGTGCGCAAGTTCTTCACGGGGATCTATCCGTATTCGATGATGACGTCCACGTTCACACCCGTCGATTTCGCGAAGACCCGGACGCTGAAGGTCACGTCCGAGAGCCAGGAGTGGTGCGGACAGACATTCACGCAGCTGAACCTCCGCGGCGGGCGGTACACGGGGCTCCTGCGGTCGTACTTCGAGGACGAGGGTGACCAGGGTTTCGACTTCGCCCCCGCGTGGCTCGAGGACGAGCTCTGGACGCGGATCCGCCTCGCGCCGGCGACGCTGCCGACGGGCGACGTCTCGGTCGTCCCGGGACTCCAGTACGCGCGGCTGTGGCACAAGGAGGTGCGGCCCGAAAGGGCACGGGCGACGCTCGCGGCCGGAGGTCAAGAAAACGTCTATACGCTCGACTACGCGTCGATCCCGCGGAAGCTCGTCATCCGCTTCGAGAAGGCATTCCCCTGGAAGATCACCTCGTGGGAGGAGACGCAGCCGGGCGCATTCGACGGGAGCCCTCTCCTGACGACGAAGGCCGTCGCGACGGGGAGCCTGATGCTGGACTACTGGCGCCGCCACGGCAACGCCGACGCGCACTACCGCAAGGAACTCGGCCTGACGATGTGGTGATGGGGTCAGGTCTTCAACAGGGAAGGCCGTGTTGCCCAGTATGAGTGGCCTTGCCACATTTAGAAGCAATGTGGCAAGTGGAGACCTGACCCCCTACCATGCCCCCTACCAGCCGACCGGCTTCCCCCGGTTCTGCTCGTCCAGCCACTTCTGGAGCGGCGCGAAGTAATCCCGGATCGCGGTCGCGTCCATCTGACGGCTTCCGGCGATGGCCTCGAGCGCGTCCTGCCACGGCCGCGAGAGGCCCATCTGCAGCATCGCGTCGAGCTTTCTCCCGGCCTCCTTGTTCCCGTAGATCGAGCAGCGGTGCAGCGGCCCCGTGCAGCCGGCGGCCTGCGCCAGCGCGCGGTGGAACTGGAACTGCAGGATGGCCGCGAGGAAGTAGCGCGTGTAGGGGACGTTCGCCGGGATGTGGTACTTCGCGCCCGGATCGAAGTCCTTCTCCGTGCGCTCGACGGCCGGCGCGATCCCCTGGTACCGCGTGCGGAGGTCCCACCAGCCGGCGTTGTAGTTCGCGGGCGTGATCTCCCCGGAGAAGACCTTCCACCGCCACTGGTCGATGAGAAGGCCGAACGGCAGGAATGCGATCTTCTCGAGCGCCCGGGAGAGCAGGAGCCCGATGTCCTTCGACGGATCGGGCGCCTTGTCGAGGAGCCCGATCTTCACGAGGTACTCGGGCGTGATCGACAGCGCGATCGTGTCGCCCACCGCCTCGTGGAAGCCGTCGTTCGCGCTGTCGCGGAAGAGGCCCGGCTTCGTGTTGTAGGCGCGCTGGTAGAAGTTGTGGCCGAGCTCGTGGTGGATTGTCGAGAAGTCCTCCGCGGTCGCCGTGATGCACATCTTGATGCGCAGGTCGTTGACGTTGTCCACGTCCCAGGCGCTCGCGTGGCAGACGACCTCGCGGTCGCGCGGCTTCGTGAAGAGCGATCTCTCCCAGAAGGTGTCGGGCAGCGGCGCGAACCCGAGCGAGGTGAAGAATCTCTCCCCGTACCTCACCATTTCCTTCGCGTCCGGGTTCTTCGCCTTCAGGATCTTCGTCAGGTCGAAACCGGGATCCGCGTCCTTCGGCGCGACCAGGTCGTAGACGTTCGACCAGTCCTGCGCCCAGATGTTCCCGAGCAGATGGGCAGGGATCGGCCCGTTCGCCGGAACGGCGTCGCCGTACTTTTCGCGCAGCTTCCAGCGGACGTACGCGTGGAGGGAGACGTAGAAGGGCTTCAACTGCTCCCAGAGCCGCTCGACCTCCTTCGCGAACGCGTCGGGCGCCATGTCGTACTTGGAGCGCCACATCGCGCCGGAGTCGGTGAAGGCGAGCTCGCGCGCCCCCTTGTTCGCCAGCTCCACGAACCGCTGGTACTTCGGGCGCATCGGGACCGAGATCGCGTGCCAGCCGCGCCAGACGTCGAGCAGCTGCGAGGCGTCCCGGCTTTCCGCCAGGACCTTCTCGATGGCCTGGATGTCGAGGCATTCCTTCCCCGGCGGGCAGTACTTGCCCTTGCCGTATTCGCTCTCCATCTCGACGCCGAGGCGCGTCACCTCTTCGCTCTCCTTCGGATCCGACGGCGCCGCGAGCGTGAGCCCGAGCTTCAGCAGTCGGAGCTTGCGCGCGGTCTCCTCGGGGAGCTTCAGCCTGTCGAAGCGGGTGGCCTTCTTGGCGTAGTCGACGCCCGCGGCGATCAGCCGCTCGTTCGCCTGCGCCGCCAGGACCTCGCTGTCGTGGGTGATGTAGGTGTTCTGGATCCAGGAGTTCCGGCTCGCGTCCACGGCGAGCGCCAGAAGCTTCGCCTCGGCCGCGTCCACGAACGCCTTCGCCTCGGCGAGGGTGGGGGCCTTCTTAGACGCCTGAGCGGGCGACATCGCGGCGCACAGCAGGACACCGGCCGTTCCGAAAATCGCGATACGAAGTTTCCTCATTCGAGCCTCCCGACATCGGCGCGGAATCTATCGCAGACCGCGATCGGCTCCGTGCTACCTTCACGCGCCATGAAGCGACTCGTTGTCACACTCGTCCTCGTCTCGGCCGCGAGCGTCGCGTCCGGTCAGCAGACGATCATCCTCGTGCGGCACGCGGAGAAGGCAACCGACGCAAACGAAGCATCGGTGCCGCTGTCCGACGCCGGCCGCGCGCGGGCGACGCGGCTCGCGCAGATGCTGGCCGCCGCCGGCGTGACGGCGATCTACGCCACCGAGACCGACCGCGCCCGGCAGACCGCCGAGCCCCTCGCGAGGGCGCTCAAGCTCGAGGTGCGCACGTACTCGCCGCGAGACGCGGCCGGGAAGCTTTCTGCGCAGATCCTGCTCGACCGATTGAAGAGGGACGACGCCTCCGGGACCGTGCTCGTCGTCGGCCACCAGAACACGGTCCCGGATCTGATCGCCGGGCTCGGGCACCCGGGGAAGGTCGAAATCGGAGACAAGGATTTCGACGACCTGTTCGTGGTCGTGCCGAAAGTGGTGGGGCCGCCGGCCGTGCTCCGGCTGAAGTACTAGGCCGCCCCTCACCCCAACCCTCTCCCCGCAAGCGGGGAGAGGGAGTTCATTTCGGCGAGGTCACCGAGCGGCGTGCTCCGAGTGGTACGTCTGGTCATTGATGCGCAGCGTCGAGATCATTCGCTGGAACGAGTTCGCGAGCGCGGAGTAGTCCCGCGCGGGCGCGATGAAGAGCGCGTAGACGACGTGCCCGTCCGGAAGCTCGCGCGTGAACACTGTCACGCGCTCGTCCTGTCCGGTCACGGGTGACCTTCCGGCCAGCACGACCGAAAGAGCCCGCCCGTTGTCGATCGTCTGGCGGCGCGTCGAGTTGGAGACGATGCGCAGGTGCCGATTCGCCTGCGCGAGCTGATTGACGAGATCGTTCGTCGCCTGTTCGAGGGTCCCCTGTCCCCTCACCGGCTGGCGGAACACCTCTCCGGGCGAGCCCGAGAAGGGCTCGTAGTGGTTGACCACGACGCCGTAGACGAGGATGTCCTGGCCGCTCGAGGTCCGGACGGCTCCCCCCTCCGGGAGGAACGTGGCTCCGTAGCCGCTCGATTCGGCGACCCGCCAGTTCTCGGGATACTGGATCTCGAAGAACCCGGAACGGTGCTGGAACGTCCGCGTCCGTGTGGAGGGCTGTGCGATCGTCCCCACCGGAACCGTACCTCCGCTCGAAGCGCCCGTCGATCCGCCGGTCGCGCCCTGCGCGATCTGGGCCATGCTCGGAGCCGTTCCCAGACCTCTCAGACGGGACTTCACGGTGTCGAGGCCGCCGACGACCTCGAGCCGGCCTCCCCGGGCGCCGACTTTCTGCGCCTCCTGGCGGACGGCCGCTTCACGATTGGCCGGGTTGGGGTGAGAGCTGAAGAACTGCGCGACCTTGCCGGGCTCGCGCGCCTGCTTCGAGTTCAGCAGCTGGAACATCGTGGCCATCGCCTGGGGGTCGTACCCCGCGCGCGCCATGATCTGCGTGCCCAGGATGTCCGCCTGCGTCTCGGCGGTCCGGCTGAACTTCAGGAAGAGCGCGTTCAACCCGAGGCCGCCGACTGCCTGCAGTATCTGCGCGGTCGAGCTACCTCCGCCGCCGCCGAGGATGCCTCCCAGGATGCCGAGTCCCGCCTGGGCCAGGTAGGCCTTCGAGGCCTGGTTCGTGCCGTGCCGCAGCGCAACGTGGGAGATCTCGTGCGCCATGACGCCCGCGAGCTCCCCCTCGTTTCGAACGGCGTCGATGAGTCCCCGGGTCACGTACGTCGGCCCGCCCGGCAGCGCGAAGGCGTTGATGTCCGACGCATTGACGACCTTGAACGTGTAGGGAAACTTCGGCCCCGGCGTCGCGTCGGCGAGGCGCCGCCCCACGCGCTCGACGTAGCTCTCGACCGACGAGTCCCGGAGCAGCGGCAGCTGGCGTTCCGCCTCGACGGCGGACTGCCGGCCGATCTCGACGTCCTGCTCGACCGAGAAGACGTTGAAGCCGGATTTCACCTGCGTCTGCGCGAAAGACGCGCCGGACGCGATCGCGAAAACGACCGCCGCGACGGCCGCGCGTCGAAACATCGGAATTCCGAACATGACCCCTCCTCTCCGTGCACAGAGGCACAGCGCGGAAGGATCAAACGCAAAGGAAGTGCCAGAGGGAGCAGGTCCCGGGCAAGTCCCGCGACGGTCTACGGGAGCTCGACCAGCACGTCCTCGCCGACGACCTCGACCGGATACACCTCCGTGTCCGTCGCCCACGGCGTGTCCTGGTAGACCTTGCCCGTCGAAATGTCGTAGTGGGCCGCGTGCCAGGGGCAGGTGAGCAGGAGCGGGCTCCCCGCCTGACCGAGCTGTCCCATGTGGAGCGGGGCGCCGCGATGCGTGCAGGTGTCGTTCATCGCGTAGACCTTGCCTTCGACCTTCGCGAGCATCACCGTCCGGCCGTCGTGCTCGCGCATGGTCATCCCGCCCTCCGGAATCTCGGAGAGGGTGGCGAGCTTGACCTTCGCCACTTCCGGGCTACCCGCGGTCGGCTGCCGGACCCGCGACCGAGTCGGCATACAGCCGGTGAAAATGGTGGACGCCGCTCTCGCGCCGGACAGAGAAGCGCCCGACGTCGTACGTCCGCGACTCGAGGCCCTTCTGCACGGCCTCGCAGATCGCCACGTCCTCGAGCTGGATCTCGTCGGAGAACTCGACCGTCTGCCGGAGCGTCTCGGCGAGCTCGGGCCGATCGGGGTTCCGGAAAAACCACTCGAAGACCGTCAACGTGCGCCGCGGACCGAGCGGCACGATGAGGTTGGTCGAGAAGTTGTCGGGATAGACGTTCAGCATCAGGTTCGGATAGACCCAGTAGTACCGGGCGTCGCTCTCCGGGTCTTTCGGGTCGCGCCGGAGCTTCGCCCCCTCGCGCGGCTTGATGGGCGAGTGCTGGACGGACCAGGTGCCGCTCGTCTGCGTCTCGTAGCGCGCGTAGTCGATCTCCTTCATCAGGCCGGGGTGCACGATCGGGATGTGGTACCCCTCGAGGTAGTTGTCGACGTACACCTTCCAGTTACAGTCGAGCTCCCAGTCCTTCCGCGCAGCGAGCTTCATTTCCGAAAGCCCGCGCGACTCGAGGAGACCGGGGAGCTCGCCGAGGGCTTCGCGGAGAGGCAGCGCGTCCGGATCCAGGTTCACGAAGAGAAGTCCGAGCCACGCCTCGACGCGGAACTCGGGCAGGCGCACCGACTCCTTCTCGAATTCCTCGACCCCGTCGAACTCGGGCGTGTTCGCGAGGCGCCCGTCGAGACCGTAGCTCCACCCGTGGTAACCGCAGCGGAACGCGCCGCAGGAGCCTTCCCCCTTCGCGACGGGACCCGCGCGGTGACGGCACACGTTCGAGAGCGCGCGGAGCCGTCCGTCGTTGCCGCGCGCGAGGAGCAGCGGCTCGCCCGCGACCTCGGCCGTGAAGAACGCGCCGGGGGACGCGACCTGGTCCTCCCGCCCGACGAGCTGCCACGTGCGCGCGAAGATGCGGTCGCGCTCGAAGCCGAGGTTGTCCGGGTCCGTGTAACACCAGGACGGAATCGTCGCGGCGTGGGACAGCCTCTCGTCGATCCGGACCTGGCGTGGCATGCGGCGAGTCTATGGGGTCAGGTCTCCACTTGCCACATACGGGGTCAGGTCTCCACTTGCCACATCGCGCAAAGTGGCAACGCCATCCGCACGTCGGCGAATTCAGCAAAGAGGGGTCAGGTTAAAACCTGGCCCCACAAGGATTTTGTTAGGCTTGGGGTCAGGTCTCCACTTGCCACATCGCGCAACATCGATCGAAACACTGTCAGAACTCCACCAGTCGGGCTTAGGCCTGGGGTCAGGTCTCCACTTGCCACTTGCTTCGCAAGATGGCAAGGATCTTGTCGCTCGTCGAAAGCCTTTCGTGTCAGTGGAGACCTGACCCCTACAACTCGATCTGCGCTCCCAGCTCGACCACCCGGTTCGGCGGGAGTCGGAAGAAGGCCATCGCGCTCGTCGCGTTGCGGGACATGAGCGCGAAGAGCCTCTCGCGCCAGACGGACATGCCCAGCGCCCCTTTCGGGATGAGGGTCTCGCGCCCCAGGAAGAACGTCGTGTCCATCATGTCGAACTTCCGGCCGCCGATCTTCAGGCCGTCCAGGGCGCGCGGCACGTCGGGATCCTGCATGAACCCGTACCGCAGGTTCACCCGGTGGAAACCTTCCTTCAGCGTCTCGATCTCGACACGGCGGCGGCGCGAGACGAACGGGGCCGATTCCGTCGTGACCGAAAGAAAGACGACGCGCTCGTGCATGCACTTGTTGTGGCGCAGGTTCAGCAGAAGGGCGTGCGGAGTCCCCGTGCTGACGCGGTCCATGAAGACCGCCGTTCCGGACACCCGCAGTCGCGGCTTGCGGGCGACCCCGTCGAGGAAGATGTCGAGGGGGAGCGTGTCCGCTTCGAGACGTTTCCCGAGGATCTGCCGACCCTTCCTCCACGTCGTCATGAGCGTGAAGGTCACGGCGGCGGCGGCCAGCGAGACCCAGCCGCCGCGCGGGATCTTGACCAGGCTCGCGAACACGAACGCGAGCGTGATTGCCAGGAAGAACGCCGTGATCGTGCCGGCCTTCACGCGGCTCCATCCGAGGACGCTCCGCGAAGCGGCGTAGGCGAGGATCGTCGTCACGGCCATCGTCAGCGCGATCGAGACGCCATACGCATCGGCGAGGCGCGTGGAGTTGCGGAACATCACGATCACGACGACCGTCCCCAGCATTCCGGCCCAGCTGATGCCCTTGATGTAGATCTGGCCCATCTCCGCGGAAGACGTGTGGAGGATGGTCACACGGGGCAGGTATCCGAGCTGGACCGCCTGTCGGGTCAGCGAAAACGCCCCCGTGATCACGGCTTGAGCCGCGAGCAGTGCGGCGATCGTCGCGAGCGCCACGAGGGGCGCGAGAGCCCACTGCGGAGCGAGAAGATAGAACGGGTTTCGCACCGCCTCCGGGTCGTTCAGGAGAAGCGCGCCCTGTCCGAAGTAGTTCAACGCAAGCGCGGGCGCGACGAGGGCGACCCAGGCGAGATGCAGGGGGCGCTTCCCGGACCTTCCCATGTCGGCGTAGAGGGCCTCGCTGCCCGTCGCGACGAGGAAAACCGCGCCGAGCACGAGGAAGCCCGCGACGCCGTTGCGGTCGAAAAAATGGAGCGCGTGGACCGGATGGATCGCCCGGAGCACTTCCGGCCGCTGCACGACGGCCGCGGCCCCCAGCGCCGCGATCGAGAGGAACCAGAGGCCCATGACGGCCCCGAGGGTGCGGCCGAACCGTCCCGTGCGGCGATTCTGAAAGTAGAAGAGGAAAACGAGCAGCGCGATCGAAATCGGAACTTCGAGCCTCGCGGCCGCCGGAGAGAAAAAGGCGAGACCCTCGACCGCCGCGAGGACCGAGATCGCCGGAGTCATGATCCCGTCGCCGTAGAAGAGGGCGACGCCGACGAGGCCGACGAGCCCGATGACCGCGCGCGCCGCACGGCCTCGCCCTCCGGGCCGCACGAGCTCCATGAGCGCGAGGATCCCCCCCTCGCCGTTGTTGTCGAGGTGCAGGATCCACCCGTGGTACTTGATGCCGACCACGAGGACGAGCGTCCAGAAGATCAGCGAAAGGACGCCGAACACGTTCGCGGAATCGAGCGGGACGGCATGGCTGCCGGCGAAGCAGACCCGCAGCGCGTAGAGCGGGCTCGTGCCGATGTCGCCGTAGACGATTCCGAGCGCTCCGAGCGACAGCAGGAGCAGCTCCTTGCCGCGCGGCTCCCGCGGATACCGCGCGGTTCCACTGTCGAAGGCGGAGGGTTCGTCGAGGACTTCGCTCACAGCTCGATTTGCGCCCCGACCTCGACCACACGATTCGGCGGAAGACGGAAGAAGAGCGCCGCGCCCTGCGCGTTGCGCGTCATCCACGCGAAGAGCTGCTCCCGCCAGATCGCCATCCCGGGGCGCTTCGTGGCGAGGAGAGTCTCGCGTCCCAGGAAGAACGTCGTGTGATCCGGGTCGAAGCTCAAGCCGGGCAGCTCGATCGACTTCACCATCTCGGGAACGTCCACGTACTCCATGAAGCCGTGCTTCGCGACGACCCGGTAGATTCCGTGACCGAGGTCCCTGGCCTCCACCTGTTCCTCGTCCGGAACATAGGGAACCTCTTCCGTCGCGATCGTGAGGAGCACCACCTTCTCGTGGAGAACCTTGTTGTGCTTCAGGTTGTGAAGAAGCGCCAGCGGAATTCCATCAATCGTCCGGTCCATGAAAACGGCGGTTCCAGAAACCCGCGGCGGCGGATGACGCATGATCGAGGTGACGAACTCCGGATCGTGCATCGCCTGCTCGCGGATGCGATCGGTCAGAATGCGGCGGCCGCGGCGCCACGTCGTCATGACGGTGAAGATCGCGGCGGCTACGAGCAGCGGGAACCACCCCCCGTGCGCGATCTTCACGATGTTCGCACCGAAGAACGAAACGTCGATGGTGAGAAAGAAGGCCGTGAATGCGAGCGACGTTGGCAGCTTCCAGCCCCAGAGCTCGCGCTCGACCGCGAACAGCAGCAGCGTGGTGATGACCATCGTCGTGGTCACGGCGACTCCATACGCCGCCGCGAGGTTGCTGGAGTTGCGGAAGCCGAAAACGAGCGCGAGACAGCCGACGCAAAGCGTCCAGTTGATCGCCGGGATGTAGATCTGGCCGATTTCCCGCGCCGACGTATGGCTGATCTCCAGGCGTGGCAGATAGCCGAGCTGAACGGCCTGCCGGGTCAACGAGTAGACACCGGAGATGACCGCTTGCGAAGCGATGACCGTCGCGGCGGTCGCCAGCAATACGAGCGGGATCAGTCCCCACGTCGGCGCCATCTTGTAGAAGAGATTCGGAGCGGTCTCCGGGGCTCTCAGCAGCAGTGCGCCCTGGCCGAAGTAGTTCAGAAGCAACCCCGGCAGGGCGACGGCAAACCAGGCGACCCGGATCGGCCGCTTGCCGAAGTGTCCGAGATCGGCATAGAGAGCCTCGCCCCCGGTCACGACGAGAAACACCGTACCGAGGGTCAGGAAGCCGTGCCACCGGTTGCGAACGAAGAAATCGATCGCATGAGCGGGGTTGACCGCAGCGAGCACGTGAGGCTCGCGGGCCAGGTGACTCACGCCGAGGATCGCGAGCGTTGCGAACCAGATGAACGTCACCGGCCCGAACACCGCGCCGACCTGCCCGGTGCCGCGTTTCTGGAAGAAGAAGAGACCAACCAGGATCAGTGCGGTCATCGGAACCACGAGGCGGCTCATGACCGGAGCGACGAGCGAGAGTCCCTCCACGGCGGAGAGGACCGAGATCGCGGGCGTCAAGACACCATCGCCGTAGAGAAGGGCTGCGCCGAAGATCCCGATCGCGGTGATGAACCAGCGGGACCGCTTTGCCCCTTCCGCTCCTGACCGCACGAGCGACATCAGCGCGAGTATTCCTCCCTCCCCCCGGTTGTCGGCTCGCAGCACGAACACGAGGTACTTGATCGAAATCACGATCACGAGTGACCAGAAGATGAGGGAAAGGACCCCCATCACGTTCTGGGGAGTGACAGGGATGGGATGGCTGCCTGAAAAGCACTCCCGCATCGCGTAGAGCGGGCTCGTGCCGATGTCGCCGTACACGACGCCGAGTGCGCCGAGCGACATGAGAGCCAGATAGCGGCCGCGCGGCGCGACGGCGTGCGGGGATGTCTGGTGCGCAACGGCCGGTGCGGCCACGAGTCGCAATCTAACTCAGGAGGTCGGCCGCCCCGTCCCGGCCCTTTTGGCGCGCGAGGTCGGCGGGCGTCTTTCCGGCGTCGTCCCGTGCGGCGCGATCCGCCCCGTGCGACAGGAGGAGGCGCACCATCTCGTCCCGCCCTTCTCCCGCGGCGGAGTGAAGGGGTGTGAATCCTCCCTCCTGCCGCGCGTGGACGTCGGCTCCGTGCGCGAGAAGCTCCCGCACGATCTCGACGCTTCCGCCGGCGACCGCGGAATGCAGCGGCGCAACGCGCGTTCCGTTGCGCGCCGACTGGCTCGGATCGGCGCCGCTCGCGAGGAGAAGCCTCGCGGCCGCCGGATGCCCGAAGAAGGACGCGAGCCCGAGCGGCGTGAAGCCATCCGGCGCGAACGCGTTCGCGCGCTCCGGTTCCTCCGCGAGGATCTCGCGGAGCCGTTCCGTTGTTCCGAGAGCGCTCGCCTCGAAGACGTCGAGCGGCACTCCACGATCGAGCAGAATCCGCGCGACCGCGGCCTGCCGGTAGTACACGGCGGTCAGGAGCGGCGAGACGCCCGACTGCGTTGCCCGGGCGAGCGCCGGATTCGCGTCGAGGAGTCTCGATACCTCGTCAGCGTTCCCCTTCTTTACCGCGTCGAAGAGCTGCTCGCTCTCGTCCATCCCCCGTATCATAGGCGGCGTGCGCGACTTCGGGCTGACTCCCGCCGAAGCCGCGCGGCTTCGACGCCTCTCGCCGCCCTGGCGCATCCAGAAATTCCTCGACGAGCTCGACTACGACGTTCGGGGAGAGGGCTGCCGGTCGCCGCGCCGGGTTCTGCGCGAACGCAAGGTCCAGTGCATGGACGGCGCGCTCTTCGCGGCGGCGGCGCTGCGCGTCCAGGGGGAGAAGCCGCTCATTCTCGATCTCGAAGCGGTGCAGGACGACGACCACGTCCTCGCGCTCTACCGGGTGAAGGGCCGCTGGGGATCAATCGCCCGTTCGAACTACTCGGGTCTCCGATTTCGCGAGCCGGTCTTCCGGACGGTGCGGGACCTCGTGCTCTCTTACGTCGAGGACTACTTCAACCTCCGACGCGAGAAGACGCTGCGGCGTTACTCCTCTCCCTTTGACCTGTCGCGCTTCGACCGGATCGCGTGGATGACCACCGAAGAAGACCTCTGGGAGATCCCCAACTACCTCGTCGGCATCCGGCACCACCGGCTCCTTTCGCCGACCCAGGTGAGGGCCCTCGGGCCGGTTTCGAAAGTCGTTTTCGAGGCGGGGAAGGTGGGGCGGAGCGAGTAGCGGAGGGACTACGGCGCCAGCCCCGGCTCGTAGTGCAGGACGAACTCGAGGAAGCGTGCGACCTCCAGGATGTCTTTCCCGCGGAAGCGGACCGTGTGGGCGTCGGCGCGTTCGACGTTCGGCAGATACGCCAGGACCTCCGCCGGCCGGTAGTTCTTGAATCGGAGCTCGAGCTCGACGGGCGTCTTCAGACGGTACGGCTTGAACGCCCCGGCGCGCGCGACGGCGCTCCGGGCCTTCTCTTTGATGAGCTCGCAGCTCGCGTCGGGGGTGACCGTGCGGGCCGAGTGGAACCCGAGCGGCCACTTGACGACCGCGCCTTCGACGTCGCCCAGGAGAGCGCGCGCCTCCTTCACGATCGCGGCGTCGCCCGTGATGAGCGCGACCGGCACGCCGAAGTGTCCGGCGATGGCGGCGTTCAGGCCCGCCTCGGGCACCGACACGCCGTTCAGCCGGATGTCGGCGAAGTTCGCGGAGGACATCGTGTGGGCCCGCACCCCCTCGGGGTTGGTCGTCGACGTGTGGTATCCGATGAAGAGCACCGCGTCGAAGGTCGCGTCGATGCCCTCCATCATCATGAGCGGCCGGGGCCACGCCCGGACGATCTGCACGTCCTTCGGGAACTTCTCGATCAGCAGGTTCTGGCCGTTGCCGTGCGAGTCGGACACGAGGATCTCGGTCGCGCCGGCGGCGCGGGCACCCTCGATCGCCGCGAGGACCTCGTTCGTCATGAACTCGCGGAAGCGCGGGTACTCGAAGCCCTGCGGGCCGAGTTGCTCTCCCGTGACGACGCCGGCGATCCCCTCCATGTCGGCCGAGATGTAGACCTTGCCTTTGGCGAACAGGAGGGACGGGGGAAGTATGAGAAGCGCGAGAAGCGCAGTCAGCCCCTTCAAGTGACGGTGACCCCGATCAGGCGTCCGATCGCGTATGTCCCGCCGGCCGCGGCGAGGCCGAAGACCACCGAGCGGAGACCGGAGCGCAGCGGCGACCGCGCCGTAAAGAGCGTGATACCCGCGCCGAGGCCGAAGAGCCCGAGCGCGGAGAGGACGAGGCTCACCCCCACCGCGGTCGTGCCGCTCGTGAAGAGAAACGGGAGGACCGGGATGAAGGCTCCCGTCGCGAAGAGTGCGAACGAAGTGAATGCCGCGACCCAGGGCGAGCCGCCCATCTCCGAGGGATTGATGCCGAGCTCCTCCCGGGCCATCACGTCGAGGGCCTCGCGGGGGTCGGTCATGATTCGCCGCGCCAGCACTTCGCTCTGCTGCACGTCCATTCCGCGCGCCTGATAAATCAGGGCGAGCTCCTCGGCCTCTTCCTCCGGGCTCGCTTCGATTTCCGCGGCCTCGGTCCGTATCTGGTGCTCGTAGAGCTCGCGCGAGCTCTGGACCGAGAGCCACTCGCCGAGAGCCATGGAAAAAGATCCCGCGAGGAGCCCGGCGATGCCGGTTATGAGGATGATCTGCGGGGAGAGGTTGGCGCCGGCGACTCCCATGACGAGCGCGAGATTCGAGACGAGACCGTCGTTCGCCCCGAGGACCGCGGCGCGCAGCGCGTTGCCGCCCGCCGTGCGATGACGCCCCTCGAGGCGCGCGACGTCGGCGCCCGGCATTCCGCCGCCGGAACGCTGAATGTGGCCGAGGAGGCGGGCGTG
>Ga0209971_1000164_pt1 | contig 19902 bp, 17 predicted proteins | sample InoplaM3SAM_FD_187588 | JGI IMG/M metagenome (GOLD analysis project Ga0209971, IMG submission 187588) | Arabidopsis thaliana rhizosphere microbial communities from the Joint Genome Institute, USA, that affect carbon cycling - Inoculated... | ecosystem: Host-associated > Plants > Roots >... | reverse complement strand
GTTCACCGAGATTCTCGGGAACAAGATCGGACGGCTCACGACCGGCGGCAGGTTCGCGGAGTTCGCGCTTCCGACGCCGGACAGCCATCCGTCCGGCATCACGGCAGGTCCCGACGGCAACGTCTGGTTCACCGAATCAAGGGGAAACAAGATCGGACGGATCACCCCTTCGGGCCAGATCACCGAATTTTCGATCCCGACCGCGTCGAGCGGTCCCCGCGACATCACGACCGGTCCCGACGGCAATCTCTGGTTCGTCGAAGAGATCGGCAACAAAGTCGGCCGGATCACGACCTCCGGGGTCATCACCGAGTTCTCGATCCCGACGCCGGCGAGCCGTCCTCTCGGCATCACTGCCGGCCCGGACGGGAACATCTGGTTCACGGAAGCCTACGGCAACAAGATCGGGCGGCTCTCCCTCGGCGGCGACGCGGTCCTCGAGACGAGGATGGTGCCCGTCGTCGGGTCGACGCCCGGAGCGGGCGGTGCTCTTTTCCGGACGTCCGTGCAGCTTCACAACGCCACGAGCTCGGAAATCAGCGGCCGCGTCGTATTCCACGCTTCCGGGGTCTCCGGAAGCGCGTGGGATCCGGCTCTGGGCTACGCCCTCGCTCCGGGTCAGACGAAGTCGATTTCGGACCTTCTTCCCGCGATGGGAATGTCCGGGTTGGGCAGCGCGGACATCGAGGTCACTTCCGGCTCCGTCCCCGTCACCACGGTGCGCGTGTTCAACGACGCGGGCGCCGGCGGCACGACCGGGTTCACCGAGGAGTCGATGCGCGTCGCGGAAGCGCTGAGTCCCGGACAGGCGAGCGTCCTGATTCTGCCCGCGGACACGTCGAATTTCCGCTTCAACCTCGGCGTGCGGACGCTCGAAACGGAAGCGATGGCGACGCTGACCGTACGCGATGCCGCCGGCGCCGTCCTGGAAACGGTCTCGCGGACGTTCCCGGCGACCTACCACGAGCAACGGAGCGCGGGTGAATTTCTCGGAGTCGCGGCGCTGCCGGCGGGAGGTTCGGTCGGGATCTCGATGACCTCCGGCTCGGCAATCTTCTACGGCGCGACGGTGGACAACACGACGGGCGATCCGAGTTTCCAGGTCGCGCGACCGGCTCCCCAACGGTGAAGAAGGTCTGACATGAGACACCGAGTGCAGCTTTTCGTGCACGCCGTGGCCGGCGGCGACCTCCGGCCGGAAGGGAGGTCTCGATGAGAAACCGGGTCACGATGCTCGCGATCATGGCGGCCGCTCTGATGGCGGCCTCTTGCGGGGATTCGGTGGGGCCGTTGGAGCCTCCGCCGCCGACACCCCTCACCCAGGATCCCCGAATCGCCGGGGCGTGGACGGGGACGTACCGCAACGTCTCCTACGAGTGCGACGCGACCGCGGAGGCGACCTTCGACGAGAACCGCGGCAGCGTCGTGGGAAGAATCCGGGTGAGCGCCCCGTGCGTGAACGAGTTCTTGTTTCAGGGCACGTTTCAGGAGAACACGCTCGACGGGGTATTCGTCGATGCCGACGGCTACAACAGCAACGGGCGGGGAACCGTTTCGGTCGGGACCCTCGCGATCGAGTTCAATCATGGGTCTTTCGGCACCATCCGGATGACTTTCTATCGATAGGTCGACGCGCACCGTCCGGTGCCGCCGTGGCCGGCGGGGACGTCCGGCCGGAGGGGAGGTCTCTATGAAGAACCGGGTCACCATTCTCGCGATCACGGCCGTCGCTCTGATGGCGGCCTCTTGCGGCGATTCGGGATCGCCGACCGAGCCGGACGTCTCCGCGCCGACGACGGCCAACGTCGCAGGAACGTGGACGGGCACCCTCGTCGGTTGTGACGCCGGGGCGAACTTCACCCAGGCCGGCGTCAGCGTCCGCGGGACGCTTCAGACACATGAGCCCTGCCGATTCAACTTCGACTTCGAGGGCACCATTCACGGGAACACGCTCTCCGGAACGTACACCGACTACGAGATCTACCGACTCGGCGCGAACGGAACGGTTTCGGGCTCGGAACTCGAGATCACGCTCACCGATTCCGTCGGAACCGTCTTCGGCCGCCTGCTCCTCCATCGGTAGGACGACGGCCGGAAGGAAACAGGAACCAACGCCGAGCCGCGACAACCTGCATCGCAGCCGGCCATTGACGATGGAGGATCCGATGGGAAACTCGATGAAACGCCGATTCATTCTCCTCATCCTGACCGCGACCGCGACCGCGGTCGCCTTTCCCGTCGCCGCATCGGAGGACGAGTTCGGGCCCTGGTCGCCGGCGGTGCGCGTCGAATCCATTTCGGGAACCGATCCCGAGTTCAACGGCTCCGCGCTGGACGGCTGCCCGTTCATCTCGCGGGACGGGAAGACGTTCTACATGGCCTCGGATCGCCCGGGCGGCCTGGGCGGGATCGACATCTGGGTGTCGACCCGCGCGGGTGCGGATGATCCGTGGGGAGAGCCGGTCAATGTCGGCGCTCCGGTGAACTCCGGGGCGAACGACTTCTGCCCGACGATTTCCCGCGACGGCCACCTGTTCTTCTTCGTCAGCAACCGGCCCGGCGGCTGCGGCGGAGCCGACATCTACGTCGCGCGCTTGCGCGACCACGGGGGATTCGACGATCCGGAGAACGTGGGGTGTGCGGTCAACAGCGCCGCCGACGAGGCGAGCCCGTTTCCACTGCCGGAGCGCGGGGCCGGCCTCGTGCTGTATTTTTCGAGCACCCGACCGGGCGGGTACGCTTCCGATCCGCCGGAGGCCATTTCCGGAGACAGCGACCTCTACGTGAGCGGATTTGAGGGCGGCGTGTTCGGACCCGCCGCTCTCGTCGCCGGCGCCAACAGCGCGGCTCAGGACGGCCAGCCCAACCTGCGGCGAGACGGGCTCGAGCTCTTCTTCTTCAGTAATCGCCCGGGCACGCTGGGCATGGCCGACATCTACTCGGCGACCCGCGCGTCGGTGTGGGATCCGTGGTCGACGCCCGTGAATCTCGGATCGGACGTCAACAGCGCGGCCGCCGAGACGCGCCCCTCCCTGTCCTGGGACGGAACGACGCTCTACTTCGGGTCGACCCGACCGGGAGGGGAAGGCTCGTCGGACCTTTACGTGACCACTCGGGAGAACCTCATCGGCGCGGACCGCTGAGTACGAGCGGCGCGCGATACCGGGGCGGTGCGATTGCGGTTTTCGCCCCGCCCGGTCCTTCCGACCGGGCGGGGCATTGCGCGGAGTCCGAGGGGGATCGGGTCGTCATAGGCTTCGCAGTCGGAGGTCACGCGATGACTCCGCGAAGCCGGCTCCTTTTTCTCTCCTCGTGGCTCGTCTCTGCGTGTGTCGCAGCGCAGGCGATCACGGAATTCCCGCTCCCGCAGACCGGCAGCGGCCCTTCACAGATTGCGGCCGGGTCCGACGGAAATCTCTGGTTCACCGAGACCAACCCGTTGACCCAGAAGATCGGGCGAATCACCCCGACCGGCGTCATCGCCGAGTTTCCTCTGGTTGGCTCGGCGTTTCCCGCGGTGGACATCGCTTCCGGTGCCGACGGCAACCTCTGGGTCACGATCGCGGATACCGGCGAGGGCTCGTTCGCCGCGATCGGTCGGATCACCCTTGCGGGCGCCGTGACCCTCTATCCGCTCGCCAACCCCGCGAGCAGCCCGAACTCCATCACGCCGGGCCCCGACGGCGCGCTCTGGTTCACCGAGCTCATCGGAAATCGCATCGGCCGGATCACCACGGCCGGCGTGATCACGGAATTCCCTCTTCCGACCGCGCAAAGCCAGCCCCGGGGGATCGCCGCCGGTCCGGATGGCAACCTCTGGTTTGCGGAGTCCGGAACCAGCCGGATCGGGCGCATCACGCCGGCGGGTATGGTGACGGAGTTTCCGATTCCCTCCGGAGGTCAACCCGGCGACGTGACGTTCGGCCCGGACGGTAACCTCTGGTTCACCGAGATCTCGCGGATCGGTCGGATCACGACCGGCGGCGTCATCACGGAGTTCCCCAATCCTCCGCCCGGGACGTTCGCTCACGGGATCAGCCCCGGACCGGACGGCAACGTCTGGTTCACGGAGTTCTCGCGGATCGGGCGCATCACACCCGCGGGCGTCATCACGCACTTTCCGATCCCGTCCATGCCCGGCGATGCGCAGGGCATCACGACCGGCCCCGACGACGCGATCTGGTTCGCGGAAACGGCGGGTAACAGGATCGGGCGCATCACGACGGGCGTCGTCGGCGATCCGACCCAGATTCTCCCGGTCGTCGGTTCGACGCCCGGCGCCGGCGACTCGTTCTTCCGCACGTCGGTCCAGCTCCACAACTCCGGGACCACCCCGAGCAGCGGGTTGATCGTGTTCCACCCCTCCGGGACGGCCGGAAGCCTCGAGCTCGATCCGGTGCTGCCGTTCACCCTGGCGCCCGGCGAGACGCGGACGATTCCGGACCTCCTGCCCGCGATGGACCGCACCGGCCTGGGGAGCGCGGACGTGATCCTGACGCTCGGGTCGGCGGGAAACGTGCCGGTGGTTGCCGCGCGGGTGTTCAACGACGCCGGCGCCGCCGGGACGACGGGATTCGGCTTCAACGCGATGCGGCCCGACCAGGCGCTGCGGGCGGGGGACCGCGGAGTCGTGTTCATACCAGCCGATCTCACCGCGTTCCGTCTGAACCTGGGAGTTCGCACGCTTTCGGCGAACGTCGCGCTGACGCTCACCGTGCGCAACGCGGTCGGCGCGATCGCGGCCGTCGTCCCGAGGTTCTTTCCCGCGATCTACCACGAGCAGCAGACGGCGACCGCGTTTCTGAACGGGCTGCCGCTGCCGGCGGGAGGCTCCATTACCGTCTCGATCGAGTCGGGCGCCGCGATCTTCTACGGCGCGACCGTCGACAACCGGACGGGCGACCCGAGCCTGCAGATCGCGAGCCCCGCGCCGTAGTTTTTGGTACCGGCTCTACGGTTTTCGCTCCGGGCGATCCCGCGGCCCCGGCCGGTGCTGCGGGTCGAGAAGGCCCGAGGGCTTGCGCCGATGCTCCGGGCGCAGCGACTCCTCCGGCTGTACGTCCGGCGACTCTCGGGACGGACCCTTCTCGTGCGGGTGCCCCTTTGCGCCGGGCTGGCGGTTCGACCGTTCGGTTTCTTCCGCCGTCGGCGGCGCGGAGTCGCGGTTTTTCGTCATACCACCCGACCTCGCAAAGGAGGGGCCAACGCGCTATAAATCGCAAATGGCGACGGTCGAAATCCCCCGGCAGACCGGCGTTCGGGCGGCCGAGCGGACCGAAGAGCTGCTCGCGGTCCTGGCCGAACGCGTCCTGGTCCTCGACGGCGCCACCGGCACGGGCATCCAGGCGCGCGACCTCTCCGCGGCCGACTTCGGGGGAGCCGACTACGAAGGGTGCAACGAGCACCTCGTCCTGACCCGGCCCGACGTCATCCAGTCTCTCCACGCCGACTACTTCGAGGCAGGCGCGGACATGGTCGAGACCGACACGTTCGGGGGCACGCCGCTCGTGCTCGCCGAGTACGGGCTGGCGGACAAGGCGCTCGAAATCAACCGCGAGGCGGCGCGGCTCGCCCGCTCGGTCGCCGAGCGATACGGAACGGCGCAGCGGCCGCGGTTCGTCCTGGGATCGATGGGGCCCACGACCAAGTCCATCACGGTGACGGGCGGCGTGACGCTTCCGGACCTCGTCCGGAACTACCAGGTGCAGGCAACCGGCCTCCTCGAAGGGGGCGCGGACGCGCTCGTCCTCGAGACCGTGCAGGACACGCGCAACCTCAAGGCCGGACTGATCGGCGTCGAGCAGGCATTCGGCGAAGTCGGGTGGCGCGTCCCGGTCATGGTTTCCGCGACGATCGAAGCAATGGGGACGATGCTCGCCGGCCAGTCGATCGAGGCGTTCTACGCGTCGGTGATGCACGCGCCGCTCCTCTCGGTCGGCATCAACTGCGGCACCGGGCCGGAGTTCATGACGAGCCACCTGCGCAGTCTTGCCGCGCTCGCGCGCACGCGCGTCTCCTGCTACCCGAACGCCGGACTGCCCGACGAGGAAGGCTGCTACAACGAGACCCCCGAGAAGCTCGCGGCGGTCATGGGACGGTTCCTCGAGCAGGGCCTCGTGGACATCGTCGGCGGATGCTGCGGGACGACGCCCGCCCACATCCGCGCGCTCGCCGCGGCCGCCGCGGGACGCAGGCCGCGCCGCCGACCCGAGCACCGCAAGACGCTCGTCTCGGGGATCGAGGTTCTCGAGGTCAACGAGGACAACCGTCCGGTGCTCGTGGGCGAGCGGACGAACGTCCTCGGGAGCCGGAAGTTCAAGCGGCTCGTCGCGGCGGGGGAGTTCGAGGCGGCCGCCGAGATCGCCCGCGCCCAGGTCAAGAACGGCGCGCAGGTGATCGACGTCTGCCTCCAGGATCCGGACCGGGACGAAGCCGCCGACGTGAACGCGTTCCTGGAGCGCGCGACGAAGATGGTGAAGGTGCCGCTGATGCTCGACTCGACGGACGCGCAGGTCCTCGAGCTCGGCCTCCAGTGGAGCCAGGGCAAGTCGATCATCAACTCCATCAACCTCGAGGACGGGGAGGAGCGCTTCCGCACGGTGGTGCCGCTCGCGCAGCGATACGGCGCGGGGCTCGTCGTCGGCACGATCGACGAGGACCCGGTGCACGGGATGGGGGTCACGCGGGAGCGCAAGCTCGAGATCGCGCGCAGGAGCTACACGCTCCTGACCGAGAAGTACGGCGTCCCGGCGGAGGACATCCTCTTCGACCCGCTCGTCTTTCCGTGCGGGACGGGGGACGAGAAGTACGTGGGCAGCGCGGCCGAGACGATCGAGGGGATCCGCGCGATCAAGGCGGCCTTCCCGGAGTGCAAGACGATCCTCGGGATCTCCAACGTCAGCTTCGGCCTGCCCGAGGCGGGCCGCGAGGTCCTGAACTCGGTCTTCCTGTACCACTGCGTGAAGGCCGGTCTCGACCTCGCGATCGTGAACTCCGAAAAACAGATGCGGTACCCGTCGATCCCGGAGGAGGAGCGGCGGCTCTGCGAGGACCTCCTCTTCGACCGCGGGGACGACCCGATCGCCGCTTTCGCCGCGTTCTATAAGTCGAAGACGGCGCGGCCGCGGACGGCCGAGCGGGCGGGCACGCCGCGGGAGCGGCTGCCGCGCTACATCATCGAGGGCTCCAAGGAGGGACTCATCGCCGATATCGAAGCGGTCCGGACGGACGGGATGGCGCCGCTCGAGATCATCAACGGGCCCCTCATGGACGGCATGCGCGAGGTCGGCCGCCTCTTCAACGACAACGAGCTGATCGTCGCGGAGGTGCTGCAGTCCGCCGAGGCGATGAAGGCGGCGGTGGGCCATCTCCAGCAGTTCATGGAGAAGACGACCGACTCGGTCAAGGGCAAGATCGTCCTCGCCACCGTGAAGGGGGACGTCCACGACATCGGGAAAAACCTGGTCGAGATCATCCTTTCGAACAACGGTTACGACGTCGTGAACCTCGGCATCAAGGTCGCGCCGGAGGTGCTCGTGCAGGCGTACCGGGAGCACCGCCCCGACGCGATCGGGCTTTCCGGGCTCCTCGTCAAGAGCGCGCAGCAGATGGTCTTGACCGCGCAGGACCTCGCCTCGGCTGGCGTCACCGCGCCGCTCCTCGTCGGCGGCGCCGCGCTCTCGCAGCGCTTCACCGATCACAAGATCGCGCCGGCCTACGGCGGATTGGTCGTGTACGCGGAGGACGCGATGCGCGGCCTTGCCCTCGCCGACCGGGTGCTCTCGGGTGAGGAGGCTCGCGCGGCACTCGCCTCCGAGGCGGAGGAACGGCGGCGCTCGCGCCCGGCGCCGGCGGACCGCGAGGTCAACCCGCTCGCGGCGCCCGAGGTCCGCAACGCGTCGATCGAGATCCTGCCGCCGGTCGCGGCGCCCGACTTCGAGGAGCACGTCGTCCCCGACCTCGACCTCGACCTCGACTCGATCTGGCGGTACGTCAACCCGCACATGCTCTACTCGAAGCATCTCGGTCTGCGCGGCAGCTACTGGAAGTTGAAGGAAGCAGGGGACGCGAAGCTCCTGGAGCTCGAGCAGGTCGCCGACCGGATCCGCGGCGCCGGCTGGATCCACCCCCGCGCGATGTACCGGTTCTTCGAGGCGTTCTCGGAGCGGAACTCCATCCAGATCGTCTCGGGCGGCAAGGTGTCCGCCCGGTTCACGTTCCCGCGGCAGGCGACAGGAGAGCGCCTCTGCCTCGCGGACTTCGTCCGCCCGCGCGGAGAGGGTCAGCCGCTCGACACGGTCGCGCTTCTGATGACGACTGCGGGCGAGGGCGTCCGCCGCCGGGCCGAAGAGCTCAAGCACGAAGGGGAGTACCTGCTCTGCCATGCGCTCCAGGCCATCGCCGTCGAGGCCGCGGAGGGCGCCGCGGAGCGGATCCACCAGGTCATCCGCGAGCAGTGGGGTTTTCCGGATCCTCCCGAGACGACGATGATGGACCGGTTCCAGGGACGCTACCGCGGCAAGCGGTACAGCGCGGGATACCCGGCGTGGCCGGAGCTCGCCGATCAGGCCACGTTCTTCGGACTTCTGGACGGCCGCCGGATCGGCGTCGAGCTGACCGAGGGCTTCATGATGGATCCCGAGGCGTCGGTCTCGGCCCTCGTCGTCCACCACCCCCAGGCGCGCTACTTCGCCGCGTAGAGGTCCGGGATGTGGCAGGTGGAGACCTGACCCTCCATGTGGCAAGTGGAGACCTGACCCCGTTTCTGCAACCGAATCCCGAGCACCGGGTTTCTAAGGCAGGCAAGGAGCGCGAACGGGTCGGCGTGTCATATCGTCACAATAAATGGCCTTGAAACGATGATACGTCTCCAGTGATACTTATCTTCAGAATGATCAACGATCTTGATAGGCAAATCCTGACGATCCTCCAGAGAAACGCGCGGACGTCCAATGCGGAGATCGCGCGCCAGGTGGGGCTCGCGCCCTCCGCGGTCTTCGAGCGCATCCGCAAACTCGAGGAGCGCGACGTCCTGCAGAGCTACACCGCTCGAATCGATCCGCATGCGGTCGGACTCGGTCTCGTCGCCTTCACCTTCGTGCGCTCGAACGACCGGCCGGGCGGCATCCAGACGGCCGAGAAGCTCGCCGAGATTCCCGAGGTCCTCGAGGTGCACCACGTCGCCGGAGAGGATTGCTTCCTCGTGAAGGTCCGCGCCGCGGACACCGAGGCGCTCGGCCGGCTCCTTCGGGAGCGGCTCGGCAAGATCGGCACGATCACCTCGACGCGCACGACGATCGTGCTCGAGACGGTGAAGGAAACGGCGGAGCTGCCGATCGCGGTCGAGGAGGAACGCGAGGCCGTCAGTGCTTGACGCGACGACCGGCCTCGAGCCGCGGCAGGGGAAGCTCGTCGCGGCGTTCGCCGCCGTTTACCTGATCTGGGGGTCCACGTACCTCGCGATCCGGTTCGCGATCGAGACGATCCCGCCGCACCTGATGGCCTCCGTGAGGTTCCTCGTCGCCGGCGCGATCCTGTACGCCTGGGCCCGGGCCCGCGGAGCGCCGCGTCCCACTTTTCCGAACTGGCGCGCCGCGGTGATCGTCGGCGGCCTCCTCCTCCTCGGCGGCAACGGCGCGGTGGTCTGGGCGGAGACGCGCGTGCCCTCCGGCGTGACGTCTCTCCTCGTCGCGACCGTGCCGATCTGGATGGCGCTTCTCGACGCCCGGAGCAACGGCGGGCGGAGACCGGCTCCCGCGGTGATCGGCGGCCTCGTGCTGGGCCTCGGAGGCCTCGCCCTCCTGCTCGCCCCCGGCCGCCTCGCGGGACGGGTGGATCTCCTGGGCGCCGCGGCGCTCCTCGTCGGTTCGTTCTCGTGGGCGTTCGGCTCGATCCTGTCGCGCACGGCGAAGCTGCCGAAGTCCGGTTTTCTCGCGGCCGCCATGGAAATGCTGGCGGGCGGAGTGTGGCTCCTTCTCTTCGGGCTCCTCACGGGGCAAGCCGGCCAGCTGACGATGTCCGCGCTGTCGGCGAAGTCGCTCGTGTCGCTCGCGTACCTGATCGTGTTCGGCTCGCTCGTCGGTTTCACCGCGTACATCTGGCTGCTCGGCGCGACGACGGCGTCCCGCGTCTCGACCTACGCCTACGTCAACCCGGTCGTCGCCGTGCTCCTCGGGTGGGCGTTCGCCGGCGAGGCGATGACCCTGCGGACGATGCTCGCGTCCGCGGTGATCGTCGCGGCGGTCGCGCTCATCATCCGGTACGGGGCGCGGCGAGCGGAGACGCCGGCCCGCGAGAGTTCCCTCCCGCAGCCGTCGCCGGCCCCGGCGCCCCGGCAGGCGACCGCGAGATGAGCCGGGATCGGCGGCCGATCGCGCGGATCTGGCGCGGGAGGACGGCGGCGTCCCGGGCCGCCGAATACCTGGACTTCCTCGAGACGAAGGGTCTCTCGGGATATCGCGCCACTCCCGGGAATCGCGGCGTCCAGGTGCTGCTGCGGACGGAGGGCGACGTCGCCGAGTTCGTGCTGATCACCTGGTGGGACGATTACGACGCGATCCGCAGCTTCGCGGGTCCCGACCCCGAACGCGCGGTCTACTATCCCGAGGACGACGGCTTCCTGCTCGAGAAGGAGCCGAACGTGACTCACTACGAGGTGGTCGGATGACGGAGCTCCTGGATCGCGATCGCGTTTCGCGTTTCGTCGAGCGCGAACGCGACAACTACGAGTCCCTGTTGAAGGCGCTCGTCGAGACGCCGACGGTTTCCTCCGAGGCGGACCGGCGCTCCGACGTCGAGGCGGGAGTGGCCCTGGCCCAGCGCCTGCTGACGGATGCGGGAGCGCGCGTGACGGTCGCGAAGACGAAGGGAAACCCCGTCGTGCACGGCGTTTTGAAGGGAAAGCCCGGCGCACCGGCCGTCACGGTCTACAACCATCTCGACGTTCAGCCCGCGTCGCGGGAGACCGAGCCGTGGGAGACGGAACCGTTCCGCCTCGTCCAGAAGGGCGACCGCTACTACGGCCGTGGCTCGACGGATGACAAGGGGCCCGCGCTGTGCGCTTTCTTCGGCGCCCTCGCCGCGCGCGAGGCCGGCGTCCCGACCGAAATCCGCTTCCTCTGGGAGTTCGAGGAGGAGATTGGCTCCCCGAACTTCGAGCAGGGTCTGCGCGCTCTCGGAAAGGAGGCGTCCACGGACTCCGTCCTCGTCGGCGACGGGCTCTGGCTCGACAGCCGGCATCCCGCGACGACGTCCGGGCTTCGGGGGATGCAGAGCTTCCAGCTCGTCCTCGAGACCGGCAAGGCGGAAACTCACTCCGGCACGACCGGCGGCGCCGCTCGCAATCCGATCGGCGAGCTCGCGAAGCTCGTGACGGAGATCTACGACGCGAAGACCGGCCGCGTGAAGATCCCGGGCTTCTATGACGACGTCGAGCCGCTGTCGCGCCGCGACGCGGAGGACTTCCGTCGCAGCGGCTTCTCCATCGGAACCTTCAAGAAAGACTTCGGCTTCAAGTCGCTCCGCTCGACCGACGCGCTCGACGTGTTGAAGCGGCTCTGGGCGCAGCCGACGTTCGAGATCCACGGCGTGACCGGCGGTTACACGGGCGGGGGAGTCAAGGCGATCATCCCGCACCGCGCGGAGTTCAAGGTCTCGTGCCGCCTGGTGCCGAACCAGAAGCCCGAAAAGATCGCGCGTCTCGTGCGCGACTTCGTGAAACGCCGGAACCGCGACGTCGAAGTGATCGTCGGAGGCAGCGCGAGCCCCTTCCGCGGCGAGACGTCGGGGCCCTACGCCGATGCGGTCAAGCGGGCCATGCGGTTCGGGTTCGGCAGGCCGGTCGCGTTCATCCGCGCCGGCGGCTCCATCGGCGCGGTCGTGACGATGAAGAAGGTGCTGCGGTGCCCGATCGCGTTCCTCGACGTCTCGCTGCCCGAGCACGGCTACCACGCTCCCAACGAGCACTTCGACTGGGGACAGGCGAGCGGCGGAATCGCGTCCTATGCGAAGTATTACGAGGAGCTCGCGCGGGGAGGAGCCGCGTGACGTCCGGGGGCGAGCTCCCGCTCCTGCTGCGCATCCTCGACGAGGCCTACGAAAAGCAGGCCTGGCACGGCCCGAACCTCAAGGGCTCGCTGCGCGGCGTCTCGGTCGAGCAGGCGGTCTGGAGGCCCGGACCCGATCGCCACAGCATCCGCGACCTCGTCCGGCACACGGCGTACTGGAAGTACGCGAACCGCCGGCGGCTGACGGGGGAGAAGCGCGGGTCGTTCCCGCTCGAGGGCAGCAACTGGTTCGCGGGTTCGGATGCTCCGACCGAGAAAGCCTGGCGCGGGGACGTGGCCCTGCTCGAGAGCGAGCACCGGCGGCTGCGCGAGGTCGTCGCGGCGCTCTCGCCGAAGGCGCTCGCGAGAAAGTCGCCGGGCAGCCGGCACCGGGTCGATACGCTCGTCTACGGGATCGCGGCGCACGACGTGTACCACGCCGGACAGATCCAGCTCGTCAAGCGCCTCTACCGCGACCACGGAGGCCGCTCGGCCCGTGCCTGACGCTCCGCTCGCCTGCCGGATCGACGCACTCGACGCCGAAGGGCGCAAGCGCCACGCGACGCTGCTGTCCGAGCTCGCCGCGGAAGTCGCCGGAGTCGAAGAGCTTCCCGACGGCGTCTCGGTCCGTTTCCCGATGCGGCCTTATCTCTTCCTGAGGCTGGCCGAGTGGATGGACCTCGAGCGCGCGTGCTGCCCGTTTCTCGACTTCGGCCTCGTCTTCGAGAACCGCGTTCCCACGATGCGCCTCGACCTGCGGGGTCCCGACGGCGTCAAGGAATTCCTGCGAGCGGAGCTGCCGTTCGCGGCCGCGCCGGTCGCGCCATGAGCCGCCTCGTCGAGGTCAGCCACGAGATCGACCCGGGCATGGCGACGTACCCGGGCTTGCCCGGTCCGGTCGTGTCCGACTTCCTCTCGCGCGAGGCGTCCCGCGGCAAGTACGCGGAGGGCACGACGTTCGCGATCGCCCGCGTCGACATGGTCGCGAACACCGGGACGTACGTCGATGCACCAATCCACCGTTTCGCCGGCGGCAGGGACGTCGGCTCGTTGCCGCTCGACAGGCTCGCGGATTTGGACGGCGTCGTCGTGGACGCGACGAGCGCCGGCCGCGCCATCGGTGCCGGGCTCTTCGACGGAGTCGGGCTCGCGGGCCGGGCCGTCATCGTCCGCACCGGGTGGAGCCGGCATTGGGGGACGCCCGCTTACTTCGAGGGTCATCCCTTCCTGACGCGCGCGGCGGCCGAGGGGCTCGTGCGCGCCGGCCCCGCTCTCGTCGGAATCGACTCTCTGAACATCGACGACACGCAGGACGGGGAGCGGCCCGCGCACACGCTCCTCCTCGAGGCGGAGATCCCGATCGTCGAGCACCTGACGAACCTCGAAGCGCTTCCGGCGCACGGGTTCCGCTTCCACTGCGTCCCGGCGCCCTTCCATGGCGTCGGGAGCTTCCCGGTCCGCGCGTACGCGATCCTCGGGAGCTGATCCCCGGGATTGTCCGTCTCTCCGGGCGCGTTCTCGCGTGCGGAGTGCTGCGGAAGCTCACGGCAGTTCTGGCGATCGGCGGCGTTGGACTCGCGTGCGGCGGGTCTGCGCAGACGGCTCCGGAAATCGCGCTCGAGACCGTCGTCACCGGTCTCCCGCAGCCGACGGCGATCGCCCATGCCGGCGACGCGCGTCTGTTCCTGACGCTGCAGCGCGGGCAGATCGCCGTTCTCCAGGACGGAAGCGTCCTCCCGACGGCGTTCCTCGACATCCGTCTGCTCGTCTCGTGCTGCGGCGAGCGCGCGCTTCTCGGCCTTGCATTCCATCCCCGCCATTCGGAGAACGGCTACTTCTTCGTCGACTACACCAACCTGTCCGGCGACACGGTGATCGCGCGCTATCGCGTTTCCGCCGGAAACCCGAACATCGCCGATCCGTCGAGCGGTGTCACGCTGCTCACGATTGCTCAACCGTTTTCGAACCATAACGGCGGGCAGCTCGCGTTCGGACCGGATGGGTACCTGTACATCGGCATGGGCGACGGCGGCTCCGCCAACGATCCGATGTGCAACGCGCAGCGTGACGAGTCGCTGCTCGGCAAGATCCTCCGCATCGACGTGGATGCAAACGTCGACACGCCGCCCTTCTACGGCATCCCGCCGGGCAATCCCTTCGCCAGCCCGGGCGGGCCGCGCGACGAGATCTGGGCGAAGGGCCTTCGAAATCCGTGGCGCTTTTCGTTCGACCGGCTGACCGGCGACCTCTACATCGGCGACGTCGGCCAGGGAGCGCGCGAGGAGGTCGACTTTCAGCCGGCCGGCAGTTCGGGCGGCGAGAACTACGGTTGGAAGGCCATGGAGGGGACCGCATGTGGCGGCGGAGGGACGCTCGGATGTCCGACGGGAGCCCCGACGTGCAACGCTTCGAGTCTCAGTCGCCCGATCCTGGAGTATCCGCACTCCGGCGGCGACTGCTCGATCACCGGAGGCTACGTCGACCGGGGCCCATCCTCTCCCGAGCTCGCCGGGACGTACCTCTACGGCGACTACTGCACGGGCAAGCTCTGGGGTGCAAAACGGAATGCGGCCGGAACGTGGACGACGCGTCTTTTCTCCCCGCGCGCGGTCGGCCTGACCACGTTCGGCGAGGACGCGGCCGGCCGGCTTTACCTCGCCACCGAAGGCGGCCTGCTCGCGAGGATCGTCGACGCGAACCCGGCGGCGCCGACGCTGACGTCGGTCGAACCGGCGGCGGGATCCACACGCGGCGGCGAGTCAGTCGTCTTGACGGGCGGCGGCTTCCGGACGGGCGCATCCGTGACGTTCGGCGGCGCGCCCGCGACGTCGGTCGCGATCCTCGACTCGAATGGAACCCGGATCCGCGCCGTGACCTCCTCGCACGGGGCCGGCACGGTGGACGTCGTCGTGACGAACCCCGACGGCCGGACCGCGACGCTTCCCGGCGGCTTCGCCTTTGTCGCGCCGGTGCGCGTCTCGCAGCAGCCGAGGGTGCCGCGGACCGTTTCGCCGCGGCCGTGACCGCCGATGTGGCAGGTGGAGACCTGACCCTCAGTGTGGCAGGTGGAGACCTGACCCCCTATCCGGGCGGACGCAGGCCGCCTTCGGAGCGGCGGCCCCACGCGAAGAAGACCGCCGCCGACAGCGCCGCGAGCACGACTCCGTACGCCGCGGCGACGCCGATCTCGTTCAAGCGAAGCGAGGAGAGGATCTCGATCGAGATCGGCCGCGTCTCGAACGTGTAGAGCACGATCGACACGACGAAATCGCCGAGCGCCGTGATGAACGCAAGGCTCGCTCCGGCCGCGAGCGCCGGAGCGAGCAGCGGAAGATCCACCCGTCGAAAACGACGCCAGCGGGAGGCGCCGAGCGACGCCGCCGCCTCGTCGAGCGCGGGATCGAGCTGGCGAAAGCCCGCGAAGATGGAGCGCCCGGTCAGCGGCAAATTCCGCACGAGGTACGCGAGCGGCAGAATCGCGGCCGTGCCGACGAGGACGAAGCGCCCGATCCACGGCGCGTGAACGGAGAAGGCCGTCGAAAGAGCGACCGCGAAGACCGTGCCGGGAAGCGCCCACGGGATCGTGAGGAGGGTCTCGAGGACGCCACCGAGCCGCGTCCGGCCCCGGACGGCCAGGCGCGCGGCCGCGAAGCCGAGCGCGAGCGCCGCGAAGGTCGCGACCGCCGCCATCCAGAGCGAGTTCACGAGCGGACGCAGCCTCTCGGGCTCCGAGAAGAGCGACGCGTAGTTGGAGAGCGTGAGGACGGGCGGAAGGATCTCGGTCGTCCACGTCCCGCGCGGCACGAAGGAGACGAGGACGAGGGTCGCGTGCGGGAGGAGGAGTATCGCCGCGAGCAGCCACCCGAGCGCCGCCGCCACCCAGCGGGAGCTCTCCAGCCGGCGCCGAGCCGGCGGAATGCCGCGCCCGCCTCCCGTCACGATCCGTCCGCGCTCGCTCGCCTGGAGGAGAGCGAGGCCGACGAGCGCCACGGCGGCGAGAGTGACCGTCTCGACCATCGCCATCGCGAGGTCGCCGTTCAGCTTCGACGCGACGATCTGCGTCGTCATGACGCGGAACCCGCCTCCGAAGACGTACGGGGCCGAGAAGGAGGCGAGCGACGTCATGAAGGTGAGGAGGGCCGCGCCCGTGAGCGCGGGTCGCAGGAGCGGCACCGTTACCCTCCGGAGAATCCGCCCGCGCGACGCGCCGAGGCTCGCCGCCGCCTCGAGCACCGACGCGTCGAGCCGCGCGAGGCCCGCGCGCGTGAAGAGGTAGAAGTAGACGTACATCGAGTACGCGTGCACGAGGAGGACCGCCGTCGGGCCGGAGAGGCGCCACGGCGACTCCTCCAGCCGCAGGAGCGCCTGGAGGGAGCGGGCGACGAAGCCGCTCTCGCCGTAGAGGAACAGGAAGGCGATCACCCCGACGAGCGGCGGCAGAACGACCGGCAGCGCCACGAGCGCGCCGAGCACGCGCCGTCCCGGGAACTCGGTCCGCTCGAAGAGAAACGCGAGCGGCACGCCGATGGCCGCCGAGAGGCCGACGGTCGCGAGCGAGATCCAGAGGCTCGCCCAGAGCGCGCGCCACTCCTCCGGCCGGCGCGCGAACTCCGAGAAGTGCGAGAGCGTCCAGCGCGGCGCCCCGAGGGCTTCGGCGAGCGTCACGAGGAGAGGCCAGCCGACGAGCCAGAGAAGCAAGAGCGCGAGGAGCGCTGCCGCGAGGTTCGCGCGCCGCGTCACTCGACTCCCGCGATCCGGGGATAGGCGCGCGGAGAAGGCCCGCCGTGCGCCGGCGCGACGAAGACGTTCCATCCGACCTGCGCGGCGTCGGGCGCGGCGAGCACCTCGACCTCGACGCCCGCGTCGAGGAGCACGGCGAAGTAGGTTTCGCGGCCCGCGAAGCGCCGCTCGACGACGCGCCCCTCCGCCGCCGTCCCGTTGCGCGCGGTCGCGAAGCCGAGCGACTCCGGCCGGACGACGACGTCCACGGGCGAGCCGTCGACGAGGTCCCCCGCCGGAGCCGCCGGCCAGGCGGCGCCACCCGGCAGCCGCGCCCGACCGATCGCCTTCTCCCAGTGCGCCGGCACGACGCTCGAACGGCCGATGAACGCCGCGGCGAAACGGCTGGCGGGCGATTCGTACAGCTCGCGCGCGGATCCGACCTGCTCCAGCCGGCCGGCGTTCATCAGCGCGACGCGGTCGCCCAGCTCGAACGCCTCCTCCTGCTCGTGCGTGACGAAGAGCGTCGTGATCCCGATGCTCCGGATCAGGCGCTTCAGCTCGCGGCGGGTCCGGCCGCGCAGCGTCGGGTCGAGGTTCGAAAGCGGCTCGTCGAGGAGGAGGACGCGAGGCCGGGGCGCGAGCGCGCGGGCGAGCGCGACCCGCTGCTGCTGGCCGCCCGAGATCTCGGTGACCCGTCGCGATTCGAAGCCGGCGAGATCGACGGCTCCGAGCGCCTCGGCGACCCGCGCCGCGCGCTCCTCCCTCGGCACGCTGCCGGACTCGAGCCCGAAGGCCACGTTCTGCCCGACGGTCATGTGGGGAAAAAGCGCGTAGTGCTGGAACACGACCCCGAAATGCCGCCGCTCCGGCGGAAGACGCGTGACGTCCTCCCCCTCCACCACCACGCGTCCGGAGTCGGGCGTCTCGAATCCGGCGACGAGGCGGAGCACGGTCGTCTTGCCGCTGCCCGACGGTCCCAGGAGCGCGAGGATCTCGCTCTTCGGAACGTCGAGCGACACGTCGCGCGTTACGTGCAGTGCGCCGAAGTGCTTGTCGAGCCGGTCGAGGCGGAGGAAACCGCTCCCTCTCCCCGCCTGCGGGGAGAGGTTTGGGGTGAGGGGCGGCATCACTTCCCCTTCCCCCGCACCTCCCGGTCCCATCGCGCCATCCAGGCGGGGCCCTCGCGCGCGATCCGGTCCCAGTCGATCTTCGCGGGTACGAGCGCCTTCTCGACGCCCCGGGCCCACTCGGGCAGCTCCTCCGGAGGCAGGTCGGTCCTCGCGGGCAGCCGGTACGCCTTCTCCGCGGCGAGCTCCTGCGCCTCCGCGCTGCCGAGCCACTCGATGAAGAGCCTCGCGGCGTCGGCGTGCGGCGCGCCGCGGACGAGCCCGACCGCGTCGTCTATGACGGGAGTTCCGCTCCTCGGAAACTCGTAGGCGAGCGGCCCCCGCCGCATCTCGAACAGAGTGTCGGGCAGGTCCCAGATCGTGATCAATCCCTCCCGGCGGATCAGCTTCTCGAGGAGGATGGACGGGTTGAACACGTACTCCTTCGTCTGGGCGTCGAGCCGGCGGAGCCACTCGAACCCGCTGTCGACGCTGCCGGTCTCGCCGAGCGAGCGCTCGATGATCGTCCCCCACGCCGCGCGCATCGTCCCGGAGGCGAGGGGATCGCGGATCAGGATCTTCTTCTTCCAGCGCGGGTCGAGAAGGTCGTCCCAGTCCTTCGGCGCCTCGGCCGCGGGGACGGCGGCGCTGTTGTAAACGATGACGACCGGAGTCCGGTAGAGACCGAAGTAGAGCTTCTGCGGATGGCGGCTCTCCGGCGGGATGGAACCGGCCCACGCCGGCTCGAACGGCTCGAGCAGCCCGTCCCGGGCGCCGTTGGCGAAGACGAGGTTGGGTCCGCCGTACCAGACGTCCGCCGCCGGGTTGGCCTTCTCGGCGCGGACGCGGTCGTAGACGTCCTGCGACCCCATGTCGAGCCACCGCACGTCCACGTCGGGGTGCTTCGCCTCGTAGGTCTTCTCGACGAGCGTCAGGAGGTCGCGGCCGTGCGGCGAGTACAGGACGACCGGCGTCCGCGCGTCGCGGCGGCACGCGGCGAGCGTCAGCGCGAAGAAGAGGAGCGGGCGCCCGAGGCGTGCGTTTCTCACGTTTTGCCGCGGCGATGCTAACAGCGTGCACGCATCTTGCTGCCTCGAACGGCAGGAGGTTCGTCATGCCGGAGAAGGAAACGATCGAGCGGGCGCGCCGCGACAAGCGCCAGGGAAAGTCGCCGAGCACGCAGGCCGGCGAGTTCGTTCACGAGGAGATCGAGCACGTGCGGGAAGGCAAGCACGGCGCGGCGTCTACGAAGCAGGCCATCGCGATCGGACTCTCCAAGGCCCGGCGCGCGGGTGTGCGCCTGCCGCCGCCGAAGAAAGCGAAATCGTCGACGCGCAAGTCGGCCGCGAGCGCGGCGCGGAACCGGGGACGCAAGCCGTCCGCTCGCCGCGGCCGCGCCGTGCGCAAGGCCTTGAAGCGGCAGCCCCACCGGACCGCCTCGAGCGCCGCCCTCTCCCGCCAGGCGGCGAGCGCCGCCCGCAAACGATCGCCGGCGTCCCGGTCCGCCGCCGCGAAGAAAGCCGCCCGGACGCGATCGCGCCGCACGACCAAGAGGAAGTAGTCGCCCCGCCAAAGACGGATTCCTCGACGGGGCCCTGACCCGAATTCTCGTTCGGGTGGATGCGGATCCTCGCGACTTGTCCCAAGAGTCACTGCTCCGTGCCACTTCAAGAGATGCAGCCAGCTGAGATTGCTTGGCTGTTATCAGAATCGTCAGTAACGACAGGAGGTTCGCGATGAGGCTCAGCTCGCTCTCGATCACCTTCGCTACGTTTTTGCTCGTGTTTGTGGGGACCGCGGACGCTCTCGACAACAAGTGCGATCTTGCGACGACATGCACCGAGTGCGACTGCTACTGGTCGAGCGAATGTGGCGCCGGCAAGTCCTGCAATTACAGCAGCGGATGCACCCACGTCGGCAAGCTCGACGGTACCTGCACCGCGAGCGGCGCGAACGGTGGATTCACCCCCGCCGAGCTCGCGCTGGCGGTGACAGAATTGCAGCTCTGGTTCGATGGGTACCAGCATCCG
>Ga0209971_1000163_pt1 | contig 19906 bp, 16 predicted proteins | sample InoplaM3SAM_FD_187588 | JGI IMG/M metagenome (GOLD analysis project Ga0209971, IMG submission 187588) | Arabidopsis thaliana rhizosphere microbial communities from the Joint Genome Institute, USA, that affect carbon cycling - Inoculated... | ecosystem: Host-associated > Plants > Roots >... | reverse complement strand
GGATCGCCGAAGCCGCCGCCGCCGGAGCTTTCCATCAGGACGACGTCGTCGCGCTCCAGCGGGAAACCGCCGACCTTGCCGGGCAGGGGCGAGGGCTGCATCGGGCGCTCGCCGCGCCGCACCCAGAAGCGATTGGTCGCGCCGGCGGCGCCGCCGCAGACCCCGAACGGCGGCAGCACCGCCTTCTCCGCGAGCACCGAGAGGCGGCTGCCGTCCACCAGCACCCGCACCTCGCGCGTCAGCCCGAGGCCGCCGCGCCAGCGGCCGGGGCCTCCCGAGTCTTCGCGGAGCGCGGTGCGCTCGATGCGCACCGGGTAGATCTGCTCGACGGCCTCGATGGGCTGCAGCGTGGTCATGTCGCTCTCGGTCCACGTGCGCACCGAGTTGCTGCCGTCGCCGCCGTCGAACCCGCCGGTGCCGCCCGCCGGATACTCGTAGAAGATGAAGGTCTCGCCGGTGCGCGGATCCGGGCCGCCGACGTAGCAGTGGTTGCCGCCGCCCTTGAGGTCGCCGGTCACGCGGCCGTCCAGGGCCTGGGCCAGCGCGCCCATGACCGCGGTCTCCACGCAGTACTTCACCTCGACCATGCCGCCGCACGGGGCGGGCGGCGCCGCGTTGACGATCGACCGGTAGGGGGTCAGGACGGTGAGCGGCCGGAACGCCCCGGAATTGACGTCGGTGCCGGGATCGAGGAACGCCTTGAGGATGGTGAACGCGCCGGTCGGCGCCATCGCGGGGCCGACGTTGGTCGGCGCGGCGGTCTGCGGCGAGGTGCCGGCGAGATCCACCGTGATGCTCTCGCCCGTCACCGTCACGCGGGCGCGAATGGTCAAGGGCTCGAGCCGGGTGCGCCCGCTCTCGAGGTGCGACTCGTAGGCGTACTCGCCGTCGGGCAGGGCGGCGATGGCGCGGCGCATGCGCTGCTCGGCGCGGTCCATCAGTTCGGCGACCGCCGCGCGCACCACCGGGGCGCCGTAGCGGGCGGCCAGGGCCTCGACCCGCTCGGCCGCCTTGCGACAGGTGCCGATCATGGCGTCGAAGTCGCCCTTCCGCTCCCGCGGGCCGCGCATGTTGGCGAAGATGAGGTCGAGCGCGGCCTGATTCGGCGTCCCGCGGTCCACGATGCGGATGGGCGGGATGCGCACGCCCTCCTGGAAGATCTCGGTCGCGTCGCCGGTGAGGCTGCCCGGGCTCATGCCGCCCACGTCGCCCCAGTGCGCGCGCACCACCGGGAAGACGAAGAGCCGCCCGTCCGCGAAGAGCGGGTAGAGCATGGCCACGTCGTTGAGGTGGGTGCCGCCGGTGTAGGGGTCGTTGTGCAGGAAGATGTCGCCGGGATGGATGTCGTCGCCGAACTTCTCCCGCACCGCCTTCATCGACCAGCCGATCGGCACGATGTGGAGCGGATGGTCCTGGCCCTTGGACATCGAGACGATCTGCGCGTCGCCGTCCAGCAGCACGCAGGAGAAGTCCTCGCCCTCGTAGAGGATCGACGAGTACGCGGTGCGCACCAGCGTCACGCGCATCTCGCGCACGATCGACGAGAACGTCTCGCGCAGCACCTCCAGCGTGATCGGATCCACCGCCCCCGCCAGACTCATCTCGCCCCTCCTCCCTCTCCCCTCCGGGGAGAGGGCAGGGTGAGGAACATCAAGTTCCCGTGCCCATCCACCACGCCCCGCCAGCCCGGCGGCACCACCGTCGTCGCCCCGAACTCCTCGACGATCGCCGGCCCCATCACGGCGGCGTCCCCGGGCAGCCGGTCGCGCTCCCACACCGGGCAGTCGTGGGGGCGCCCGTGGAACCACACCGGCCGCCGCTCGATGCGCGCGGCGTCGAGCCCGGAGCCCGAGGCCGCGCGACGCTCCGGCGCCGGCTTGGGCACGAGCCCGTAGGCGGTGAGCCGCGCGTTGACCAGCTCGATGGCGGCCGCCTCATTCGCGTGCCCGTAGGTCTCCCGGTGCTGGCGGTGAAAGCGCGCCTCGATCTCGTCGACCGGCGCGAGTGCGCCGTCGGCCGGTGTCTCGCCGAGCGCCAGCGTGAGCTCGAAGGCCTGTCCCCGGTAGCGCAGGTCGAGCGACCGCAGGAGGCGCTGCTGCTCGGGCGCGAAGCCCTCGCGCTCCAGCTGCTGCCGGGCCGCCGTCTCCATCTCGGCGAAGGCGGCGGTCAGGGCGGGTAGCCGCTCGCCCAGGAGACCGACGCGGGTCCGGACGTCGTCGTGCTTGATGTCGGCGGCGAGCAGGCCGAGGGCCGAGAAGTTGCCGGGGTGCCGCGGGACCAGGACGCGCGGGATGCCGATCTCCTCGGCCATGGCCAGCGCGTGCATGGGCCCGGCGCCGCCGAAGGCGATCAGGGTGAAGTCGCGCGGATCGTGGCCGCGCTGGATCGAGATCTCGCGGATCGCCGAGGTCATCCGCGCGACCGCGATGGTCACGATGCCCTCGGCGAGGGCCTCGACCCCGAGCGGGCGCTGCAGGCGCGCGGCCAGCGCGGCCACCGACGCGCGCGCCCGCTCCGCGTCGATCACGATGCTGCCGCCCAGTCGCCGCGTCGGGCCGATGCGGCCCAGCACCACGTTGGCGTCGGTGACGGTGGGCTCGGTGCCGCCCAGACCGTAGGCGGCGGGGCCGGGCGCGGCGCCGGCGCTGCGTGGCCCGACCGCGAGGCTGCCGTCGACCTCGAGCCAGGCGATGGAGCCGCCGCCGGCGCCGACGGTGTGCATGTCGATCTGCGAGACCTTCACCGGGAAGGCGCCCACCATCGCGTCGGCGGTGGTCAGCGGCTGCAGGTCGCGGACCAGGCACACGTCGGTAGAAGTCCCGCCCATGTCGTAGGTGATGAAGTCGCGGATGCCGGCCGCCGCTCCCACGAAGCAGGCCTGGCTCACCCCGCCCGCCGGACCCGAGAAGATGGTCTTGATGGGCAGGCGGCGCGCGGTGTCGGTCGTCATCATGCCGCCGCTCGAGGCGACGGTCAGCACGCCGTGCACGTAGCCGGTGGCGAGCAAGCGCTCCTCCAGCGACGTGAGATAGCCCTCCATTAGCGGCTGCAGGTAGGCGTTGAGCACGGTGGTGGAGAAGCGCTCGAACTCGCGGTACTCGGCGACCACGTCGGCCGAGCAGGAGACGGGGAGGCCGGGGGCGCGGCCCTTCACCGCGTCGGCCACCGCGTGCTCGTGCGCGGGATTGAGATAGGCGTGGAGCAGGCACACCGCGATGGCCTCGGCGGGGGCGGCGACCGCGGCGTTCAGCGCGCGCTCGATGGAGCCGCGGTCGAGCGGGACGAGCACCGCGCCGTCGGGGCCCAGGCGCTCGATCACCTCGAACCGGTCTCGGCGCTCGACCACCGGCTTCGGCCGCACGAAGGTGGGAATGAAGAGGGCCGGGATGTTGCGCTTGGTGCGCCCGATCTCGATCAGGTCGCGGAACCCCGCGGTGGTGAGCAGGGCGACGCGCGCGCCGCGGCGCTCGAGCACCGCGTTGGTGCCCACGGTGGTGCCGTGCACGAGGCGGCGCACGTCCGCGCTGGCGATGCGGAGCGCCTGCAGGCCCTCGAGCACCGCGGCCGCCTCGTTGCGGGGCCGCGACGGCACCTTGGTCACCACCGCGCGCCCGGTGGCCTCGTCCACCGCGGTGAGGTCGGTGAAGGTGCCGCCCACGTCGATGCCCACGATGTACACGGCTCAGAGTCCCGCCGCGTCGAGCACGACGCGCGCCGCCGCCACCAGCGAGGGCGCGCGGTCGGCGATGTGGGCCATGCGCGGATCGGTGGATTCGCCCCGCACCCAGCGCCGGTGCAGCTGCACGACCACTACCACCGTCTTCCAGAGCGCGAAGGCCTCCCACCAGCGCGCGGCGGCCGGATCCGCGCCGGTGCGGGCCGCGTAGCGGTCGGTGATCTCGGCGCGGGTCGGCAGGCCGATGCGGGCCAGCCCCGGCCGGGTGCCGCGCTGGGTGGCCGCCGTGTCGCTCGGGTCGGGCCAGTAGTTGAGCAGGGTGCCGAGGTCCACCAGCGGGTCGCCGAGGGTCGTCATGTCCCAGTCGAAGATGGAGGTCACGCGGTCGGGGTTCTCCGCGGCGAACTGACAGTTGTCGAGCTTGAGATCGTTGTGGACGATCGACACGCGGCGGGGCAACGGCTTGCCGCGGGCCAGCCGCTCGTGGATGCGCTCCATGTCGTCGCCCGCGTCCTCGGGCCGCGCGAGCGCCCAGCGCTTCGCCCAGCCGTCGAGTTGCCGGTCCACGAAGCCGTCGGGGCGGCCCAGGTCGGCGAGGCCGCAGGCGGCGGGGTCGACCGCGTGCAGGTCAACCATGGCGTCCACCAGCGCGAAGCCGACGCGGCGGCCGACGTCGCGGTGACCGCGCAGCGGCGACGGCACCGTGTCGCGGATCACCTGGCCGCGCCGCCGCTCCATGACGAGGAAATCGGCGCCCAGCACCGCGGGATCGTCCCCGAAGAGATAGGCGCGCGGGGCCCGGTCGAAGTGCCGCCAGAGCCGCGAGAGCACCTTGAACTCGCGCTTCATGTCGTGGGCGCCCGGGGCGATCTGGCCGAACGGCGGGCGGCGCAGCACCAGCTCGTGATCGCCGATCCGCAGCAGGTAGGTGAGGTTGGCGCTGCCGTTCGGGAACTGCAGCACCTCGATGGGACCGCGCGCCTCGGGCAGCGCCCCGGCCAGTCGCGGCCGCAGCCAGGACTCGAGCGCGCCCCAGTCGAGCGCCTCGCCGGCGCGGACCGGGGCGATCTCCACCGGATCGTCCGATGCGCGGGCGTCGGGAGCGGGCGCGCCGGCCCCGACGGCCGCGCGCGAGGAGCGGCCGGTCAGGCCGCGCCTCCGTGCACGCCGAGCACGGCGCCGGTGGTGAAGCTGGACGCGCTCGAGGCGAAGTAGAGCGCGGCGCCCACGATCTCGTCCGGATCGCCCCCACGGCCGAGCGGCATCGTCTGCTTCGCCCGCAGCCGGAAGGCCTCGAGGTCCCACGCCTTGGAGATGTCGGTGAGGAACGGTCCCGGCATGATGCAGTTCACCCGCACGGCGGGGCCGAAGGCGCGCGCGAAGCCTTCGGTCATGGCGTTCACCGCCGCCTTCGCCGCCGCGTACGGGATGACGCCGGCGGTGGGCCGCACCGCCGCGGTGCTGGAGACCATGATGATCGAGCCGCCCGCGCCCGCGGCCATGCGCGCGCCGACCAGCGCGGTGAGGCGGAACGGCCCCTTGAGGTTGACGTCGATGACCTTGTCCCAGAGATCCTCGCTCACGTGCTCGACGCGATCGTAGATCGGCGACATCCCCGCGTTGTTGACGAGCACGTCCACGCGGCCGAACTCGGCGTAGGCGGCCTCGGCGAGGGCCTCCACCTGGCCCCAGTGCCCGACGTGGCAGGCCACCGGGAGGGCGCGACGGCCGGTGGCCGCCTGTACCTCCTTCGCGGTGGCCTCGCACGAGGCGAGCTTGCGGCTGGCGATCACCACGTCGGCGCCGGCCTCGGCGAAGGCCAGCACCATGGCGCGGCCGAGCCCGCGGCTTCCTCCGGTGACCAGCGCGACCTTGCCGCCCAGGTCGAAGAGGCGGCTCAGCATCCGAGCCGCTCGGCCAGCTCCACGAAGTCGCCCGCGACGATGTCGAACGGCTGCGCGGGCTCGGGCTCGGAGGCGCCGCGGCCGGGCCCGAACTCGAGCGGGCGCGGCACGTAGGCGGTGCGGAGGCCGCAGCGGGCGGCCGCGGCGAGATCGTTGGGATGCGCGGCGACCATGAGGCACTGCTCCGGGGCCAGGCCCAGGGCCTCGGCGCTGCGCAGATACGCCTCGGGCATCGGCTTGTAGGCGCGCGCCACCTCGGCGCCGAGGATCGTGTCCCACGGCAGACCGGCGCGCTTGGCCATGTTCACCATCAGCGCGATGTTGCCGTTGGAGAGCGTGGCCAGCACGTAGTGGCGCTTCAACCGGGTGAGCCCGGCCACCGCGTCCGGCCACGGGTCGAGCCGATGCCACGCGTGGTTGAACTGGTCGACCTCGGCGGGCGAGACGTCCGTGATCTTGAACTCGGCGAGGAGGCGGACCAGGCTCTCGCGGTGGAGATCGTCGAGCTTCACCCACGGTCGGCGGCCGCTGCGCACCTCTTCCATGGCGGGCTGGTAGAGGCCGCGCCAGGCGTCGGCGAACTTCGCCCAGTCCACGTCCAGGCCGCGCGCCGTTCCGAAGGCCTCGCCCTCGCGGGTGATGCTGCTCCGCCAGTCCACGACCGTGCCGAACACGTCGAAGGTCAGCGCGCCGACCGAGGCGGGATCCATGGCAGGTTCCTCCGTCGCGCATGCTACGACGGCCGGGACGGGCAAGGCAAGCCGCGGGCCCCGCCGCCGGCGTGATATGGTCGCGGCGCGGCTCAACTCAACCGACGGAGGCGACGATGCTCGCGATCTGGGTGAAGGTGCGGATCAAGCCGGCGATGCGGGAGAAGTTCCTCAAGGCCATCGAGCACGACGCGCTGGGCTCGGAGCGGGACGAGCCGGGCTGCCTGCGCTTCAACGTGCTGCAGGACGAGAAGGACGAGAACACCTACTACTTCTACGAGGTCTACAAGGACCAGGCCGCGCTGGAGGCTCACCGCAACACCCCCCACTACGCGGTCTGGCGCGGAGTCGCCGACGTGCTCGAAGGCCCCACCGAGCCCACCCGCTGCAAGCCGCTGTTCCCGTCCGCCCGCACCTACTGGGGGAAGGCGTAGCGCCGGCGACGGTCGGCAGGCCGCGTGAGGCGGCTAGCGCTGGCCGATCGCGCGGTTCGCGACTTCGACGGTCTTTTTCTCGACGTCGAAGCGGTTCGTCTCCTGGGTCTCGACGTCGCCGCCGGTGACGCGGATGAAGAAGGTGTCGTCGCCGAACTCGATGGAGTGGATGTCGCCGACCGCGAAGGCGGCGGCATGCCCGGGCTCGTTCAGGAACTCGCGCTGCACCGTGAGATCCGCGTAGCCGGCCCGGCTGCCGTCGTCGAGGCGGCGCCAGCGGCGCATGCGGGTGGCATTGCGGTAGTTGCCGTAGACGACCCAGCACGGGCCGTGATCGTGCACCGAGGACTTGCCCGCCTTCGGGCGGCCGTGCACGAGCACGTGCACGTCGGTGTCGGGATCGTGGCCGATCGTGGTGCGCTCGGTGTAGGGGACCGGGTCGCCCAGGTGCTTGGTGAGCAGCTCCGGATTGTGCAGGAGCTTCTCGAGGTGGTCGCGGATCTCGGCCAGGCCGGCCGGAATGCCCTTGCTCTTGATGGTGGCCCGGGTGTCGGCGAGGAACTGGTCGAGGGAGTACGTCGTCTCACTGGCCATGGTGAGCCTCCTTTGGCGTTCGGTGGGTAGTGTACACTAGCATCCCGTGTCCGGTCCGATCGCTCCCTCCAGCCTGCGTCGTGACGCCCGCGTCATCGGTCTCATCGGGATGGCTCACTTCTTCAGCCACTTCTTTCAGCTCTCGCTGCCGCCGCTCTTTCCGGTGCTGAAGGAGGTCTTCGGCGTGCCCTACCTGGCCCTGGGTGCGGCCATGAGTCTGTTCTACGCCTCGTCCGGCGTCGGGCAGACGCTGTCCGGCTTCCTGGTGGACCGGGTCGGGGCGCTGCGGGTGCTCCTGGGCGGCATGGCCCTGCTGTCGCTGTCCATCGCCCTGGCCGGCGTCGCGCCGTCGTACTGGATGCTGCTGCCGGTGGCGCTGCTGGCCGGCCTCGGCAACAGTGTCTTCCATCCCGCCGATTACTCGATCCTCAACGCTTCGGTGGAGCCGCGCCGGATCGGCCGCGGCTACAGCGTGCACGCCATCTCGGGCAACCTGGGCTACGCGGTGGCCCCCGGCGCGGTCGTCGGCCTCACCGCGCACTTCGGCTGGCGGGCCGCGCTGGTGGGCGTTGGCCTGGCCGGCCTCGTCGTCGTGCTGGTGCTGGCCGCGCAGCGCCGGGCCTTCGGCGTCCTGGGCCCGGCGCCGCGCGGCCCCGGGAGCGTGGTCGGCGACGTGCGCATGCTGCTGACCGCGCCGATCCTGGCCGCCTTCGCCTACTTCGCGCTGATCGCCACCGCGGTGATCGGCGTGCAGATCTTCGGCGTCACCACGCTGATGCGCATGTACGACACGCCGCTGGCCGAGGCCACCGCGGCCCTCACCGCGTTCCTGGTGGGCGGCGCGGCCGGCATCCTGGCCGGCGGGGTGCTGGCCGACCGCGTCCGCCGTCACGACGTGGTCGCCGCGACCGGTCTCCTCGTCGCGGCCGGCTTGATGATCGTGCTCGCGACCGGCGCGGTCCCGGCCGCCCTCCTCCCGCTGCTCCTCGGCGTCACCGGCTGCTGCTACGGCGTCACCGGACCCGCCCGCGACATGCTGGTGCGCGCGGCCACCCCGCCGGGCGCCTCCGGCAAGGTGTTCGGCTTCGCCTATTCCGGGCTCGACCTGGGCTCCTGCCTCACCCCGCTGGCCTTCGGCTGGCTGCTGGACCACGCCGACCCGCGGCTGCTCTTCCTGGCCGTCGCGCTGCTGATGGTCTGCACCATCGCCACCGTCGTCCAGGTTCGCCGCACCGCCCAGCCCGCCGCCGTCTCCGCCTGAGCGCCGCGCGCTTTCCGCGGGCGAGAGCGCGGGCACGCGCCGGGCCGCGCTCGCCCGCCGTGGGAAGCTGGAAACCGGAGGCGATCGTGGTCGAGATCCGCATCGGCATCTCCGGATGGCGGTACGCGCCGTGGCGAGGCACGTTCTACCCGCGCGGCTGGCCGCAGCGGCGTGAGCTGGAGTACGCGGCCCGGCACGTCAACTCGGTCGAGCTGAACGGCTCGTTCTATTCGCTGCAGCGGCCCGAGTACTTCGCGGCGTGGTACGACGCGGTCCCGCCCGGCTTCCGCTTCGCGGTGAAGGGCGGCCGCTTCATCACCCACATGAAGCGGCTCATCGGCGTCGAGACGCCGCTCGCCAATTTCTTCGCGTCGGGCGTCCTCCGGCTGCGCGACAAGCTCGGCCCGATCCTCTGGCAGCTGCCGCCGACCCAGCCGTTCGACGAGGCGCGGCTCGACGCGTTCTTCCGGCTGCTGCCGCGCGATACGCGCGCGGCGGCCGCGCTGGCCCGACGGCACGATCGTCGGGTGCCGCGGGTGTGGCTGGAAACGGACGCGCGGCGGCCGGTGCGTCACGCCCTGGAGGTGCGCCACGCGTCGTTCCGGGACGCGCGCCTGGTCGCGCTGCTGCGACGACACCGGATCGGCCTGGTCGTCGCCGACACCGCGGGGCGCTGGCCGTTCATGGAGGACGTCACCGCCGACTTCGTCTACGCGCGCCTGCACGGTGACTCCGAGCTGTACGTCAGCGGCTACACCGACGAGGCCCTCGCGGTCTGGGCCCAGCGGGTGCGCGCGTGGGCCGCGGGCGAGACCCCGCGTGGGGCCGCCCTGACCGCACCGCCCGCGCCGCCGCGGGCCGCCGGGCGCGACGTCTTCGTCTACTTCGACAACGACGCGAAGGTGCGCGCGCCGTTCGACGCCACCGCGCTGGCCGCGCGGCTCGGCCTGGGTGAGCGGCTCGTCTTCCCGGAGCGCGCCCGCCGCGCGCGAGGAGCACCGCGGGCGCGACGCCCCGGGGGTACCATGCGATCAGGAGGACGCGCGTCGTGAAGGAGACGATCGATTCGTCGGGCGTGCCCATCCGGGTGTGGGAGCCGAGCGGGCATCCGCTCGAGCCCCTGGTGCTGCAGCAGGCGCGCCAGGTGGCGAGCTTGCCGATCACCGAGGCGGTGTGCCTCATGCCGGACGCGCACTTCGGCATCGGCGGCCCGGTGGGCGGTGTCATCGCCACGCGCGGCGCGGTCGTGCCCGCGCTGGTCGGCGTCGACATCGGCTGCGGCATGATCGCCACCCGCACCGATCTGACCGCATCCATGCTGGAGGGTCGCCACGCCGCGGTGCGCGCGGGCATCGAGGCGGGCGTGCCGGTCGGCGGGCCGGGAGTCAAGGGCTCGTGGGAGGAGCGGCGCGGCACCCCCGCGGCGGTGCAGCGTGAGTGGGACACGCTCGATCGACGGTTCGAGCGGATCCTCGGCAAGCATCCGCGCATCAAGGCCAGCCCGGCGCGCGCCCAGCTCGGCACGCTCGGCGGCGGCAACCATTTCATCGAGGTCTGTCTCGACGAGAGCCGGGCGGTGTGGCTCATGGTGCACTCGGGCTCGCGCGGCGTCGGCAACCGCATCGGGACGTACTTCGCCCAGCGCGCACGCGATCAGGCGCACGTCCTGAAGCGCCGGCTTCCCGACGGGGCGCTGGCCTGGCTCGACGAGGGCACCCCGCTCTTCGACGACTACGTCGAGGCGGTGGGGTGGGCGCAGGACTACGCGCGGGTCAACCGGCGGCTCATGCTCGCGGCGGTGGTCGCCGCGGTCTCGGCGGTGGTGGACCGGCCGCTCGCCCCCGGGGTCGAGACGGTGGACTGCCATCACAACTACATCGAGCCGCGCGACGGAGCGCGCGACGCCGGGCGCTACGTCACCCGCAAGGGCGCGGTGAGCGCCCGCGCGGGGGAAGCGGGGATCATCCCGGGCTCGATGGGCGCCCGCTCGTTCATCGTGCGCGGCCGCGGCAACCCCGCCTCCTACGAGTCGTGCTCCCACGGCGCCGGCCGCCGCATGAGCCGCGGGGAAGCCCGGCGCGTGTTTTCTCTCGATGACCACGCGCGCGCCACCGCGGGCATCGAGTGCCGCAAGGACGCGGGCGTGCTCGACGAGACGCCCGGCGCCTACAAGGACATCGACGCGGTGATGGCGGCCCAGTCGGATTTGGTGGAGGTGGTGACCGCCCTGCGCCAGGTGGTCACGGTCAAGGGCTGACGATGGCCGAGGACGGCGGCGCGGCGCTCCGGGAGTACCGACGCAAGCGCCGGTTCGCGCGCACTCCGGAGCCGCGCGGCGAGGTCGCGCCGGAGCCCCGCGGGGGCGAGCGCGTGTTCGTGGTGCAGAAGCACGCCGCCTCGCGTCTGCACTACGACTTCCGGCTCGAGCTGGAGGGCGTGCTGAAGAGCTGGGCGGTGCCCAAGGGGCCGAGCCTCGATCCGGCCGACAAGCGGCTGGCCATGCACGTGGAGGATCACCCGCTCGAGTACGGGGGCTTCGAGGGGGTGATCCCGAAGGGCGAGTACGGCGGCGGCACCGTGATGCTGTGGGACCGCGGCACGTGGCGGCCGGAGGGCGATCCGCATCGGGCCTACCGGGCGGGCAACCTGAAGTTCACGCTGGAGGGCGAGAAGCTGCGCGGCGGCTGGGCGCTGGTGCGCATCCGCGATCGCCGGACGGCGCGCGACGAGGGGCGCAGCTGGCTCCTCATCAAGCACGACGACGCCGAGGCGAAGCCGACCGCGCGGTATCGCGTCGTCGAGGCGCGACCCGACAGCGTGGCCACCGGCCGCACGCTGGACGCGATCGCGGCGGCACGGGACCGCGTCTGGCACTCCAACCGCTCGGGCGACGGCGGCGGGGAGCGGGTGTCTCCGGTCGAGGTGCGCGGGGCGCGCGCCGCGACGTTGCCGCGATTCGTGCCGCCTCAGCTCGCCACCCCCGTGAAGCGGCCCCCGGCCGGCGACGCGTGGCTGCACGAGATGAAGTTCGACGGCTATCGCATCCTGGCGCGTCTCGACGCGGGACGCGTGACGCTGGTGAGCCGGAACGGCCGCGAGTGGACCGACCAGTTCCCGAGCGTGGTGGACAGCCTGCGCGGCCTGCCCGCCCGGGCGGCGCTGCTCGACGGCGAGGTCGCGGTGGTGACGCCCGACGGACGGACGAGCTTCCAGGCCCTGCAGAACTACATGAACGGCGGGCACCGCGACGCACTCGTCTACATGCTGTTCGACCTGCTGCACCTGGACGGGCAGGATCTCACCGGCGCCCGCCTCGAGGACCGCAAGGCGGCGCTGGCGCGGCTGCTCGGTCCGCGCGGTGAGGAGCCGGGCGGGCTACGCTACAGCGATCACGTGGTCGGCTCCGGAGCCGAGTTCTTCGCCGAGGCCTGCCGGCTCGGACTGGAGGGCGTGGTGTCCAAGCGGCGAGACGCGCCGTATCGCAGCACGCGCGGCGCGGACTGGGTCAAGGCCAAGTGCGTGAAGCGGCAGGAGGTCGTCATCGGCGGCTACACCGATCCCGAGGGGTCGCGACTCGGCATCGGCGCGCTGCTCGCCGGAGTCTACGAGGGCGGCCGGCTCGTGTACGTCGGCAAGGTCGGGACCGGGTTCACCGCCCGCACCCTGCAGATGCTCCACAAGCGCCTGAAGCCGCTCGAGCGGCCGGCGTCTCCGTTCGCGACGCGGCCGACCGGGATCGGGCGCCCGCACTGGGTCGAGCCCCGGCTGGTGGCCGAGGTGGCCTTCGGCGAGTGGACCGCCGACGGCCGGATGCGCCATCCGTCCTTCCAGGGGCTGCGCGAGGACAAGCCGGCGGACCAGGTGGTGCGCGAGCAACCGGTGGCCGCGGCGACGGGGATCGCCTCGACCGCCGAGCCGGCGGAGTCGGCGGCGGCGCCGCCGGCGTCGCGCGGCCGGCGCGCGCGCCGGCCCGCCTCGTCTGCCGACTCGCATCCGCGCCCGACAGAGAAGGTCGGCGCGGGCGATCCGGTGGTCGCGGGCGTGCGCCTCACCCACGCCGACCGCGTGCTCTATCCGGCGCAGGGCACCACCAAGCTCGACCTCGCCCGCTTCTACGAGGCCATCGCGGAGTGGATCCTGCCGCACCTGGTCGATCGGCCCACGACCCTGGTGCGCTGTCCGGAAGGTGCGCACCGGCCGTGCTTCTATCAGAAGCACACCGGCTACTGGGCCCCGGACACGCTGCGCCGGGTGGCGATCGAGGAGAAGAAGAAGACGGGCGAATACCTGGTGGTCGACGACCTGCCCGGCCTGATCGGCCTGGTGCAGATCGGTATCCTGGAGATCCACACCTGGAGCTCGACGGTGCGCGATCTGGAGCGGCCGGACCGCGTGGTCTTCGATCTCGACCCGGGGCCCGACGTGCCGTGGGCGCGGGTGATCGACGGCGCCCGCACGGTGCGGCGCCGTCTGCAGGCGCTGGGGCTCGAGGGATTCGTGAAGACCACCGGCGGCAAGGGGCTGCACGTGGTGGCCCCGCTCACGCCGGGCGCCGGGTGGAAGGAGGTGGCGGCCTTCGCGCGCCGAGTCGCCGAGGCGATCGTGCGCGAGGAGCCGCGCCGCTACGTCGCCCAGATGGCCCGCTCCGCGCGCGGCGGCAAGATCTTCATCGACTACCTGCGAAACGTCCGCGGCGCGACCAGCGTGGCCGCGTATTCGACCCGGGCGAAGCCCGCCGCGCCGGTCTCCGTCCCGCTCGGGTGGGACGAGCTGTCGCCGCGGCGCCGGTCGGATCACTACACCATCGTCACCGTGCCGCGTCGTCTGGCCGGGCTGCGGTCGGATCCGTGGCGGGAGTACGCCTCGCGGCGGCGGCCGCTGCCGCCGCCGGATGGGCCGGCGCGGGCGCGCTAGAACCAGCGCGCCTTGTCCACCACGTTCCGCAGTGGGTGACCCGCCAGGAAGCGGCGGCAGTTGTCGAGCAGGATGTCGCATCGCCGATCGTCGAGGTAGGGACCGTAGCCCGCGGTGTGCGGAGTGATCAGGACGTTGGGCGTCGTCCACAGCGGGTGCTCGGCGGGCAGGGGCTCCTGCTCGAACACGTCCAGCGCGGCGCCCGCGATCTCCCCGGAGCGCAGCGCGGCCACCAGGTCGTCGAGCCGCGTGGTCATGCCGCGCCCGATGTTGATGAAGAACGCCGACCGCTTCATCCGCTGGAACCGGCCGCGATGCATGAAGCCTTCCGTCTGCGGGGTGTGCGGCACCGTGAGGATCACGAAGTCGGCCTCGGGCAGGAGCCCGTCGAGGGCGTCCGGGCCGTCCAGCTTGACCACCCCGGGCGGCGCGTCGCGGCGGCGCGCGTCGACGCCGATGACCCGCATGCCGAAGGCCTCGCAGAGGCGCGCGGCCTCGCTGCCGATGCCGCCGACGCCCACGATCAGCGCGGTGGCCTCCGGCAGATGGACGACGCCGGTGTCGAGGGGCGCCGGCTTCCACTGACGCGCTAGCTGCTGCGGCACGTAGTAGTGCAGGCCGCGGGCGAACGCGAGCACGAAGGCCATGATGTGGGCGCCGATGTGGTCGTTGTAGATCTCGCGAAAATTGGTGATGACCACCGGGTGGGCGATCAGGTCGGCATAGTAGAAGCCGGCCGGCGGCGCGGCCTGGGGCGCCTGCAGCCACCGCAGCTGCTGCGCCTTGGCCAGCAGCCCGGGCGTGATCGTGCCGAAGGCGGCCTCGGCGCGGCCGATCTCGCGCGCGGCGTGCGCCTCCTCCTCCGCCACCACCACCGAGAGGTCCGGCAACGCGGCGGCCACGCGGGCCGCCCACTGGCGCGTGGTCTCCGTCTGCGGTGGAAGCATCAGGAGGGTCGTCATGGCCCACACGTTAGCACCGTCATCGGGGATCGGGCGGCCGGGTTTGGAGGGAAATCCGCGGGGGCGCTACGATCTCAGGTGATGGCGAGCCGGATCGGGGTGCTGGGCTGGGTGACCGGCGTGGTCTCGACGGTGCTGGGCGCGCTGGCGTTCGGCGCGGTGCTGTGCCTGTGGTTCCCCGCGGTGCTGACGACTCCCGCGCTGCGCGACGTCTATCCGATGGAGATCGTCCGCACCACCATCAAGATCGCGCTCGGGGTGGGCTTCGCTCTCGGGGTGGTGAGCGTGCTGACCAAGCGTCGGAAGGCGCTCGGCCTCACCGGGGCGGGCTTCGCGCTGCTGGCCACGCTCATGGGCGGCTCCGAGGTCGCGGTGGCCACCCCGGTGCCGCGCGGCCACCACGTCGGCCTCGACTGGTTCCTGCTCGACCTGTTCCTGCTCTCGGCCATCTTCGTGCCGATCGAGCTGCTCTTCGGGCGACTGCGGGAGCAGCCGATTTTCCGGGAAGGCTGGCGCACCGACCTCTGGCACTTCGGCATCAGCCATTTGCTGGTGCAGCTGACCGTGTTCCTCACCATGGCGCCGGCCGCGATCTTCTTCCGGTGGGCGGTGGCGCCCGAGGTGCAGGCCGCGGTCGCCGCGCAGCCCTACGCGCTGCAGTTCGTGGAGGTCCTGCTGGTGGCCGACCTGAGCCAGTACACCGTGCACCGCCTCTTCCACTCGGTGCCGTGGCTCTGGCGGTTCCACGAGATCCACCACTCGAGCCGCACCATGGACTGGCTGGCCGGCTCGCGCCTGCACCTCGTCGACATCGTGGTCACCCGCGGGCTCAGCTTCGTGCCGCTCTACGTGCTGGGCTTCGCGCAGCCGCCGGTGTTCGCCTACGTGCTCTTCGTGTCGTTCCAGGCCGTGCTCATCCACGCCAACGTGGGCTGGCGCTTCGGGCCGCTGCGCTGGGTGCTGGCCACTCCGCAGTATCACCACTGGCACCACGCGGTCGAGCCGGTGGACGTCAACTTCGCGGTGCACCTGCCGGTCATCGACGCGATCTTCGGGACGCTGCACCTGCCCGGCGATCGCTGGCCGGCGGCGTACGGGCTCGCCGGCCGGCCGGTGCCCGACGGCTACTGGGCGCAGCTCCTCTTCCCGTTCCGCCATAGATCGTGAAGCGGGGGCGGAAGACGCGGCGGATCAGGTAGGGGTTGGCCCCCGGCTCGTAGAGGCGGCCGACGTCGCCGGCGCGCAGCGCGGCGCGCTCCGGCTCGCTGAGCGCGTGGCCCGCCATCTCCTCGTCGCTCACGCGCTCGCGCATCTGGTGCTGCCGCGCGATGTCGGTCAGCAGCTCGTTGAGCGCGTAGGAGACCGCGGGAGTCACGGATGGACCCCCACGGTGGCGCAGCCGGTGATCCACTCCTCCACCGGCTCGTAGGCCAGCAGCTCCGCCCTTCCAGCCGGGCACCGCGCCCATCAGGGCGATCCAGTTCCGGATCTCCTGGCCGCCGTCGCCGCCGTCGCGCTCGATGTCGCTCGAGGTCAACCGGGTGAGAGGCACGGTATCTCCGCGGGTGATGTGATCGAGCACGCGGTGTCCCAGTCGGGATTGATGCGCCCGGTCTCGAGCGTGCCCACCCCAGTGCGAGAGCCCGCCGGTGGCCACGAGCGCGATCCGCTCCGGGGAGGCCCGGCCGCGGATGCAGTCGCCCACGAAGGCGTCGACCTCGCGGCAGCGCCGCGGCGAGGGCAGGGGCGGCGCCGCGCAGTTGGTGTACACGGTGACGATCGGCACGTCGCCCGCCGGCATCAGGAACGACAGCGGCACCGACAATTCGTCCCAGCTCTCGATCTCGTAGGCGTACACGAAGTCGATGCCCGCCTCGAGCCCGGCCTACGCGGCTGCCACGATCTCCGCCATGTCGGCCTCCGGGCGGGCGCGGGGCCAGCGGCTCGATGCGCTCGTCTCCTAGTGCAGCGACCCGTCCGGGGAAAGCGCCCGGCGTCGTCGCCCGCATCAGAAGCGGCTGGCCCGAAGGGTCTCCGGCGCGAAGCGGGCGAACGCCAGCGCCACCACGGTGAGGAGCGCCGCGGTGGCGGCCAGCGCGGCATCCGCCCCGGCGAGGTCCGCGACCAGGCCCAGCACGATGGGGCCGACCACGTAGCCCAGATCCGCGAGCATGCGGTAGGTGCTGAGTGCGGCCGCGTTCATGCCGCCCGGCGCGGTGTCGGCGGCGTAGGCCGCGGGGGCGGCCCCGCTGATGCCCATGGCCACGCTCCACGCCGCGCAGGCGACCAGATACCAGGCGTAGGTCGGCGCGAGCAGGAAGATCAGGAGCGAGAGCCCGGACAGGATGGTGGCCGGCACGATGATGATCTTCCGCCCGTAGCGGTCCACCAGCACGCCGGCCGGATAGGCCAGCACCAGGCCGACCACGCTGGCCAGGGCCAGCCCGAAGCCGATGCGCGCCGGATCCAGGGCGAGCCGATCGCGGGCCAGGATCGGGATGATGTTGAAGAGGGCGCCGGTGCGCGCGACCGCGTTCACGAACGCGATCAGGCTCACCAGGAGGAAGCCGCGGTGCGCGGCGAGCAGGCGCATCTGCGTCGCGAAGGCGGCCTCGGCCGACCCGGCCTCGCCGATGCCGGCCGCGGGCCGCGTCTCCGGGATCGCGAGCCACGCCACCACCGAGGCGAGCATCGACGTCACCGCGTACGCGAGGAAGGGGGCGGCCAGTCCCCAGTGGGTGGCGAGCAGGCCGCCGGGCAGCGGGCCGATGCCCACCGCGAAGATGAACACGCCCTGGTAGACCGACATCATGCGGCCGCGATTGGCGGGCGTGGAGATGTCCGCCAGCACGATGAGGCCGGTGGTCAGCACGAGCGCCGCGCCCGCGCCGGCCACGAAGCGGGCGCCCACGAAGGCGGCGTAGGTGGGCGCGACCGCGCACAGCACGTTGCCCACCGCGGAGACGAGGCCGCCCAGGGCCAGGGTGGTGCGGCGGCCGAGACGATCGGCGAGCCGGCCGGACGGCACCGCGACCAGGAAGCGCGCCAGTCCGTAGACCGCGATGGCCAGGCCGATGGCGGATTGCGCGACGCCGAAGGAGCGCGCGTAGAGCGCGAGCGCGGGGACGATGCTGCCGAAGCCCAGCTGGTTCACCGCGATGAGCACGCACATCCACGTCAGGATGCGCACGCCCGAGGGCTCTGGCATGTCCGCTCGGGTGTATCCCGTAATGCGATGGAGCGCAAGCCGGGCCCGGCGTATGATCGGCTCCACCACCCGAACAGGAGGCTGTCATGGCCGGAGAGATCGCCAAGGGCTTCGCCGTCTTCGCGGGCGTAGCATCCGACGTCATTCGCACCTGCGCACGCGAGGCGGAGGCGCGGGGCTTCAGCTCGTTCTGGGTGAACCATCCCGGCTCGGTCGACGGCCTCGGCTCGCTCGCGCAGGCCGCGGCGGAGACGCGCCGTCTCGATCTGGGCGTGGGGGTGATCCCGCTGCACACGCGCGGCCCGGAGAGCATCGTCGACGGCGTGAAGCAGCACGGATTGCCCGCGGCGCGGCTCCTGCTCGGCGTGGGCAGCCCGAATCCGCGCTCGCTCGCGCGCGTGCGGGAGGGCGTGGCCGCGCTGCGCGCGCGCCTCGCCACCCGCGTGATCGTGGCCGCGCTCGGCCCGCGGATGTGTCAGCTGGCCGGCGAGGTGGCCGACGGCGTGCTGTTCAACTGGCTCACCCCGGAGTACGCACGTCGCTCGGCCGAGCTGGTCGCGGCGGGGGCGAAGGCGGCCGGCCGCCCGGTCCCGCGCACCTACGCCTATGTGCGCGTGGCGCTGGGCGCGGCGGCGGCCGAGCGGCTCGCGGACGAGGGCGGGCGCTACGCGGGGATCCCCGCGTACGGCGCCCATTTCGATCGCATGGGCGTCAAGCCGGTGGACACCGCCATCGCGGCCACGTCAGCCGAGGCCATCGCCACCGCGCTGGCCGCGTGGCGCGGCGCCGTCGACGAGATCGTCCTCCGTGCCATCGTCGCCCAGGACACCGCCGACGACCACCTCACCCTCCTCCGCGCCTGCTAGGCTGGGGTCAGGTCTTGCATTACGACATTTCGTCGCGGCGGGATCTCGTGCCTAGAGCTCGGCGCGGACGAGGCGGGTGCCCTCGACGAGGGCGGCCATCTTGAGGCGGGTGGCCCAGCGCGGGGTCTCCCAGAAGCCGCAGTCGGGATTGAGCCAGAGCTTGTCGGGTGCGACGTAGCGCAGGAGCACACGGATCCGCTCCGCGACCTCTTCGGCCGTCTCGGCCTTGAACGCCTTCACGTCGATGACCCCGGCGCCCAGCTCCTTATCGGTCGGAAACTCCTTCCACATCGGCAGGTCGTCCATCCCCCGGTTGGCGTACTCGAGCACGATCTGCGAGGCGGTCAGCTCGTGCAGCGCCGGGTACACGTTGCGATAGCTGCGCACCGGCTGGAAGGGCCGGCCGTAGAGATTACCGAAGCAGACGTGCACCGCGATCTTGGCCCGCACGCCCTCGACCGCCCGATTCACGCCGAGGGCGAACTGCGGCGCGGTGCCCGCGTACATGCCGCTGTGCGGCTCGTCGATCTGGATGAAGTCGGCGCCCGCGTCGACCAGCGCGCGGCACTCCGCGTTGACGATGCCCACCAGATCGGCGAGCAGCGTGTCACGGTCGCGATAGGGTCCGCCGACCCGCAGCGGAAACATCAGGGTGTAGGGCCCGGGCACGGTCGCCTTCAGCGGCCGCCGCGTCAGCGAGCGGGCGATCTTGAACTCCTCCACGATGCCGAGGCCGGCGGGCGCGGTGACGCGCTCGACCACCTGGAAGGGCGTGTTGGTGTCCCAGTGGGGCTGGCCGATCCGCCGCGGCTCCTCGAGGGCTCGAATGCCGCGTAGATGGTCGTAGAAGCCGATGATGAAGCGCACGCGACCCATCTCGCCGGTGGTCAGCACGTCCAGCCCGGCGCGCTCCTGATCCAGCAGGGCCACCTGCGTGGCGTCCTCCATGACCTCGCGCACGTCGGTGGCGCCGAGGCGGCCGGCCTGCAGCGCCTCCCGCGCGAGCCAGAGCCAGCCGGGCAGGCCGTGGCTGCCGATGACCGAGGTGGGGAGCACCGGGCGGGTCGCGGGCACGGAGCGCGTCCTCTCAGCCTCGCCGGCGATGCCGCAGCTCGTCCATGGCCGCCCGGTGCTCCGGCGAGGCCAGGCACTCGGCGAAGCCCGCCTCCATCTGCCGCCGGAACGCGTCGAAGTCGAGGTCGAAGGCGCGCGCCATCAGCCGCTTGCTCCAGGCCACGCTGGTGCGCGGCAGCGTCAGGAACCGCTCGACGCACTCGTCGACCTCGCGCGCGAAGTCGATCGGCGGCACCACGCGGTGGACCAGGCCGTACTCCTCCGCGCGCGCCGCCGAGATCGGCGCGCCGGTGATGATCAGCT
>Ga0209971_1000159_pt1 | contig 20066 bp, 20 predicted proteins | sample InoplaM3SAM_FD_187588 | JGI IMG/M metagenome (GOLD analysis project Ga0209971, IMG submission 187588) | Arabidopsis thaliana rhizosphere microbial communities from the Joint Genome Institute, USA, that affect carbon cycling - Inoculated... | ecosystem: Host-associated > Plants > Roots >... | reverse complement strand
CCTTCCGCGAGCACAAGGACTGACCAGGCTGATCCATCCCATTCTGGTGTGCGCGTTGGGCGAGCACGAGAGGCCAACAGGCTTCGTCCTCTTCCCTACGCCGCCACCGACCGCTTGTCGACGTAACGGGCCTCCGGCGGCGTCGGCTGGACGACCGTAGCCTGCAGGCCTTTCTCGCCCGGTTCGACGTTCAGGCTCACTTCCATGCCGTCCATTTGCTCGAAAACGGCATCACGCACCGCATTCTTGTGAAAGTACACGTCCGTCCCATCCTCAAGCGCAATGAAGCCGTAGCCTTCCTCGGGAAACAGCTTCGTCACAACCCCCCGCTCAGGCGGTGTGTTGACATGGACCTCATGCGAGGCACGCTTTTCGCGGATTCTTTCCAGCTCGAGCCCCAACGCGTCGAACGTCAGGCGGATGGCTTCTTCGAACGTCTCATGGTGCTTTCCGGCCGTGATCGTATGCCCTGGGATCTGCACGACGAGGAGCACACTGTGGGAATCAGCCGGTTTGCGGTGATCGTGCTTCGTGAGCGTGGCGCGGATATGCGTGATCTCATGATTCGGATGTAAATCAGCCACCCGCGATTCGATGTCGGCTCGCCATTCGGGTCTTAGGGCGGTTTGCCTTCCTTCGATTTGCAAGTCCATGGTTTCCTCGCATCTCAAATTTCAGATTTCAAATGTCAGATTTCAAGATTGAAGGTGCTGCATTCCAAAGGGCGGTATCCCGCCGCCTTTCCTTTTAATGAAATGGTCCTTCCAAGCTTGCTCGTTCCTCTCCAGGGCGAGGGCTGATTGATCTCCTACTGCGCGCTTGGACGAGCACCGACTCTCTAAAAATAAGTTGGATCTGGTGTGCGCGTTCGGCGAGCAAAGGAGATCAACAGCCCTCATGCCCGTGTTCGCCCATTAACGCACCGGTGTTGGAAGGAAGAGAACTAGCACCACCCCTGGCAGGAATGGTGACGGCCCTAGGAGTGAGCACGGTCCGGGCACAATGGTTTTGCGTGAACGAGCGCAGCGAGAAGGGATGCTTGCTAGTCAACCACTTTTAGGCGGTCGCCGCGTTTGATCTGACCGCCTTGGACAACCTTCGCATAGACGCCGACGTTTCCCTCGTTCTGTTGGAGGGCTGTCCGGAGGATGCCGTTGTCTTTGGGCAAATCGCCCTGAGCCAGCGTCGTCATGACGCAGCGGCCGCAAGGGCCCGTGATGGCGATCTGCGCATCGCCGACCTTGATCGTCTTGCCGACCCAGGACTGCTCGACGAAGCCGTTCGTCCCTTCCGGCGTATCGACAAGAATGTTGGGACGGAAGCGCTGCGGCTCGAAGCGGCCCTTCGGATAGGCGTGATGCAGTTTGATCAGCGTGGCGATCGTGATCAGGTGGATCGTGGCGCCGTCGAAAAACGTACCACGAGGGAGCGTGAAGTCCGTCACCGCGTCCCGATAGTCGAGGCCATCGATATCGGGCCAATATTGCTCGGCCTTGCCGGCCCATGCGGCAGGCAGCGTCGCATGGACGCCGCTCATCCAGCCGCGGTCGGCCACCGCGAGAATGACCGTCCGCTTCAACGCCTTTGAGAGAATCTGATGACAGTCGCGTGCGGTGCTTTCCGTGTTGGAACCATCGTGCAACGCGATGCGGACGGCCGGGGGGGCGGCGCCATTTTTCGGTTGCCCGGCGAAGGCCGCCTTGCAGCCGAAGAGCGTCGGCCATTTGACCGGGTTCTTTGCAGAGGCGGTCTTGCCTTCGGCCACGTCGACCAGCGCGTAGACCCGATCGCCCAGCAGGCCGTGCTGTGTCGCCTCGGCCTCCGACAGCTCCTCGCCTTGCATCGACTTGACCGGATACCGCCACAGGGACGCGACTTTACCCAGTTCGGCCGTCATGGCGCTCTCCTCAATGACGTGTTCCGATCATAGCATGGAGGACTTTGCAGCAATAGACGCAGGGCCGTCCGATGCCTCTTTGCTTTCCAATTCATCAAGCAGGATGGCCACCAGCATGTCGCTCATCACGTTCACACCCGAGCGCACGCGCGCCAGAATCCAATCCACCGACATGATCAGCGGAATGGCGGCGGCGATGACCTGATTCGGAAGGCCCGCGGCCGAAAGCACGAGCGGCAGGACAATCAGTCCGGCCTCAGGAATGCCCGCCACGCCGACGCCCGCCATGATGGAGGCGAGCACAATCAGGAGTTGATGTCCCATTGAAAGTTCATAGCCGAGCGCCTGGGCGAGAAATAGCGCAGCCATCGCTTCATAGAGCGTGACCCCGTCGTTGTTGAGATTCGTGCCCACGCAGGCGGCGAGCCGCGCCGATTGGGGCGACACGCCCATGCGGTCCAGGCAGCGGAGCGTGACCGGCACCGTGGCGAGGCTGCTGTTGCAGGAAATGGCCGTCATGATCGCGTCGACGCCGCGGCCGACATAGATGCGGAGCGGTTTCTTGCCGACTAACCAGGCAACGAGCGGGTAGTACACGAACGCGTGCAGCGACAGACCGACCAGAATGGCCACGAGAAAGACCCAGAGCGCGGAAAACACGCCCAATCCGACCCGGCCCACAATAGAGGCCAACACACCGAACACGGCAAACGGCACGAGGCGGATGATCCACCAGAGAATGCGGACGAGCCAGCGATAGATGCGCTCGACCGTAAGGACCAACGGTTCGATCGACCTGCGGTGGTCATCCTCCGGTCCGCGCAGACGCCGAAGCAACGCGCCAAGCCCCAGGGCCAGGATCACGACGCCGATGACGTTGTTGCTCGTGAAGGGCTGAAGCATCGTGCGCGGAATGTAGGAAGCGAGGTCTTCGAGCGGATGGCCGTTGGCGGCACCGCCACCAGCGGAAAGGGACGTGGACTCTGGCGCAAGATTGAGCAATTCGTCGACGTGGCCCCGCCAGACGAGGCCTGGCTGCCAACTGTTCATGATGACGAGGCCGATCGCCATCGCGACCGACACGTTGATCACGCAGATGAGGATCAGCCGTGTGCCCTGACGCAGCGGGAGGACCGTGGTGAGAAAAGCATCGAGGACGGCAAAGAAGATGAGCGGGATCGCAAGCATCTTGAGTAACAGGATGATGAACATCCCCAGTTGACCCAGCTGTTCGTTGCGCAGACCACCGATATAGGGCTCCTGGCCGAACAGGGCGCCGACGATGGTGCCGCAAATGACGGCGATCACGACCTGGGTGTAGAGCGGAAGGCGGAAGCGAACAACAGTGGCCCGGGCGTCGGGGGGCGCCTCTGGCCTCTGGGGCTGGTCGGGAGTACTCACGTGCGGGGCCGCATCATACCAGATTCCATGTCCCTCTTTATCTGTGGCCCGCCTGGTTGTTCAGATTTTTGGAATTCGGAGGGTTTTGCTGATCATGAGGCTGCCGGAGAGCACAAACAGCAAAGATAATGGATGCAGTTCCCAGGGACCAAGCATCCAGACGCCCCCATAGAGTTGATCGCCCAGCCTCCCCTGCCAGCCGGCCAGCGCCAGGACGACCGTCAGCATGAAGGTCGTTGGAATCGGCGTGCCTTCGAAATAGGCGACCTTGTCGCTGCCTTCCGAAAGACGCTCCGCGGTGACATTGTAGCGCGCGAGCCGGCTCACGCCGCAGCACACGAAATAGATCAGCGCCAACCAATCCCACGTTCCCCGAAGCCCCGCGGCAAAGCCGAGCGTCGCCGGCGCCAGCCCGAACGAGATGATGTCGGCAAGCGAATCGAGCTCCCGGCCCAGGGCAGAATGCGTGTGCCGCCAACGCGCGACACGCCCGTCCAGCCAGTCGAAGACGAGGGCGGCCGGCGTGAGGGCCGCAGCGGTGAGGTAGTGGGCAGACGAGGAGCTGCCCATATAGAGCATGGCGCACAGAACCGCCGCCACTCCGCATGCCGCATTGGCCAGCGTCAGCGCATCGGCCAGATGAAACTCGCGGATCATCGAGAAATGCTTGGCGGTCACGGAACGAAAATCTACGCGGGAAAACCGCGAATGTCTACGGATTTGATGGAGCAGATCCACTACCTCTCCCTGATCTGGAAAAGGAGACGCGACTTTGGATGGACCATTCCCACCCGAGCAGCGAGGCCCCATCCATCCGCTATCTTCCGATTCCCACGACCCTGAGCAGCAGAATCAGGCTTAACGGCACTCCCAACAACCACATGATCACAGACGATATGCTCAGTCCCTCCATCAGATAGAGTTCCATGTCACATGCCTCCCTTACGCGGCGCGGGCCTTTCCGCCGTAAGTTTGCAAAGGCAAGGCCACCCAATGGACCAGCTCTTCTCATCGATTTCCGGTGCAAATTCGCGGGGCTGGAGGCGAATGGGTTTTCCTGTTGGCTCGTATCAGAGGCAGGCGGCGGAAACCCTGTGCTGGGCAAGACACGTCGTCTTCTTGACTGATCGAGAACTCGCCGAGAACCTTATGCCCCTCTTGAAGACTTTTCACTCCCCACGGAGGAGCATGGGAGGGATTGAGTTCTCATGAGGGAAAGTAGAAACTTAGGCGGGTGTGATGCCTCGGAGCGGCAAACTGGACCGGACGGATAGGCAAGCATGACACGAACCGACCATGGGGCTGATAAGACATTCAGACGCTCGGATAAGACTCCCAGTACTTGATTCCCCTATAGTCCGCGGCATGTCATCGCACCGGCGATGTGAAACCCTGTCCGGTCGAGCTCACGCTCGACCCGCCATCACGAGGAGGCCCGTCATGCTACTGCTCAGATTCTTCTTGGTCACTCTTGGTTTGTTGGTTTTGTGGGCATCGCCCGCATCGGCCGAACTGCTGGCCCTGTTGAACTATGAGAGCAAGCCCGGTCAGCCGGTGCGGCGCGAAGGGATCGCCATCATGGAGATCGATCCCGAATCAGCGGACTTCGGGAAAATCCTGATGGATATTCCCCTCCCGTCCGATCTCGTCGCCCATCACATCTTTTTCAACCGCGACAAGAGCAAGGCGTACATCACGTCCTTGGGGAAGAGCGTTCTGCTTGCCATAGATCTCACCAGGTTTCCGTATCGTCTGCGCACGATCGATGTCCCGGATTGCCAGGTCAATGAGGATCTGGTCGTCTCGGAAGATAACAAGACCTGGTTTCTCACCTGCATGGGTTCGAGCAATGTCGTGATGGGGGATGCACAAACCGATAGGCCGATCAAGACGATCAGCGCGTCCGATGCAGCCGCGTTCATCCTGTATCCGCACGGCATTGCGATTCACAACGGCATCGATCGGGTGCTCGTCACCAGCACGGTCAAACCGGACATGTCGGATCAGGGTGATACGGTGACCGTGCTGGAAGCGAAGACCGGGAAGGTCCTCTCGACACACCAAGTAGCATCAAAGCCAACGCCCGCGAAATCCGCCCCTGTCGAAGTCATGTTTTCGCCGAATTCGAACCCCCCCGTGGTGCACATTACCAACATGCTCGAGGACACCCTCTGGGCCGGGATTTGGGATCCGAAGTCGAAAGCGTTCACGTTCGCTCAGGTCGACGACTTCGGTGCAAAGGAACAGGGGATGCCGTTGGAGATGCTCTACAACAAGAAGGGAGACCGCCTCTTCGTCACCACGGCCAAAACGGGATTCGTGAATCTTTATGACAACAGCGAGCCGCGTCAGCCGAAGTTCATCAAAGCCATTGCCTCAGCACCCGGCGCTCATCATAGCGTGCTCTCGCCCGACGAGCGGTACCTGTTCGTCCAGAATAGCTTTCTCAATCTGGAAGGCATGAGCGATGGATCCATTACTGTGATCGATCTGAAGAATGACAAGGTCCTGGGCAACATCGATACGTTGAAATCTGCCGGATACAATCCCAATTGCATCATGTTGCTGCCGAATCATTTTCAGAACAGCGGATTGCGGGCGAACGTTCATCTCCATTAGCGTGCCCGAACGGGCAGGAAGAGGCTGGCCGCCGGTCGGCGGCCAGCTCCGATCGGTCAATTCACGGTCTGACGACGAGATGGCCGCGGCGGTTCTGCTGGTAGCACGCATCGCTGCGATCATTACAGAACGGCCGCTCCTTGCCGTAGGACACGCCTACCAGGCGTTCGCGCTTGATGCCGAGATCGGTCAGGTAGTTGAGGATCACCTTGGCCCGCTTCTCGGCGAGCACGAAATTGTAGGTCGAGCTGCCGCGTTCATCGCAATGCCCCTCCACCTTCAACTGCACGGCCGGATGGCTGCGCAGCCATTCAGCATTGCGGCTCAGGACCTGCCGGCCCTCCTCGCTGATGGTCCAACTGTCGTATCCGAAGTAGACATCGCGGAGTCCGGCGGCCGCCGTCGCGGCCTGCTCGGCACGCCCTTCGTTCATCAGCCGTTTGGCTGTCGCCGGGTCATTCTTGGCCACGGCAATGCCGGAACTCAGCCGCTCCGTGCCGGCCGGATCGTCGAAGGACAAGTTGGGCAGCGGTTCTTGAACCGGCGCGCGGGAGGCGCCTGTCGCGCGCCCATCTGACTGGACCGATTTCTTCGAACATCCCGCCGTCCACATGGCCATGCAGCCCACCACCAACAGACAGATTAGTCGACGAGTCATATTCCCTCCTTGGTGATCATCGCAAAACGGTTCCGCGCCAGTGCCCACGGGTCTTCGTTTCACGCCGGTCGGAGTCTATCAATTTACGCGCATCTGGGCAATACGCTAGGCGCCATTACTTCGAGAATGCACCGTTTGTAAAATTCCCGTGAAGGGGGGGGTCTATGGCGTTCGTGCAAACATCCGTTTGGGTACATCGAATGCGAACCGCAATTGGACCGCCCAGTATTCCTGGATGAGCGTGCCCGGTTTGTCTAACGAGAGATCCTGTTCACGGTAGACACTAATTTCATAGTCGTCTTTAAAACGAAAGGCGAGACCGACAATCCAATCCAATTCAGTGGGTCTGAGCTTGTTGCTCAATTCACGGTCGGTGAAGAAATTCACGTCGCCATAGAGCACGAGCCTGTTTTTGTATAGATCAAAATCAGCATGAGCCACATACCGGAACAGCGCCCTTCCGGTATTGTCCGGTCGAGCGAAATAACTGCTGTTATGAAACAACCAGCCGAATCCCATATAGGCATTCAAGTTTTGGTGAGGGAAGTACTTGCGCCACCAGGAAAAATCCTCGGCGGCATGAAGGTTACCGGTCCCCAGTACATCGGCATACGCTTGTTTGAGGCCGCTCTTATCGATGGGAGCATCGCGTTCGAACTGAATGCGCCATCCCCACCGATCGATCAGCCCGGTCAAGGCATACGCCATATCCCACTCGCTGAGGATGATCCACCCGTTCGTGCGGTCAGAAAAAAAGTTTTGATCTGTGTAGAAGGTGAGGTACTGCTTGTAGAGGTCGACTTCAAGATGGGCCATATACCGCATCCCGACGAGGCCGGTGTTGTCCGGACGAGCGGCAAACGTTGGATTCGATACAAAAGGTGCGGCGAGGAGGTAGCCACCGAATAAGGTTTCCTCGGCCTCGCGCGCTTCCTCGCCTTGTTTCTCCATCGAAGGCAGCGGACGCCCGTATTTTTCTAACCCATAGGCAGATGACAGCCCGGCACACCAGATAAGCACCACGAAGCAGAGGTTTTTGCCAAGGCCGGATCGGTCCGATGAAACAGTCGAGAGCATCATGGCTGCGTCCTTGAGCCCATCCGCATGGACGGGGCCGGTGGCAGCCATCATGTGATCTGTTCACACCATGAAGGGGACAGCTGCCGAAGACACACAACAAGGCGGAGTATTGGTTGCACTTAGGGGGCTACCGTCGGGGTCCATTCCATTTCATCCGTAAATGAATAAGAATTTAGTGATCCCGATGGCGTGTACCGGATTTGTTACAAGTTGTCAATGAGGAAGTTCTGACTGCACGGATGAATATCATCCACAATACTTCATGCCCGCTCATTGCATGCAACGCACAAAGATGTCCTCGCAGTGATCATATTCAGTTCCGTCGGGCACGGGCCGAAATTCCACCCCCGTGACCTCATCCTTTTCGAGCAGCAGGCTGGCCCAACATCCATGGTGTTCCTGGGCAATGCTGCCCTTTAAAAATGGGCGGGACTCCTCGAACATGGGCGCTTCCTTGTAATAACGGAAGACGACACCATGCCCGTAGGGCTCTTCTCGCAGAGGCGTGCCAGTACATTGAAGAAGCTCCGCTCGAGTTTTTCCGACGAGGCGTGTTGCCGTTGGATTATCAGTTTTCGTCTCGGGCGGACTTGAGGCGCATCCACTTAAGAGAACAACAAGGACGGCAGCTGCACGCAGGACGAACATAGGACCTGGCTTCCTCCTGATAGGGTGCAGAGCCGCTAGCGTAAGCCAAATGCAGTCGAGACACAAACCTTCACGTCCGGAGTGGCTTCAACCGAGCCGGCCATGGCCGACCCAGGACGAACAGCCATGGGACTCGGGCACCACACCTGTAGGCCTGCATAGTCATGCGGAAGAATACCCTAGGAAAATCTGAAAGAAAAGGCGCAAACGCCCGGTCAATGTTTGCGGTGGGGGGAAGAACTTTGCTATAGTCCGCGCCGGAGAAACAGGCGATGGGATTCGAGCCCAACTACATTGTGGTGGATGGTCAGACGTTCAGCAAGACCAAACTCGCCCTCGACAATCACGTCTACAAAAATTGCCACATCGACGACTGCGATCTGTATTACAGCGGCGGACAGTACGAGTTGCTCGATACCCACATCACCAATTCACGCCTGATCCTGAACCATCCCGCCAAGGGCATCTATAACGCGCTGCAGATCTTCCGGATGAAGTCGCCGGGCTCCAGAATTATCTACGAGTAGCGGCTAGTTCCCGGAGGCCAACGCCCAGACTTCTGCCGCCGCTCTGAGACCGCTTTCCACCGCTCCATTCATATAGCCCTGCCACTGGATGCTCGTATGCTCACCTGCAAACAGCAGGCGGCCATGCGGACGCGCCAGCCAGGGCCGCCCGGACGGATCGAACGACGGGTCAAAATAGGCGTAGCCGCCTTGCGCCCATGAGTCGTGTTCCCAGGTGACGTGGTGGCTGTGGAGGAGCGCGGCCTTGTCCGGCTTCAGCCAATCGAGGGCGTGGACCAAGCCTTGCACCCCTTCTTGTGCCAGAATCTTTTGGGTGTCTTCGCTCGCCTGGCCGCCCGCCATGAGCGTCAGAATGCCCGCCGGCCCGCGCTGTTCCTCATTGGCGTCCCAGATGGCGCCGGTCGGCGCATCGGTGCCATACGCAGGCGAGCGGCCCTTGCGCTTCCAGAATCGGCGGTCGAACTGCAAGAGACTCTTCGTGACCCGCCCGTATCTTAACCGTTCAAATACTTTCGCCTGCTCGGTCGGCAAGTCCGGGGTGATCTCGATGGCGCGCAGCGTGGTCACCGGCACGGCCAGGATGACATAGTCCGCGTTCATCTGCGTCCGATCGCCGCCGGCCCGCTCGACTGTGACGCGCACCGACCTCTGATTGTCGTGGACCGCGCGCGCGGTCGTATTGAGATGCACCGCCTCGCCCAGTTCCACGGCCATGGCCCTCGGCAGACGGTCGTTGCCGCCCTCGATGCGTCCCTCCGGCTCCGCTCCCGGCGCCTCGGAGGCGAGCTGTTCGATCAGCACCAGCAGGGAGAGGTCTTCTGGATCGGCGAGGAAGAAACCGCGCAGGCCGCGGACCATCGCGCGCATGTTGCCGTCGGCGTCGATCTCATCGAGCCATTGCGCGACCGATCGCTGGGCCAGGCTCCTGACGACGGCGCTTTCCCAACGCTGCTCCGCCTGACGATAGGCTTCGATCCAAGGCTTCGCGCGGTCGACGATCGGCTTCCAGGCCCGCGCACCTTTCATTGGACGGCCGTGGATTTGCCCTCTGCCCTTGTGGCGCACGAACGAAAATCCCTGTCGCAGAATCGTGCGTACGGGCAGACCGTACTGGTCGGCGAGCCGCCGGATATCTTCCTGCTCGTGGTCAATGAAGTCGCCGCCGGCCTCTGCATGCTGGCCTTTGGCAAAGCCATCGCGAATCGTCAGCACTCGTCCGCCGACGCGGTCTCGCGCTTCCACGACCGTCACGCGTGCGCCGTCCTTCCTGAGACGAACGGCGGCGGAGAGTCCGGCGAGTCCGGCACCGACGACGAGAACGGATGTGCCGCTAAGACGCATGCCCTTAGCCTACTCTCCAGTCTCAGGGTGTGCCAGAGCCTGGTTCCCTAGGTGTCCGATCGCAGAACGCGAACGTCGCCGGTAATCGATTGCGAAGCAATCGGTGGGTCGGCCGGGTAGAAAATGAGTCCTTGGGGGCTGGGTGTGTGAAGAAAGACAACGTGCGAGCAGCCCGAACCCCAAAATCGTTGTTCTGTAAGGACAAAATCTTGATGAAGTGAAAAGGACCGGCTACTTCACGAGGGGGATGTTCTCGGTCTTCTTCACAATGTCGATCGGCTGGAAGACGGGATCGGATGCGCCTTTCGAAGACTCCGCCTCGATGCGTTGCAGGAACGCCGGAGGACCGGAGATCGCCGCATAACTCAGCGTGGCCTCTACATCGAAAGTCCGCGTATCCTTCGGTGTCGGGAAGGTGAAGGTTTCGACGCGCAATTCTTCCGGTTTCAACACCGTATCCTCGACGACCTTCACGGCCTCGAAGTCAAAAATCGTGTTCTGGCCCTTCGCGTCCTGATAGGTCCTGCCATAGACACGCTTCTCCGCAAAAACCGTCCTAAGATTCTTGCCTTTGATGTCCAGCTGCAGCACGACGCTCGCCCAGGCCGGATGGGTCGTCGGAAGATTATGAGGCACGAGGCTCTGCACTTTGACCGCCACGGTCGTTTTGTCGCCTTCAATCTTCGTCTCGATGTCGAGTTTGGCCGCTTCCTGTCGTAACTTGCCGATGCGCCCGGGGAACGTGTGATTGGCCACAGTCCGTTTCTTCTCCCCATTCGCCGATTCTCCCGTCTGCTCCGGCATGTGGCAGGACTGGCACTCCTTGCCAGACTTGATGGCTTTGCTTTGATCCCAGTTGCCGAGGAGGTCGTTCGTTTTGCCGAGATTGGCCCCCGCCGGCACTGCTTGGTGGCAGTTCAAGCAGAGATCGGATTTGTGAAACAGGCCCAGCTCCATCGACTGATGGGCGAGGTTCTGGGCGAAATCCTTGTAGGGGCCATAGAGCGTCTTGCTCCCCGCGGGTTCATATTTCGGCTCCGGCGGCTGCTTCGTGCGGTCCACTTGCTTGATGAGATGGCACTGCGAACAGGCGACCCCGTCCATTTGCGGATCGCCCGACTTCGCCTGATCGATGAAGAACTGGACCTTATCCGGGAATTCGCGCACGTGCGGCGCATGGCAGCGGAAGCACAGCGCCTTGTCCTTGCCGCCAGGCGACGCCAAAAACGCGTCGAGTGCGGCGCGGAAGGCAGGCGAGTGGATCGACCGCGACAAGGGGGAGGTCTCCCACTCTTCGAAGACGCGCTCATGGCAGCGTTTGCACTTGTTGGAGTTCGGGAAGGCCTTGTCCATCGTAATGGGGGCTTTGCCGTCCTGTTGTGCCAACAGCCGATCGCCCCACAGATGCGACGCAGCGCCGCCAAGCCATACGACGCCCGCGACAACAATTGACAGACCTGCCTTGTGCAGCACGCTTCGCATGTCCCGGCCCCTTCAGAGAGTCTTTGCCCGGTAGGTCAGCATACGGGGTTGCGTGTACTCGTCGAAAATCTTCTTGGCGGTCTGCCGTTCTTTGTCGTCCTTGAGCGTCGCGAGATATTTGTCTTTCAGGGCCGGCTCAGGCGCGGGGATCAAGGTGTAGCTCAACACCGCCTCCACGGAAGCGGGGGTCGCGCCGGCCGGGATCGCAAACGAGAACGGCACCTTCCTCGTGTTGCCGCCTTTGATGAACGGGTCGGGAATCGGCCCGCGAAGAATCTTGTCGTAGGGCAAGCCGAAGTGCTTCGTCTCCTGCGCCAGCACCTTGCCCTGCGCATCCTTGACGGTGATGGCTAAATCGAATTGTTTGAGCACCGGATCGCCGTCTGGGAAGCTGTGCGGCAGGCTTCCGACCTTGACCAAGGCCGTGCCTTCGACTTTCTCGGCGGACTTGCTGCTGTCGATGTCGATGCGGGGCATCCACTCGGCCTGAAGGTTGCGGTTCTTGAGCAGGATGCCCGGGATCACGACGCCCCGGAAATAATGGCGGCCAATCGAACGCGTCATGGCTCCGCGCTTCGAAGTCGAACTGCCCGTGGACTGTTCCATGTGACAATCCTGACAAATCGTGCCTTGCAGGATTTCTCCAGGCAGATCCTTTTGCGTCACGTCTTTCACCTTGTCGAAATGGCAGGAGGCGCAATAATTTGCGCCGCGGAACAACGGCACCTGCACCGCCTCATGGACGAGGTTCTCCTCCGGATCGGCGTAAGGGCCATGCATGGTCTTGCCCGGCTCGATCTTGAACGTGGGCGGCGGCCCATTGGTGCTTTCCTTGATCAGATGACAGGATGCACAGCCGATGCCTTCGACCTGCGGATTGCCCGAGATGACCTGTGCGGCAATTTTCTCGGCATACTGCGGGAACACCGTCGTCGACGGCACATGGCAGGAGAGGCACCGCTTGCGTTCGTCCGCCGTGGGATTCGTCTGCAGCCATACACCGAGCACGGTTCGAAACACCGGCGACTCCAGTGACGTGCCGTGCAGCAAGGCAGCGTCCACACGGCCGAAGGTCTTGAGGTCGGGGGTCTGTTCCCGCGCGCCTTTCCATTCTTCATAGTGCCGGTCGTGACACTGCTTGCATTCCTCGGAACGGATGAAGACCCTCTCGATCTCGTCGACCCACTTTTCCGGGCTCTGGCCGTTGGCCTTCTGCGCCACCGCCCCGTCTTGATAGACCATGACCCCAAGGAGGAGCAGGGCGATGCACGTGGCGACTAGGTGTCGTCTTGTCAACATTCGTCTGAACCACATCGAACGTGGAAGTCCTAATCTCGTTTACACCCGACAAAGTGAAAATTCACACCCCACCCGACGGGGTCGCCAGGATCGGCCGGCTCGTAGGTGCCGACCGTGAAATTGCATTCGTTCATGGCTTTCTTGATGTGCCGTCCGAAATCGAGCATGGTTTTGACTTCCTTCTTGTCGATTTCCTTGATGACGGACCGTACCTTGATCCCAGCGTAATCGGCGCGCGAATTGCCGATGACTTCGAACACCGCCACGCCTTGGGGGCGCTGCAGCTTCAGTTCCTTCTGGATCTCTTCGTCGACCTCGCCGACGACGACGCCGAAGTCTTCCCCAAGCTTGGCCGCCTCATCCACCGTCATACCGTCTGCCGCCCCGTCGTTCGCCGTTCGTCCGGGAAGCGGGCTACCCAGCAAGCCGAATACTACTCCACACACAACAAGGGCCCTTCCCCAACGAAGGGCCCCGGTGGTGCCGTGCACAGCCCTGTTGCGATCTTCCTCCAAGGTCGGCGCCTCGCGATGCCCGATCACCCGCGCAATGGTTTCTCGTTCATCACACCATGAAACCTAGATTTTCGCAATCGGATCAATGACCAACTGAAACCACGGCGCCACCGCTTTTTGGCCGTTCCGCTCCTTGTTTTCCCCGTTCCACACGGCGAAAGAGACGGTTTGGATGCGGCCGGGAACGAGCTTCGCCTCATTGTCCTGTTCCTCGGCGCCAAGCGGCCGGCGCATCACCACGTGCCAGACCCCATCCTTCCACGTCGCCTTGCCCTGCACCCGCCCCTGCTTCTCCTTCGTCGTTAACGTGCTGAACCCGCCGCCGATCAAGTCTTCCACCGACGACACGCGGCGCGGGATCACCTCGAAGGTCCGCACGCCTTCCCGCTGCTTATCGTTGCTGCGGGCAGCCCGCCGGTCGATATCACTCTGCCAATCGGCCTTCCAGTGCCAAATATTGATGTAGTGGTCGAGTTGGCCCATGCAAAAGAAGGCCGGTGCATCGCCGAGCGGAAGGCCGATGGCCACGCCGTCGCGGAACGTGCCGGGCGTCAACCGGTCATTCTTCGTGTTGTCCTGCCATTCCAAGAGAAACGCGATCTCGCTCCCGTTGTGAATGGATCGGACGCTCAAGGCGCGCGCGGTCGGCTCCGGCCAGACAGGTCTGGTGATCACCTGGCCGCTCAACGGCAGCGTCATCGGTGGCACCTTCGCCCACGTGGGGTCCTCAGGAGTCGCGGGGAGATCGCCCTCGATCAGATGGGCTCGGATCACCATGCCTTCGGAGCTTACGAGCGGGATGCCCATGCCGCCTAGGACCGCGGCCGATACGAGAATGCAGAAGAAGAGGAAGAGCAGAGAGCGGGGAGGTTTCTTGGTCGTGTTGCGCAGCATGCTCATGTCCTGGTTGACCAAGCTGAGAGCCGGCGGAAACAGCCTGCGGACCGCCCAGCGGCGACCGCCGATGTCACCATACCACAAAACACTTGAGCGACCAATTGAAGCGAATTCGGGTTTCTACCAAAGACGCACGCGCCGAATCTTGTTTTCGCCGCGCTCGCAGATGTAGAGATGCCCGACCGAATCCAAGGCGAGCCCGACCGGCGAATTGACGACCGCCTCGACGCCCAGCAGGCCGTCACCGTGCTTGACCCCACCGGCGGATTCCTTGGCGACGAACCGCGCCGCCCCGCAGCCGCCCATGTTCTTGTCTTCGTAGCCGCTGTCGCCGTTCCCCGCCACGGTGGTGATGATGCCGGTGGCCGCGTCGACGCGGCGCACTCGATGGTTCATGGTGTCGGAGACGTACAGATTGTCCTGTGCGTCAAAGACCACGGCCTCGGGCGCGTGGAGCATCGCGCGAGTGGCTGGCTTGTTGTCGCCATCGTAGCCGTAGCGGCAGACGCCGGCGAGCGTGGAGATCACGCCCGTATTTCGATCGATCTTCCGGACGCGGTTGCTGCCCTTGTCGACGATGACGACGTCCCCCTTTCCGTCAACAGCGATGCCGACGACGTCATAGAGGCGGGCCTCCAGTGCGGGCTTGCCGTCATCCAGATACATCGACATGTCGAGGCCGTCCGAGCAGACCGGCATGAGCCAGCCGTGATCGTCGCTGAAATCGATGCCGATGGCGTCGCCAGAAAGGACCACGAGATTGCGGGCCACGAGCGGCTGTTCGCGCGCATCGTCTTCGGCCGACCAGGCGCCGGCGATCGTCGTCACGAGGCCCGTGCGCGGATCGTAGCAGCGGATCTTGTGGGCCTGCGTGTCGGCGATGTACAGCACGTCGTCTTTGTCGAAGGCCATGGCCGCGGGCCACGTGAGATTGACCTCGAGGGCCGGACCGTCGCCGTTGAAACCATGTTGGCCGGTGCCCACGATCGTGGTAATGACGCCGGTGTCGCGGTCGACTTTGCGAATGCGGTTGCTGCCGGAGTCGCAGATATAGAGATGATTCTGGGAATCGAAAGCGATGTCGAGCGGCAGATAGAGGCCGGCTTCGCCGCAGGGTCCCTCATCGCCGCTGTAGCAGGTTTCACCGATGCCGGCGAAATTGTGCAGCGTGCCCTCTTGAAGGTCGACGCGCCGTATGCGGTCTGACCCGGACTCGGCGAAATAGAACCAGCGCTCGTGCTTGTCGAGCGCGGCATGATGTGGCAGCGGAATGCCGGCCTTGACCGCGCGTTTGCCGTCTCCTGTGCTGCGCGCCTTGCCGTTTCCCGCAAAGGTCTCGATGTACCCGAGGGCGAGCTGAAGTGCGGTCTCCATGGCGTCCTTTCCGTCGCGCCGCTTAGGCGCGGGTCGCCGGCTGTGCGGCTGGCTGTTCAACGCCGGGCGCCGGGGCCGCCTGGATGGATGCCTGAGGCGCCGCCATCTGCTGCTGGGCCGCGGCTTCGGCCTCGGCTTCGATGGCTTCCGCTTCATGCACCGACTTCTTGAAGCCCTTGATGGCCTTCCCGAGTCCTTCTCCCAGCTGCGGCAGCTTGCCTGCGCCGAAAATGATCAAAACGATGAAAAGGATCAGGATCAGCTCTGTAAATCCCATACTCCCAAACATGGTGTGTTCCTCCGGTAAGAGTGAATCAGGATGCGCTGGTTTTACTTCGTTTGGCAAAACGTTCTTTCAACCGCTGACGCGCCTGCTCGGCCTGCTCGAACATTTTGCACTTGTCGTAGACGCTGATCAGATTGTAATAGGCCAGCGGCTCGTCGGCATTGTGTTCGACAGCGTCTTCCATGACCTTGATGGCCAGATCCGATTTTTTGTGATTGAGGGCCAGCTCCATCAGCTTGAAGCTGCCTTCCAGATGCTTCGGGTCCAGCTCGAGGGTGCGGAGATAGCACTGGATCGCCGCATCGATCGTGTTGTAGTCGGAGACCTGGGGATTGTCGAGCTCGACGTAGACGCCCGCAAGATTGTACCAGGCCATCGGATCGTCCGGCGTGATCTCGACCAGCCGCTCATAAAACCCCTTCGCGTCCATGTACTTTTTCTTATCGGCGCAGAGCCGGCCCAGGTTGAAGAGCGCCAGCACGTCGTGCGGGAAGACGTCCAGCGCGCGCTTGAACTCGGCTTCGGCCTCGTCCGCCATGTTCTTGGTCGCATAGATCGTGCCGAGATTGGAATAGTACATGGCGAGCGAGCGGTTCATTTCCGCGCGGATGCCTTCAGCCATTTCGATCGACTTCTTCACTTCGACCAAGGCGTCGTCCAACCGGCCCTTGCTGAAATACAGTTCCCCCAATCGGCAACGGGCCTGAAAATCGTCGGGCTCGGCAGCGAGCAGCTTTTCGATTTCGACGATTTCCTCATCCGGGTTCAACGGCTGATCGCCCGGATCGACCGCTGCCCTGCTCTGCTCCGAAGACGTTGTGTCGTCCATGACAAGCCCCTATGGCAAAAGATTACGGGAATTACACATGTCCGCCGACCAACGAGTCGGACGTTCTCATTACTGCCCGGTCCGCCACGGAGTCGGACGCATCGCGCCGAGAGCGGTCCATCGTCAACAACATCACGCCCAGGACGACCATCAGCGTCAAATTCGAGTACAAGAGGGCATAGCCCGCGATAAACATGAGCCCCAGGCCATAGCCCGCCAGCCGTCCCATGGTCAGAAGCTTGATGACGGTATAGGACCAGCACAGCAAGCCTGCCATATACAGCGCGAACGGAAGATAAAAGGTGTATCCCATCCCGAACTGGAAAATCCAGCCGATGCCGTCCGCCGCCTTACGGACGTTCGTAGCGAGCCCCGGATTGTATTGATTGAGCAGGTAATCCAAGAAGAACATCGAGATGAAGATGACGGCGGCGGTGCTCCAGAACCACATGGCGCGGTGTCGCTGGCGCTGGTTGCGCGATCGGAACGACACGCCCCGCCCGTAGGCCCAAAAGACGAGAATGCTGGCCAGCACCATGAAGGCTTCACCGGCCCGGTGCGATTCGTACACCATCGGCGGCGCGACCACGGTCCCTGCAAAACTGAAGAAGGTGGAGACGATCTGGTAATACAGCCACCCGCCGATGCCCAAGAGATACGTGATGCCAAGAAGCCGGTGTGACCGGTCGTGATGCGTCGACAGATATTCGCTCATCAGCAGGACAATGGCGGCCAGGGCCACGGTGTTGTAGAGGGCCGAGCCGAGCATGGACGGCGGCACGAACAGAAATCCGATCGTCAGCAGCAGCAACAGCGCAATGCAGGGCACGATGAAGCGGGTCAATCCGGTAAACCCACGCGACGACAGCCGATTGACGCTGCCGACCGTCAAGCCGAGGAACAAGAGAATCGCGACGACGTTCAAGAGCCACTGCCCGACTTCGGTCAGAGCCGTGAAGGTCGGAATAATCCACTGATGATCGGCGGCCAGCTTGCTCAAGTGCATGCCGAGCCGGGACACCAGCCGGTAGAGAATCAGCTCGAGGAAGGCGACCAACAGCACGAGCTTGATGGTGTATTGGAAGAGGAGCGGCTGATCGCTCAGCTTTCCGGTGATGCGTTCGATGGTGGTTGCAGTTGCCGGCACGAATGCTCCGACGATGTTGAAAAGTATACCGACCGGCAAAAAAACCGGTCAACGCTGCCTGTCAGCCGTTACGACTGCGCGGCGGTCACCGCGCGCCGCTCTTCTGCCTTCGCCCGTGCGATGTACAGCAGCCCATCTGCCATCGAGTAGTTGAACGGCAGCTCGCACACCACTTCACTGATTTTTTCGTACACATGCTGATACAGCCGCTCGGCCTGGTCTGGCGTCATGCCTTCCTGTACTTCGTAGAAGAAGCCGAGGCTCAGATCTTCGGCCGACGGCCGCATGATCCGCCGGATGCCGTAGCCGCCAGGATCGCTCATGATGGGCGCTTCTTTCTCGAGATCGAACAGACAGGGCTGGCACGAGAAACCATAGGACTCGTTCAGCTTCTTGTTTTCGACGATGAAGTTCATCGTCTCCAACGCTTCTTCTTCCTTCTCGGTTGGGAAACCGACGATGATGTAGCAGTGCACGGCCATGCCGAGATCGACGCAGTCGCTTGCGATCCGCCGCACCCATTCCTGTTGGATGCCCTTCTTCATGAAATCCATGATCCGCTGGTTGAACGATTCCAACCCAAAGACGATCTTCAGGCAGCCGGCATCCCGCATGGAGGTGAGCAACTCGCGCGTCAGATGTTTCTCGAACCGCATTTCGCAGGTCCATTTCACGTCGAGCTGGCGATCGATCATCTGCTGGCAGAGCCGCTTGGTCGGCGACAGTGCGAAGCATTCATCGGTAAAGAAGAAGTTCCGCACCCCGTAGCGCTGCTTGAGCCATTCCAGTTCCTGGATCGTGCGGCCCGGTTCCTTCTGCCGGAAATTCTGATGGTCCAGCGTCAAGGCGCAGAACGCGCAATCCTTGTAGTAACAGCCGCGGGAGAACTGCACGGGCAGCACCGGCTCGGGCGAGAGATAGCGACCCAACGGGAAGCCATCGTAGTTGGGGGCGGGCAATTGATTGACGTTCTCCGAATAAAACGGCTGGTTCACATGGATCTTGCCGTTCTCGCGATAGATCAAATTGGGCACCCGGCTAAAATCCTTCTTTCCCGCCATCTGGTTCACCAACTCGAGCAAGGCGGTCTCCCCTTCGAAGACCACGATGTCGTCGGTGATGTCGAACAGGGTCGGACAGCGGCGGAGATTGTCGACCAGTCGCGTGAAGATGCTGCCGCCGATCGTCAGATGGATGTCGGGCGCCGTTTCCTTGATGAGTCGGCACAGCGTGAGGCCTGGAATGATCTGCGAGGTCGCCGTGATGGACACCCCGATCAGTTCCGGACGGTCGGCAATGATCGAAGGAAGGAAGCGTTCGCGGAACAGCTTAATGTACGGATTCTGCTGCTCGTCGCGGATGACCTTCATCAAGTCCTTGGACGAGTAGATGGAATACGTGCTGAATTGATTGTCGACCACCGTGAGTCTGGTCGGAAAGTAGACCGTGGACAGCACTTCGAGCCACTTGTCGATCAAAAAGAGGCTTTCCCGGTAGGCTTCCATGTCGTAGAAGCCCTCGCTGCGAAGCGTATCCTTCGCCAGTTCAATGCGGTCGATCAAATACGGAAACCGGTCGAGCGATTCGGTGACTCTCGCCAGATGCTCGGCACTGCCTGGTCCCGTCTCGCCGGTTCGCTCCCGTTCAAGGCTGTGCTTTTTGTCGAGCAACTCTTGATACAGCCCGGCGCCATAGGATTTGGTGACGACCTCATCCAGGAGCTCGATCCCCAGATCGCGCTGAGTCACATTGGTCACACCGGCCTGTGCGAGGAAGCCTGTTAACGAAGGGAGGCTGAGATAGGGCTGAGACGGATGCCAGGTCGGTGGAAAAAGCAGTGAGACTTTCATGCCAAATCTCTACCGAGAGAATTGAAAAATAAGATAAATCTCGAAAGATATGGACCTATTTTTATACACTCCGGCCCCGCGCAAATGCAACCCTCCCGCTCCCGAAGAAGTGCTCCCATAAATAGAAAAGCCCCAGCTCGGAGAACTGGGGCTTTTCATCGGATGTCTGCTCCACCCCGGAAAGGATGGAACATGGTCACTCAGACCCGTTCAGCT
>Ga0209971_1000155_pt1 | contig 20224 bp, 18 predicted proteins | sample InoplaM3SAM_FD_187588 | JGI IMG/M metagenome (GOLD analysis project Ga0209971, IMG submission 187588) | Arabidopsis thaliana rhizosphere microbial communities from the Joint Genome Institute, USA, that affect carbon cycling - Inoculated... | ecosystem: Host-associated > Plants > Roots >... | reverse complement strand
GTCGTCTATCTGCGCTTCGTCGACGGCGACGGCCGGGTGGCCCTGGAGCGGCGGCTGGCGATCCCGCCCGGGGAAACGTCGGTCAACGACGTGGGTTCCTACGGGCTGGAGGGGCGCTACACGCTCGAGGTGGTGGCGGACCGGACGATCGCGGCGACTCTGGCACAGCCGAACAAGCGCCTGGAAATCGAGGAGAACCAATGACCACTCGCACGGGCTCTTTCTGCCGGGCGGTCGCTCTGTTCACCGCGGTGGCGCTCGTCGTCACGTGTCTTCCGCTGCCGGCGCGGGCGCAGGTGAGCGTCCCGGCCGGACCCGAATCGCCCATCGACATCTCGCACGACCCCCTCGCCTGCATGACCCCCGTCCTCGCCCCGGAGGTCGACGCGGGAGTGGCGCCGGGCCAGGACTACGACCGGGGATACGTCTATTTCCGCGCGGCGGGCACGGAGGACTACTACTACGCGAGGATGGAGGGCCAGCCGGCGACGCTCGCCGCGGTCCTCCCCCGCCCGCTGCCCGAGACGCGCGCGGTCGACTACTTCCTGCGCGCCTACGACGTGAACCAGGCCTCGCGCCGGAAGGGGGACTGGACGCCGCCGGTCGTCCCGGGCACGACGTGCAAGGCCAAGGGCGTTCCCGTCGGACCGGCGGGCGCCGGGCTCACCATCGGCTTGACGCGCGAGGGGCAGCAACCCTATCCGTCCGGATTCAACCGGAAGGACATCGCGAAGATCATCCTCGTCTCGGGCGCCATCGTCACGATCGCCGAAGCGTTGAAGGCCGCGCGCGCCGGGGGCGCGTCGAGCGGAGGGGGCGGAGGCATCAGCACGGGCGCCGCCGTGGCGGGGGGAGCGGCTCTCGCCGCGGTCGCGGTCGCGGTCGCCGCCGCCTCCGGCAACGACGACAACCCGACGAGGACGCCGACGCCTAATCCCACGGCGACGCCCACGCCCACGATCCCGCCGCTGCGCTTCGTGCAGGCGGAGGCGAGCTGGAGCGGGTCGGGAGACGTCGACGTGCAGCTGCTCAATCCGAGCGGCCAGTCGGTCGGCCAGAGAGTTCCCGCCGGCTGCGAGTCGACCGCGAACCGGACCGAGCGGGTCGTCTTGCAGGGCGCGATACCGGCCGGAACGTACCGGGTCGTCCTGACCGGCGTCTCGTGCGGCGCCGGGACTCCCTCCATGATCTCGGCGGTGGTGTCGGTCCAGTCCGACACGGGCCAGAAGTGTGCGAGCACGTTCGTCGGCGTGCCCGTCGGAAGCTCCATCGACGGGTGCACCTTCACCGTTCCGTAACCTCCCGTCCGGCGTGAGACCTCTCGTCACCTCGGCCGAGGTCGCGCGGGCCTTCGAAGCCGCCCGCGACGCGCTGCGCACGGATCGAACGCGGACGCGAGCCGCGCTGGTCGCCCTGGCGATCGCGATGGCGATCGTGGTCTGCCTGACGGCGCTCGTGGAGCGGGGGCGCGCCGCGACGATTCGCGCGCTCGAGCGGGCCGGCCTCTCGAACCTGTACCTGATCGACCGCGGCCTCTCCACCGCCGCCGCCGGGGGGCCGGCGGCCGCCGACCGCCTGACGGCGGCGGACGCGGAGAGGATCTCCCGTCTCACGCGGGCGCAGTCCTCGCTCGTGGTGCGCATGGATCGCCGGAGCGTGACGGCGCAGGGCCGTCCGCTGACGACGCCGATCTACGCGGTGGCCGGTCCTTCCGCCCGCGTGTTCGGCATGCGCGCTCGCGCGGGGAGGGTCCTCGGAGACCTCGACGTCGCCCGGAAGTCCCCGTACGCCGTCCTCGGAAGCGACCTGTCGCGGCAGATCGCGAACGCGGGCCCGGGAAGCATCCTCACCGTCGCGGGGCGCGGATACGAAGTCGTCGGGCACCTCGCCGCGTGCGAAGTCGAAAGCGCCTCGGTCGGCGAGATCCCGTCGCTCGACTGGAACGGCGCGATCGTGCTCCCCCTCGGGGCCGAGCCCGGCTCGGTCGCGGAGCCGGAGGCGCGCTATCCCGTGGACGTGGCGGTCCTCTCGTACTCCAGCCCGGGGAGGGCGGAGGCCGCGATGGACGCGGCCCTCTCCTCCGACCCGGGGCGATACCGCGACGGGCCGGTCCGCATCGCCTCGCCGTCTCAGACGCTGCGGCAGTACCGGCAGACCCGCCGGACGTTCGACCGTTTGATCTGGCTCGTCGCTCTCTTGACCGGAGCCTCCGCGGTCTTCGGCATCTCGAACCTCCTTTCCGCATCGGTCATCGCCCGCACGCGGGAGATCGGCGTGCGCCGCGCCGTCGGCGCGCGGACGAAGGACATCGTTCTGCAGTTTCAGCTCGAAGGCGTTCTCCTGGGCGTCCTGGGGGGAGGCGCAGGGCTCGTCCTCGGAGTCGGGATCACTCTCCTCGCGATGGATCGGGCCGAGGGGGGTTCCGCCGTCTCGATCGCGTCCTTCGCGCTCCTCGCCGCGGCCTGCATCGCCATCGGTGTCCTGACGGGGATCCGTCCCTCCCAGCGGGCGGCCCGCATCGATCCGGCCGCAGCGCTGCGCGACGGCTAGCCGTGTCGCGAAGAGGCGCAACGATGGCCGCGATCGTCCTCGCCGGCTTCTCGATTCGGGGGACGGCGCCGGCTCAGACCGCGCCGGCGGTCTCCGTTCCCCCGCCGGAGGCGCCGGCGACGTCCGCACCGCTCCTGACGATCGGGACCGCTCTTCGCCTGGCCATCGCGCGCAATCCGGAGCTGCAGAACACGGCGGACTCGTTTCTCTCCGCGCGCTGGAACGAGCGCGCCGTCCGATCCACCTTCCTCCCGCAATTCACCCCCTTCTTCGCGTTCGAGAAGAACGACGAGACCGGCCGTCGGATCGACACGTATGGACTGCTCGTCTCGGAGCAGTTCCTGTTCGGGACGGCCCTCGAAGCGCAGGCGGTCATCGACCGGCAGCCCGAGGCCGTCGAAGAAGAGCCGTACGTCGGGGACTTCCGCCTGACGCTGCGCCAGCCGCTCCTTCGCGGCGCGGATCCGGCGGTGACCGCCGAGCCTCTGCGTCTCGCGAAAAGGTCCACGAGCGCCCAGTCGCGCGCGGTCGAGATCGCGAGGCGGAGGACGGTCCTGCTCGTCTATCAGGCGTACCTCGGCGTCGCCCGCCAGCAGGAGGCCCTCCAGCTCGCGAACGACCGCGTCGAGAAGGCAAGGGAGCTCACGACCTTCTCGCGCGCCCGTTTCTCCGCCGGGAGCGTGTCGCGCCTCGACGTGCTCCGCGCCGAGCAGCAGGAGGCGTCGACGGTCGTCTCGCGCAATGACGCGGAGAACGCGCTCGAGGACTTCCGGGACCTTCTGAGGCGCACGGCCGGGCTCGTCGAGAACGAGGCGTTCTCGATCGCGATGCCCGTCGAGCTCCCGGTCGAGGAGCCGGACATCGAGGCCGCTCTCGAGGAGCGCATGTCGCGGCGCCCGGAAGCGGTCGAGGCCCGGGACCAGGTCGGCGACGCGGAATTCGCGGTTCGCATCGCGAAGAGCCTGGAGCTCCCATCGGTGGACGGTTTTCTGCGTTACGAGGCGTCGGGGGCCGGCCGCAGCGCGGGGGACGCTCTCCATCCGCGGAATCCGGCGCTCGTGTTCGGCCTGAGCTCGCAGTACGGCTTGAACAACACGGTCCTCCACGCGCGGCGGCGGCAGGCGGAGATCGACCTCGGCGTCCGCAAGCGGACCTTCGACGTGCTCGCCGACGACTTCGCCCGGGAGGTGCGGCGGGCGTACCGGCGCCTGGATGCCCTCCGCCGGAACCACGAGATCGCCGAGGAGAACGAGCGGGTCGCCGAGCTGCAGGCGGAGGTCGCGCGGCTCCGGTTCGAGAAGGGGCTGTCCGACAACTTCAACGTCGTCGACGCCGAGAACCTGCTGAACTCGGCGCGGCTCCTGGAGCTCGATTCGCGGGTCAGCATCCTGCTCGCGCGGCTCGAATGCCTGTATTCTTCGGGGCGGCTCGACGTGCACCCGTTCCTGAATCTGCCATGAGCGCCGCCCTCCCGTTCGTCCGGGGGATCCTCCGCCGCGCCGCGGACCCGCACCGCGCCGGCGCGCGGGGGCGGCTCGTCGCGGCAGGCGTGGGAGTCCTGCTTCTACTGGGTCTCGCCGCGGCAATCCGGTCGGGCTCGGCCGGGAAGAACGAGTTCGTCGTCCGGCGGGGCGTTCTGGAGCCCTCGATTCCTCTGGTCGGAACCTTGACCGCCGAACGTTCGGACTCCTACGGCGCGGTCGTGCCGGGCGTCGAGTTGAAGATCCTCTGGCTCGTCGAGGAGGGAAGGCTCGTCGCGGCCGGCGAGCGGCTGATTCAGTTCGACCCCGCGCCTTTCCAGAAGGAGCTGGACGTCGCGCGTGCCCGCTCCGCCGAGCTCGTGAACGAAGGGGAGCAGGCGCGTCTCTCGCTCGAAGCCCTCCGCCTGAAAGCGACCGCGGAGGTGGCCGACGCGAAGACCTCTGCGGTCACCTCGGAACGCGATCTCTCCGCGCTCGTCAACACGGGGGCGCCGCTCTCCGCGCGCGAGTCGGCGCACGAGATCGAGCTCCGGCAGCGCCTGCTGGACGAGGCCGAGGAGAAGCTCGCGGGACTCGAGCCCTTCGTCGAGAAGGGCTTCATCTCCCAGGAGGAGTTCCGCGCGGCGCGCTCCCGCCGCGACCAGGCCGCCGCGGACCTCGACCTCGCCCGCGCCCGTCACGCCGCGCTCGTCCAGCAGACGACGCCGGACCTGATCCGCCGGAAGCTGGATCTCACCGCGAAGGAGAAGGGGGGGCTCGAGAACCTGGAGAAACGGATGCGCGTCTCGGTCGCACAGGCCGAGGCCGCCGTGAGGCTCGCGGCGATCCGCCTGGAGGAGTCCAACCGCCAGGTCGCGGAGGCCGGAAAGAAGATCGCCTGGTGCACTGTGACCGCCCGGGCGCCGGGCCTCGCCGTCCACAGCGAGATCTACGATCGCTCGAGCGAGCGGAGGAAGATCCGTGTCGGCGACTCCGTGTGGGGCGGCACGACGGTCGTGACCCTCCCCGACCTCTCGCGGATGACGATCAACGGCCGGGTGTCCGAGCCCGAAATGCACCACCTCGCGCCGGGACAGCCCGTGCGCGTCACCCTCGACGCCTTTCCCGAGCGGAACCTGACCGGCTCCCTGCGCTTCATCGGCAGCGTCGGGGCGTCGGAGAGGAACGAATCACGGTCCTTTCCGGTGACGATCTCCCTCGAAGGGTCCGACTCCCGGTTCCGTCCGGGTATGGTCGCGCGCTGCTCGATCCGCGGCCGGCCGATCGCCGACGCGCTCTACGTTCCGGTCGAGGCCGTCCACACCCAGGATAACGGGACGTTCGTCCGGGTCGCCTCGGTTTTCGGGGCGCCGACCCTTCGGAAGGTGGAAATCGGCCGCAGCACCGCGCGGTTCGTAGAAGTGCGGGCGGGTCTCCGGGAGGGAGATCGCGTCCGGATCGGCGAAACCGAGTAGCCACCGAAGGCCTCCACGGGGATGGAGGAATGCCCCCCGAACTGATACGTTTGCATCACACGGCGGACAGGATTCGTTGATCTTCTGGAGCCCGGAGAAGGAGAAAAGAGCGTGAGCAGCCTCGCTTTCCTCGCGGTCGTGAACATCGTCATCTGGGCGGGGCTCTTCTTCTACGTCTGGCGTCTCGACCGGCGGCTCGCGGAGATGGAGAAAAACCGATGAAAAAGGGGTACTGGGTCGCGGCGGCGCTCGCCGTGCTGTTCGTGGGGCTCGGGCTGACGTCCTTCCAGAAGACGCTCACCCCCTACCTCTCCTTCGAGGAGGCCAAGAAGTCCAAGGGGGCCGTGCAGGTCATGGGGGGACTGGACAAGACGAGCGACCGGTACGACACGGCCACCCAGCAGCTCTCGTTCGACCTCGTCGACCCCCAGGGTAACCGGATGCCGGTCCTTTACGGCGGGACGCGGCCCGCGAACTTCAAGGACGCGGTTTCGATCGTCGCGATCGGACGCTATCGAAACGGCCGGATCGAAGCCGAGAAGCTCCTCGTCAAGTGTCCCTCGAAGTACCAGGGCTCGGAGGTCGAGAGGGCTTACCCCTCCGACACCGGCGGGTCCGGAATCTGACCGGCACGGGCATGTACTTCTGGCCGGGCGTCGCGGCGATCTGGGCGGCGCTCTTTTTCGGACTCGCTGCCATGGTGACGTATTTCCTCGTCGATCGTGGCCGCCACGACCTCCTCTCCGTCGCGCGCAGCGCCTATGCGGCCTTCGCGACGTCGGTGGTCGCCGCGAGCGTCGTGCTGATGATGCTCCTGATCCAGCATCGTTTCGACGTGGCCTACGTGAACTCGTACTCGAGCACCGATCTCCCCTTCCACTTCCTGATCTCGACCTTCTGGGCGGGACAGGAGGGGTCGTTCCTCCTGTGGTGCCTGTTCGGTTCGCTGATCGGCCTCTTCGTCTGGCGGAGCGCGAAGGAGCAGGAAGCCCCGGTGATGATCGTCTACATCGCGACTTTCATCGGGATCATCGCCATCCTCTGCAAGCAGAGTCCCTTCAAGCTGCTCCCGCCTCCGGCTCCCACCGACGGCGTCGGGTTGAATCCCCTCCTCCAGGACGCTTGGATGGTGATCCATCCCCCCGTGATGTTCGTCGGTTTCGCTTCGCTCTCGGTGCCGTTCGCCTTCGCGATCTCGGCTCTCTGGAAGAAGCGGTGGGACGGCTGGGTGCCCCGCGCCATCCCCTGGGCGCTCGTCTCGTTCGTGACGCTCGGGACGGCGATCCTGATGGGCGGCTACTGGGCCTACAAGACGCTCGGCTGGGGCGGCTACTGGGGTTGGGACCCCGTCGAGAACACGAGCCTGGTTCCCTGGCTCTTCACGACGGCGCTCGTGCACGGGATGTTCCTGCAGCGGGTCAAGAAGCGGCACCGGAAGGTGAACCTGATCCTCGCCTGTGCGTCGTTCGCGACCATCCTGTACGGCACGTTCCTGACACGCTCGGGCGTCCTCGCCGACTTTTCGGTCCACTCGTTCATCGACCTCGGCATCACCGGGTGGCTCGTGTCGATCCTCGGGTTCTTCCTGTTGCTCTCGATCGGCCTGATCGCACTGCGCTGGCGCCGCGTCCCGGTGCTCGAGGAGGAGGAGACGGGACTCCTCTCGCGGGGTGTCTTCTTCATCCTCGGAATCGCCGTTTTCTGCGCGCTCGCGTGCGTGATCCTCCTGGGGACGTCGGCGCCGCTCCTGACCCGTTTGTCCGGTACCCCGTCGCAGGTTCAGACGACCTTCTACAACAAGACCGCGGCGCCCGCCGCGCTCCTGCTCGCGGTGCTCTCGGGTCTCGTGGCGTTCGTTTCCTGGAAGGGGGCGTCCGCGCGGGAGCTCTTCGTCAACACTCGCCGCTCTCTCCTGGTCGGCGCGGCCGCCGTCATCCTGTCGCTTCTCCTCGGAGGGCGGGATCCGGCGAGCCTCGTGCTCCTCTTCGTGGCCGCCGCCGCGGCGGACATGAACCTGCGGGCCGTGATTCGCAAGGCGAAGAACGGCAAGTTCGGCGGAGCGGGCGGATACCTCGCCCATATCGGCGTGGGCATCATGCTGGCCGGGATCGTCGTTTCCGGCGTTTACGCGCGCACGGAGCGTCTGACGCTCATCAAGAACGAGCCGACGAAGGTCGGCGACAAGACGCTCACTTTCCTGCGTGTCGTCCCGGGCTCCGCCACGCGGAAGCAGGCGATGGAGGTCCGGGTCGAGACCGCCGGCGGAAAGACCGCCTACGCGTATCCGAAGATGTACGTGAACTCCAAGACCGGACAGCTGATGGCGAACCCCTCGATCCGGCGGTCCGCGATCCTGGATTACTACCTTTCCCCGCAGCAATACGACCCGGGTCAGCCGGAGAAGGTCGGGCGCGACGTTCAGCTGACCCGGGGCACGACGCAGAGCATCGAAGGGACCGGGTTCACGTTCCGGGAGTTCAACGCCGACCGCTCGTCGATGATGCAGGGGGGCAATGAAGTCCTCGTGTTGACCGACCTGACCATCACGCCGCCGGACGGCTCGAAGCACGACGCGACCGTGCGCTTCGTCTACCGCCTCGACGGGGCGGAGCCGGAGTCGCCGGAGGTCGAGGTGCCGGGCGTGGCCGGAGCCGTCATGAGAGTCGTCGCGGTCTCCCCGTCCGACGGCGCCGTCGTCCTTCGGCTGCGGGGAATCTCCAAGGACCGCGCCTCCGAGTTCCAGGCGGCGACGCGCGAGTCGCTCTCCCTGGAAGTGACGAGAAAGCCGCTGATCAACCTCGTGTGGGGCGGGTTCTACGTGATGATGGCCGGCGGCCTCCTCGCCCTCGTGAAACGCACGCGGGAGGCGCGGCGGGCGGTCGTTCCCGTTTCGGAGCCCTCGCGAGAGCCCGCGTTCCCGTCGCCGCCGGCCGTCCCCGTCACGGCGCGCACGACTCTCACCACCTAGCCGACCTCCCGTTTCGAAGCCTGGTGCGTGGACCACGGAAGGTCCGCCTCCGGATGAGCTTTCAACTCTCTGGATTCCAAGGAGTTCCCGTCGGAACGATTCCTGCAAAGACGTTTTCCCGGATATGAGGTGTTGCGTCCTTACCGGGAGAAAGTCATGAAACTCAAGACCATTCTTGCTTCGATCCTGACGTGCGGTCTCGTCGCGGGTTCGGCGAGCGCGCAGTCGAGCCTCGTCGACTCGACCTCGTCGGCGAAGGCGCGGACCGCGCTGACCGATCTCGCGTCGGTGAAGCTCGTTTCCTCCGTGACAAGCAACGGCAAGGAAATCCTGGTCCTGCCGTCGGGTCAGAAGGTCCCCGCCACCCTCGCGCAGAAGCCGGCCAAGGCGCTCGAAACGTCCGCGCTTTCGAAAGCCGCGACGAAGGTGAAGGCGGCGAAGGCCGGATCCGTCGTGTCGTCCGCGGTCATCGTGAGTTCCGACGCCCGCATGGGTCTCGCGCCGGGTCAGATCGTCGTGATCGGGAAGACGGGCGCGAAGACCTCGACGACGGCGATCACCCTGGCCGACGCGGTCATTGTCGCTCCGGCGGCGCCGGCGTCCATCGGCCCCTCGGCCAACCCGCTCGCGGCGGCGATCGAACGCCAGGTGTTCGCGGGCGATCTGCCGCGCGACACGGCGTCGGCCCCGGGCGGCCTTGCTCTCGGAACGGTGGCCGGGGCGACGGGCGCGACCGCGGTCGGGCCCAACGGGTTCCCGGTGTTCAGCGGCACGGCCGCTCCGCAGAGCGGGACCAACCCGATCGGGCCGAACGGATTCCCGCAGCCGCTCACCAACGGGCCGCAGGCCGGCATCCAGCCGATCGGGCCCGACGGCTTCCCGATCGCGACGGTTCCGCCGTTCACGCAGAGCGGCACGACCCGGACGGGCACGCCGCGAGACTCCTCGGTTCCGGTCACGGCTCCCGCGACGGGGGCCGGAGTCGGTCGCTCGGCGGTCGCGGCACCGGCCACCGGTCTGACGGTCGGGGTCGGAGCGCCGGCAATCTCGACCTCGGGTGCGGCGGCGAGCACGGCATCGCCCCAGTAGCGCGGAAACGCCGGGTCAGGCTCTGAGGTGTGGGGTCAGGCATAAAGAACGCGGGGTCAGGCTTCAGCCTGACCCCTCTCTGTTTGGGCAGCTGCAACGCCCCCTAGAGGTCCAGCGCCAGCCCGTCGCGCGCCGCGGTGACCTCGCATTCCGGCGCCCGCTCGGACGCCAGTTCCTCGAGCGCCCCGCGGAGCTCCTCTTCCCCCATCTCGATCGGCCCCTTGCCGAAGTGAGAGAACACCGCGCGCGGCACGCCCTGCCGGGAGAGCCAGCCGAGCTGCGCCCGCACGGTCGTGTGTCCGAGCAGCGTCCCGCTCGGATGGCGCCGCACGAGCGAGCCTTTCAATGTCGAGCCGTCGCCCACGTAGATTTCCGCGTCGGCGAGCGCCTCCTCGGGGCGTACGAACGCGACGACGTCTCCGGAGTACACGAGAACCCGGCCCGAGATCTCCAGGCGAGCCGCGACGCACGGGCATCGCACCGAGTGGACGACGGGATACGCCGTCAGGCGGAACGGGCCAACCCGGATGCGCCGCCCCGGCTCGAGCACGACCCGCTCGCCGACCGGGAACTTCGCGATGAGCGAGTGGGTGATCTCCGAGGCGTAGACCGGCGCCCGCGTCCCCTCCTCCAGCCCCCAGCAGTGGTCCGGGTGCCCGTGCGAGACGAAGATCGCGTCGGGCCGGATCGCGGCGAGCATCCCCTGGCGGTTCTCGCCGAAGTCGCAGAGGAGCCGGAACCCGTCCGACTCGATCGTGAAGGCCGAGTGGCCGGAGTGCGCCGGAGACGACTCCTCGACATATCCCTTCGTTCCGTAGAAGTGGAGACGCACGCCGCGACCTTATCCCCTCTCCCCGCGTGCGGGGAGAGGGCATGGTGAGGGTGGCAGAATCGCGGCAATGCACCTCGGCGCCCTCCGCCTCGACGTCGTTCGCGGGCCCGACTTCCGCCTGGACGGGGGCGCGATGTTCGGCGTCGTGCCGAAGACGCTCTGGGAGAGAAAGCTCCCGGCCGACGAACGCAACCGGGTCCCCCTCGCGACCAACTGTCTCCTCGTGCGGGGAGCGGACTTCATCGCCCTGATCGAGAGCGGCCTCGGAGCGAAGTGGGGCGCGAAAGAGCGCGACATCTACGCCATCGACGAACGGACGACGGTCGAACGGAGTCTGGAGGACCTCGGCGTTTGGCCGGCGGACGTCGACGCTCTCGTCCTGTCGCACCTTCACTTCGATCACGCGGGCGGCGCCACGCGGGTCGAGGACGGGCGCCCCGTCCCGGCGTTTCCCAACGCCACCCTCTACGTGCAGGCCGACGAGCTGGCGCACGCGAGGGCTCCGCACGAGCGCGATCGCGCGTCGTACCGGCCGGACGACTGGGAGCCCTGGGCCGCGGAGGGGCGTCTCGCGACCGTTTCGGGAGAGACGGAGATCCGGCCGGGTCTGACGGCCGTTCCCGTGCGCGGGCACAACGCCGGGATGCAGGCGATCCGGATCGAGTCGGAGGGAAAAATCGCCTTCTACTTCGCGGACGCGCTGCCCACGACGGCGCACGTGCCGATCCCCTGGATCATGGCGTACGACCTGTATCCGGTGGACCTGATCGAGAACAAGAAGAAGCTCCTCGCCCGCGCGGTCCTCGAGAAGTGGCTCTGCGTCTTCGAGCACGACCCCGACGTGCCGTGGGGAACGATCGTGGAGGGACCCGACGGCGTGCGGCGGGTCGAGGCGGTCGGCGCCGAGCTCCCGTGATTGGCTACGGCGCCGGCTCCGGTTGCACGATCGCGAACCGGACGCCCTCGGGACCAGAAACCGCGCCGCCGTCCAGCACGGCGGCGAAAGCATTACGACCGATTCATCGGCTCTTGCGTCGCGCCCGCTCGATCTCTTCCCGCAGCGCTGCCAGTATTTCCACTTCGACGAGATCTTTGGGACGACCCGCAACTCGCTTCATCTGGATCACATCCTCCAGAGCGGCGACGGGCACCCGAAGAGAGTCGATGACCATTTCTTTCGATCCGCGCATGAGATCGGGGTACCCGGCCGATCCCGCCGGTGTTCCCAGACAATCGAGGGATCCGAACTTCGTCTTGAAGGTGAAGTGATCTCCCGCTTTCAGCGTCTTCGCATCGAGGATGAAAGGGATGTCGGGGGGAGCGCCCCGGAGGCGCGCCCCGAGCTCACGGAGCGCGCCCGCGAGAGCTTCGAGGTTCTTGTCGTCTCTGCCGTAGCAGATGTCGAGATCGTGGGTGATCGAGTTGGAGCCCCACAGCCGACCGGCGTAGCCGCCGATGAGGACGAAGCGAACCTTGTGTCTGAGAAGGACCTCGAGCGCTGCGATTGGTTCGAACATCTACCGCGGCGGCCCGATCGGAAACTTCTCGAGAGCCCTCGCCTCTTCGATCGCTCTCCTGGCCCGTTCCGCCGGCGTGAGCTGCATCAATTCACGCAACCCCGTCCGGTCGACGCCCACTCCAGCCCTTGGAATGAGCTCCAGCTCGAAACCGCAAACCTCGAGAAGTCGGTCGAGGGTCTCGAACCGCGGAGAGGTCTTTCCATCCTCTATTAGCGAGATTGTCGTCTGGGAGACCCCAGCTCGGCGACCGAGCTCGCGCTGACTCAGACCGGCCTTCGCTCGTGCGCGCCGGAGGACACTTGCCGCTTCCACGGAGAGGAAGCATAGCGCGTTGATTAACTTAAATCAATCACTCTGATATATTATCCATAATCATATCTCCCGTAACGCCGTCGTGATCTTCAGGCGCGCCGCCCGCGCCGCCGGGAAGAACCCGCCGACGAGGCCCATCGCGAGCGAGAAGGCGATGCCACCGGCGATCAGGGCCGGGGTCAGGCGAAAGTTGAACAGGATCTCCGAGAAGGTCCGGAAGTTCATGGTTCCGGTGGGCTTGGTGATGACGAGGTTGAAGAGTACGAACGCGAGCAGCGTCCCCAGGATCCCTCCGATCAGGCAGAGAAGGAGCGCCTCGAGGACGAAGGAGGCGAGCACCGAGCGCCGCGAGAAGCCGATCGCGCGCAGAGTCCCGATCTCGCGAATGCGGGCCGAAACCTGCGCGTACATCGTGTTCATGGCGCCGAACGACGCGCCGATGGCGGTGAAGACCCCGACGAGTATCGCGAGGATCTTGATCGGCGCCCCCGTGACCATCTGCTCCTCGAAGTACTTCTTCTCGGTCTTCCCCTCGAACTTCAGGCGCTGGTCCCCCTTGACCGCTTCGATGTAGCGCTGCGCGGAGTCGCGGTCCGGGGTGCGCACGTACACGATCGAGTAGATGGACCTCTTGCTCTGCGCCTGCAGGTCCGCCACGTCGGTCCAGATCTCCGAGTCGTAAGCGGAGCCGGAAGCGTCGAAATAGCCCACGATCTGCCAGCGGTAGCTGCCCGCCTTCAAGGTCTTCCCGATCTCGACGTTCGCCACACGCGTGGGGAGCACCTTGGAGACGACGGCCTCGTTCGTGCCGGGGCGGAACATCCGTCCGTCCACGATCCGGATCGAAGGGCGCAGCTCCATCCCGATCTTCGAGGTTCCCCGCACCTGCACGTTCGTGCTCTTGCCGTCCTGCTTCGGAATGTTGACGAGCGTCAGAAGCTCCGGAGAAACCAGCGGCTGACCCTCCGCGCCTCTCTCGATTCCGGGTAGCGACCGGATGAGGTCCGCGGACTCGCGCGTGATGACGCTCTGCATCTCCGCTTGAGAGCCGACCCGCATCGTGACCACGTTGCGGTCGGAGGCGTTCGTCGAGAGCGTCCGCGTCACGCCGCTCCAGAGCGACAGTACGAACAGGAAGACGGTGACGACCAGGCAGATGACGAAGACCGTCATGCCGGTCGCGACCTTTCGCACCATGAGGTTCCGAACGTTGTACTTGAGCGGGATCGCCATCAGACCACCTGCCTCAATCCGTCCACGATGCGCACCTGAGAGGAGCGAATCGCGGGAACGAAGCCGGCCAGGATTCCGACGCCCACGGAGATCCCGAACGCGGCCAGGAGTACCTGCCACGTCACCTTGAAGTTGATGAGGAACGGAGCCATCGGAGTCGTCTGCATTCCCTTCACCATGCCGGGGATGATGACGAACTTTGCCAGCACCACGCCCACGATGCCACCGAGGAGCGCCATGAGGACGGACTCCGAGAGGATGAAGGAGAGGATGTGCCCCGGGCGGAACCCCAGAACCCGCATGACCGAAATCTCGGTGACGCGCTCACGGGCGGACATCGCGACCGTGTTCGCGACGATGAGGGTCACGGCAAAAAGGATCACGAGGGAGATCCAGCGGATGAGCCCCTTGATGTTGCCCATCATCTCCATGAACGACGCCTGGAATTGCTTCTCGGTCATCGTCTTGGTCGGCGCGTCGCTGTTCTCGAATGTGCGGTCGATCGCCGCCGTCACGCGAGGCAGGTCCTCGGTCGATGCGACCTTCAGGTAGTAGATGCCGGTCACTCGGTTCGCACCGAACCAATTCGCCTGGTTCAGGTATTCGTTGTGAAAGAAGATGTTGGACTCGTCGCCCGCGTTGTACTTGCCGATGAAGACGAGATCGAGCACGACCGGGATGTAGGTGCCGCGGAGCTGGATCCGATCCCCCTTCTTCCAGCCGAACTTCTCGACGAGGTTCTCGCCGGCGACGAACCCGTCGCGCGTTGCCTTCCACTCCGCGTTCACCGCCGGATCGATCGTCGCATCGTCGAAGATCTTGTCGAAGAAGATCTCGGGGTCGGCGGAGAGCTGCCCGAAGAAGTTTTCCGGCCGATCGTCCTTGTAGATGCCGCCGAACCAGATCTCGGGCGACACGGCGACGACGCCCGGGATCTGCTCGATCCTGGGCCGCTGGGAGAGCGGCAGGAACGACGCCAGACCCGTCGCGTGCTGCACGACGAGTCGGTTGGCGCCCCGGCCGCCGGAGGGATCCTGCTCCATCGCCTTCAGGAGCGACACGAGGACGACGATGAGGACGAGAACCAGCACGATCGAGCCAGTCGTCAAGACGGTCCGGGTCTTCTTGCGGAAAACGTTTCTCCAGACGAGTCGGAGGTACTTCATGGCCCTCCTCTCACATCCGCCGCAGGTGGCCGGTCTCGGTCAGCTCATCCGACTCGAGGACTCCCTTGTCGAGGTGGATCATCCGATGCGCGCGCGCTGCGGCCTTCGGGTCGTGCGTGACCATCACGATCGTCTTGCCGAACTCCTCGTTCAGGCGTTTCAGCAGCATCAGGATCTCCTCGGCCGAGTGCGCGTCCAGGTCGCCGGTCGGTTCGTCCGCCACGAGGATCGCCGGATCCGAGACGATCGCGCGGGCGATCGCCACGCGCTGCTCCTGCCCGCCGGAGAGCTGACGCGGGTAATGATCCATCCGGTCCGACAGGCCGACGATCGAGAGCGCCGTCTCGACGTGTTTGCGCCGCTCGGCGCGCGACAGCTTCGTCAGGAGAAGCGGCAGCTCGACGTTCTCGAAGGCAGTGAGCACCGGAATCAGGTTGTAGAGCTGGAAGATGAAGCCGATCGTCTGCGAGCGCCAGCGAGCCAGCGCAGTCTGGGAGACGGTCGAGATGTCCACGCCGCCGACGAGCACGCGACCGCTCGTCGGCTGATCGATGCCCGCGATCAGGTTCAGGAGCGTCGTCTTCCCGGAGCCGGAGGGCCCCATGAGCGCGAGGTATTCGCCCTGCGGGACCTTCAGGTGGATCCCCTTCAGCACCGGGATCTCCAGCGCGTCCCGGCGATAGACCTTCTCGACAGAATCGAGCACGATGATGTCGGTCATGTCTCTCCCTCCCGTCGCTCCCGTGGCGCTCAGGACTTCTCCCCTTCGACACGGACCTTGTCTCCGTCGCGGATCTCGCCCGACGAGGACGAAATGAGACGCTCACCGCCCGCGAGGCCTTCGAGGACTTCGACCTGCCCGTCGGCCTCCGGGCCCGTCTTCACCGGCTGAAAGCGTGCCCGGCCCTCGACGATCCGGAAGACGCCGGTCTTGCCGTCGACCGACCGGATCGCCGCCGCGGGAACCATGACGCGCGAGCGGCCCGTCTTGCCCTGCGTCGGCTCCGCCGTGAACGAAACGCGCGCCGAGAGATCCGGGAGGATCTTCTCGTCGGCGTCCAGGAAAGCCACCTTGACCCGCACCGTGGCCTTCTGGCGATCGGCCGCCGGCACGATCTGCCTCAGGAATCCGTGATACGTCTTGTCGGGCGCGGCGTCGAGCGAGATCTCGGCGGGCTGGTTCGGTCCGAGCTTCGGGAGGTTCGCCTCGTTGACGTCGGCGCCGACGTAGAGCGACGAGAACTCGACGATGGTCGCGATGGCGCCGCCGGATCCGCCGCCCGAGGGCGAGGACCCGAACGGAGAGACCGCCTCGCCGACGAACGCACGCTTCGCGGTGATCACTCCCGAGAACGGCGCCCGGATCACCGTGTAGTCGAGGAGCGCCTCGACGTAGGCAACGGCGGCGCGCGTCGTCGCCTCGGCCGCCACCGCCGCGTCGAGTGACGACTTCGGCGCGAGACCCTCGTCGTGGAGCGAGCGCTGGCGGGCGAGCTCGGCCCGGGCGTTCACCCACCCCGCCCGTTTCTCCGCGAGCTGCGCGTCGAGGTCGGTGTGGTCGAGGCGCGCGATGACGTCGCCTTTCTTGACCCTCGTTCCTTCCGTGACGTTCAGCTCCGTGATGCGCGAGGTGATCTTGGGCGACAGGTCCGCTTTCCGCTCCGCCTCCACGTACCCGGTCGCCGTCAGGACCGTGGTCGCCTGGCCTTCCGTCAGGAGCGACGCCGTCACGACCTCGACGGTCCGCGGCCGCAGGGAGCGCCCGGCGAGGAACCAGGCCGCCACGCCGATCGCCACGACGAGGACCGCGCCGCCCAGGATCCAGCCCTTCGGGCCGCGCGTTTTCTCGGGCTCGCGCCGGATGCGCAAAGCCGCCAGATCCGGGGCGGTACGGGGTTTTTCGGTGCTCATTTCTCGAAAGCCGCTCATTCTAGCCATTCACGGTCCTGTACGTCCGTCGCGCGGCCGGGGTTGCGTGACGCAGCCGGCTCGACCGGTGCCGCCCCGGGGCGCGGATCGTGCAAGAATTCGAGGCGTGAAGCGGCTCTTTCCTTCCCTGCTCGCGGTTTGCGCCGCGGCTCTCCTGGCGCCGAGCTCCGCCTCCGCGGCGCCGCCCGGCCTCTACCGGATCGAGCTCGCCGGCAGCACGGTTCTCTTCGCGAAGACGCCTCCCGTTCCGCGCGGCGCGCGGATCGTGTTCGCCCGGTATCCCGACGGCGCCGTGATGAGCCTCAAGGCGAGCGACGTCCGCCGGGTCGTGCTCGTCCCGATCGTCCGGTCGGACGGCCCGAACCTGAAGCCCGGCGAGCTGCTCGTGCTCGGTCCGACCGGCGAGGGCGGCTCCGCCTCGACGGCCGCCGGCCCGGGAGGCGCGCGACCGGCAGAGCCGGCGGGCGGCAAGGCCCCTTTCAACCCCGCGCGGGACTACCGGCCGGAATGGGACGCCCGACAGGTGCCCGGCCAGACCCTGCCGTATCCCGCGTCGCCGGGCGATTATCGCGAAGGGGGAACGCTCTCCTATCCGCCGGGCAACGCGACGCAGAGCGGACCGGGACAGCCGCCCACGGGAGTCCCGAGCGGCGACCCGCCCCGGATGCCGCGGTAGACGCCGGCCCGGGCCGCGACCGATCCGGTGATACGTTTGGCGAAACTGAATCTCATGCATAGGCGTCTCACTCTCGCGGCTGCGGTCCTCGCGTGCGCGTCCGTGCTCGGCGCGGAAGAAGCGCTCTACCAGATCGATCTCGTTCCCACGGGCAAGGCCGTCTCGAAGGACCTCCCGGTGCTCAAGGGGTCGAGCTACGTCTACCACGCGTATCCGACGGGCACCCTCGTGAGCGTGAAGAAGTCGAGCGTGAAACAGATCCGCAAGATGACTCCCGCGGCAGCGGAGGACATCAAGACGACGCGAACCGTCCGGATTCGCGATCTCCCCTTCCAGGGCCCGAAGAGCGGCCCCGGCCGGGGTGCATGGACCAACATCGATCGAGCCCGCAGCGCGGCCGCGGCCGCGAATAAGGGCACGGCGGGTCGGACCGCGTCGCCCCCCGACTAGCACCGCGGCTCACTCGGCCCCCTCACCCCGGCCCGTTCAGGGAGAGGAAGTCCCTGTATCGGCGCGTTTCGCTCCGCGAGGCGCTACGACTAGATGTGTATGGCGTGGCCCCCGACCGCTTCCGCGGCCTCGTGGATGGCCTCGGAAAGCGTGGGGTGAGCGTGGATGGTCCGCACCAGCTCTTCCGAGGTCGCCTCGAGCTTCAAAGCCGCCCCGGCTTCCGCGATGAGCTCGGTCGCCCTGGGGCCGATGATGTGCACTCCGAGGACCTCGTCGTACCGCTTGTCCGCGACGATCTTCACGAAACCTGCGGTCTCGTTCACGATGCGCGCTTTGCCGACCGCCGAGAACGGGAACTTTCCCACCGCCACGTCGTGTCCCCGTTCCCGCGCCGCCGCCTCCGACAGGCCGATCGAGGCGACCTCCGGCGAACAATAGGTGCAACCCGGGACCTGGTCGTAGTTCAGCGGGCGGGTTTCACCGCGCGCCATCTGCTCGACGGCGACGACGCCCTCCGCGGAGGCCACGTGCGCCAGCCACGGCGTGGGGACGACGTCGCCGATCGCGTAGACGTTCGGGACGTTGGTCCGCATGTAGGAGTCGACCTTGATGTAACCGCGCTCGGTCTCGACCCCGAGAGCTTCGAGTCCGATGTTCTCCGACAGCGGTTTCCTCCCGACGGCGAGCAGAATCTTCTCGGCGCGGAACGTTTCCGTCTTGCTGCCGCCGGATGACCGCGCGATGACCTCCACGCCTCCGCCGTTTTTCGTGACGCGCTCGACCCGCGTGTCGACGTACACGGCGATCCCCTGCCGCTTGAAGGACGCCGCGAGCTCCTTGGAAACCTCCTCGTCCTCGAGCGGCACGATTCGCGGCAGAACCTCCACCAGCGTCGTCTTGGTTCCGAAGCGCGAGAACATGGATGCGAACTCGACGCCGACCGCGCCGGACCCGATGACGAGGAGCGACTTCGGCACGTCGGCGAGCTCCAGCACCGAGTCGGACGAAAGAATCGCTCCGTGGTCGATCTCGATCCCCGGGAGCGACCGCGGCGTGGAACCGGTCGCGACGAGGATGTTCTTCGCCTGGTAGGTCGTCTCGGCGCCGTCGGCGCCCGCGACCGAGACCCTGCCGGGCGCCGATATCCGCCCGAACCCCGCGGCCACGTCGACCTTGTTCTTCTTCATCAGGTAGGAGACGCCGTTGGTCGACTGGCGGACGACCTTCTCCTTGTGCTTCATTGCCGCGGGAAAGTCGAGGCGGACCTCCCGGGCCGCGACTCCGACCTCGGCACCATGGCGCGCCTGCTCGAGCACGTCGGCGGTGTGAAGCAGCGCCTTGGTGGGAATGCAGCCGCGCAGGGTGCACACGCCCCCGAGCTTCGGCTCCCGCTCGACGATCAGGACCGACATCTGCAGCTGCGCGGCGCGGATCGCGGCGACGTAGCCTCCGGGTCCCGATCCGATGATAGCGACGTCGTACGTCTTCGAGTCGTTCATGAAATCGTGATCCTCTCCGCGATCCTATAATCCCGCGCGTGTCCGGGCGCCGGCTGCTCGTCTTCTCCACGATCGCCCTCCTGGTTCTTCCGGGTTGCGGCGCGGAGAAGCCGCCCGGAGCGGAAGGCATCAAGGTCGGATTCTTCGGCGCCTTGACCGGGCCGACCGCGACGTTCGCCCAGTCCGGCAAGAACGGGGTGACACTCGCCGTCGAGGAACTGAACGCGTCCGGAGGAGTGCTCGGGGGCAAACGGATCGAGCTGCTGGTCGAGGACGACCGCGGCGAGCCGACCGAGGCGGCTTCCGCGGTGTCCAAGCTCATCACGCGCGACCACGTCGTCGCGCTCATCGGCGAGCAGGCGTCTTCCCGCACGATCGCCGCGGCCCCCATCGCGCAGAACTACGGGATCCCCATGATCTCCCCCACGTCCACCAACGTGGAGGTCACGAAGAAGGGGGACTACATCTTCCGCGTCTGCTTCACGGACGCCTACCAGGGCGCGGTCCTCTCGTCGTTCGCCCGGAACGACCTGAAGGCGGAGACCGCGGCGCAGCTCGTGGACGTCCGCAACGACTACAGCGTCGGGCTCGCGCAGGCGTTTTCCGAGTCGTTCCAGAAGGCCGGCGGGCGCGTCGTCGCGGAAGAGAAGTACTCCGAAGGCGACAGCGACTTTTCCGCCCAGCTGACGGCGATCCGACCGCTCGATCCGGACGTCCTCGTCGTGCCCGGCTATTACACCGACGCGGGGCTCATCGCGCGGCAGGCGAAGGCGCTCGGGCTGCGTGCGGTGCTGCTCGGCGGCGACGGATGGGACTCGCCCAAGCTCACGGAGATCGGGGGCGCGTCGGTCGAAGGATCGTATTTTTCGAACCACTACTCCGCGGACAATCCAGACCCTGTCGTGCAGAATTTCGTCAAAGCGTATCGGGCGAAGTTCAACCGCGAGCCCGATTCGATTGCGGCGCTCGGCTACGATGCCGCGAAGGTGCTGGCCGACTCGATCAACCGCGCAGGGAACACTGAAGGCCCGAAGGTGCGCGATGCGATTGCGGCGGCAAACGTCA
>Ga0209971_1000153_pt1 | contig 20347 bp, 19 predicted proteins | sample InoplaM3SAM_FD_187588 | JGI IMG/M metagenome (GOLD analysis project Ga0209971, IMG submission 187588) | Arabidopsis thaliana rhizosphere microbial communities from the Joint Genome Institute, USA, that affect carbon cycling - Inoculated... | ecosystem: Host-associated > Plants > Roots >... | reverse complement strand
GACCTCCTGTGAGCGAGCCCAGGGGGTCGAGGGTCGCCCCGGCCGCGCCATCCGCTTCGCCTTCACGCCGGCCTTTCAGGTTGGCGCCCTCGGCGCAGAGGCCCCAGTGAATCTGGCGTGGTTCTCCAGATAGGAGTACGGGGCCTCCATGGAAGACCACACACTCAGTGTCCTCATCCGAAGCAAGCTCGCGGACGGTCGCCTGCCGCAAGACAGCATCCCGCGGATGTGGGGCGGACCGGGGAACGGCGAGTCCTGTGACGCCTGCGAGGAGATCATCACCAGGGCTCAGTTCGTCATCGAGGGCGTCAGCACCTCCCCCGGCGGCCTCGGTGTGCAGCTTCACGTGAGGTGCTTCCAGGTCTGGGACGCGGAGCGGCAGGTCCCGGGACATGAAGCAAGCGGGCCGGTGTAGCCGGCGAAGGTAGCTGCCCGGCCCTTCCATATGGACCAAGACACGCTCCGTCTCATCATTCGCCGCAAGCTCGCCAATGGCGGGCTTCCGCACAACAACATCCCACGCATCTGGGGTGGCCCTGGAAGTGGTGAAGAGTGTGACGCCTGCGAGGACGTCATTCGCGCCGGGCAGCTTCTCATGGAGGGCGTGAGCACGACCACCAACCAAGGCATTCAGCTCCACGTCGAATGCTTCTCCCTCTGGGACCGGGAACGCGACGCGCCGGGCCGATATGACCCTGGCCCCGACGTCGCGAGCAGGCCAAAAGAAGAAGGCCCCGCCCTGAGCGATCGGCCCAAAGAGGTAGCGCCCAGACGCGAGGCCTCGGGCGAGAGTCCCCGGGACCGTTCAGGGACGCCCGCGCTTCCAGCGCAGCAGGCGATTCGTCAACCTGAGCAGTTCCGCAATCAGCGCGCCCGCCGCCGTGAAGGCGAGCGCGAGGATGGCCATGGAGGACTCGAGCTGCCAGAAGAGGAACCGGATCGTGACCGCCTGGGCGTTCTGCAGGGCAAAGATCACGACGAAGAGAAGAACCACGGTCAGGACGATCAGGTACAGCATTGATTGTCACCTCCTCAGGCTCGAGACTCCCCGAAGGGTCGTCGGTTCACATCCGACCCTCCGCGACCATCGCCCTACGAGGGGTTAGAGGACATTGCGGCCGCTACCCTTTTTTGTTTGCCCAGGAATCACCCGAATTGAATGCCGGCGGCTCGAGGCTGGTGGCTATTGGTACCGAGCAGGTGAAGGGCATCGGCCGCGTGGTGGATCGGTCGTTCTCGAACACGGCCTTGGAGGGCAGGATCTTGCAGACCGGCCCTGCATGCTCCCGCAGAACTTCTGTCTCCGCGGGTTCTCGTGCTGACCTCGGGCCACTTCATGCGGACCCTCCAGAGAATTCATTCGGGCCCGGTCGTGGGCTAGGGCGACAGTAGCCCTGGGGTCAGGGCCTCGTCAATGTGCGCCGGAAACCCTTCTCGTCGACACCGTATCAACGTACAGCGCGGTCTGCTGGAGAGACTCGGCGCAGATCCTCCTCGCTGACAAGGTTGTAGCGGTCGAACGTGCTGCGTGTCCGGTGCCGGTCTTCTGGCGTCGATCGCGTTGGGGCGACCGACAATGCCATTGGCCGTTCCATCACGCCTCGAGCCTAGTCAATGTCGGCGGGTCTGCCCTATTGGACCTTGGCCGAGCCGGGCCGCACTCGGACCCCCGCCTAAAGGTGTAGACCCAAGAGCCACTGGGTAAGCGCACGCCCCCTGCGTAGAGTCTGGCCCACGAAGGCTGCTCTTCACCATTCAGGGGAGGACGAACGATGAAGCGAGGATTCGCAAGGACAGGAGTGATTGTGGGCGCGATGCTCGCGCTGACGGTGCTCTTCGGAGCCGGCTGCGCGACAGGCCCATTTGAAGACCCGCACAACTACGGCCCGGTTGGGCCGATCGGGATGACCGGACCGCAGGGCCCCCAGGGGCCGCAGGGACCGGCGGGAGTAGCGGGCCAGCAGGGCCCAGGTGGCCCGGCCGGTACGCAGGGCGTGAGCGGCCCGGAAGGGGCACCACGGCCCTGGGTGACGTTCGCTGACTTTCTCTTCGATTTCGACCAGAGCGTGATCCGGACCTCGGAGACCAGCAAGGTCGACAAGCTCGGCCAGTACATGAAGGACAACCCCAACGTCGAGATCGGCATCGACGGCTACGCGGACCCACGCGGCACCACCCAGTACAACCAACCGCTCAGCCAGCGGCGCGTGGACGCGATCAAGGCCGCGCTGGTGAGCGCGGGCGTGCCATCGGCCAGGATCCAGACCGGCGCATTCGGCGAGACGCGGCTGAAGTGCTCCGAGGCCACCGAGGCGTGCTGGCAGCGGGACCGGCGGGTCGAAGTACTCGTGCGGCCGGGTCAGTAAGGGGACGCCATGAGAGTTCTCACAAGCTTGGTGGCGGTGGCCGCGTTGTCGGGGTGCGCCTACCAGAGTGGATACATCGATCCGGATGGATCGTGGGTCGCGAAGGACCAGCCGTACGCAAGGGGTACGTGTCGCTCGAGCGCTCCCTACGTTGTGGGACCGGCGGGGCCGGTCGGGCTCGCCGGGGCTCCTGGGGAGGCCGGACTAGCGGGACCGGAAGGAGCTCCGGGCGCGGCCGGGCCGGCCGGTCCGGTGGGTCCGGTGGGTCCGGCGGGGGTCGCCGGCGTGAGCGGATGGGCCTCGATGGAGAACGTGAGCTTCAAGCGCGGCAGCTCGGATCTCCAGCAGAAGTGCAAGGACAAGCTCGCGAACTTCGCCGTATGGATGCAGAACAACCCGCAAGCTCAGGTGAGTCTCGATGGCCATCCGAGCGAAGCGGACGACCGCAGCCAGGCGCTGGCCACGAAGCGTGTCGCCGCGGTCAGGGCCGAGCTCATCAGGCTCGGGGTCTCGCCCAGTCGTATCACGGTGGGCACCCACGGGAAGCAGGCGCCGCTGTGTAGCCAGCGCACGGACACGTGCCTGGAGCTGAATCGACGGGTCGAGATCCTCGCGGTCAGGTCATGAGGTCGTTGGGCATCCCTCTGCGCTTGGACCGGCGGAGGAGATGGCCTCCCTCCTGAGAGGGGAGACGATCATGAGGACATCGCGGTACGAGAATGGTAGAAGTCCGGTCGGCACCATCATCGGTGGTCATCGGGCTGATCGGCGGGCTGGTCAAGGACACGTCGCAGGATGCCGCCACCACGACCAAGGTCACGACGGCCCTCTCGAAGCGCGTCTCGGCTTTCGATACTCAGGTCGAGCTCGGCCAGGCCCCGGAACTGTGGGCGGCCGCGACCGTGGCGACAACGAGATTGGCCGCCTGGCGCGTCGCGTTGAATCCGAGCGTTACGGGAGAAAGGCCGTGCCGCTCAAGGATGTGCAGATCGGATCGCAGGACGCGAGGGAGTCACGAAGGTGGTGAACAATCTGAGCACTTCGAGGGAACCGCGGTGGGCGGCGCCGAGTGTTCGATACGGGACAGACTCCGAAGAGAAGAGCGCGTATGCATGTGATGGGGGAACTGGTCATGAGAAGCGGATCGCCGCCCTGAGCCAGCAGCGGGTCGCCGATGTTCGCGAGGCACTGGTCCGGGCCGGGTCTCGACCGATCGGGTCGAGACGGGCGGGTTCGGCGCGGAGCGCGCCAGGTGCATTGACGCCAGCGAGATGTGCAGCCGGCGCGACCGCCGGGTCGAGGTAGTGGCTCGTCCGGCCAGCTAACGGAGGGAGCGCGATGAAGCCACTGGAAGACCCGACCGGATATCGCCGTGGCCGGCAGCTTGGGCGGTGGAGCATCTTGCTGGTGATCCTGGGTGCCGCGGTCTCGCTGGGTCCGCAGCCGGCCCTTCCCGGCGACGCCGTGAAGGATGGGCCGAGCATGACCGCGGGTCGCGTCCGACCCCTGGACCTCGTGAAGGCATCCGTCTCGCAGGTGCTGGCGGCCGCTCAAACGCGGCCGGCCGGCACCCGCGAGAGCGGGCAGCGCCGAGCCGAGATTCGCCGGGTGGCGGACGGGCTGTTCGACTTCAAGGAGATGGCGCGGCTGAGCTTGTCCCGGCACTGGAGCGCCCAGTCGCCGCGCGAGCAGGAGGAGTTCGTCGGGCTGTTTACCGAGCTGCTCGAGAGATCCTTTCTCTCGACGATCGAGAACTACGCAGGGGAGCGGATCACCTTCCTGGGCGAGTCGATCGACGGCGCGTACGCGCAAGTGCGGTCCCGGATCACGACCGACCGGCGGTTCGAGATCTCGATCGACTACCGGCTCATCGAGAGGCCGGATCGGTGGGAGGTGTACGACGTGGTGCTCGACGGCGTGAGCCTCGTGTCGAACTACCGGAGTCAGTTCAACTCGATCATCCGGACGTCGTCCTTCGCGGATCTGCTGTCCAGGATGCGGAACAAGCAGATCGAGGCGCACGTGATTCCGCGCGTAGGGCGTGGATCGTGACCATGCCGAGGGCGTCGGTCGCGCGGGTGGGTGCGATGGCGGGCGCGATGGTCACGGTCGCGTTGGTCCTGGGGACGGGCGCGGCGATGGGGCGGGGCACGCCGGCCTGTGATGGCCTGGGGAAGATGCGGACGCCGGAGGATGCCGCGGGCCAGGTCGTCAAGATGGAGCCGGCCCAGAGTCGCTTCAGCGTGCGGGAGTCCGACGGCGTCGTTCACGAGTTTCAGGCCTCACCGGAGACGCTCCGGAACCTGAAGGTGGGCGACCGCATCGAGGTGAAGCTCTGGGAGGTGTCGAAGTGCCCCTGACGGCAGGCCGAGCGAGTGCAAGGGGCGTGCGTTCGAGTGTCTGGAGTCCAGCCAGGTTCTTGGTTCTACCCGTCCTGGCGCTCGCGTCGGCGGTGGCGTGGGCGCCGGCACAAGCGCCCGGTGTGTCGGTGGAGCGACCGCGTCCGCCCGTCGTGTCGACACTCCTGGCCGTCCCGACGTTCGCGTCCGTCTATTTCGGCGCGGGAACGACCGACATCCGACCGGGCCAGAAGAAGGTGCTGGATGACCACGCGCTATGGCTGCGGAGCGATGGCACTCGGAGGCTCCTGGTCGAAGGGCATACGGATGGACCTGCCGACCATCTGCGGAGCGTCGAGATCGGCGAACAGCGAGCGAGGGCGGCCAAGGCGTACTTGATCACGAAGGGCGCAGACGCAGATCACATCGCGCTCGTCTCGCGCGGAGGAGGACAGCCATCCTGCACGGAGAGGACGGCAGCCTGCCGGGCCAACAACCGGCGAGTCACCTTCTCGACGCGGAGCCACTGACGGGACCGCCGGCGCCGGGGGGACCGAGACCGCCGTAAACTCCCCAAGGCCGAAGCCGGCCGCGGGCCCTGGCGGGAGGGCTGGCGATCGGGCCCGTGACAACCCCGCAGGGAAAACTTGGTCCCGGCATGGGACTTTGCTTGTATTGAGGGGTCCATGCGACCGCCTGGCCAGACCCTCAACTCGTCCAAGACGGATCCTCCCGCCCCGCCGGCGAAGCCCGCGGCGTCCGCGGTCGAGATGGGAGCCCGTCAGCGGGAGATCTCCGTCTCCGAGTTCTTCACCAAGAACCGCCATCTGCTGGGCTTCGACAATCCGCGCAAGGCGCTGCTCACGTGCGTCAAGGAGGCGGTCGACAATGCCCTTGACGCGTGCGAGGAGGCCGGGATCCTTCCGGATGTGGTCATCAAGCTGGAGGTCGTCGGCAACGGCGAGCCCGCGCCGCCGGCCAGCCAGGCCAGCCGCTTCCGGATCACGGTCGCCGACAACGGCCCCGGGATCGTCCGCCAGCAGATTCCTCCAATCTTCGCCAAGCTCCTGTACGGGTCCAAGTTCCACCGCTTGCGCATGAGCCGCGGCCAGCAGGGCATCGGCATCTCGGCGGCCGGCATGTACGGGCAGCTCACCACCGGCAAGCCGGTGCAGATCATCTCGCGCACCAGCGGCCGGACGCCCGCCCACTACTTCGAGGTGCAGATCGACACCAAGAAGAACGAGCCGCTGATCCTCGAGAAGAAGCAGATCGAGTGGGAGCACTCGCGCGGGACGCAGGTCACGCTGGAAGTGGAGGGCCGCTATCAGAAGGGCCGGGCGTCAGTCGACGAGTACATCGAGCAGACGGTCATCGCCAACCCGCACGTCAAGCTGACCTATCTGGCCCCGGACGGGGAGACGAAGGAGCTGGCGCGGACGTACGCCGAGCTGCCGCCGTCGCCGAAGGAGATCAAGCCGCATCCCTACGGCATCGAGCTGGGGATGCTGCTCAAGATGCTCCAGGACACCCGGAGCCATTCCGTCTCCGGCTTCCTGTCCGGCGACTTCAGCCGGGTGTCGCCCCGCCTCGCCGACGAGATGTGCAAGGCGGCCGGGCTCTCACCGCGGGCGCGCCCGCGCGACGTCCACGGCGAGACCGCGGAGGCGCTCTACAAGGCGATCCAGGCGACCAAGATCATGGCGCCGCCCACGAACTGCCTCTCGCCGATCGGGGAGAAGGCGATCCTCTCCGGCCTCTACCAGCAGATCAAGGGCGAGTTCTACACCGCGGTGAGCCGTCCGCCCGCGGTGTACCGCGGCAATCCCTTCGTGATCGAGGCGGGCCTGGCCTACGGAAAGGCGCCCGAGCCCGAAGGGGCGCTCCCCGAGAAGAAGGCGGTGCCGCTGGCCGAGGGCGAGCAGGAGTCGGGCGACCACGAGCTGGCGCGCGTCATCCGCTACGCCAACCGCGTGCCGCTGCTCTATCAGCAGGCGGCCTGCTCCAGCTACAAGGCGGTGCTGGACACCACGTGGCGCAACTACGGGGTGACCCAGTCGCGGGGCGCGGCCCCCGCCGGCCCCATGGTGATCTTCGTCCACATGGCCTCGGTGTGGGTGCCGTTCACCAGCGAGTCCAAGGAAGCCATCGCCGACTACGACGAGATCCGCAAGGAGATCACGCTGGCCCTGCGCGAGTGCGGGCGCCGCCTGGGCGCCTTCATCCGACGGCGCGAGCGAGCCCACAGCGAGCACCGTCGCCGCAACATCTTCGAGCTGTACATCGAGGAGGTCGTCGAGTCGTGCAACCGCCTCAAGGGCGGCACGCTGCCGGTCGCGAAGCTGAAGGAGCAGCTGCACCGCATGGCCTCGCTGCGCACCGGCGGAGCCAAGACCGACGAGGCCCTCGGCAAGAACGGCAGCGGGCCGGAAGGGCTGCCGCACTCGATCATCGTGACCGTCGACGGGGTCGAGGGCGAGGTGCCGGAGCCGGTCGAGGCGGAGGCGGTGGAGGGGAATTCCACGAATGGGGCCTCGGCAGGGGACGACAAGCCGGCCCGGGGCAAGCGGGGCAAGCGGACGCGCGGCAAGGGCGCCGCGCCGCGGCGGGCGGGCAAGCCGGTCCGGAAACGCGCCGCGGGCAAGCGCCGGACGCGGTAGGATCCGGCCATGGCCTCGAAGACCCGCAAGCCCAGCGCGGTGGAGAAGAAGCTGATCGGCGTCGCCGACGTGGTGATCAGCGCGGCCCAGAAGCGCCGCGATCCGACCCTGGCGATCCCGGTCCGCTCGCTGTCGAACGTCAGCTTCAACGAGCGCAAGGGCCATCTCGAGATGGGCCGGCGCAAGCAGGCGCGCTCGTTCTTCAACGTGGGCATGGCCAAGAAGTTCATGCAGACCGTCCTGGTGGCCGACGCCCTCTGCGAGCTGCAGCGGGCCAACCTCACCACCTCGCTGCGGGAGATCTACTACCGCACGAAGCACACCATCAAGAACTCGCACGAGAACACGCTCGACACCCAGGACGAATCCGACCCGTTGATCGAAGACCTCGAGGTCACCCTGGAGGCCCTCCGCGAGGAGCTGCACGTGCGGGCGGAGAACGCGGGCTCCATCGTGGGGCCGCTGGTGCTGGTCGACGACGGCGATCAGGTGGACTGCGCGCGGCTCGGCAAGGGCGGCTATTCCGTGCCCTCGATCGTCGAGCCGGAGTACCTGCAGATCCGACGGTGCACCGCCGACTTCGTGCTGCTGGTCGAGAAGGGCACGCAGTGGAACCGGCTCTCCGAGGACAAGTTCTGGCGCCGCTACAACTGCATCCTGCTCACCGGCAACGGCCAGCCGCCCCGCGGGGTACGACGGCTGGCCCGCCGGCTACACGAGGAGAAGGGCCTGCCGGTCTACGTGCTGGTGGACAACGACCCGTGGGGCTACTACATCTACTCGGTGGTCAAGCAGGGCTCGATCAACCTGGCCTTCGAGAGCCAGCGCATGGCCATCCCCAAGGCGAAGTTCATCGGGCTCTCCAGCGCGGATCCCGAGGCCTACGGGCTGCCGCGCAACGTCGGCATCAAGCTCAACGACAAGGACATTGCGCGGGCCCGCGAGCTGCTGAACTACAGCTGGTTCCAGAAGAAGCCGTGGCAGGAGGAGATCAAGCGGATGCTGTCGATCGGCCTCAAGTACGAGCTGGACGCGCTCGCCAACAAGGACTTCCAGTACCTCACCAAGCGCTACCTGCCGCGCAAGCTCAAGGAGAAGGACTGGCTCGACTGATGAGCGAGCAATTCCCGGGCTGCCTGCTGATCGTCACCGTCGAGGTCGACCCGGCCGTCGAGGCCGAATGGAACCGCTGGTACGACACCGTGCATCTGCCCGACGCGCTCAAGTGCCCGGGGGTGCGGCGGGGGCGCCGCTACGTCTCCACCGGCGACGTCTCCGAGACGACCCACGGCAAGACCGAGCGCGCGGGCACGCGCATCTACACCACGATCTACGAGCTGGACAGCCCCGCCGCCACCTCGACCCCGGAGTTCCAGGCCATGCGCGGCTGGTATCACTTCGCCCCCCACGTCCGCTCCCGCACCCAGACCATCATCCCGGCGTAGCCCGGGGTCAGGTCTTGCATTACGACATTTCCGCCCAGGCCGGGGTCAGGCCGGGGTCAGGTCTTGCATTACGACATTTCATCGCGCGGCAGCCTGCTGGGCAATCGTCGGAAATGTCGTATTGCAAGACCTGACCCCATCTGGACGGGGTTGAGATGATGGAGGCATGGCGAGCTTCCAGCGGGATCTGTTCGCCGTCGAGACTCCGCGCTGCGATGCGCAACTAGGCGGGCTGCAGCGGACGGACCTGGGGGCCGGCGCGTGGATCGACCATCGGCCGGAGTGGATCGAGGGCCACGAGGCCCTGCTGGACGCGCTCTGGACGGCGATGCGCTGGCAGGCGCACCGGCGCCGCATGTACGACCGCGTGGTGGACGTGCCCCGCCTCGTGGCGTCGTGGCCGGACGACGGGCCCGGCCACCCGCTGATTCCCGATCTGGCCCGCGCGCTCTCGCAACACTACGGCCGACCGCTGCCCGGCATCTCGTTCGCGGCCTACCGCGACGGCCGGGACAGCGTCGCCTTCCACGGCGATCGCCTGGGCCCCGCGCGCGAGGATGCGATCGTGGCGATCGTCGCGCTGGGCGCGCGGCGGCGCTTCCTGCTCCGCCCGGTGGGCGGCGGGCGCTCGCGCGCCTTCGACTTCGGCGGTGGCGATCTCCTCGTCATGGGCGGCACCTGCCAGCAGACGTGGGAGCACGCGGTCCCCAAGGTGGCGCACGCCGACCTCCGCATCAGCATCCAGCTCCGCTCCGCCCCCGTCGATCCGGCTCCGTACTCCTCCTCTTGACAGCCCGCCGGCGCGGTTCTAGAGTCGCACCGGCTGTCGCCCGTCACGCCGGTCAGGCGGGCTCGAGCCGGTAGCTTCCTCGTCGCACCCGTCGTCGTTCCGCTCCGTTCCGGGATGTGAAGTCCGACCTTGGCCGGCGAGGCGGCCGTGCGGCCTCGTCACGCGCAGCGAGCCGACCCACCACGAGGTTCGATCCGGGATGGCCGACCGCGGCTCCATGCCTGGCGCTCCCCGAGAGGTCAAGCTCGGCTACCTCCACGTCGGCGCCGTCGAGCACGGCATCTGCCGCTACGGCCGCCTGCTGGCCGCCGAGGCGCGACGCCAGCCGAACGTCCGGGTGCTGGAGCGAAGCATCGTGCTCACCGATCGGCCCGCGAGAAACGCGCGAATCGTGCGCGACGCGGCCGAGGCGCTCTCCGCGGCAGACCTCATCCACATCCAGATCAGCACCGCGGGAGACGCCACGTGGGGACGCGACCTCCGCGCCGTCGTGAACCTGTCGCTCTTCCGGCGCTTTTCCGGCAAGCCGCTGGCGGCGACCCTGCACGACGCCACGACCGTCGCCGCACTCGGGATCGACGGGGTGGGTCCGCTGGTGCGGCGCGTGACCGTCGAGACGCTCAAGGGCCCGATGCGGCCGATGGTGCGCCTGGCCCGGCAGGTGGCGGCTCGCCGCATCGATCTCGGTCGGCTGTGGCGGCCGATCTGGGACTTCCGCCACGTCAGCCCGTACGTGGTCGCGCGTTGGGCGGCCCGGCGGGCCCACGGCCTGTTCGTGCTGACCCGCAAGGAGCGCGACGCCCTGACCGCGTTGCGGCGCGATGGCCGGCTCGTGCTGATTCCGCACTTCGTGGAGCAGGCGCCGGCGCCGGTGTCACCGATGATCCGCCCAGGCCGGACGCGGACGGTGGCGCTCGCCGGCTTCATCTTCGCGAGCAAGGGGCACCACCTGCTCATCGACGCCATGCCGTTCATGCCGGACGTGAAGGTCGTGTTCGTGGGCGGCGCCGGGTTCGGGCGATCCGGGCCGGGCCAGTATCGGGCGCTGCTCGAGCAGGCCCAGCGGCGCGGCGTGCGCGGCCGGCTCGAGGTGACCGGCTACCTGGACGATGCCGCCTACGGCGCGGCGCTGCGACAGGCCGATCTTGCGGTGTGCCCGTTCGAGGACAACAAGGCGGCCTCCGGATCGCTGTCATCGCTGATCGCGCTGGACTGCCCGATCCTGGCCTCGGACACGCCCCTCATCGCCGAGTACAACGCGCTCTCGGCGGGCGCGATCGCGACCTTCTCGCCGTTCACCCCGCGGGCGTTGGCCGCGCGTATCCGCGAACTGCTCGACACGCCGCGCGAGCAGCTGACCCGGGGGCTCGGCGAGCTGCGGGAGCGGCTGTCCATCGCTCGCATCGCGGCCCAGCACATCGAGACCTATCGCCGGCTGCTGGACGACCGCTCGGATCCGGGCGCATCGCCGGGAGTCGCCCGCCGTATGGAGCCCGCCTGACCGGGGCGAGGATGTAGTATCGGCTTTGGGGAGGCCGCGGTCGATTCCCTCCCGTGCCGTTCGACCAGAGAGCAGGGGAGGCGAGAGCGCGCGCATGAGCATCTTCTACGGCTGGGTCATCGTGGGCGTGGGCATCGTGGTGACCTGCATCGGCATGGGCGCGATGCTGTCGCTGAGCGTCTTTCTCCAGCCGATGTCCGAGGCGATGGGCTGGTCGCGGACCGGCATCTCGACCGCCGCGCTCCTCAACTGGCTCAGCATGGGCGTGGGCGCGTTCCTCTGGGGCGCGCTATCCGACCAGTACGGCACGCGCGTCGTCCTGCTGCTGGGCGGCGGGCTCCTGGGCATCGGCATGGTCACCGCCAGCCAGGCCACGAGCCTGCTGCAGTTCCAGATCCTGTTCGGCGTGCTGGTGGGGCTGGCGTCGGGCAGCTTCTACACCCCGCTGACCGCCACCACGAGCCGATGGTTCGTCCGGCACCGCAGTCTCGCCGTGGCCCTGGTCTCGGCGGGCATCGGGCTCGGCTCCTCGACGGTCGCGCCCCTGGCGCGGTGGATCATCACGCACTACGACTGGCGCCTGGCCATGCTGGTGATCGGCAACATCGCGTGGCTGGTCATCATCCCGGCCGCGCTGCTCGTGCGCGAGCCGAGCGCCTCGGGACCGGGCGCGGCCGCGGCGGCCTCGGGCGCGGGCGAGCGTGAGATGACGGTGGGGCGGGCGATCCGCACCCCGCAGTTCGCGGCCATCGCGCTCACCTACTTCGCGTGCTGCGCCGCGCACTCCGGGCCGATCTTCCACATGATCACGCACGCGATCGACCGCGGTGTGACCGCGATGGCGGCGGTGACGGTGCTGAGCGTGGCCGGCCTCGCCTCGCTCGGCGGCAGAGTCGTCTGCGGGCTGATCGCCGATCGCGTCGGGGCGAAGCAGACCCTGGTGGTCGGGCTGGCGATCCAGGCGCTCGCGATCAGCTTCTACATCGGCACGCGCGATCTCGTGAGCTTCTACGCGCTCAGCGTGGTGTTCGGCTTCGCCTACGGCGGGGTGATGCCGCTCTACGCGATCCTCGTGCGCGAGTACTTCGGCGCGCGCATCATGGGCACCACCTTCGGCGCGGTGGCCCTGGTCTCCACGCTCGGCATGGCGCTGGGACCGGTGACCGGCGGGTGGCTGTACGACTCCTTCGGCAGCTACTTCTGGCTCTTCATCGCCTCGTGCGCGATCGGGATCGGCGCGGTGGTGATCGCGTTCACCTTCCGTCCGCCGACCGCGGCGCCCGCCGTCCTGTCCAGCCCGAGCGCGGCGCGCCTGTAGCGATGCCTCAGGCGGCCGGCGGCTCCGGCGGCCGGCGGCTCGTCCAGTCGGTCGCGTCCTCGTAGGCCTGCCCGATGCGGAGCGCGGTGGCCTCCGCCCCGGCGTGGGCGACGATCTGCAGCGATGTGGGCAGGCCGGCCGGGGTGAAGCCGTTCGGCACCGCGAGGCCGCACAGGCCGAGGTAGTTCACCGGCCGCGTGAAGTGCGCCGCGGTGCCGGCCTGATCGGCCTGCTCGATCGGGATCGCGGGGGTCAGCGCGGTCGGGGTGAGCAGCGCGTCCACGTCGGCGAGCGCGGCCTCCACCGCGCGGCGATGCTCCTCGCGCTCGGCCAGGGCCAGCAGGTAGTCGCGCGCGGAGATCCCGCGGCCGATCTGGATCCGCGGCCGCACGTGCGGATCCACCGGCAGGCTCTCGTCGTCGACCAGATGGCCCACGAAGCGATAGCCTTCGGCGCCGATGATCCGCCCCGTCGCGGTCGCGTAGTCGCTGAACCGGTGGGGCAGGGTGCAGCGCACGATCTGGGCGCCCTGCTTGGCCAGCGTCTCGATCGAGGCGTCGTAGGCGGCGAGCATGTCGTCGTCGACGCCCTTGCGCTCGACGTCGGGCATCACCGCGAGGCGCAGGCCCGCAACGCCCCGGCGCAGCGTCGGCATCGGATCGGCGGCGGCCCAGGCGAGCGTCTGCGGATCGCGCGGGTCCGGCCCATTGAGCAGGCGGAAGAGGATCGCCGCGTCCTCGACGGAGCGGGCCATCGGCCCCGGCGTGTCGAGCGTGAAGGACAGGGGCAGCACGCCGTACGTGCTGATCCGTCCCGCCGTCACCTTGAGCCCCACGATGCCGCACCAGCCCGCGGGCAGGCGCACCGAGCCGCCGGTGTCGGTGCCGATGGCGATCGGCGCGAGTCCGGCCGAGACCGCCACCGCCGAGCCGCTCGACGAGCCGCCCGGCGTCCGGTGGACCGTCGGGTCCCACGGATTGCGCGGAGTGCCCATGTGGGTGTTGGTGCCCCAGCTGCCCATCGCGAACTCGACGGTGTGGGTCTTGCCGATGACGATCATGCCCGCGGCGATGGCGCGCTCGGCCAGCGTCGCGGTGACCGTGGACACGCGCCGGGCCCAGACCTTGGAGCCGCCGGTGGTGACGCGCCCGTCGAGGTCCACCAGGTCCTTGAGCGCGATGGGCACGCCGTGCAGCGGCCCCACGCGCTGGCCGGCCCGGATCGCCCGGTCGGCGCCCTCGGCGGCCAGCCGCGCCTCGTCGGCGTAGACCGCGATGAACGCGTGCAGCGCCGGGTCGTGCCGGCGGATGCGCGCGAGCAGCGCGTCCACCACGTCCACCGGCGAGAGGGTCCGCGCCCCGAAGGCCTGCGAGAGCTCCGCCACACCGGCCCATACCGGATCGATCGTCGTCATGCCGAGGGTCCTCTCTGGAAGCACTGGCGTCCGATGAAGTCCTTCACCTGCGCGATGCACTTGTCGGTGTCCGGCCCCGCCTGCTGCACGAAGCCGTGGCGGGCGTCCGGGAAATGCTCGAGCTCGACGTGGCCGCCCGCCTGCCGGTAGGCGTGCACGAAGGCCTCGGTGATGGCCGCCGGCACGTTGTCGTCCTGATCCGGCTGGGCGATCCAGACCGGCGGCCGCGCGGTGGCCTCGCCGGCCTGCACGATGCGGGTGACGCTGACTGCCGCCATCGCCGCCTCGTCCGTGAAGAAGGCGCGGTGCGAGGCGATCAGCCGCCTGGCGTCGAAGCCCGAGGGCGGGGGCGGCTCGTGCTCGCGGGAGCGCGCGTAGCGATACCGGGCCAGCGGGTCGGCCACCGGGTAGAGGGCGACCACGAACGCCACCGCGGCGTCGCCCGCGCCGGCGTCGAGGCCGCCGTCGGGCCGCACGATGGGCGTGCCGGCGTGCTCGGGCGCGGCCGGCTTCACGCCGTGCAGGAGCGATAGCAGCCCGCCGCTCGAGCTGCCGAGCAGTCCGATGCGCGCGGCGTCCACGCCGAGGCGGGCCGCGTGCGCGCGAGTGTAGCGGACGCCGGCCGCCACGTCGGCGCCGGCCGCCGGATAGCGGTGATCCGGCGCCTGGCGGAAGTCCAGCGCGACGACGACGAGGCCCGCGGCGGCCAGCGCCCCGCACAGAATGGGGTCCGCGGTGCGATCGAGCCGGGCCCACGCCCCGCCGTGCACGTAGACCACCGCGCCGAGCGGTGCGGCCGCCTCGCCGCGCGGGCGGTACACGCGGGCCAGCAGGTCCGTCCCGCTCGGCCGGGCGAACACGATGTCGTCCTGATCGACCTCGTAGGGACCGGTCATGTCGAAGCGAACGGGCAGGGTCATGGCGTCGTCGTCATGACGACAGGCGCGACAGGTACTGCGCGACGAAGTCGGTGCCGACCAGCCCGACGTAGGCGTCGGTGAGCCGCCGGGTGATCGGCCCGGGGATGTGGCCGTTGCCGATGGGCTGGCCGTTGACCGAGCGCACGCCGCAGATGCAGAGGCTGGTCGAGGTCAGGAAGACCTCGTCGGCGGTGACCGCGTCGTAGACGTCCAGGTCGCGCTCCTCGCAGGGGATGCCGAGGCGCCCGGCCAGGTCGATGACGGTGCGCCGGCTCACCCCGGGCAGCACGTACTGCTCGCGCGGGGTGTACACGCGGTCGCCGCGCACCACGAAGACGTTGCTGCCCACGCCCTCGCACAGGTTGCCGTGCTCGTCCAGGAGGATCGACCACGCCTCGGGCCGCGCCGTCTTCACCTCGCGGTCGGCGAGGATGAGGTTCAGGTAGTTGTGGGTCTTCGCGCGCGGGCTCAGCATCGAGGGCGGCGTGCGCCGGATCGAGGACACCGCCACCTCGATGCCGTCGCGGAACAACGCGGCGCGCTTCCGCAGGGGCAGGGGCGTGCAGTCCACGATCACCTGCGGGCCGGTGTGCTCCCAGCCCTCGTCGCCGATCGCGTCGACCCCGCGGCTGATGCGCTGAGCCACCCACCAGTCGCCCGCGGCCGCGCGCAGCGGCTCGTTGCGCTCGACCACCTGCTCGGTGATCGCGACCATCTCCTTGGGCTCGAGCCCGATGTCGATGCTCAGGTAGCGCAGCGAGCGATAGAGGCGCTCGACGTGCTCCTCGAGGCGGAAGATGCGACCGTCGAAGGTGCGCGTCATGTCGAAGCACCCGTCGCCCCGGTTGAAGCTCCGGTCGCGATAGGGGATGACGATGTCGGTCTCCAGCGCGAAGCGGCCGTTGAAGTAGGCGGTGCGGGTCCGTGGCAGCAGGGTCATGGGCGTCCTCCCATCGAGATACTACTCCAGGTGCTCGGCCGGTCGCCGTTTCGTCTGGCTACCGCCGGGCGATCAGCCGGCGGAAGCAGGCCGCGTGCTCGAAGCCGTAGGGGGCGCCCAGCTCGGCCGCGCCCTTCCTGACCCGCTCGCCGATCGTCACGCCTTCCGGCACGTTGAAGCCGGGCAGCTGGCTCTGGTGCCGCACGAGGGCGGCGATCTGACGGTCGATGCCCGCGCCCACGTCCACGATGACATCGGGCTCGTCGGCGCCCCAGTACCACAGCTCGCGCACCTTGTGCGGCTCGAGCCCTTCCTCGGTGATGTGCTCGGCGAAATGCAGGTGGTCGCGGGCGTACGGATACACCGCGTCGGTGGTCACGATGCCGGCCTTGCGGTGGTCGCGGTGCTGGAAGCCCTTGATGCGGTACGGATCGTGGACGAACACGGTGTGCGGGCGGTGGCGGCGGATCGCCCGGACCACGTCGCCCAGGAACTCGCGGGTGTCCTCGAGACGCCCGTCGGGATAGCCGAGCATCTCGACGTGGCGCACCCCCATGAAGTCGGCGGCGGCCCGCTGCTCCTGCTCGCGCTTGCGCACGAGCGCCTCCGGGGTCAGGTCGCGATCGGCGGTGCCCGCCTCGCCGTTGGTGCAGAGCACGTAGCTCACGTCGCAGCCCGCGGCCACCCACGTGGCGATGACGCCGCCCGAGCCGATCTCCGCGTCGTCGGGATGCGCGAAGACCACCATGGCGGATTCGGGCACGGCGGTGACGATCTCGAGCTTGCGGTCGGCGTGATCGGGCATGAAGGGGGTCTCGCTCCTCGGGGTGACGGCGCTAGTGGTGAAGGGTGGCCAGCACCGCGGGCAGCGCGGCCACCAGCTCCTGGAGGCAGGCGCGCACGCGGGCGATGTTGGCCTCGGCCTTGTCGGGAATCCCGCCGCGCGTGATGTGGGCGATGAACTCCTCGCGGTCGGTGGTCATGAGCAGTGACGCGTTGACCTCGAGCTGCAGGGCGTGGACGCGGTGGCGCTCGGGCTGGCCGAAGGTGGTCACGATGTTGCCGCCGGTGTAGCCGGTGACGTTGTCGTGCACCTCGAAGCCGTGGTCGGTGAAGACGCGGGCGACCGCGGCGGCGAGGGGGGGCGCGCAGGTGGCGCCGTGCCGTGTGCCGATGATCACCTGATGGTCGCCCATGCGGCGCGGGCTGCCGGTGTGGCCATCCAGGAGCAAGGCGTAGCCGTACATGGCCCGCAGCTCGGCGAGCAGGCGCTCCAGCGTCGCATAGTACGGATCGTAGAGCGCGCGCAGCCGCGTCTCGAGGTCGTCCGCACCCAGCGGCCGCGCGAAGATGGCCACCTCGCGCATCGTGTGGGTGCGCACCACGCCGCGGCGGGATCGCACCTCGTCCTCGTGGCGCTCGAAGTCGTCGCGCCGGCGGTTGACGTCCACGAACATCCGGGAGAACGGGGTGGCCAGCACGGTGGCGCCGTGCTCGTGCAGGTCGCTGTAGAGGTCGGCCGCGAACGTGTCGGCGAAGCCGTAGGCGAAGGTCTCGAACCGCGCCTCCGCGTAGTGGTCCCGGGTGATGTCGGGGAGGGGCTGCGTGCCGTAGTGGGGGACGCTGACCAGGATCGGCGCGCGGGCTCCCCCCGTGGGATGCCGGACGATCGGAAAGGGCTCCACCGGATGGGCTAGGGGGCGAGCGAGCCCCGAGTCGGTATCCGGCCCGGAGGTGCGGCGGAGCGGAGAGCGATCGTCCGTCCCATGCCCGGAGTCTAGGCGACAACGAGACGGAAGGCAAAGCCCGGGCCGAGGGTCAGGCCCGGGTCACTCGCGATCGACCAGCAGCTTCAGGGTGACCCGGCGCTTCTTGGCGTCGGGAATGTCCGCGTTGGTGATCGGCCCCAGGCTGGCGGACTGTATCCGTGCGAGCTGGATACCCTTGTCCATCAGGAACTTTCGCACCGCGTCCACGCGTCGCTGGCTGAGGCCGTAGTTGTAGTCGGTCGCTCCGCGCGGATCGGTGTAGCCGCCCAGCTCGACGGTCAGCGTCGGATGCTCCTCCATCTCCTTGGCCACCGAGATCAGCGCGGTCTGGGCGGCGTCGGTCAGCTCGATGCTGTCCGGCGAGAAGTACACCTCGAGGCTGCTGGCGGTCGCCTGGTTGAAGCGGTTCTTCCACAGCCGTGTCAGGCGCCCGTCGACGGTCTCGGCTTTCTTCGAGGCCTCGTCCGCTCGCTTCTGCGCGTTGCCCACCGAGCCGGCGAGGCCTTCGACACGCTCGTCGACCTGGTTGAGGCGCTGGTTCATCTGCTCGAGCCGGTCCTCGACACTGGACCCGCCTCCGGATTGGACCCCCGTGGCTGGAGGCGGCGGCTCTCTGGTCGGGCTCACCCGACCGGCCTGGGCGGTGCGCGTCGGCACAGGCTCCGCGGTCATGAAATCGGTGCCGGCGCAGCCTCCGCAGAGGAGCAGCACGACGAGCGGCAGTGTCGGTCGTGGGCGTGATCGCATGAGCCCTCCCGTGGGCGCGTTCCTTCTACCGGCTCGTGTTCCCGGCCGCAAGCGCGGCCCGCGCCCGGCCGAGCAGATCGGGATCGGTCGCCGTCGAGGCTTCCATGCGGCGGTACACGGCATCCGCGGTCGCCCGATCGCCGGTCGCGACCAGCCCTCGCACCGCGCCGAGCTGCGCCCGCTGGCCCCAGGTCGAATCCGGATTCAGGTACGCCGCGGTGAGGAACCAGCGCACCGCGAGCGCGTCCTGGCCATCCGCGGTGAGGCTCTCCCCCAGCCGCACCGCCGCTTCGCTGTACACGTCGCCCTCGGCGCCCTTCACGATGCGCTCGAACAGGGCGCGCGCCTGCGCTCGCCGTCCGATCGCGTCCATCATGCGTGCGCGCGGCAGCAGGCTCTCGGCGGTCCATTCCGCGCGCGGGTGATCGCGCGCCAGCTGCTCGTAGGCGGCCAGCGCCTCATGCGGCCGGCCGAGCGTCTCGTACACCTGCCCCTGCAGGTACAGGCGTCGCGGCGCCTGGTCTCGCGAGCGGTCGGTGGCCGCCACCTGCGCGATCTGCGCCTGCGCCAGCGTCGGCGATCCCGTGCGCAGCAGCGACTCGGCGAAGTCCAGGCGCGCCGACGACTTGAGGGGGTTCGACGGATACCGGGCCAGCATCTGCTCGTAGGTTGCGCGCACCACCGACCACTGGCGATCGGCCGCCGCCTGACCGGCCACCGCGGCGAGCAGCGTCGGATTGGATGGATACGTCGGATAGCCGGTCACCAGGTCGCTGGAGAGGGCCTGCACGTCCGTCCAGAGGCGATCCTCGGTGCCGAGCCGGACCAGCGTGTGCAGCACGGCCGGCGTGGTCTCGGCGTCGCCGGCGCCGTTGAGGAACGGCTCGGCGAACTGCTGCAGCGGGGGACTGCCCGCCGCCAGAGCCTGACAGCTGCGACCGTCGACCCGGATCAGGGGCGCGTCGGCTCCGCCGCGGGCCAGGCCCTCGACCACGATGTGCCGCTCGTACCCGGCGCACAGCTGCCTGGTCCGGATCAGCTCGCGAAGGTCGGATCCGGCGTCCTTCTCGCGGCCCGTTTTCACCAGGAGCACCGACCGGCTCAGCCGGCCGACGGCGGCCGCCGGGCTGCTGGGGTAGCTCTTCACCAGCTGGTCGAACCACTGCCGCGCGGCCCTCGCATCGCCGGCCTGCACCGCAGCCTGGGCGCTCAGCAGCAGCCCGAGCGGCGCGCGCTCGTCCCTGGGGAAGACGTGGGAGATCTGCGCCCACGTCCGCTGTGCACTGTCGACATGGCCGAGGCGCACCTGGGCCCACCCCAGCGCCAGCGCGATTTGCGGAGCCGCCGGATCGTGGCCGTTCTTGGACAGGAACTCGCCGTAGTGTCGGGAGGCCAGCGCGTAGTCCTTCGTTCCGTACGCGGCCTCGCCCGCGACGAGCAGCGCGCCCCGATGCACGGAGGTCGTGGTGAGGCTCTGCAGGACGCTCTCCGCCCGACTCAGCGCCGACGCGTAGTTGCGGTCTGCCAGATCAGCCCGGGCTTGATCGAGCATCGCGGTCGCCGATGGTCCAGCCGGACCGGACGTCGCCGATCCCGAAGACGGGGCTCCGCCGCCAGGCGACCCGCCGGTCCCGCCCCCTCCAGCCGCGGCTCCCGCGCCACCCGCCGCACCGGCTGCGCCCGCAGCTCCGCCACCAGGGCCGGCGCCTGCTGCGCCCGCCGCACCGGCTGCGCCCGCACCGGCGGCTCCTGCACCGCCACCGCCCGGTCCAGCGCCGGCTGCGCCACCCCCCGGCCCCGCACCGGCTCCTGCGCCGGCCGCACCGCCAGCCGCGCCAGCCGCACCCGCGCCTCCCGCGCCGGGACCACCACCAGCGGCTCCGCCACCGCCTGCACCGGCCCCCGCCCCGGCTCCGCCGGCCGCCCCGGCTCCAGCACCGCCCGCTCCGGCCCCAGCGCCGCCGCCCGCTCCGGCTCCCGCACCACCAGCGCCCGCTCCCGCGCCACCGGCCCCAGCACCCGCGCCACCGCCGGCACCGGCACCCGCTCCCGCACCGCCGCCAGCGCCTGCACCACCGGCGCCTGCCCCGGCACCAGCGCCAGCACCTGCGCCGGCGCCGCCACCGGCACCCGCGCCA
>Ga0209971_1000152_pt1 | contig 20357 bp, 19 predicted proteins | sample InoplaM3SAM_FD_187588 | JGI IMG/M metagenome (GOLD analysis project Ga0209971, IMG submission 187588) | Arabidopsis thaliana rhizosphere microbial communities from the Joint Genome Institute, USA, that affect carbon cycling - Inoculated... | ecosystem: Host-associated > Plants > Roots >... | reverse complement strand
CATGCTTGCGCGAACCGGCCGCGTGCGATCGCGAGCGAGTCCGCGACGAGGCTCGAAACGGTTCGGACCTCTCCCGCGGAGGCTTCGGCTCGATAAACCGCCGCTGCGGCGTTTCGCGCGAGGACCGCAAGGGGCTCGTCCGGAGCAAAGCGACGGAGTGCTCGCAGGACCGGGAGCGACATCACGGCGTCGCCGAGCCAGTTCGGCGCGATGACGATTCGACCACGGCGCTCTCGAGGCACGTCGCTTCCCGCTCTCGTTACCCCGGCGCTCTCGCGGTGGAAGAGGGAGGTGAGGGCGGCTTTGTCTTCCAGCGGTCGTGTATCCAGAGCCACGCCGCGGGGTCCTTCCGGATCGCCGCCTCCGTGACCTCCATGTAGCGGGCGGTCGCCCGGCGCACGCGCTCGTCGCGCTCGACCTCCGGGCCGCCGAACTCCTCGGCCAGGATCGGGGTCTCGAATTCGAGGCGATAACGGCCGTCGCCTTCCGGCCACGTGAACACGGGGACGACCGCCGAGCCGGTCTTCAGGTGAATGCGCGCGAGCGCCGGCGTGGTGGCCGCGGGGCGTCCGAAGAACGGAACGAAGACGGCCTCGCGCGGCAGGACGTTCTGATCCACCAGGATCGCGACGGTCTCGTTGCGGCTCATGGCGCGCAGGAGCTCCTTCGCCGCCTCTCTCTTCGCGATCGGCCGGTTGCCGAAACGGCGGCGCAGCGAATCGAGCTCCTGCTCGAGAAGCGGGTTGTCGAGCGGCCGGGCGACCGGAGAAATGGGCTCCCCGAGGAGTCCGGCGACGAGAGCCCCGACCTCCCAGTTGCCGAGGTGAGCCGAGAGCAGAAAGACCCCCTTCCCGCGGGCGCGGGCGGCGCGCAGGTGCTCCTCGCCGACGACCCGGACGCGACCGAGGAGCTCCTCCCGCGAGAGCCGTGCCGTCTCCAGGAAGTCGACGAGAGAGCTCGCGAAGACCTCGAGCGATCGCTCGCCGATCGCCGCGATCTCCGCCGGTGCCTTGTCGGGGAACGCCGCCGTGAGGTTCGCGACGAGGATCCGGCGGCGCGACGGGATGAGGAAGAAGACCGCTTTCGCGGCGGCGCGGAGCGCGCGGCGAGCCGCGGCGCGTGGCAGCGTCGCGAGGCCTCCCGTCGCGAGCCGGAAGAGCATCAGCTCGGCGCGCTGTCGCAGAAGGGACCGCCGCCGGCGCTTGCGGCGCCCGCGCACGGCCGGCGGGGCGCCTCCGGCCGCCGCCGCGGCGGTTTCCCCCGGCGCGCTCATGAGCGCGGCGCCGAGGCCGCGCGAGCCGCCGGGGACGGGTCCGAAATCCGCGACTGGAGGAAGGGAAAGAAGCCGGCCTCCTCGACCTCCACTTCGAGCTTGAGCGTGATCACGGGGAGCGTCGTCTTTCCCTCGAGCTTCACGGCGTCCTTCTCGGTCGTCAGGATCCACGCGCTTCCCGTCCGATCCGCGGCGCGGCGGATGCGCTCCAGGTCGCCCCTCGCGTATCGGTGGTGGTCGGGAAAGGCGAGGAGCTCCTCGGGAGCCAGGTCGAGCTCCGTCATCGACCTCGAGAACCCGGTGGGGTTTGCGATCCCGCAGACCGCGACGAAGCGGCGGGCGAGAGATCGCGGATCGGCGAGCGCTGACCCGCGTTCGTCCCAGAGGCCCGCCGGGCGGATGCGGGCGCGGAAGACGGGCGCGTCCGGGTTCCAGCGCGTGAGCGCGGAGAGCGTGTCCCGGGACGGCTCCGCGCGATCGACCCGCGTCAGGACGAAGGCGTCCGCGCGCGCGAGCGCCGAGATCGGTTCGCGAAGCCGCCCGGCGGGCGGGAGCCGGCCACCGCCGAACGGGTCGGTCGCGTCCACCAGCAGGAGGTCCGCGTCGCGCTCGATCGCGAGGTGCTGGAAGCCGTCGTCCAGGAGGATGAGGTCGGCCCCGCGGTCGATCGCCGTCCTCGCGGCTTCCGTGCGCCGCGCGCCGACGACGACGATTGTCCCCGGTACGCGGCGGGCGATGGCGACCGGCTCGTCACCCCCCGCATCGGCGCCGACGAGCGGTCCGCTCCCCTCCGAAACCACCACGACGCCTTTCGACTCGCGGCCGTATCCGCGTGAGACGACGGCGGGCCGTCGCCCCTCGAAACGAAACCGGCGCGCGAGGAACTCGACGAACGGCGTCTTCCCCGTCCCGCCGAACGTGAGGTTCCCGACGGAGACGACGGGACAGGGGACGCGCTCCGACGGGAGCGCCCCGGATCGGTAGAGGCGCGCGCGGGTCTCGAGCGCCCGGCCGTAGAGCGAGGAGAGCGGGAGGAGCGCCGCGCGCAGAAAAGGTCCCGGGAGCCGCGTCGGCCTCATCCCGCTGCTCCCCCTTCCGCGGTCGCCCGGTCGAGGAGCGCCACGACGTCGGCCGCCGTCGCGTCCGCCGCTCCCCGGCTCGCCTCGACGAACGCCCGGGCCGCCTCGCCGCGCGCGGCGAGGTCCGGCGCGGAGAGCTCGCGGGCCATGCGGTCCGCCAGCCCGCGGCCGTCCGCCACGCGCGTCGCGATGCCGAGCTCTTCCCCCTTCGCGAAGACCTCGCGGAAGTTCTCCGTGTGCGGACCCGTGATCACCGGGACGCCCGAAGCCCACGCCTCGATCGGGTTGTGCCCTCCCCGGGCGACGAGGCTTCCGCCGATGAACGCGAGCTTCGCGTACGCGTACAGGCCGCGCAGCTCTCCGATCGTGTCGAGAAGGTAGACGTCCGCGCGGCCGCGGTCCTTCCCGGTCCGCCGGAGGACCCGGAGCCCGGCGGCCTCGGCCCGGCGGGCGACCTCGTCGAACCGCTCCGGCCGCCTGGGGACGATCGCCACGAGCGCGTCCGCCGCGATGGCCTTCGCCGCGGCGACGACCGACTCCTCTTCGGCCTCGTCGGTCGAGGCAGCGACCACGACGGGGCGCCCCGCCGCGGCGTCGTGGAGCCGGTCCGCGTCGGCGAACGCGGGCGCCGGCGGCAGGTCATACTTGACGTTGCCGTGGACGCGGATCTTCGACGGCGGCGCTCCGAGCGCTTCGATCCGCCGCGCGTCGTCGGCGCTCTGCATCACGAAGAGCGCTACGTTGCCGAGCGCCCGCGAGAACCAGCGCCGGAGGAGCCGGTATCGGGGGAACGAGCGCTCGGAGATCCGCCCGTTGACGAGGGCCACGGGGATCCCGCGCTCCGCGGCGCGCGCGAGAAAGAGCGGCCAGAGCTCCGTCTCGGTCAGGAGGACGAGACCCGGTCGGATCTCGGACAGGGCCCTCTCGACCGGGGCGGCGAGGTCGAAGGGGAAGGGGAAGACCGCCACCCCGTCGGGGGCGAGGCGGCGGGCGAGCTCCGAGCCGGCCTCCGTCGTCGTCGAGAGCCCGAATCGCCGCCCGGGGGCGCGCCGCACGAGCGACGGAAGGAGGCTCGAGGCCACCCCGACTTCCCCGACCGACACGGCGTGGATCCAGATTCCGCCGGCGAGATCCGGCCAGGGGCGCAGGCCCAGGCGGCCGCGGATGTCGCCCGGCCGGCGCCGCCCGGTCAGGGCGCGCAGGAGCGCGACCGGGGAGTAGGCGATGAGCGCCCCCCCCGCGAGGATCCGGTACCAGAGCATTCCGCCGCGATTATGCTGCAGAGAAGCGGAACCTCCCCTTGCCCGCGTCGCCACAACGTTTTACCATTCAAGAGGTTATGAACCAAGAATGTCGCGGGGACAGGCCCAGGCAAAAGTCGTGGGGACAGGCCCTACGGGCCTGCACCCACCGCAGCCAGAAGAGGTTGACCGAGGAAATGACAACGGAAGAAGAGGGCGACGGGAAGCGTTGCCGCTCCGTATAACGGCCGGGAGGACCCAGGAAGGTCGCGGGGACAGGTTTCAACCTGCACCCGCCGCAGTCCAGAACATGATGGAGCTCGTTTACAGCGAAAACCGGGAACGTCGGGAGGCTGTCGAGGCGACCGACAGCGAGCTCGCCCTCCGGGCGCGGGGGGGAGACATGGTCTCCTTCGAGACCCTGGTCGTCCGGAAGACCCCTGCCGTCGTCTCGGTGGCGCGCCGCATCGTCGGCGACGGCGAGGACGCCCGCGACGTCGCCCAGCTCGTCTTCCTGCGCGTCTGGGAGCAGATCTCCCGGTACGACGAGAAGTTCTCGTTCAACACGTGGCTCTACCGGATTGCGACGAACCTCTCGATCGACTTCCTCCGGAGCACCCGCAGCCGGGAGCGGGCGCACGGGGCCACGCTCCACCTCGTCCGCCTGCGGGAGGAGATGACCGGGTCTCAGACGACGAACGCGGTCGAGGACGCCGAGCTCACGCGCCTGTTCCAGACGGTCTCGTCCCGGCTGACCGGGAAGCAGAAGGCCGTCTTCGTGCTCAAGGAGATGGAAGACCGGGATACGAAGGAAATCGCCCGGATCCTCGAGTGCGGCGAATCCACGGTGCGGAACCACCTGTTCAACGCGCGACGCATCCTGCGCCGCGAGATTGCCAAGATCTGCCCGGGCCTGCTCGAGCGGAGGCGTTCATGAACGCTCTCTGCGAGACCGTCCGCGGCCGGCTCCCCGAGTACCTCGAGGACGGTCTCTCGACGGAAGACCGCCGGACGTACCGGGAGCACATCGGCTCCTGCGAGGCGTGCCGCGAAAGCGTCCTCGAGATCGAACCGTCGCTCGTCTTCGCGCGCGTCCGCGCGGAGGACGTTTCCTCCGAAGACGTCGAGCGGGTCTTGACCGGCGTGCGCGCGGGGATCGCGCTCGCCGAGGCGGAACGCCGCGCCGGCCGCGCCCGCAATCGGAGGCGGCACCGCGTCGCGGCGGCGGCGTCGGCCGCGGCGCTCGCAGCGATGACTCTCGTGCTGCCGGGAAGCCGGCCCGCGGCTCGCCGTCCGGCCGGCCCGGTCGCAGCCGCGCCATCGGCGCCGGCGGGCTTCGCACCGGCGGCGCAGGCCGCGCCCTCCGGGACGTTCCCGGCGGAAGCGACCATCTACGACTGGAACCCGGGAGCGGCGAGCGAGGAGCCGAGGGTCGTCTGGATCGTGGATCGCTCGCTCGACATTTGAAATGTCGCGGGGACAGGCCCTGCGGGCCTGCACCCGCAGCAGTTCATAGCGGGGACAGACCCTGCGGGCCTGAACCCGAAGCAGTTCACAGGTCGAGAAGCTCCCGTCAGGGAGCGGGGTTCTTATTCGCGTGAGAAAGAAGATTTTCGCCGCGGCCCTCGGGGCCTTTTCGCTCTTCGCGCCCGCGATCTTCGCGGCGGAGGAAGCTGCGGTCAAGGTCTTCATCCTGAAGTACCGCCAGGTCGAGGAGGCCGCTCTCCTGATCCGGCCGCACCTCTCGGACGCGGGAACGGTCACGCTGACCCCGCGCTTGAAGGCGATCACGGTCACCGATCGGGAGGAGAACCTGCGCATGATCTCCCGGGTGATCGCGCAGTTCGATGCGCCGCCGCGCGGCTTCACGTTCGCGATCAAGCTCGTTCGCGCGCGGGCGGAAGTGGCGGCGGGCTCGATCGACCGCGAGATCGGCGGCATGGGAGCGAAGCTCAAGTCCCTCTTCCAGTTCAACGACTACAGCCTGATCGACTCGACCGTAATGCGGGGCATCGAGGGCGGACCCGTCGCGGCCCAGCTCGGCGAAGAGGCCGACTCGTACATGCTCAACTTCTGGATCGAGCCCTCCGGATCCGGCGATCAGCTCCTGCTGTCGCCGTTCTCCCTCTCGCGCCTGCGCCGGAACGCGCAGGGCCGTATCGTCCCGGTCGCGCTCTACCGAGCGCCGATGCCGCTCACCCTGAACCAGACGCTCGTGGTGGGCGCGTCGAAGGAGGAGGGCTCGAAGAACGCGCTCATCCTGATCCTGCTCGCGCAGGAGACGCCGCGCGTCGGCGCGGAAAAGGGCACGGACGGTCAGAAGCGCGTGGAGAAGAAGCCGTGAGCCCGCAGTTCTCGATCAAGGCGGGCTGGCCGGACGGTTCCGTCGCCGAAGAGTCGATCCTCGCCCCCGACTCGAAAGCCGCGCAGGTCGAGATCGAGCGGCGCGGCGGCCACGTGTTCGAAGTCCGCCGGCACGGGCTCGTCCTTCCGGGCGGCCGCCGTTCCGGGAAGAAAGGGCGCATCAAGATGGCGGACTTCCTGGTCTTCAACCAGGAGATCATCGCGCTCTTGAAGGCCGGCCTGCCGGTCGTGCGCTCGTTCGAGATCCTCCTCGAACGTCAGGAGAGTCCGGCCCTCCGGGCGGTCCTCGCGGACGTGAAGGACCGCGTCAACTCCGGCGCGTCGATCTCGGAAGCGTTCGCCGAGCAGGGGGATCTCTTCCCGCGTCTCTACTGGACGTCGCTCAAGGCCGGCGAGAAATCGGGCGAGATCGAGAGCGTCCTGCGCCGTTATCTGAAGTACCAGAAGACGGTCATGGCGATCTCGCGCAAGGTCGTCTCGACGCTCGTGTATCCCGCGATCCTCATGCTCCTCTCGGCCGTGCTCATCACGATCCTCATGACCGTGGTGATCCCGAAGTTCCAGGACTTCTTCGCGGACTTCCAGGCCGACCTGCCGCTCTTGACGGTGATCGTCGTCGGCATCGCCGGCTTCCTCCGCGACAACGCCCTGTGGCTCTTCCCGGCCATCGCGGCGGGGGCGTGGCTCGCGTGGCGGTGGCTCCGCACGGCGGCGGGCCGGGAGTGGTCGGACCGGACACTCTTGAAGCTCCCGTTCCTGGGGGGACTCTTTCGACGCTTCGCGATCACGCAGTTCACGCGCAGCCTCGCGACGCTCCTCGGGGGCGGGACTCCTCTCGTCCCGAGTCTCGAGAACGCGGGCGAAGCGATCAGCAACCGTCACATCGCCAAGCGCGTCCGCGAAGTCATCCCGAAGGTGCGCGAGGGCGGCGAGCTGTGGCAGGCGCTCGAATCGACCGGCATCTTCACCAACCTGACGATCGAGATGATCAAGGTCGGCGAGACTTCGGGGGCACTCGAGGAAATGTTGACGGCGGTGTCGGACTTCTACGACGAGGAGATCGACGTCCTGCTCGCGCGGGTGATCACGCTCGTCGAGCCGGCGATCCTCGTGATGATGGGGGGCATCATCGTCACGATCCTGCTGTCGGTGTATCTGCCCATCTTCAAGATCATGTCGCAGATCAAGGGATGAGCGCGGTCATGGCGATCGCGGAGCTCGAACGCGGAACCGGAGCTGAGGACTGACATGGCCAGGCAATACGTGAACACCGGCGACCCGGCGATCCGGATCTCCTCGAAGGAAGAGGACGAGGCCCACGCAATCGCTCTCGCCGAGCGGCTGGGCCTTCCCTACGTGGACGTCTCCTCCTTCCGGGTGGATCCGGATCTCTTCCGCTCGATTCCAGTCGAGTGGATGCTCCGCTACACGTTCGTGCCGGAGAAGCGCACAGAGAAGTCGATCACGGTGATCTGCGCCGACCCGACCGACGTGGTCAAGTTGGACGAGCTCGAGCTCCTGACGGGGCTGCCGCTCAAGATCAAGGTCGGCAGCCGCGCCGCGATCACCGAAGTCCTCCAGAAGAGCGAGTCCTCGCAGCGCGTGCTCGACGAGGCGACCGAAGATTTCCGCCTCCAGCTCGTCAGCGAGGACGAGGAGGGGGAAGAGACCCTCACGATCGACCGGATCACGCAGGACGCGTCGCCGATCATCAAGCTCGTCGACTCGATCCTCTTCAACGCGATCCAGCGCCGCGCTTCCGACGTACACATCGAGACCCAAGAGAACGTGGTCCTGATCAAGTACCGGATCGACGGCGTGCTCTACCAGGCAATGGATCCGATCGACAAGCGGCATCATGGGACGATCATCTCGAGGATCAAGGTGATGTCGGAGCTCGACATCGCCGAGAAGCGCATCCCGCAGGACGGACGTTTCAAGCTGCGCGTCCGGGGGCGCACGATCGACTTTCGCGTCTCGATCATGCCCACCGTCCACGGCGAGGACGCCGTCATCCGAATCCTCGACAAGGAGTCGGCCAACGCCGAGTTCAAGAGCCTGAACCTCGACGTGCTCGGCTTCGACGCCGAGACCAAGAAGAAAGTCCGCAAGTTCATCCGCGAGCCGTACGGGATGGTGCTCGTCACCGGCCCGACCGGCTCCGGCAAGACGACGACGCTCTACGCCTGCCTGTCCGAGATCCAGTCCGTGGAGGACAAGATCGTCACCATCGAGGATCCGGTCGAGTATCAGCTCCGCGGCATCACCCAGATCCCGGTGAACGAGAAGAAGGGACTCACGTTCGCGCGCGGCCTGCGCTCGATCCTCCGTCACGACCCGGACAAGATCATGGTGGGCGAGATCCGCGACGAAGAGACGGCGCAGATCGCGGTGCAGTCCGCGCTGACCGGGCACCTCGTCTTCACGACCGTCCACGCCAACAACGTCGTGGACGTGCTGGGCCGGTTTCTCAACATGAAGGTCGAGCTGTACAACTTCGTGTCCGCGCTGAACTGCATCCTCGCGCAGCGCCTCGTCCGCAAGATCTGCAGCCACTGCCGCGAGAAGGTGAAGGTCTCTCCGCAGGCAATCCTCGAAGCCGGGCTCGATCCGGCGACGCTCGACGGCCAGGTCTTCTACGAAGGGAAGGGCTGCCTCGAGTGCGACGGCACCGGGTTCCACGGCCGGATGGCGATCGCGGAGCTCCTCGACCTCTCCGACCGGATCCGAGGCCTCATCCTCGAGCGCCGGCCCGCCGCCGAGATCAAGAAGGCCGCCAAGGAAGAGGGGATGACCTTCCTGCGCGAGGCGGCGCTCGCGAAGGTCTTCGAGGGATCGACCACGCTCAAGGAAATCAACAAGGTCACCTTCGTCGACTGATGAGAGTTCCGCTTCTGCCGCCGGTGGTCCCGCCCCACGTCTTCTCCCTGCTCGTCGACGGGGTGACGTGGGCGCACGTCCGCCGCGAGCCCACGCCGGGTTTCGTCGAGACTCGCCACTTCGCGTACCCGCCGAACACCGTCGGAGCCGGGCCGACCGGGACGCCGCTTTTCTCCCGGGAAGCCGTGGCCGGCGCCGTGGACGCGGCGCGCAAGCTCTCCGGCGGCCGGCTCGCCAAGGCGTCCGTCGTCTTCCCCGACTCCTGGGCGCGCATCCTCCCGATCGACTTCGACACGCTGCCCGAGTCGGAGGACGCCGTGCGCGACATGGTGCTCTGGAAGCTGAAGAAACTCCTCCCCGGGATCAGCGAGGATCTCTCCGTCGTGTTCGAGGAAATGCCGCGAGTCGGCGAAGGCGGCGAGATCCGCCTGCTCGTCGCCGCGGCGCCGACGGAGTTGCTCCGCTCGATCGAGCAGTCGTTCGAGAGCGTGGGGGTCCGCGTCGGCGCATTGACCCCCGCGAGCCTCGCCCTCTTCGAGGGGCTGTCATCGGTGCTCGCACCCCTCGCCGGCGGCGACTATGGGCTCCTGCATCGCTCGCCGGGGTCGCTCGTGTTCGTCATCGCGCGAAACGGCAGCCCCGTCTTCTTCCGGCAGCGCCCGGACGAAGAGGGGGAAGAGGACCAGGACCAGGAGGTCCGCCTGTCCCTGTCCTACTACCTCGAGAAGCTGCACGGCGCCGGACTCTCGGCCGTCTTCGTCCACGACGCGACGCCGGCTCGCGAGCTCGCCAGCACCTCGGCGCTTCCCGTGAAGCCGACACCCATCTCCGGCAAGCTCTTCTCGGCCGACCGGGCCTTCGACGAGCGCGTCACCGCCCGGCCCGAGCTCCTTCCCGCGTTCGCCGCGGTCTTCGGGAGGACGTAGTGGCCGGGTTCCATTACAACTTCGCGCGCCGGCCGTTCCGCGACTACCGCCCCGTCTATCTCGTCGCCGGAGGCGCCCTGCTCGTCGGCCTCGTCCTCTTCGCAGTGAACGCGACCCTCTACGGCGAGTTCCGGCGCGAGGTGGCGGACACGCGGGACGAGATCGCCTGGCTCGAGAAGCGCGACGAACGCGCGGCGGCGGCGGCCGATCAGGCACGCGAGGCTCTCCGGTCGTACCAGCTCTCCGCTCTGGCCGGCGAGAGCCGCGGGCTCCTGCGCCTCGTCGAAGAGCGGCGGTTTTCCTGGATCACGCTGCTGGGCCGCCTCGAGCGGGTTCTCCCCGCGGAGGTGCGGCTCTCCCGCCTTCAGCCCGCATTCCAGGAGTCCGGCGAGGTTGTCATCAACATCGGGCTCCTCGGTCGCGGCCCCGAGAGCGTCGTGCGGACCGTTGCGGCTCTGTCGAGCTCGCCGTACTTCGCGGCCGTCGAGCTCCAGTCCGAGTTGCGCCCCGAAGCGAAGGCGGGGGTCCCGGAGGGGCACGCCTTCGTGATCACGACGCTTTACACGCCGGAGGTCGGCCCGTGAAGGGACGCGAGAACGTCTGGCGTCAGCGGGCGGGGCTCCTCACGGTGGCGGGTCTCTTCCTCCTCGCGAACCTCGGCTTTCTGCTGGGCTCCCGGTCGATTCGGGCCGCCCGGAAGCAGGCTCTCGAGGACCGCCGCTCGAGCCTGACGAGCCAGGTCTCCGCCCGGGAGGCGGAAGCGAAGAAGCTCTCCGAACAGCGCGACCGGCTCGCGCAAGTCTCCTCCGCGATCGATGATTTCTACGGACGCCGGGTGGGATCCCGACGACAGACCCTCGCGCCCCTGGTCCAGGAAGTCCACGCCGTCCTGCGAAAGGCGGGGGTCGCGCCGAACTCGATCAGCTACGCGAACACTCCCCTCCGGACTCTGCCGCTGACGCAGATGTTGATCAGCTTCTCCTTCCGCAGCGACTACGCGCGGTTCAAGCGGCTGCTCGCGGCGTTCGAGGTGAACCCGCGCTGGATCGTGGTCCGCGACGTGGGTCTCTCGCGGGATTCCGAAACGGTGGGCGAAGTCCAGGTCCGCCTCGCTCTGGCGACCTATTTCTCCAACGAGGACCGGCAGCCCGTCGTTCCCGGCCCTCCGGCGGTCCCCGCCGGCCCCGCCGCCCGAAAGTCCGTCCGCAGCGTCGAGAGGACCGTCCAGCGATGAAGGCGATCGCGATCGGCACGCGCCGCCAGGCGATTCTCTTCGGGGTCCTCGCCGTGCTCCTCCTCTTTTTCGTCGTCAAGTGGAGCTCGAAAGCGAAGGCGCCGGAACCGGCGTCCCCGGCCGCGCCGCCCGTGGCCGGGGTGAGCGAAGGCCGGCCGTCCCGGGGCGGACGACGCGTGGCGCCGACGCCGGGCGCCGACGAAATCCCGCTCCTGACGGCGCGCGATCTCGACCCGCGCTGGAGGGCGTCGAGCCAGGGCACGACGCGCGACCTCTTCGACCCGCGGGAGCCGACGAAGCCTCCGCCTCCTCCCCCCACGCCCGCGCCCCCGCCGCCCCCGGGGCCCGGCCATCCGGCGTACATCGGTCCGCTGCCGCCGCCGGCCCCGACGCCGACGCCGACGCCGCCCGACCCGCCGTTCAAGCTGATCGGGATCTTCGGTCCGAGGGATCGTCCGATCGCGGTTCTCACCAACGGTGACGAGATCATCAACGCGCGCGCCGGGGACGTCCTCTTCGCGCGCTGGATCATTCGGAAAGTCGGTTACGAGTCGATCGACGTCGGTTTCATCGGCTTCCCGCCGACGGAAACGAGAAGGCTGCCGATCACCCAATGAGGGGTCAGGTCTTCACGAGTCGCAGATCGCCCGATCGGGGACAGTGGTCTTGCCATCTTGCGAAGCAAGTGGCAAGTGGAGACCTGACCCCCAATGTGGCAAGTGGAGACCTGACCCCAAAAGAAGAAAGGTCCGTATCGCGATGAGAAAACGAATTCACCTGAGTGTTGCGATCGCCGCAACGCTGACGCTCCTCGTGGGCTGTGCCAGCTCGCGCGCCTTCCGGGAAGCGCGCCAGGAGGAGGCGGTCGAGCACTGGGACATCGCCGTGCTCAAGTATTCGCGCGCCCTCGAGCTCGAGCCGCGCAACAACGCCTACAAGATCGCGCTCGCCCGGGCGAAGATCAAGGCGTCGCAGTTCCACTTCGAGAAGGGCAAGATGTACCGCGCCTCCGGGCGCCCCGAGCTCGCCACGGTGGAGCTCGACCAGGCCGTCCTGCTCGACCCGACGAACCAGTATGCCGAAGTGGAGCTGCGCAAGGCGCGCGAAGAGGCCGCCAAGGTGATCGCGGAGCGGACGGGGGAGACCCGCCTCGAGACATTGAAGAGACAGGTCCGCGGCGCCCGCGCGAAGCCGCCGATCCTGGAGCCGGCGAGCGACCGCCCGATCAGCCTGACCTTCCCGCAGCCCAAGCCCATCAAGCAGATTTACAAGGCGCTCGCCGATGCCGCCGGAATCAACGTGATCTTCGATCCCCAGCTGAAGGACGACAACGTCGCGATCGTCCTCACCAACATGGAATTCCAGCGCGCTCTCGAGACGCTGATGCGGCAGGAGAACCACTTCTACAAGGTGATCGACGACCGGACGATCCTGATCGCCGCCGACACCCCGGCCAACCGCAAGACCTACGAAGACCTGGTGATCCGGACGTTCTTCCTCTCGAACGCCGACGTGACCGAGGTCGCGAACGCGCTCCGATCTCTCCTCCAGACGACCCGCATCTCCGTCAACAAGGCGGAGAACTCGATCACGCTGCGCGACACGGCAGACAAGGTGTCGATCGCCGAACGCATCGTGGAGCAGAACGACAAGCAGCTGGCCGAGGTGGTCGTCGACGTCGAGCTCCTGCAGATCAACACGACCAAGTCGCAGGACCTGGGCGTCCTCCTCACGGCGTACGAGACCAAGGCGATCCTGGAGGCTCCGGGCGGCGGCAAGACCAACTTCGGCGCGAACGCCCCGGAGGGGACGTTCACCTGGGACCAGTTGAAGGACATCTCGATCCGCTCCTTCGGGTTCACGCTGCCCTCGATCACGTACTCGTTCATCAAGAACAACACGGACGCCGAGCTCCTCGCCAAGCCGCAGCTCCGCATCTCCGAGGGACAGAAGGCGCAGCTCGTCATCGGCGACCGCGTGCCGATTCCGACGACGACGTTCAACACCGGACAGACGATCGGCGGCAACATCGTTCCGGTCACCTCGTTCCAGTACCAGGACGTCGGAATCAAGATCGAAGTCGAGCCCCGCGTCCATCACAACAAGGAAGTGACCCTGAAGCTCACGATCGAAGTCTCGAATCTGAACGGATTCGTCGAGGTCCAGGCCGGTCAGAGGCAGCCGATCATCGGCACCCGCTCGATCGCTTCGAGCATCCGGCTGAAGGACGGCGAGACGAACTTCCTCGCCGGCCTCTTCCGCTCCGACAAGAGCAACACAACCAACTCGGTCCCCTTCCTGGGGGACATCCCGATCCTGGGCCGTCTTTTCTCCAAGAAAGCGACAACGGACACGGGAACGGACCTCGTCCTGACTCTGACGCCGCACATCATCCGGATCCCCGACGTCACGGCCGAAGACCTGGAGCCCGTGTACGTCGGCACCGACTCGAACATCTCCTTCCAGGGGAGCCCCCGGGTGGAGTCGCCCGCCACGCAGGGGCCCTTCGATTTCAGCCGGCGCGAGCCCGCGCCCTCGGTGCCGAGGGGCGCGCCGGTGCCTCAGCCGGTGGTGACGCCGGCGCCTCAGATCCTCGTCCCCGGGGGCCTGCCGAACGATCCGTTCCGCCCGACACCCAACCCGCGGGACGCCATTCCCCCGCAGCCCACGCCTCCGAGCGGCGCGGTCTCGCAGTCGTCGGACGGTGTCGCCTTCGACTTCGACCCTCCGGCCGTCTCGCTCGCTCCCGGCGAAGAGAAGACGATTCTCGTCCGCGCGACCGGGGGCGACTCGACGCCGGCCGCCACCCTCGGAATCCAGTTCGATCCCGCCGTCGTGGCGGTCGCCGGGGTCCGTCCGGTCCTGGCGGAAGGCGGCCTCGGCGCCACGAACACGGGCGGGGGACGGCTCGTGCTCGAGCTTCCCGGGGGGATCGCCCTCGGCGGCACGCGACCCGTCGCCGAAATCACGCTCCGCGGGATGGGGGCCGGGCGCACGAGCCTGACCTTCGAGAAATCGGCGAACGCAGGAATCGTCGCCGCGACCGACGCGGCCATCGAGGTCCGTTCACCGTGACGACCCTCGCTCTCGCTCGCTCGGGATCTGGCTGCGCCACCGGCGCTCGGCTCGGCGAGCCGGCCTCGACCGAACGCCTGATCCCTCGCTCGCTTCCGCTCGCGCAGCGCGAGCCTCCTCCCTTCGGGAGACTTCTCGCGCTGCGAACGGGAGCAATGTGCCGCGGCCAGCGCGGTTTCACGATGGTCGAAATGGCCGTCGTGGCCGCGATGATCACCATCCTGGCCGCGATGGCGATTCCGGTCGCGCGCTACACGCTGAAGCGCCAGAACGAGATCGAGCTGCGGTACCAGCTGCGGCAGATGCGCAACGCGATCGACAAGTACAAGCAGTACTCCGATGCCGGTCTGATCCCGCTCGCCGGAGTCGATTCGGAGGGTTACCCGCCGGACCTGGAGAGCCTGGTCGAGGGGGTGGACCTCGTGGGCCAGGTCAACAAGAAGATGAAGTTCCTGCGGCGGATACCGGTCGATCCCATGACCAAGGAGCCGGAATGGGGTCTGCGCTCGTTCCAGGACGAGAAGGACTCGTTCGCCTGGGGGGGACAGAACGTCTACGACGTGTACTCCCTCGCGACCGGCCGGGGCATCGACGGCACGTACTACAAGGACTGGTGATGGCAGACAGGAAACCCAACGGGGCTGCGGGCTTCACCCTGCTCGAGCTCCTCGTCGTCATGACGATCATCGGCATCCTCGCCGCGGTCGCAATCCCGGCCCTGCGCGATTCGCCGCAGCGCGCCCGCGAAGCGGCGCTCAAGTCGGACCTCTTCACGATGCGGAGCACGATCGACCAGTTCCATGGTGACAAGGGCTACTACCCGCCGGACCTGGCGACCCTCGTTTCCGAGGGGTATCTCAGGCAGATCCCAGTGGATCCGATGACCAAGTCCCGGGACACGTGGGTCGTCAGCTACGAGGAGCTCGACCCGTCCTCAGAGGCCGAGAGCTCCACCGAAGAGATCGCGGCGCCCGGAGTCGTGGACGTTCACAGCGGCTCGACCGGCAAGGCCCTGGACGGAACGGCTTACAAGGACTGGTGAGAAGGCCTTTCCGCTCCCAGCAGGGCTTCACGATGGTCGCCATCGTGATCTTCATTGCGATCCTGTCGATCCTGATCGCGGCGGTCGGACCCTCGATCGGGACGATCATGCGCCGCGAGCGGGAGGAGGAGCTCCTCTTCCGGGGCAAGCAGTACGCGCGCTCGATCGCCCTCTTCCAGAGGCGGTACGGCCGCTATCCCACGTCCTTGAAGGAGATGTGGGAGCACAACCCCCGCACGGTGCGGAAGCTCTGGAAGGACCCGATGTGCGACTGCGACGACTGGAAGCTGCTGATACAAGGGCAGCCGGACTCTGTGCCGTTTCTCGACCAGAACGTCGACCCGAGCAACCGACCCCCCGCGACCTACTCCAACCTCCTGAAGCCGACCCCGACGCCCGGCGCCTTCGGGAGGGAAGGCGAGGAGAAAAACGTGGGTCCGATCGTCGGTGTGCGGTCCAAGGTGCACCGGCAGGCGCTCCGGGAGTGGCGCGGACGCCGCTACTACGACGAGTGGCGCTTCATCGTCGGGGACGCCGACAGCGACGTGAACCTCGCTCCCTTCAACCCGGGCAGCCTCCGATTGACCCCCGTGCGGAGGCCCTAGCCGGTTCCTCGGCCCCCAATTTCGCATATAAATCCTTGTCCTTCAACGTTTAACGGCAGGGCACCCCTTCCGGGGCCCCGGACGTAGAATTGGCGGGCCTGCCGGGAGACCCGAATGGTCCGCAAACACCTGTTGGAGAACGGAACGACCGTCCTGATCGACGAGATGCAGGACGTCCGCTCGTTCTCGCTCGGGTTCTTCGTCGGGTCCGGTTCCGGGGAGGAGCCGCCCGGCAAGCGGGGTCTCTCGCACTTCCTGGAGCACGTCCTCTTCAAGCGGACGCGCCGCCGGACCACGGTCGCGATCGCGCGGGCGATCGACCGGCTCGGCGGAGACGTGGATGCCTTCACGACCAAGGAGTACACGGGTTTCTACGCCCACACCCTCGACTCCCGGTTCGCGGAAGCTCTGGACCTGCTGGGAGATATCGTGCTCGCGCCGGCGTTCGACTCCGGCGACATCGAGGTCGAGCGGGGCGTCATCCTCGAGGAGATCGGCGAGACGAACGACAACCCGGACGACCTCGTCCACGAGATGTTCATCCGGTCGTTCTGGCGCACCCACCCTCTGGGGGAGCCGATCCTCGGCACCGCCGAGACGGTCAGGGCGATCGGGCTCGGTGACCTCTATCGGTACTACCGCGAGCAGTACACCCCGGGCAACCTGATCGTCTCGGTCGCCGGCCACGTCCGGGAGCTCGAGGTGCTCGACTCCCTCGAGAAGCTCTTCCGGCGCCGGGCCGCCCGGGGCAACGGAAGCCGCCGTCCGGCGGGTCGGCCGGGCGCGAAGCCGCACTCGCACCAGCACCTCCAGGTCAAGTCCCGCCGGGGCCTCGAACAGGCGCACGTCTGCCTGGGCGTCGAGGGGCCGCCGCAGGGGAGCGGCCGGAGGTTCGCGGCCCACCTGCTCGACATCGTGCTCGGCGGGGGGATGTCCTCGCGTCTCTTCCAGGAGGTCCGGGAGAAGCGGGGGCTGGTGTACTCGATCGCATCGAGCCTGAACTCCTATCGGCTCGGGGGATACGAGACGATCTACGCGGCGTGTGCCCCCAAGAACCTGGCGCGGGTGCTCGAGGTGACGTTCCGGGAGCTCCGGAAGCTCAAGCGTGACGGCGTGCGGCCCCGGGAGCTCGCCTGGGCCAAGCAGAACCTGAAGGGAAACCTGATCCTGGCGCTCGAATCCACGATCTCCCGCATGTCGTCGCAGGCCCGGCAGGAGTTCTACCTGGGCCGGGTGGCCCCGATGGAAGAGTGGGTGGCCCGGGCGGACGCCGTCACCTCCGACGACGTCGCGGAGGAGGCCGAGCGCCTCCTCGACGGAAAGGTCCTGTCTCTCTCGGTCGTGGGCAACGTCGGCAAGCTGCCCCTGACCGCGCCCGACCTCGCCGCGGCGCTGTAGCCACCGAGTACTGCGGCGGGTGCAGGCCCGCGGGGCCTGTCCCCGCGACGTTTCTACAGCACGTCCTTCAGCGCGGCGCGGTAATCCGCGTTGCGGCGATCGATCTCGCGGCGGACGGTGGCGTAGTCGGGCGACCCGCGGAGCGGTTTGAGCACCGGGTCCTGGTCGAAACAGGAACCGCAAGGCATCCCGCTCTCGGCCGCCCTCCGAAGGAACCCGGCGGATACGCCCAGATCGCCGCGCATCGCGTGCGCCTCCGCGAGGAAATGGTAGACATGGTGAACGTGCCCCATCCGATGGTCCGCCGCGAGGGCCTCGGCCTCCAGGTCGGCGAAGGCTTTTCCTTCCCGGGCGCGGAGGATGGCGAGGATCGCCGAGTAGGCTGACCTCATTTCCTCCGGGGTCTCGTGCCGTTGCGCTTCGATCTCGGGTTCGAGCCGCTTGGGGTCCTCGAGCAGGGCGCGCAACCAGTCCCTCGGCCAGCGGGTGGCCCAGAGCCACTGAGCCTCCGCGGGGAGTTTCTTGTATCGCTCGAGAGCCCTGGGCCGATCGATGCCGCCATAGGCATCCATGGTGGCGCGCTGCCGCTCCGCTTCGAAAGCGGAAGGGTTGATGCGCTCTCCCGCGCGGAGTGCCTCTTCGAATTCGGCCAGCCATCCGTTGTGCTGGTAAATCCGGGCGAGATCGAATTGCGCGCTGTCCAGGTTTGGTGAAATCGCGACCGCCTGCTTCAGCTCGCGGACGGCTCTCACGACGTCCCAGCCGCCGAGCGAGGACCAGGCGACGGACGCCCGCGCCAGATGCGGCTCGGCGAGCTCGGGATCGAGGGCGAGCGCCCGGTCGGCGTCGGCGATGGCGGCGTTCCGGGTCTCCGGACTCGGTCGCAGGAAGGAGAGCCATGCCCGGGCGTAGGCTCGGGCGCCGATCGCGCGCGCGAAGCTCGGTGCCTGCTCGACGATCTCGTCGAACGAGGCGACGATCCGCTGCCGCTCCTCCGCAACGGCAGTGGGCACCCTCAAAAGACGAGCCCTCGCGACGAGAAACTGCTCCATGACCCGATCGGGAACTCTTTCCGAAGGACCGACCGTGCGCCGCATCGACGGCGCGAGCTCCACCCGGAGCTTTTCCGCGACCTGGCGCGAGATTGCGTCCTGGAGCTCGAACAGCCTTCCCTCGGCAAGATCGATGCGGTCGCTCCAGAGGATGCCGCCGCGCGAGACGTCGGTCATCTGGACGGAGACGCGCGTCATGCCCTCGACCTTCTGGTAAGTGCCCTCGAGGACGGCTTCGACGCCCAGACGCCGTCCGACCTCGCTCGTATCGGACGGCGTCGTCTCGTAGCGCGCGATCGCGCTCGTCGGTCGGACGGTGAGCTCGCGGACCGTCGCGAGGCGTCCGATCAGCGAGTCGGCGAGGCCCAGGCCGAAGTGCTCGGGCATTCCTTCCGCCGAAATCGCGCGGAAGGGAAGGACTGCCAGACTCCGGGGCAGGGTCGAGGGCGAGGCCGGAGCGGTTCGCCGTGCGATGAGGTACACCGCGGCAAGGATTGCGACGAACAGGGCGGCGCCTCCGGCGATCCGCAATCTCCGCCGGCTGAGTGCCGGCCGGGCGGGCGGCGGAACGGCTGCGGTTCTCCGCGGCTGCTCGACGGCGGTGCGCAGGTCGTGCGCGAGGTCGGCGGCGGAGTGGTACCGGGAGTCCTTCCGTTTGTCCAGGCAACGCCGGACGATCCGGGCGAGATCCGGGGGGAGGCTCTCCAGATCCTCCGGCTGCGGCTCCTCCTTGAGGATCGCGTTCAGGGTCTCGACGTGCGAGTCTCCCCGGAAAGGCCGCCGGCCGGTCAGCATCTCCCAGAGCACCACCCCGAGCGAGAAAACGTCGGACCGGGCGTCCACGACCTCACCCCGAACCTGCTCCGGACTCATGTATCCAACGGTTCCGGCGACCACTCCCGGTTCGGTCAGGAGCTCGCTACGGGTCGGTTCGTCCTCGCCCGCTTCCGCCCCGATGACCGGCCCGCCCCTCTTCGCGAGCCCGAAGTCGAGAACCCGCGCGAATCCCGACGGCGTCAAGACGACGTTCTCCGGTTTGACGTCACGGTGGACGAGGCCCCGGTCGTGCGCGGCGCCCAGCCCCTCCGCGACCTGCGCGGCGATCTCGGCGGCCTCTCCGGCGGGCAGAGCGCCGCGCGCCATGCGGCTTCGAAGCGTCTCGCCTGAGACGAGCTCCGTGACCGCGTACCGTATTCCCTCGTGCTCGCCGACGTCGAAGAGCGGCACGACGTGGGGGTGAGACAGGGAGGCGACCGCCCGGGCCTCGTTCTCGAAGCGCCGGACGCTCTCCGGGTCGGCTGCCAGTATTGATGGGAGTATCTTGATCGCCACGTCGCGCTGGAGGCGGGTATCGCGCGCGCGATAGACCTCGCCCATGCCGCCCCGGCCGAGAGGGCTCTGGATCTCGTACGGCCCGAGGCGGGTTCCCGGAGAAAGAGTCACGGTTCGGGACAGAATATCGTCAGATCATGGCGATCCTCGTGCCGCTCATCGTTTTCCCTCACGGCGAGGGGCTCGACCTGCCTTTCTACGCCACCGAGGGCTCGGCCGGGTGCGACCTGCGGGCGGCCATCGAGGCGGAGCTGACGATCACCCCGGGGGGTCGCGCCCTCGTCCCGACCGGGGTCGCCGTGGCCATTCCGCCCGGGTACGAGGGGCAGGTGAGGATGCGGAGCGGCCTCGCGCACGACAAGGGGCTCGCCCTCCTGAACGCTCCGGGCACGGTCGACTCCGACTACCGGGGCGAGCTGCGGATCATCATCGCGAACCTGGGAGCGGAGCCCGCGACCATCCATCGCGGAGACCGCATCGCTCAGCTCGTCTTCGCTCCGGTCGCGCAGGCGCGGTTCGAGCGCGTTGCCGAGCTTCCGCCGAGCGGGCGGGGAGGCGGCGGATTCGGCTCGACCGGAAAGAGCTGAGCGCCGGGTCGGCGAAATCAACGAAGAGGGTCAGCGATTCGGCGAATTCAATGAAGAGGGGTCAGGCTGAAGCCTGACCGCGCGTCTTGGCCAAGTCAGCGAAGAGGGGTCAGGTTAAAACCTGACCCCGCATTCTCTTTTTGCGCTGTCTCGTACCGTGCTGTTGTGGCGAACGAGTGGTGGGACGTCTTTTGTCCCGGTCGCCTCTGCTAATCTTCTTCGCGTGCGCGTCTCCGTGCTCGCCTCCGGCTCGGGTGGAAACGCCTGCG
>Ga0209971_1000149_pt1 | contig 20958 bp, 14 predicted proteins | sample InoplaM3SAM_FD_187588 | JGI IMG/M metagenome (GOLD analysis project Ga0209971, IMG submission 187588) | Arabidopsis thaliana rhizosphere microbial communities from the Joint Genome Institute, USA, that affect carbon cycling - Inoculated... | ecosystem: Host-associated > Plants > Roots >... | reverse complement strand
GTGACCCGTCCCGGGACACATCGGGTTGTCGATCGCGACGAGCGCGAGGGCGCCAATCGCGTCCCCCTCGCGCCGGAGCTGGTGCATCTCCGAGATCTTTTCGTCGAGCGGACAGCCGCGAAGCTCGATGCCGAGCGGGTTTTTCTGCCACGTCGCGGTCTTCGAGTCGAAGAAGCCCTTCGCGCAGGAGTCCTTGTCGCGGTCGTGGCAGAGGATGCAGTAGTGCGTCTCCCCGAGGACCTCGCGCCGCGTCATCCTCGGATCGGTCAGCCCGAACCCCTCACGCCGCCGGCGCCGGGAGGAAGGTCCGACCCTCTCCTCCGGGAAGTCGGGGCGGGGCCGTTCCGTCGCGACGAGCCGGTGGAAGTCGATCGGCTCCGGCAGGCGAAAGGACACCCACCGTGCGATCTCGCGGCGGAGCTCCGGTCGGTGAAGCCGCTCGCGGCACCAGCTCGCGTAGCGGCCGACCAGCGCCTCGAGAAACTCGAGCGCCGCCTCGTCGGAGTCATCGCGCGGGAGAGGCAGAGCGACCGGCGAAAACGCCGCGCGCCGGGCGAGCTCCGCGGTCCGGCTCCGCGCCGCGTCGAAAACCGACGGACGCTTCTTCTGGCGGACCACTTCGATGTGCTCGGACTCGAGGTCGAGGAGCTCGGACCCGAGCGTCGCGGTCGCGAGCTCCGGGTCGCTCTCCCACGACAGCTCGGCGAAGAGCTCGAGCTCGATCGCCCGGGCCTGGCGGGGGAGGAGGGCCCGCTCCGCCTCCGGCACGGCGGCGGCGCGGGCGGCGCGGCGCAGAAGAAAGTCGCGCCGGAAGCGGAAGAGGACCGCCTCCGGTCCGGCCGAGGCTGCCTGTTCCCGCCACTCCCGCTCGATCCCGAAGAGGCGGGCGATGAAGCGCGAGAGCGGGCGCGCCGCCTCGACGAGGAATCGCGACTTGGCAACGGGATCGAAAACGTCCGGGGCCGTGCGCCAGGCGTTCAGCTTTTCGGCGAGCGCCGGATCGTCCCGCCGGAGCTCTTCGACGAAGACTCCGTCGAGCTCCGCCAGACGCGGCTCGCTGTGGAGGTCCTGGTATGTGAAGCCGGCCACGCCGAGAGGGAAATCCCTCTCGGCGAGAGTTGGCGGCGCCGTCGTGCTTTCCAAGGGACGCCGATTTTACCGCGCCGCGACCTCGAGCCCGGGATCGCCTGGACCGGTTGTCGGTTCTCTTCAGATACCGGAACGGCTCGAAGGCGTCCAGACGGCGACGCCGGTCGGAAGGTACTTCGCCCATCGCGACCGTGCGCGTGCGAGCGCGGGGGGCGCCGCGAGCGCGATGACCTCCACCGGCTCCAGGACGGCCCATCGGATGCCGAGCCGGCGCAGCTCTTCGAGGCCGCTCCGTCCGACGCGAACGCTCTGGACCCGCTCGACGATCCAGTCGCGCGGCGCGCCGGACGACACGGCGCGCCGGGCGCGGGGAAGCGAGAGGTTTCCCTCGAGGAGGAGGGCGCTTTCCCGGCGGCGCGCGCCGGGCGGCGCCGTCGAGGGGGGAGCGTCGTGGGATCCTCTCAGGCCCGCGATGGCGCTCCACAGCTCGGCGGTCGGCGGCGGCCACAGGACCGCGCGCCGCGCCGCGCGGAGGAAGTCGAGATCGTCGGCCACGCTCTTTCCCGCCGGGCAGAGAACGATCTTGAGCGGCGCCTCCGGATCGGATGCGTAGCGCGCCAGCGAGATCGGCCGGAGCTGCGCCCCCGGAAACCGGGTCGCGGCGGCGAACCGGACTCCGCGCGCAACGGCGAGGGTGGCTCCCACGAGGCCGATCGCCTCGTTCGTGTCCGGGCGGCTGTTCAAGGTTTCGGCTTCTCCCGGGTTAAGATTCTCTTACTCGTCTGACGAGAATCGATGCCAGTCCACCAATTTTCGCTGCTTGTTCAGTCGGCGGGAACAGCCCTGCTGTTCGTCGTCTTCGTTCTGCTCTATCAGAAGATCCGGAGGCGGGCCTTCCTCGATTGGATCGCGTCCTGGGCATTTCTGCTGGCGAGCCTGACCTCTCTTTTCCTCCTTCCCTTCCTCGGGCAGGGCCGCCTCTTCTTCTTCTTTCTCCACGCGTCCGTCCTCGCCCACGCCCTCCTGCTCCTGAGGGGAGTGCGAAGGTTCCGCGACGAGAGGATCCGGTCGAGCAAGCTGGAGCTCCTGTGGATCGTGCCGATCGTCGGTCTCTCGTGGTGGACCTCCCTCGAATCGAACCTGGTCGAGAGGGCGGCGCCCGTGCTCCTCGCGACGGCCATCGCCTACGTGGCGAGCGGCATCTCGTTCGCGCTCCTGCGCGGCTCGCCCGGTGGACGGTTCCTTCTCTCCGGCTCTTTTCTCCTCTGGGGACTCGAGAGGATCGGGCTCGCCTACGCGATCGTCCGGTTCGGCGGACCGGACCGGATGCCGACGCTGTACCAGTACTCGGCGTTCCTCGCGATGTTCCTCGAGATGACGATCGCTGTCGGAATCATCATCCTGCTTTTCGAGGCGAGCCAGGCGCAGCTCGCCGCCGAGATGAACCAGCTGGTTTCCTCCGACCTGGAGCTCAAGGAGAAGGGGATCCGGGACCCGCTGACCGGACTCTACAATCGCCACTACTTCAACGACATCATCCGGCGGGAGCTGGCGAGCGCCCGGCGCTACGGCACGTCGATCTCGGTTCTGATCGTCGACGTCGACCGCTTCAAGGAGATCAACGACGTCAAGGGGCACGCCGTCGGCGACGACGTCCTGCGGTTCGTGGCCAACTACCTGACGGCGTGCGTGCGGGAATCGGACTACGTGTTCCGATGGGGAGGAGACGAGTTCCTGATCGTGCTTCCGAAGACGGACGCCGCGTCCGCGGGCGCCAAGGCGGAGGAGCTCGTGCGCCGACTGCCCAACATCCCCGGCACCGACAACCTGCAGCCGACCCTTTCGGTCGGCTCGGCGACGCATCGAATCGACGTGGACTTCCCGGTCACTCTCGCGGAGGCGGATTCCCGGATGTACCAGATGAAGCTGGTGCGGAAGCGAGAGCGAGCCGAGAGAGAGCGGGATCGGGAGCTTCTCGGAGAAGCCGATAGACGGTTCGAGCCGGCAGGCCCATCACGTTCGTGAAGGAGCCTTGCACCGACTCGATGAATCGCGCTCCCAGTCCCTGCACGGCGTAAGCGCCCGCCTTGTCCCGCGGCTCCCCGGTCGACACGTACCATCCGATCTCCTCGTCGTCCAGCGCCGCGATCCGGACGCGGCTTTCCTCGACGGCGTCCTGACCGGAGCCCGACCCCCGCGCGAGCCGCACTGCCGTAACGACGCGGTGCTCCCGGCCGGACAGCATCCGAAGCATGTCCCGGGCCTCGGCGTCATCGGCCGGCTTCCCGAGGATCGATCCGTCCAGGAGGACGAGCGTGTCCGCCGCGAGCACCCAGTCTTCCGGCCGCCGCGCGGCGGCGACGGCGGCTTTCTCCCGGGCGAGGCGGACGGCGGCGTCGGGACCGGATTCCCCGGGCGCGACGGTCTCGTCGACGTCGGCCGGCGTCACCAGGAACGGGATTCCGAGCGCCGTCAAGATCTCCGCGCGGCGCGGGGAGGAGGAGGCGAGGACGAGGCGGGTCACCACCCCGTCATTCTGAGGGCCGTAAGGCTGGGAATGAAAGGGGGAGAGCCTACGGGTAATACCCGGTGATCGTCCTGGCCTGTAGGCTCGTCGGCTCGACCTTGATCTCGACCTTGCGCCACTTGTCCTTGCCGGTCGCGTTGGTCGAGTAGTAGGTGAGCAGGTACTGGCTGCGCAGGTCGTCGTTGATCTGCCGGTACACGGCCTCCAGGTTCTTCGCCGAGTCCACGTAGAAGGTCTGGCCGCCGGTCGCCTGAGCGAGCTTGTTCAGCTTGTACTTGACCTCGAGGTCCGCGCCCGAGATCTTGAGCCCGATCCCGTAGATCGAGATCCCCGCCTTCTTCACGTACTCCACCAGGGTCTCGTAGTCGAACTTCGAAGCCGTGTCCTTGCCGTCGGAGAGGACGACGAGCGCCTTCTTCCCCTTGACCCCGGTGAACTGGTAGAGCCCGTAGATGATCGCGTCGTAGAGGGCCGTCGAGCCCTCGGCGCGCAGGCCGGCGAGCGAGCGAACGAGGCGGTCCTTGCGGCTCGTGAGCTTGGTCAGGAGGTACGGCTCGTTGTCGAACGACACGGTGAAGGCCCGGTCCTTCTCACCGATCGAGAACTCGAGGAACGAGAGCGCCGCCGCCTGAGCCTCGGGAAGCGACTCCAGCATCGACGCGGAGGTGTCGATGATCACCCCCAGGGTCAGCGGGAGGTTCTTGACGTACTCGAACGACTCGACCTTCTGGATCACGCCGTCCTCGAAGACCTTGAAGTTCGACGCCTGGAGCCCCTGGACCGGACGTCCCTTGTCGCTGACCGTCGTGTAGAGCTCGACGGCGTCGACGCTCACCTCCGAGATGTACGCCGGAGCGTTGACGTAGCGCAGGTCCTCGGAAACGGCGCCGTCCTCGAGCGTGCCGACCACGCGCACGTAACCGAGAGACTTGGCCTCGGCGATGTTGACCGTCTGCTCGAACGGGGGCTGATAGAGCGTCGCGACGCGGCGCTCGTTCGAATAGAACTCCATCTTCTGGAGCGTCTTCCCCTCGGGGACCACGACCGCGGCGACCACCTTCGTCGGTCCGGACGCCTTGGAGCCTTTCTCCGGCGAGAGGATCCGCACGCGGAAGATCTCGCGCCCTTCGTTGACGGTGTATTCGTCCTCGCCGACCGCGCGGCCCGCGGTACCGAAGGCGACGACGCGGATGGTGTGTTTCCGCGGCAACGGGCCGAGGTTCAAATCCGCCGCAAACGGCGGCCGCGTCTTCGTCATCATCTTCGAGCCGTTCAGGTAGAAGTCGACGGCCTTGACGTTCTCGGACGCGCGCGTCTCGAAGCGCTGGAGCCCGGTCACGATCTCCTTGGCGACCGGCAGCAGCATGATGGCCGACGGCAGGAGCCCGAGGTCGCGCGCCTTCTCGATCGTCGCGCTCGCGTCGGCGCGCCTGGCGAGGACGTCGGGGGGCGGCGCGTCCGGCTGCTCGGGCACCGTCAGCTTGTCGGTGATCCGTCCCTCGGCGCTCTGATTGCCGTCGGAGACCTTGAGCACGATGTTGTACTCGCCGGGGTAGAGGTAGCGGCGGACTGTCAGAGGGATCTTCTCGCTCCCGACTTCCTGCGTGGGGATGTCGAAGCGGTATTTGAAGTTGTCGATCAGCCGCTCGCCCTTGACGACCTCGCCGATGACGTCGACGTTGTAGAACTTCTCCTCGCCGAGGTCGCGCGGCTTCAGGTCACTCTTCGCCACCATGAGCGAGAGGTCGACGCCGATCTTGTTGGCGCGCATCTCCGGGAAGCGGACGAGCTTCACGACGCCGAGCGGGGCCGAGCCCGTCGCGAGCTCCGTCGTCATCGTGAGGATCTGGTCCACTCCCTCCGTCTCGATGACCGGAGGCTGGAACAGCTTGCCGGCGCCGGCGAGCGCGGAGGCGCCCGAGCCGAGCACCGCGGAGGTGTATGCGATCGCCTGGCGCAGCGTCCGGGTCTCGGGGCAGCGGTCGTAGTCCACGCGCCGGCTCCCGGGCTGGCGCATCCCGCCCGCGCTGCCGATCCCGCCGCCGACCTGCAGGACGCCCTCGCCGTCGAGCGGCAGCCACAGCTTGTATTCGGGCCCGACGCCGTACGGCGTGTAGAAGATGAGATACGCCTTGCTCTTCACGGCCTCGAGCCGGTCGTAGTACCAGATCTGGATCGGGACGTAGACCTCGGGGCAGTCGATCGCGATGACCGCGTCCGGGGGGCCGTTGATGATGAGCATCTTCGACCGTTCGCTGTTGGCGTGCTTGAACTGCTCCTTCGCGATCTGGACCCGGTGCGTGTGGACCGCCTGGTAATCGGTCCGGATCCCGGAGGAATCGATCGAGCGCCGGCGCCAGAAGCTCTCGATGAACCGGTCCTTCTGGTAGTTGTCGGTGATCTGGAGAAAGACCTCGCGCTCCTGGTCGGTGATGATGAGGTCGACGAGCTCCAGGAACTCCTTGTACTTCGCGGGGAGCTGTTCGGAGAGCTCCTTGACTTCCTTGCGCGAGAGCTTGCGGTGCGTGGGGGCCGGCGTGCTCGCGGCCTGTGTCGCGGCGGGCTTCGCCGACGCGGCCGCGGGGACGGTGGAGGACGGCCCTTCGACCGTCAGCGACTTCGCGCCCTTCGTCGGCAGGCTCGCGAACTTTCCGGAGACCTGTCCGAGATCCTCGGTCGAGATCTTCTCGGGCGCGAGGATCCGGGCCAGCTCCATCTGGCCGCCGGTCTCGTTTCCCTGGCGCGCCGATATCTCCGTCCAGATCTTGTAGACGTCGCAGAGCGTGGGACAGCCGCCGCCGCACCGATCCCCGAGCTGCGCCGTGCAGTCGGCGTAGAGCTCCTGGAAGCTCTTGCGGCAGGAGTTCGGCTCGAAGACCTCACTGTCCCGCGTGCCCATCGTCCAGAGCTTGCGGGGCGCGAGTTCCATGGGACGGTAGAAGAACCAGTGCTCGGTCGCCCGGTTCATCCCGGTGCGGTTGGTGTAGGTCCAGATCTCGAGGTTGCGGAAGCTCGTGGGCGGGCAACTCCGGGCCGCTTCGATCGACGCGGGCTCGCCCCAGCGGACCACCATCCGACCCGCGTCGTTTCTCCACCCGTCGTACTTCTCGTCGGCGAGGCGCCGCAGCTCCTCGTACCGATGGCGGTATCCCGGACCGAGCGGGGGCTGGTAGGTTGCCTTCTCGCGGCGCGCCCAGAACGCTTCCTTGAAGGTCTCGCGCTGGTGCGGCTCGGTGAGCTGGAGGTAAAGCGCCTCTTCCTCGGGCATGATGATCGGAGCGACGTACTCGGTGAGCCACTTGCGGTCGTCCTCGGGCATCGCCGCGAGGCGCTCCTTCTTCGAGAGCTCTTTCGCGGGAGCGGCGGAGGTCTGCGCGTTCGCGGCGGGAACGACGCCCGTGTTCGCCACGCCGATCGGTTTCGCGTCGGGCGTCGGAAGGCTTGCCATCGAGCCTTCGAGACGGGAGAGGTCCTCGGTCGAGACCGGCTGCGGCGTGAAGAGGCCGGCGACTTCGGCGGCCGCACCGGTTCGGCTTCCCAGCTGACGCTGTTTGATCTCGCGGTATGCCTGCGCGACCGTTTCACACGTCTCCTCGCACACCAGGCATCGCTGGCCAGGGTCGGGATTGATGGCACGCTTTCCGGTGCGCGAGTAGGCACTGCCGCCGCAATATCCATCCAAGCTCTCGAGACTGGACGGACAGGAATCGGCCTCGAACACGTCCTTGTCCGAAGCCCCCACCGTCCAGACCCTCCGGGGCGTGTTGTTCGTCACCGCCGCGACCAGAGACGCGCGGTACAGGAAGTAGCGATCTTTCCGATTCGTGAGACCGCGGCCGTCGTACGTCCAGATCTCGAGCGCCTTGAAACGCGTGGGGCCGCAGTCCGTGGTCTCCTGGATGGAGGCGGGCTCGCCCCACCGCATGACCAACCGCGCCGCGTCGTTCGGCCAGCCGTCGTACTTCGTCTCGACGAGCTCACGAAGATCGGAGTAGCGCTGCCGGTATCCCGGTCCGAGCGGCGGCGTAAGTCCCTCTTTCTCACGCCGCTTCCAGAACGCCTCCTTGAAACGCTCGCGCTGCTGCGGCTCGGTCAGACGGAGGAAGAATTCCTCCTCCTCCGGCCGGATGATCGGCGCCACGAACTCGGTCAGCCACTTGCGCTCTTCCGCCGGAAGCGCCGCGATCGAATCCTTCTTCGAGGTTTTTGCGGCCGAAGGGGTGACCGCGTCGGCGAGGCTCGTGTTCGCGACCTCGATCGTCTTCGCGTTCATGTTCGGAACGCTCGCGAGCCTCTCCCGCAGCAGATCGAGCCCTTCGGTCGAGACGGCCGGCGGCTTCGAGAGCTGCGCGAGCTCGGCGATCGTGTCGCCGTGACGGCTGCGGATCTCCTCGGCGATCCGCGCGAACCGGCATCCCGCCTCGCCGCACCGCTTCGTCCCGACTCCCGGCTGGGAGCAGGGGGAGTCGCCGGGGTTGGCGGCGCCGCCTGCCGCGACGCCCTGCGGCAGGCACAGCTCCTGGAGCGAGATCACGCAGGCCGCCGGCTGGATCAGGACCGCGTCTCCGAGCCCCGGGCTCCACAGCTTCCGCTGCGAGCCGTATCCCGGACGATAGAAGACGTGCTGCGTCGGGCGCCCGGCGGAGCTGCGATACGTCCAGACCTCGACCTGCTTCAAGACGCCGTCGCACGTCTCGAGGGTGTCGATCGCGGCGGGCTCGCCGCGGCGGACGACCAGCCGGCCAGCGTCGCTCGTCAGGCCGTCGTACTGGGTCGCTGCGACGTCGCGGAGGTGCTCGTACCGCTGGCGGTATCCCGGGCCGAGCGGCGCGGCGAGGCCTTCGCGCTCGCGGCGCTCCCAGAATTCCTTCTTGAACATCTCCCGGTGATGCGGCTGCGTGAGCTCCAGAAAGAGCTTCTCCTCGTCGGGGAGGATGATCGGCTCGACGAACTCCGTCAGCCACTTGCGCTCTTCTTCGGGGAGCGCGGCGATCCGCTGTTTTCGGGAGGGCTCGGAGGGAGTCGCGGCGGAGCCGTCTGCCGGGAGCAGAAAGAGAGCGACCAGGAACGCGAAAACTGCGGCTTTCCTCATCCGCGTGCCGATTCTAACCCTCGGATGCTCACACCAATTCCTTAACCGAAGCTTTACGATTGGGCCGGGGAAAAGATCGTCTCCCGTGATTTACCTGGACAACAACGCATCCACCGAATTGGACCCCGAAGTCCGCGACGCGATCGCGGCAGCGCTCGATCTGTACGGAAATCCGTCCTCCGTCCATTCCGCTGGACGCCGGGCGCGACGCGCCGTCGAGGAAGCCCGGGAGGAGGTCGCGGCTCTCGTGGGCGCAACTCCGGGCGAGATCTTCTTCACCTCCGGCGGCACCGAGGCCAACGCCCTCGCGATCTTCGGGTCGGTTTCGGCGGAAAGAGGACGCCTGGTGTCCTCGGCCGCCGAGCACCCGTCCGTCCGCGAGCCCCTCGCCCGCCTCGCGGAGGAGGGCTTCGAAACGGTTGTGGTCGCTCCGCGGCCGACCGGAGCGCTCGATCCCGCGGAAGTCGTCGACCGGGCGCCCGCGGGAACGCTCCTCGTCTCGGTCATGGCGGCCAACAACGAGTACGGCGGCCTCTATCCCGTGGGCGAGATCGCCGGAGAGCTCGGCCGCCGCGGCGTCCGCTTCCACACCGACGCGATCCAGGCCGCCGGACGGATGCCGCTCGACGTGAAGGCCTGGCCGATCGACCTCCTGTCTCTCTCCGCCCACAAGATCCACGGCCCCAAGGGCGTCGGCGCGCTCTACGTCCGCCGTGGAGTGTCCCTGCGCGCGCACGTCCCGGGAGGCGGGCAGGAGAAAAAGGTCCGGGGCGGCACCGAGAACACGGCCGGCATCGTCGGGTTCGGCGTCGCCGCGCGGCTCGCCCGCGAGCGCCTGGTGACCGAGCCGAAGGAGATCGCGCGGCTGCGCGACCGGCTCGAGCGCGGCATTCTCGAGAGCGTTGACGGAGCGCGCGCCGTCGGCGCCGGAGCGCCGCGCCTTCCGAACACGACGGCAATTCTCTTCGAGGGAGTCCCGGGGGACGCGCTCCTCTTCCGCCTCGACCTCGAGGGAGTCGCCGTATCGGTGGGCAGCGCGTGCTCGAGCGGGACGCTCGCGCCTTCGCCCGCGGTGCTCTCGCTCGGGCTCACGCCTCGCGAGGCGAAGGGGGTCGTGCGCTTTTCGCTCTCGCGCCTCACGACCGAAGACGAGATCGCGCGCGTCCTCGAGATCGTTCCGCGCGCCGTGGCCGACGCCCGGGCGGCGCGCTCGACCGGGACGCGGCCCGCGGCCGTGCCGGCCGACGCGTAGAATCCGGCGATGCGCGTCGCGGTCGCCATGTCCGGAGGGGTGGATTCCTCGGTCGCCGCTCTCCTGCTGAAGGAGTCAGGGCACGAGGTCATCGGCCTCTCGATGCAGCTCTGGGATCACTCGTCCGACTCCGGTCGCACCGGCCGCTGCTGCACGCTCGACGACCTCTCCGACGCCCGTCGCGTCGCCTGGGCGCTGGACGTCCCGCACTACGTCGTGAACCTCGAGGAGGAGTTCAAAGACGACGTCGTCCGGCCCTTCGTCGCGTCGTACCTCGCGGGAGAAACGCCGATCCCCTGCTCCGCCTGCAACTCGAAAGTGAAGTTCGCGACGCTCCTGGACCGCGCCCGCGCCATGGGCTGCGACGCGGTCGCCACGGGCCACTACGCGAGGGTCGGGACGGACGCGGCCACCGGTCGGCCGGCTCTCTGGAAGGCCGCGGACCCGGAAAAGGACCAGTCTTACTTTCTTTACGACCTGACCGCGGAGCAGCTCGCCGCGGCGCGCTTCCCGGTGGGCGCTCTCACCAAGATGGAGGTTCGCGCCCTCGCGCGGCGCGCCAACCTCCCGACGGCGGACAAGGAGGAGAGCCAGGAGATCTGCTTCGTTCCGGCGGGGACGCGGGCGGGCGAGTTCGTGGAGGCCGCGGCGCCGGCGCTGGGGTTGCCGCTTCCGACGCTGCCCGGCGTCATCGAGAATGCGCGGGGCCAGCGGCTCGGCGCGCACGATGGTCACTTCCGGTTCACCGTCGGCCAGCGCCGGGGCCTCGGGGTCTCCGCCCCCGAGAGGCTGTACGTCATGTCCATCGACCCCGCGGCGAACCGGGTCGTCGTCGGTCCCGGCGACGAGATCGACGCGACCGAGGCCGAGGTGGGCAACGTGACCTTCCCCTCGGGAGAGGTACCGGCAGGTCCCTTCCGCGCGGAAGTGCGCGTCCGCCACCGCTCCGCGGAGGTGCCCGCGACGATCCATCCCCGGGCGGACCGCACGGCCCGGGTCGTCTTCGATCGTCCCGTGCGCGCCGTCGCCCCCGGTCAGTCCTGCGTCTTCTACCGCGGCGACGTCGTGCTCGGAGGGGGAGTGCTGCGGAGGTAGAGGGGTTTCGCAATTTTCCATTAGAGCCGCCCGTTTCCGCCCTCGTGTCGGAGAGAGTCCGTGTCGTGACGACGAGGTCGCTCCTTCTGACGGCGGTCCTGATCGGCTCCACGCGAGCCCTGCTGGCGGCCGGCGCCGCGCCTCCGGCGAACCCGGTCCTCGCCGCGGCCGATGCCGCGTGGGCGCGCCGCGCCGAGGATCGCTCCGGCGCGCGGGCGAGCGCCCGGCGCATCTCGGAAGCGGTGGCGCGCTACGAGGAGGCGGCGAAGGATCCGGACGCCGTCGAGCCGCGGTGGAAGCTCGCGCGCGCCCTCTTCTTCGAGGCGAAGTTCACGGGCCTCGATCGGGAGGGTGAGCGCGCGCGTCTCGAGAAAGCCCGCCGCGCGGGGGAGGAGGCCATCGCGATCCTGGGCCGGCGATCGGCCGCGGTCCCGGCGGACGCGGACGCCGCGCCGGCGTATTTCTGGACGGCCGTCGCGTGGGGGGAGTGGGGTCAGATCGTGTCGCGGGCGCGGGCCGCGAAAGCGGGAACCGCCTCGAAGATCCGCGACTACTCGACGAAGGTGATCGCGCTCGATCCGGAGTTCGAAGAGGGGGGCGGCTACCGCGTCCTCGGCCGGCTCCATGACCGTGCGCCGCGGATCCCGCTCGTGACCGGCTGGGTCTCGCGCAGAGAGGCGCTCCGCAATCTGCGCTCCGCGGTGCGCGTCGCGCCGCGCAACTTCGTCAACCGCCACTTCCTCGCGGAGGCGCTGGCCCGCGGGACCCCCGCGGAAAAGGCCGAGGCGATCCGGATCGAGCGGGAGCTCGTCGCCGAGCCGCCGACGCCCGAACGCCTCGTCGAGGATCTCGCGATCCAGGAGGACGCGAAGCGGGACCTGACCGCCTGGACCGGCCGACCCTCCTGACCGCCGGCGTCGCCGGCAATGCCTTCAATAGCTCGGCCACCGAGCGTCCGCTCCGGGGATCGGTCCATTCCGGGTTCAACTCCGCGAGCGGCTCCAGCGCGAAACGCCGCGCGGCCATCCGGGGGTGGGGGAGGAGCGGATCCCCCCGTTCGCGGACGCGCCCTCCGAAGTCGAGCACGTCCACGTCGATCTCGCGGGGGCCGTTGACGAAGCTCCGCGTCCGGCCGACGCGCCGCTCGACGTTGCGGGCCGCGGCGAGGAGGGCGGAAGCGGACCCTCTCCACGCGATCTCCACGACCGCGTTCCAGAAGTCCCGCTGATCGCGAAAGCCGACCGGCTCGCTGCGGTAGAACGAGGAGACCTTCCGGATCCGGGCGAGGCGCGCGATTTCGTCGAGCGCCCTCTCGAGATGCGCACGGCGATCGCCGACGTTCGAACCGAGGCCCAGGTAGGCGATTACGACGGGGGTCCGAAGGTCAGAAATCTTCCTCGTCGGTTGCAGCGGTCGGGCTGTCGACGATTTGATCCTCTTCTTCGAGCTCCTCGTCGGCGTCGCGCTCTTCGTCCTCGACGGCCGCGGGCTCTTCACCGAACTCGTCGGGGTTTCCTTCCGGCGGGGGCTCCATGATGATCGCGGCGCGGCGGGGCGGCCGCGGAGCCGATACCGGCATGTCTTCGGACTTTGCGTTCTTCTGGTTGGCGCCGCACTTCGGGCAAATCGCCTCCGGACGGCCGAGGTTGTAGAACTTCGTCCCGCAGCTGTAACACTCGAACTTTTTTCCGAGATCCGGCATCAATCTCCCGCTGACGGGCCCGAAACCTAGCACGCGACCCTCCAAAGGGCAACCGCCGCAATCTGCTGATAAGACGGGGCGATTCGCGTGTTGCGATCCGGCCGATTACCGGCAGAATCTCGCGCATGCCCTCGTTCCGAGTCGTCTCGCGCGACCCGTCTTCTCGCGCGCGGCGGGGATTGCTCCCGACCGCGCATGGCGAGATCGAGACGCCCTGCTTCCTCCCGGTCGGCACCCGCGGCGCCGTCAAGGGCGTCGAGTTCGATCGCCTCGAAGGATGGGACTGCCGGGCCATCCTATCGAACACCTATCACCTCATGGCCCGGCCGGGCCGGGAGATCATCCGGCGCGCCGGAGGGTTGCACGCGTTTCTCGGCTGGCCGCGCGCGATCCTCACGGACTCCGGCGGCTTCCAGGTGATGAGTCTCTCTTCGAGACGGCGCGTGACCGAAGAGGGAGTCGAGTTCCGGAGCCCCGAGGACGGTACGCGGCACTTCCTGACGCCGGAGCTCGCCGTCGAGCTCCAGTCGGAGTTCGGCGTGGACATCGCGATGACGCTCGACGTGTGTCCTCCTTTTCCGGCGGAGCGGCGCGAGGTCGAAGAAGCGTGCCGTCTCTCGGAGCTCTGGGCCGAGCGCTCGCGCCGGAGCCGGCCGGGCGCCGGCGATGGCGGGCTTCTCTTCGGAATCGTGCAGGGCGGCACGCACGAGGACCTGCGAAGGACGGCGGCCGCGCGGCTCGTGGATCTCGACTTCGACGGCTACGCGATCGGGGGCGTCGCGGTCGGGGAGCCGAAGGAAGCCATCCGCGCGATCACGGCGTCGACCGCGCCGCTCCTCCCGGAGGCGAAGCCCCGGTATCTCATGGGGGTCGGCACGCCGGCCGACCTGCTCGCGTCGGTGCGGGCGGGGGTCGATCTCTTCGACTGCGTGCTGCCCACGCGCAACGGCCGCATGGGCCACGCGTACACGCGGGCGGGCGAGGTCACGATCAAGCACGAGCGATTCAAGGAGGACCTCTCGCCGCTCGACCCGGATTGCGGATGTCCGGTGTGCCGCCGCCACTCGCGCGCCTACCTGCGGCACCTCTTCGTCCTCGGCGACTTCTCCGCTCCGATGCTGCTGTCGCTGCATAACGTCTTCTTCTACCTGGAGTGGATGAAACGGATCCGGAATGCGATCGCCGCCGGGGAGCTCGCACGCCTGACCTCACCGCCCGAGGGGAAGATCGAGTGAAATCGGGGTCCGACCCCGTCGATGCGCGAATAGACTTCGCGCCATGAAAAAGGCGCTGTTGCTCCTGCCCCTCGTGTTCGTGGCAGCCGCGGTCTCTCCTCCCGCCGAGAAAGACGACCTCCACGCCCGCGCGATGCGCCTCCACAGGAGCGCCATCGTGATCGACACGCACCAGGACGTCCCGTACTGGCTCGAGGAAAAGGGCTGGACCGACCTCGGGAAGCGGCTTCCGACCGGGCACGTCGACATCCCGAGGCTGAAGGAGGGCGGCGTCACGGGAGCGTTCTTCGCGGCCTACGTCCCCGCTTCGTTCGCGGAGTCCGGCGGTTCCGCCAAAAAAGCACTCGAGGAGATCGCCCTCGTTCACGAGCTCGTGGCGGATCACCCGGATCTGACGTTCGCCGACTCGCCCGCGGGGATCCGGGACGCGAAACGCAAGGGGAAGATCGGCGTACTCGTCGGCATCGAGGGGGGCCACGCGATCGAAGACTCCCTCGGGGCTCTCGCGGCCTTCCACCGGCTCGGGGTGCGTTACCTGACACTCACGCACACGAACACGAATGCGTGGGCGGACTCCTCGGGCTCGTTCTGGCGCCCCGACTTCGATCCGAAGACTTACGCGGTTCACGGAGGCTTGACCGACTTCGGCCGGGAGGTCGTGCTCGAGATGAACCGCCTCGGAATGCTCGTCGACGTCTCGCACGTCTCGGACGACACGATTGCGGACGTGCTCGAGACGTCCCGCGCTCCGGTCTTCGCCTCGCACTCCTCCTGCCGCGCGCTCTCCAACATCCCGCGCAACCTGACCGACGACCAGATCCGCTCGATCGCCGCAACCGGCGGCGTCGTCATGGTCAACATCGGCTCGATCTTCCTCGACCAGAAGGTCGTCGACGACTTCGTGGCCAAGCGCGCGGCGCTCATGCCTCAAATCACCGGGCTCGCGGCGAAGTACCGGGACGATCCAAAGAAGCGCGACGAGGAGATCGGGAAACTCCTGAATGGCATCCGGACGAATCGCGCGCCGTGGACCGCGGTCGTGGATCACATCGAGCGGATCCTGAAGGTCGGCGGCCCGCGCGCGGCCGGTCTCGGCACCGACTTCGACGGCATCGAGGATCCGCCCGACGGGCTCGAGGACGTCGGCAAGCTCCCCCGCCTGACCGAGGAGCTGCTGCGCCGGGGACACTCCGAAGAAGTGGTCCGCGGAGTTCTGGGGGAGAACTTCCTCCGGTTCTGGGAGAGGGCCAACGCGGCGCGGTCCCGGGTGCCTCCCCGCAAAGGGCCGCTGCCGTTCTCCAAGCCCTAGGTCATCGAACTTGTCCGATATGATCCGCCGCCATGACTGAACAGATTTTCGCCGCGCTCCAGGGCGCTCCTCAGCCGGGAGGAGGACTCATCCAGTTCCTCCCGATGATCTTCATCTTCGTCATCTTCTACTTCCTCCTGATCGCGCCGATGCGCAAGCGCCAGAAGCGCCAGCAGCAGATGCTCGGTCAGTTGAAGAAGGGGGACGAGGTCATCACGACAGGAGGCCTCTTCGGCCGGATCCAGGCCTTCGATGAGACCCACGGCGCCGTCATCCTGCAGATCGGCGACAACGTGAAGGTCAAGGTGCTCCGCAGCGCCATCGCCGGGCCGGCCTCCGAGCCGGAAGCGAGCGCGCCGACCACGGCCACGTAGCGTCGGAAGCCGAGGTCGGGCTCGGGCAGGGCCGTTACCGCGCTGACAGCCGCGTCCTTTTCCGGTAGACTCCACCGTTCTTTTTCGAGGAGATCCGTCTTGTCCAAGAGACTTCGCTGGCGGTTGTTCCTGATCTTCCTGGTGGTCGTGGGAATGGTGGCGGGTTACGTCGCCATGGGTTACTCGAATGCCCGCCGGGAGTGGATCGGCCCGGGCAAGCCGCCTCTGCGCGAGGCCCTGAAGAAGGGAATCAAGCTCGGCCTCGACCTGCGGGGAGGTATCCACCTCGTCCTGCAGGTGAACACGATCGACGCGGTCAAGGCGGAGCGCGACGACGCGGCCGAGCAGCTCCAGACGCAGGCCCGCGAGCAGGGCATCACGATCGGTCCCGTCGAGTTCCCGGGCGACCACTCGTTCACGGTCGCCGTGACGCCGCAGACCGACGAGCGCAAGTTGGACGAGTCCGCGAAGCGGTTTCTGCCCGACTGGAACGCGACGACCGCCGGCGGCAAGTGGGTCTTCACTCTGAAGGACCTGTCGCGGCGCACGATCGAGGACAACGCGGTCGCGCAGGCGGTCGAGACGATCCGCAACCGCATCGACGAGTTCGGGGTCGCCGAGCCGCTGATCGCGCGCCAGGGCACCGACCGGATCCTCGTCCAGCTGCCCGGGATCGACGATCCCAAACGGGTCAAGGACCTGATCAAGAACACCGCGTTCCTGGAGCTGAAGCTCGTCCAGGGCGGGCCGACGTCCGACCGGACCGCTCTCCTCGCCCCCCACGGCGGGCAGGTCCCGGCGAACATGGAAATCGTCGAGGGGGCGGTCGTCGCGGGGCAGCGGGAGCAGGTGTACTACCTCGTCCTGAAGTCGGCCGTGATCACCGGCCGCGACCTGAAGAACGCGCGGCCAACCCAGCGCCAGCTCGGCGGCAACGCGGTGTCGTTCTTCCTGAACGCGGCGGGCGCCGAGAAGTTCGCCGCGGCGACGGGCGCGAACGTCGGCAAACAGCTCGCCATCATCCTCGACAAGCGGGTCAAGTCGTCTCCGACCATCAACGAGCAGATCCACGACCAGGGGGAGATCACCGGCAGCTTCACTCCGGAGGAGGCCAACGACCTCGCTCTGGTGCTGCGCGCCGGCGCGCTGCCTGCGGGCCTGACCTATCTCGAGGAGCGCACCGTGGGCCCGTCGCTCGGGCTCGACTCGATCAAAAAAGGCATCACGGCTTCGGTCACCGGCGCGCTGTTCGTGTTCGTCGCCGTCGTTCTCTACTACCGGCTGTCCGGGCTGAACGCGGTCCTCGCTCTGATCCTGAACGCGATCATGCTCCTCGGTGCGATGGCGCTCTTCAACGCGACGCTCACGCTGCCGGGCATCGCCGGATTCATCCTCACGATCGGCATGGCGGTCGACTCGAACGTGCTCATCTTCGAGCGCATCCGCGAGGAATTGCGGGCGGGCCGGGCCCCCAAGACCGCGATCGACAACGGATTCTCGAAGGCGTTCGCCACCATCATCGACACCCACCTGACCGTCATCATCTCGGCGATCTTCCTCTTCCAGTTCGGCACCGGTCCGGTGAAGGGATTCGCCGTCACCCTCATCCTCGGTCTCCTCATCTCCGTATTCACCGCCGTCTTCGTATCGCACACGATTTTCGAGCTGATGTACGGGCGGCGACAGCACATCGACGCCCTGTCGATCTGAGAGCAAGCGAATGGAACTGTTCCGTCAGACCAACATCGATTTCCTCCGCTACAAGTGGATCGCGATCGGCGCGTCCTGGCTGCTGATCGCCATCGGGCTGTTCGCGATCTTCGTCCAGAAGGGTCTGAAGTTCGGAATCGACTTCGCCGGCGGAACGCAGATCGCGGTGCGGTTCGCGGAGCGGCCCGATCTCGACCGGCTCCGGGACGTCCTGAAGTCGGCGAACCTGGGGGACACGGGCATCCAGCGATACGGCGAGCCCGAGAGAAACCAGGTCCTGATCCGCGTGCAGCAGCAGAAGACGGAAGGGCGCGACGTTTCCCATGACGTCCAGAACGCCCTCCGGGCAGGGCTCCTCCCCGGCGGCGGGGACCCGGCGAAGATCGACCTGAACCGGGATGGCAAGGACGTTTTCGCGGCCCGCCTGGCCGCGGCCGACCCGGATGCGACCGCCGGGCGGCCGGACGTCGTCGCGCCGCAGCACTACGCGACGATCGCCGACCAGATCCTCTCCTATCGCGCGGAGGCCGGGATCTTCGGGTCGACCGCCGACCTCGACAAGGTTCCCGGGGTGTCCGTCGCGGTCCGCAACTGGTTGAAGGCGAATTCCTACCCCGGACCGTTCGTGCTCCTCTCCGCCGAGAACGTCGGCCCCCAGGTCGGCGCCGACCTCCGCAAGAAGGCGCTCTACGCGGTCGTCTGGTCGATCGTCGGCATGCTCATCTACATCGCGATCCGTTTCCGCTCGCTTCCCTTCGGGGTCGGCGCGGTGGTCGCGCTCATTCACGACACCCTGATCACGGTCGGGCTGCTCGCGCTCTTCGGCCGGGAGTTCAACCTCGTCGTCGTCGCGGCGCTCCTCACCCTGATCGGTTACTCCGTCAACGACACCGTCGTCGTGTACGACCGCGTCCGGGAGAACCAGCGCACTCCCAAGAAGGAAGCGCTCGAGTCGGTCATCAACCGCTCCATCAACCAGACGCTGTCGCGGACGATCCTGACGGCGGGCGCGACGATGCTCGTCTGCCTCGCTCTCTTCTTCCTGGGCGGAGAGGTGCTGAACACCTTCGCCCTGACGCTCATCATCGGGATCCTGATCGGCACGTACTCCTCGATCTACGTGGCGGCGGCGATCGTCGTGATCTGGAAGGACCTCCGGAGCCGACGGAAGCTCCAGGTCGTGCCGGCCGCAAAGCCCGCGGCGCCCCCGCCGCCCGCGGCCGCCAAGAAGAAGAAGTCGGGACGCCGCTGAGCTCGTGAGACGTAAGACGTAAGACGACGGGTTTCCGCTCCCCGTCTCACGTCTCCCGTCTCACGTCTTACGAACCGCCTCTCCTTCGCGCTAATCTTTCTCCCGGCATGATCCGCTTCGAGGACATCCTCGACAAGGTCGAGGCCTACAACCCGCAGGCCAACCAGGACCTGCTCCGCCGGGCCTACGTCTTCTCGGCGCTCGAGCACAAGGGCCAGGTCCGCCGGTCCGGCGAGCCTTACCTCGTCCACCCGCTGAACGTGGCGGCAATCCTGGCCGAGATGAAGGCGGACGACGTCTCGATCGTCGTCGGTCTCCTGCACGACGTCTTGGAGGACACCCTCACCACGAAGGAGCTGATCGTCCAGCAGTTCGGCGGCGAGGTCGCGGACTTGGTCGACGGGCTCACGAAGATCGGGAAGTTCTCGTACGTGTCCCGGGAGGAAGAGCAGGCCGAGACCTTCCGCAAGATGATCCTCGCGATGGTGTCCGACCTGCGGGTCGTCCTCGTCAAGCTCGCGGATCGCCTCCACAACATGCGGACGCTGCAGTACCTCCCGGATGAGAAGCGGCGGGAGATCGCCCGGGAGACGCTGGACATCTACGCCCCCATCGCGAACCGCCTGGGGATGGGTCTCGTGAAGGGGGAGCTCGAGGACCTGTCCTTCATGCACCTCGAGCCGGAGGCGTACGCCCGTATCGCCCGCGAGGTCGAGAGACAGATGAAAGTCTCGCAGTCGATGATCGAGAAGGTCCGGGCGCGCCTGGAGGCCAAGCTCGCCGAGACCGGGATTCCGGGCGAGGTCACGGGACGGCTCAAGCGGTACTACTCGATCGCCGAGAAGATGCGGCGCCGAGGGGTCGATGCCGCGGAGCTTTACGACATCCTCGCGTTCCGGATCGTCACCCCGGAGACCCGGGACTGCTACGCCGCGCTCGGACTGGTCCACCAGCTCTGGCGGCCGGTCCCGGGTCGGATCAAGGACTACATCGCGATGCCGAAACCCAACTTCTACCAGTCGCTCCACACGACGGTGATGGGGGAGGCCGCGCAGCCCTTCGAGGTCCAGATCCGCACCCGGGAAATGGACCTGATCTCCGAGCGCGGAATCGCGGCGCACTGGAAATACAAGGAAGGAAGGCTCGGGCCGCACGCGGACGACCAGCGCTTCCAGTGGCTGCGTCAGCTCGTCGACTGGCAGAGCGACGTTTCCGATCCCCGCCAGTTTCTCTCGTCGCTGAAGGTCGACCTCTATCCCGACGAGATCTACACGTTCACCCCGAAAGGGGAGGTGTTCGCCTTCCCCCGGGGAGCGACACCCGTCGACTTCGCGTACCGGGTTCACAGCGACGTCGGTCACCGGTGCGTCGGGGCGCGCGTCAACGGGAAGCTCGTTCCGCTTCGAACGCCGCTCGCGAGCGGCGACATCGTCGAGATCCTCACGGCGCCGAACCAGACGCCTTCCCGCGACTGGCTCTCGTTCGTCGCGACGAGCCGCGCGCGCCACAAGATCCGTCATTTCATCCAGTCGCAGGAAAAGGAGCGGGCCGTCGAACTCGGCCGCCGGCTGCTCGAGCGCGAGCTCAAGAAATACAAGAAGACGATCAAACGGCTCGAGTCGGAGGGGAAGCTCCAGTCGGAGCTGCCGGGTTGGGGTTTCTCGAAGCCCGACGACCTCTACGCCGCTCTCGGATACGGGAAGCTCTCCCCCCGGAACGCCGTCGAGAGACTCGTGCCCGCCGGCGAGCTCATCGAGCCCGAACCGCCGAAGCCGGAGACGGCGGTTTCCCGCGTCGTCCGGAAGATCCTGCCCTTCGGGGCGCCCGACATCATGGTGGTCGGACACAACGACCTGCTCGCCTCGCTCGCGAAGTGCTGCAACCCCGTTCCCGGCGAGAAGATCCTCGGTTACATCACCCGGGGCAGGGGCGTCTCCGTCCACTCCGACAACTGCCCGAACGTGCGCAACCTTCTCTACGACCCGGAGCGCCAGATCGACGTGGCGTGGGCGGGGGAGAAGGGCGCCTCCTACGCGATCGAGCTCGACGTCGTCACCGACGACCGCCCCGGGCTGCTCGCGGACCTGACCCAGGCGATTGCGGGCGAGGGTTCGAACATCCGGAGGATCGAGGCGCGTTCGTCCGAGGATCGGAAGGGGTACGTCTCGATTTCACTCGAGACCTCGGACCTGAAGCACCTCGAGAAGATCTTCAGCAAGCTGAAGGGGGTCTCCGGCGTGCGGGAGGTGATCCGTCGCTACAACGTGCCGCACGCCGGGCAGCACTAAGTAAGCCGCGGGGACAGGTCCTGCGGGCCTGCA
>Ga0209971_1000148_pt1 | contig 20962 bp, 18 predicted proteins | sample InoplaM3SAM_FD_187588 | JGI IMG/M metagenome (GOLD analysis project Ga0209971, IMG submission 187588) | Arabidopsis thaliana rhizosphere microbial communities from the Joint Genome Institute, USA, that affect carbon cycling - Inoculated... | ecosystem: Host-associated > Plants > Roots >... | reverse complement strand
CAGCGCGGTATTGGCCCCGTAGGCCCGCTCGATGGCCTCGAGGATGGCGGGGGCCGGCGCCACGCACAGCTTGACGGTCAGGCCGAGCAGCTGCTGGAGCTCGTCGAGCAGCTGGGGATTCGTGGGCTCGGCCGTTGCCACCGTGACCGTCGCACCGTCGACCGCGATCGGACAGGCGACATACTGGCGCAAGTACTTGGGAGACAGCTCCTTGACAGACGGGGGTACCGACGGCATCTCGTCGGCGGACAGGTAATCCATCTGCAGATGGACGGCCAGGGCCCGCAACACATCGCCGGGCGGGAGGTCATCCAGGAGGACGACCAGCTCGGGGCCGACGTTGGGTACGCCCATCGCCACCAGGGCCTCACCCAGGCGCAGCCGCTCTCGGGATGCCCGCACCAGGGCCTCCTTCAGGGTCTCCACGGTGATGACGTCTGCCCTGGTGGGAACCTCGCCAGGGCGTTCGAGGCTGGGCTGACGCTTCAGGCTGCCGGATGACGACGCGGTCCGGCGAGGTATCGAGTGGTCGGAGGCGGCGTCCGGCAAGCCGGGCGCCTTGCCGGTCCGTGTGCGCCGGTGGCCGAGGGAGAGCTTGAGCGCGGCCCGGACGTCGAAGATGTCGTGCACCAGAGCCCGGATCGCGAGCATGCGCTCCTCCAAATCTGCGATGCGTCCATTCACGGCAGGATCGAGCACCCGCGGCGGTGCATGAAAAACGCCAAGTTTTGCCGGGAGATGGCGGTGGAGAACTCGACGTCGGGGACGGTTCGCCGGTGCTCCGTCGCGAGGCACATCCTATTGAAGTGACGAGGGATCTGGAGTCGGACCCACGCCGGCGCCGCCTCTCCGACCTCGGCCCGACCCAAGGCCGAGCACGTGGCCTAGAACGGCGACCGCGCTTCAGTGGACGCTTGCTGACACGCGTGTCAGGACAGGAGACATAGCGGCGTCGATCCTGCCCCATTCGCTTGCTGGAAAATATCGGACCGCCGCATGCTCAACCGAGCAGTGGCCGATGAGCACGAGATTGCGGCTACGAGAGTGGCCTGCCAGCAGGCCATTTTCGGCCGCCTCGGCCGGCGATCAACCCGCGCTGCTCACCACCACCCGAATCGGCGTCGGCTTGAAGCCATTGCACGGGTTCCGCGTCTGCGGGCAGTTGGAGATCACCGCCAGGACGCGCGACTCGGCCCGCAACTCGACGTAGTCGCCCGGCTTCGACCGGCCGTCCACGATGCCCATGGTCCCGTCCGCCAGCACGGGGACGTTCATGAAGAAGTTGATGTTGGCGACGATGTCCTTTTCATCCATCCCGTGCCGGGCCAGCGCGCGGAGGAAGTTGGCGTGGCAGCTCGGCGTGTCCGGCACGTTGTAGCGGAACAGGTTGCTGGCGGCGCTGCAGCAGCCGCCGATGGTGTCGTGCCCGCCGCCCATCGTGTCCGCCACGATCGTGAAGAGCTTCGTGGCGCGCACGGAATAGATGCCGTGCCCCTCGCCCAAGTAGACGTTCTTGTTGTACTTCATCGTATCCGCCGCGTTGTAGCGGTCGGCCGGATCGTCGGCGTTGTAGCAGAGGAAGTCGACGGCCTGCTTGCCCTCGAGGTCCACGATGCGGAGCGTCTGCCCCGGCGTCAGCACGCCCGACCAGTTCTCATTGGGAGCGACCACCAGATCCTGAAGACTCTTGCTGTCCATGAGGCCTCCTTGTCGACGACATGCTAGCATCCGCCCTTGGCGACGGCGAGGCCAGTCCTTTTCCGGCCGCCGAGCGTCGACGCAGAGCGCTGGCCCGGGCGCGCCGGCCGGGCTAGCATGGAGGCGATGGCCGGGTTCGAGACGGCTCCCGCCGACCTGAAGCCGCTGCTCTCCCAGCGGGTCAACGAGCTCGGTCTCAAGCTCGAGGGATCCCCGGTCGAGCGGTACGTCGCCGACCTGTATCGCGAGCTGGAGGCCAAGGGACTCCAGCGGTTTCGGCCTCCGACCTATCTGACCGACGAGTGGGGGTGCCCGGACGAGGAGCCGATCATCGGGATCCCGTTCTACCTGGCCGACGCCAATCTGGCGCGTCTCGAAAAAGAGCTGGACGACGTCGAGGACGCCCGCGAGATTCGCATGTACCTGCGGCACGAGGCGGGCCACGCCTTCAATTACGCCTACAAGCTGTACGAGACGCCGGAATGGCGGGAGCTGTTCGGCCCCTTCAATCGACCCTACCGCGACCGCTACCGGCCGGTGCCCTTCGATCGCCGCTTCGTACGTCACATGGAGGGCTGGTACGCGCAAAAACATCCGGACGAGGATTTCGCGGAGACCTTCGCGGTCTGGCTGACCCCCCGCTCGCGCTGGCGCCAGCGCTATCGAGGCTGGCCGGCCATGCGAAAGCTCCGCTACGTCGACCGGACGGCGCACCGGCTGGGCGATACCGATCCCCTCGTGCGTCTGGCCTCCACCGACATCACGGTGGAGGAGATGAACATGACGGTGGAGGAATTTTTTCGAGCGCAGGAGCCGGTGCCGGAGCCCGTCGACGTGGCGCTCGAGCACGACCTGCCCGACTTCTTCGTGCGTCGCCGGCACGGGGCCCGGCCCGCCGCCGACTTCCTGCGAGAGCACCGCCCCGTCCTCGTCAACCGCATCGAGTACTGGACCGGCGTGCGCCGGAGCGTCATCCGGGCGCTGGTGACGAGGATCGAGGAGACAGCCGCGCGTCTCGGTCTCGCGGTGCCGGCGGCGGCGGAGGCCGCCACGCTGGTGGAGCTGACGACGTACGCGACCACCCTCGTGATGAATTTCCTCACCCACGGTCGCTTCATCCCCCGTGCTCGCCGTTCCGGCCGTGGCCGCCGGGGCCACGAGGGGGACGCCCAGCATGCGAATCATCGTCGCCCACGGCGCTGACGAGTCGATCGACGGCCCCAAGGGCCGGCGCAAGACGGATGTCCAGCAGGTCGCCGACGTCCTGCGCAAGGCCGGGCACGAGGTGTCCGGACTCGCCGTGGACGGCACGCCGGAGTGCCTGCGCACACTCGCCCAGGCCCAGGCCGATCTCGTCTTCAACCTGGTGGAGTCCTTCGGTGACGATGACACCAAGGAGCCCCACGTGGCGGCGTACTACGACCTCCTGGGGCTTCGCTACACCGGCTCCGGGGCCCGCGGCCTCACCCTGGCCATGGACAAGGCGCTGGCCAAGAAGATCTTCAGCTTCCACGGTCTGGCCACGCCCCGCTGGGCGGTGGTCTGGCGCGGGCGGCTGGACTCGGCGCACGACATCGACTTCCCCGTCATCGTCAAGCCAGCCCGCGAAGACGGGTCGATCGGCATCGGCTTCGACGCCCTCGTCGGCAGCATCAAGGAGCTGATGGAGCGCATCGATCAGCTTCAGTCCGAGTTCGATCACCCCGTGCTCATCGAGCAGTACATCGAGGGCCGCGAGATCTACATGGGCGTGCTGGGCAACCACCAGGCCCACGCCCTACCCGCCGTCGAGCTCGATCTCTCGCATCTGCCCAAAGGGACACCCCGCATCGCGGGCAGCGAAGTGAAGTGGGCGGAAGGCACGCAGGCGTATCGGGGCAGCAAGGTCCTGGTACCCGAGCTCCCCGACGACGTGCAGGAGACGATGAGTCACGCCGCCCTCACCGCCTTCCACGCGCTGAGCCTGCGCGACTACGCCCGCGTCGATTTCCGCCTGACCCCGGACGGCAAGGTGTATCTCATCGAGGCGAATCCCAACCCCTATCTGGCCTCCGGGGCCGAGTTCATCAAGGGAGCCCGCGCCTCGGGACGCACCTACGGCCAGACGATCCTCGAGATCGTCGAGCTGGCCCGCGCGCGCTACGCGGCGACCCCGGCCGGGCGCTGAGCCCGTTGCATCGGTCGCGCCGGACGGGTCGCCCCCAGCCGCTCGTGCCCGCCTCGGCACCGCGGTATCGTCTGATCGTGGACCCTCTTGCGAAGTCCTTCTGGAGCAGTCCCGACACCGTCGCGGGCTTCGTGCAGTCGCCTCCGAACACCGTCCTCGTCCGGTACGCCACGGGCGTGCTGTCGCACGCGCCCACCGCACGAGCGCTCGATCTCGGCTGCGGCGCCGGCCGGAACGCGATTCCCCTGGCGCGGTCGGGCTGGCGCGTGGCCGGACTCGATCTCTCATGGCCGATGCTCACGGCCGCCGCATCGCGGGCGCGGGATGAGGGCCTGGCCGATCGGCTCCGTGTGCTGCTCAGCCCGATGGACGCGCTCCCGGTCCGCAGCCGCAGCGTGGATCTGGTGATCGCCCACGGCATCTGGAATCTCGCGGGCTCGGCGGCGGAGTTTCGCCGCGCGCTTCATGAGGCGGCCCGCGTCGCAAGGCGGGGAGCCCGTCTGTTCGTCTTCACGTTTTCGCGTCATACACTGCCGGCCGACGCGGAGGCGGTCACCGGGGAATCGTTCGTGTTCACGCAGTTCTCGGGTGAGCCGCAATGCTTCCTCACCGGGGACCAGCTTCTGTCGGAGCTCGCGGGTGCTGGGTTCGCGCCTGATCCGGCCGTCCCCCTCACCGAATACAACCGTCCAGCTCCCGGAGCGTTGCCAACGAAGACCGTTCCGGTCATCTATGAGGCCGCATTCCGCTTCGCCGGATAGGCGGCGGGGGCCGGCCATGCAGAGTAGTGGACGTAGCGCACGACGCCGGCCAGCTCGAGCGCGAGGATCGTGTTGAGGATAAGGACGACGCGGTTTCGGTCGATCTTGGTCGTGTTGGCTGGGCATGGCCTCCTCCTGCAGTCGGAGCCCGTGCCGGGGCCGTGGTCGGTGACGGTATGGCCGGGCACGGCGGCCTTACCCGCGCGGTGCAGACCGGCCACCACTCTGTGGTGGCGAGCCGCTAGCGGGTTTGGCGTCCGCCGGTATCGGCGGGGCGACTTTCCCCCGCGTCTGTCGGCGGAACAAGGCGGACAGGTCCGACAATCTTATCGACAAACACGCCAACCGATCGCCACATTCCTAGACTATATCCGCAGTAAGGCTCGGCCTGATCGCCGCTGGGACCCCCGGACGAAACTACTATTCGCTGGCAACTTGCCGGTCGGGCAACAAACCTTTGATGGTGATGAAGTGCCGTCGTTCGGATCCGGCGCTCTGCTGATGCTCGTGAATCAGTTGGCAGGCGTCTTCCGGAGAGAACGCGGTCACGGTCCACCCGCACGTGCACGTCACAATCCAGGGCGCCACGGCCATCGCCTTGTCAGTCTAACGCGATTGACAAGCCTTCGCGGTTCGGGCAATTCGGCCAAGCCCTGAGAGAGGAGTACCGGTGGAGAGCGTGACGAAACGACATCTCCTGCGCTTTGGTGCAGCGAACGGAGGCGGCATTACTCAGACACCTCAACGAACCCGGAGGCCAGCCGTGCTACGTTCCGGCTGGCGGCAGCATCAGGCTTCGCCGCAAGTGCTACGCTATCACGTGTACGGAGTGGCCGAGCTCTGACGTGCATCCTCAAACAGATCTTCGTCGGTGAACTCACGAGAGAATCCGCGTGCTCCGTCAATCACAAGGTCGCGGTGTCGCACAACCGCGAGAATGGGCGGGTAGGAGCCTAAGTGGTAACGAATGCGTCTGGCACTAAGCCGTCTGGCTCATCACCAGCTCGTGTGACGTCTTCGCGGCGCCTTTGGCGCAGCGCTCGCTTGCGGCAGGCCGCACAGGCCACGCGCCGCAGCGTCCTCACTGGGGTGCGATGGCTCACCCGACAGGAGGCGGCCGTACTCGTGGCCATGTTGATCATATTGCTGGCATTCTTCGGCTTCGTCAGGATCGCGGAAGAGATTGGCGAAGGCGAGCTGGCGAACTTCGACGAGTGGCTTCTTCGCCTTCTGAGAGTCCCAGGTCATCCACACGTTCCGGTCGGGCCATCGTGGCTCATGGAGGCGGCGCACGATATCACGGCACTCGGCGGCCGGACCATGTTACTTGCCGTCACGCTCTTCGCTATCGGGTACCTTTCCCTGGAGCGAAAGTACGGTGCGATGTGGTTGGTAGCCGCAGCCACAGGTGGGGGCGGGCTGCTCAGCACTATCATGAAGCACCACTTCGGCCGTGATCGACCCGAGGTCGTCTCGCACCTCGTCGCCGTCTCCTCGCCAAGCTTTCCGAGCGGGCACTCGATGTTGGCCGCAATCTTATATCTCACGCTGGGAGCATTGCTTGCGCGTTTTGCGACGCGGCACCGGACGAAAGTTTATTTGCTCACTGTGGCCCTGCTCGCCGCGTTCCTGATCGGTAGCAGCCGCGTCTATCTTGGAGTGCACTACCCGACGGATGTCCTTGCCGGCTGGTGCGCCGGTCTAGTCTGGGCACTGATCTGCTGGCTGGTCGCTCGGTATCTGCAGGCTCGCGGCACCGTCGAGAAATCCGGTCGAGTCTGAAGAGGGCTTCGGCCTGAGTGCCGGGCCTCATCTCTCGCCATCTTCGTGTCAGCCCGGGGCACGTCTCCCTACTCCTTCACGCGGGTTACGCCGGGCCGCGGGAGGAAGCCTACCCGGTGGCCGCGATGTGGTCGGGGTGGCATGGAGGGGCCAGCGTCCGAGTGTGGCAGACTACGTCACGGGGACCAGAGGCCGCCGTGGGACGCCACCGCCGGAGGGAGCCAATGGTGTCGTCGCTCTCGGAGGACAATTTCTCGAGCTGGTATCGAACGGACGCATTCGCCACGCGCACACGTTCGACGACCCGACTTCCCCGGCGACATGCAGACAACGGTAGCGTTGAAGCAGGCTGATCGGCCGGTCACGCACGCCCACACGCTGCTGCGCTTCGTGGCGCTCTACGCGCTCATGTACGGCGCCTTCGGCGTGTCTTCCCCGTTCATGCCGGCCTTCTTCGAGGGCCGCGGGCTCACCGCTGAGCAGCTTGGTGCTCTCTTTGGCGCCGGCACGGCGATCCGGCTCATCTCCGGCCCGGTGCTCGGGCGCCTGGCGGACCTGACTCAGGCCCTTCGAGGAGTCCTCGCGATGTGCACGGTCCTCGCGGCAGTGTTGGCCGTGGGGTTGCTACGAATGGCTGGCGCCCACGCGCTCTTCGCGATCAGTGTCCTGCAGGCGGCCGTGCTGGCGCCGATCACCACGCTCGCCGACGCGCTGGCGGTGGGCGCAGGCGGGTCAAGGCCGGTGGGCGCGCGGTTCGAGTACGGCTGGGTGCGCGGCACGGGATCCGGCGCGTTCATCGTCGGCACGCTCGTGAGCGGACAAGTCGTCGGGGCCTGGGGCCTCGGCTCGATCCTGGTGCTGCACGCGTCTCTGCTAACCCTCGCCGGCGTCATGGCGCCGATCGTGCCAGCTCTCCCGCGGCCGAATCGCGTGGCGGCCAGGAGCGACCCGGCGCCGCGCGAGGGTATCGTCGGGTTGTTACGTGTCGCCGGCTTTCGTCGGGTCATCCTCGTCGCCACTCTCGTGCTCGGCAGCCACGCCATGCACGACACGTTCGCGGTCATCCGCTGGAGCGCGGCGGGCGTCAATCCGGCCACGGTGAGCGTGCTGTGGTCGGAGTCGGTCGCCGCGGAGGTCGTGGTCTTCTTTCTCATTGGTCCTTGGCTGGTGAGGCGGCTCGGCGCCGGGGGCGTCATGGCGCTGGCGGCGACGGCCGGGCTTGTCCGCTGGGTCGTCGCCGCGTCGACAACCGACGTGACGGCGCTTGCTCTCGTCCAGCCGCTCCACGGGCTCACCTTCGCAGCGCTGCACCTGGCCTGCATGCGCGTCATCCCCGCCGTCGTCCCGCCCGGTCTGGCCGCAACCGCGCAGGCGACATACGCGCTGGGGCCGGCCGCCGCAACCGCGGTCCTCACGCTGGCGTCCGGCCACCTGTATGCGCGCCTCGGCGGTCGGGCATTTCTGGCGATGGCGCTGCTGTGCGCCGCCGCGGCGCCACTGGCGCTCATGTCGCGCGCCGGTTGGGCCGCCGACGAGTGGTCGGGATCGGCGGTGGATCCCCCTTCAGGCGATCAGCGCACGATCAGGCCTTGAGGCTCCGTGCCCGCCTTGATCCGGCTCGCTAGCGCCAGCTTCGCGATGTCGATCACGGCGACCTCGTTCGTCCCGCGCACTGCAATGAAGGCGCTTCGGCCGTCCCGGCTGAACCCGATGTTGGAGCCGCCCCGGCCGATCGTCAGGCGCTTCACTTCCAGGAAGGTTCGTGCGTCGAAGATCTGCGCGAAAGTGTCCTGGCCGTTTGTGACGAGCGAGTAGCGTCGATCCGGCGTCCACGCATTGGTCACGGGTTGCTTGCCAGTCAACTGCGTCGCGAGCACCGACAGATCGGAGGCGTCGAGGACGACGTTCGTGTTAGCCTCGGCGGTCTGCACCCATACCTCCTTTCCGTCGGGAGACACGCGCAACATGTGCGGCCTGCTCCGGGCCGGGAACGAGACGGTCTTGACCAGTTTTCGGCTGACCATGTCGATCTTCGAGACCGTGTCCGCCTCGCGCTCCGGGGTGAAGCCGAACCGACCGTCCGGCGTGAGGTGAAGGTCTCAGGGAAACGCGCCCGTCTGAAGCGTCCCGTCCACGGTCGCATGCTCGAGATCGAGGAAGGCGATGAGGTTGTCGCCGGCGACGTTGACGGCAGCCTTCTTCTTGTCGGGCAGCACCACCAGGCTGTGGCCTGGCCCCTTGCCGAGCCCGGCGATCGTCTTGGTGACGGCCACTTGCTTCGGATCGATGGCGATGGCCTGGACTTGATCATTGGGAAAGTCGTAGGTCCAGATCCGTGACCCGTCCCAGTACGTCTGCTCGTTGGACAACCAGCGCACCGCGGCGCCGAGAGGTCGCGTTTCGCGCACCTGGCGGTTGGCGACGTCGATTAGGGTGACATCCTTGGACCCGACATTGAAGACATAGACCGTTTCACGCTCTTCCGCGACGCTGACCGCCCCTGCCGATCGCACAGCGGTCGGAACGCAGGCGGACGCGAGCAGTCCGAGCGCGACCGTGCTTGCCCCCTTGAGGACCGTGCGTCGGTCGAGACTCGACGAGAGAAGCCAATCGCCGCCGCCGACGATCACGCCCTTGGCCTCGCCCCGCGAGGCGCAGTCTTCGGGACCTCAGTGCGAGGGCGGGTTCGCCGTCGACAGGGGGTCGACGATCGCATTCGGCATCGTGGGCCTCCTCAAAGGCAGAGACGATCACCTGCGTGACCGCTCGGCGTGTCACGTCACTGACCCTCTGCCCACACCTTGAAGTCGCCTTCAACCCGTCGAACGACGTCCTCGGCGGTCTTTCAACATACCGACGGAAGTAGTACCACTTCCCGCCGTCTTTCTCGCCGGCAGTGTAGAGATACGCTTGAAACGTGCGCAGGGCAACCCCGTCTGGACGGTCATTGTCAGGCGGCATGGTCAGTGCACGCTCAGTCCAGCCGCATCTGCTCGCTGCCTGGTGCTGCGCTGGCCCCTCCAGGTGTGGTCGTGTTCCGTGCCCGACCGCTAGGCGCTGAGCTCCGGCTCGGCGCGAGGGCGTCGTGGCGTACGTCGAGGCGACCGCACGATGGACAGCTACGACGCGTGGATGCCCGTCGATCTCTCTACGTCGGCGGCGCCGAGCACGCGGTGCTCCACCTCCTCCACGCCCGCTTCTGGCACAAGGTGCTCTTCGATCTCGGTCACGTCCGGCACCCCGAGCCGTTCATGAAGCTCGTGCACCAGGGGACGATCCTGGGGGAGGACGAGCGGAAGTCGAACGCGCTCCGGCTCTACGAGACGTTCACGGGACCGCTCGAGGCCGTGAAACCGTGGCGCGGACGCGTCCAGCTCGCCCGCGACGCCACCGAGGCGGCTGCGCGCGCGGCGGCGCTGGCCGCGGACGGGATCGCGGCGCGTCTGGCCGGGCAAGCGGGGCAGAAGTTCGTGCACGTGCCGGGGCAGGTCGTGAATCTCGTGGTCGACTGACGACCAATTCGGATGGCGGCCCGCCACCGAGATCGGCTGACGCGTGAGGTCAGTCCTTCACAAAATCGACGAGCAGCGACGTGTAGGTCAGGCCTCGGGCTTCAAACTCCCCGCGTAGACGCTCGGGAACTGTCGCGGGAATCCGGCTGTACTCCCAATCGGACTGCCGACCCCTCGGATCGTAGTGGCGCGAACATCGCCGAATATATCCGCGCTCGTCAGTGAACGGCACCGCATGAAAGAATCCCTCACTGTCGAAATACTCCAGCGGCTCGGCGCGAAACCCGGTGGCCTGCTCAACCACCGGAATGTCTTCGATGCTCCAGAAGTATTGATGCTCGCGGGCGGCGGGTTCGCGTCCTCCCGGCCGGACCATGTCGCGGTAGTAGGAGCTCGGATGATACGCGTCGGGCACCGCGAAGCGGAGCGTTCCTCCCGGCTCCAGCATCTGGTGGATGACGCCGAGTCCCTTCAGGGCGCCCCTAAACGTCAGATGCTCGAAGACGTGCTCAGCCAGAACGTGCCTCAACCGCTTGTGCGCAAAGGCCCGCTCCCACGCTCGGCAGTCCAGCAGATCGAGCTCCTTCTCACTATCGGCGCTGATCCACCCATCGAACCGCGTGCCGTTCGCGCCGACAACGAGCTTGACGTCGCTCGCGCTCCCCAGCGCAGCGCCGAATTCCGCGCGACGTTGCATCGCCTCGCGGATGTTGGTGACTGACCGCCTCAGCCTCCAGAGCATGCCGCCGGGATGATCGCATACATTGGTATGGCCGGACGAATCATGGGGTCGGACAAGTTCCCGACCATTCACGCGAGCGCGGGGAGATCTGGATTGCGACAAAGCACCGGCGAGAGACGCATGGCGCGGCTCACCCGCTATGTGATCGACGAGAGCGCGGACTCCGCCCGCTGACGCCACGACTCCATATCGAGATCCCCATACAGCGCGACGGCGGTGCGAAGCGTCTCGCCCGCCGCGGCGAAGTCGCCCCGGCGCTTGGAGAGCTCGCCCAGGCCGAACTGGCAGTGCGCCACGAGCGGGCGCATGCCGAGCTGGGTGGCCATCTCGGCCGCCTCTTCGAAGCATGACCGCGCGCGTTCGCTGTCGTCGTCCGCGTGGACGTCGCCGAGCGTACGCAACGCGTAGGCCACAGACCCCGCCTCCTGATGTGTCCGGGCCACCTCGAGCGCTTCCACGGCCCGTTCGTGCGCGGCCTCGCGTCGTCCAAGCTGCCGGAGCGAGTCGGCCAGGAACACCAGGCGCAGCGCATGGACGAACGCCTGCGCCAGCAGACCGGCACGCTCGACCGCTTGCTCCATCAGCGACAACCCTTCGGCGTGACGGCCGGCGAGGAAATAGGCGTAGCCGAGGGACGAGGCGGTGTTGGGAAACCACACCGGGTACTCGTACACACGCGTCAGCTCGAACGCCTCTTCGAGCTGCGGTATGGCTCTCGGCAGCTCACCCCTGATCAGCTCGTGTCGACCGGCACAGTAGTTGGCGGTAATGAGCGTGTACGGGTGCTTGGATTCGCGTGCGGCGCCGAGCACCCGCAGGCTGCGGGCGGCCCCGGTCTTGAAGTCCCCGAGCTCGGCCAGGCACCAGATCAGGTAACTCTCGCTGAACAGCGCGGGCGGGACCGTCAGCCCGAACCGCTCGAAGCGCCGGGCCGGACCGATCACGTCCACGTTGCGCTGGTAAAACTGGATCGCCCTCCGGTAGTCCCCGAGCCCTTGATGGCTCTGGGCGAGACGAAAGGTAACTTCGATCTGCAGCGCCAGGTCCCCCGCGCTCTCGGGCGCAGACAGCGCCCGGGCGCCGGCTTCGAGCGACAGGTCATATCGGCCCATCCACCAGAAGGTGGCCATCATGGCGGCCGCGATGCGCGCCGACCGCCGCGGATCGTCCAGCTTCTCCGCGATGCGCTCGGCCTCGCGAAGACGACCGAGACCGCGCGCGTACTGCCCGAGCGGAAACAGCGCCTTGCGGGTGTCGATCCGTAGATCCACGGATCTCTCGATCGTCTCGTGTGTCTCCGGCAGCTGCGCGATCGCCTCCAGAGCGCGATCGAACCGCTGCGCGGCCTCGCGGTGCGCCGAGCGGGTCATGGCTCGATCCGCCGCCAGACGGTGATAGTCCGCCGCTTTGTCCCAGGCGCCGGCCGCGGTGGCGTGATCGGCCAGCCGCTCGGTGTGCTCCCCGAGGCGATCGGCGTACATCGACTCCATGACCGACAGGATCCGCGCGTGCAGCACGCGCCGCTGCTCCTGAAGCAGGCTCGCGTGCGCGACGTCATGCGTCAGGACGTGCTTGAACGTGAATTCCAGCACCGGGAACAGCTGAGTCTCGTAGAGAAACTCCGCCGCGCGCAGGCGCGCGAGCCTCGCCCGGACGAGATCCTCGCCTTCGTCGACGATCGCGCGCAAGAGGGGAAACGGAATATCCTTGCCGATCACCGCCGCGATCTGAAGCAGGCTCTTGTCTTCGGGAGGCAGGCGATCGATGCGGGCCGCCAGCACGGCCTGAACGGTTGGCGGAATCTCGAGGTCGGTCACTTCCCCGACCGCGTGGTACGCCCCGCGCCGCCCGACGAGCAGGCCAGTCTCGACGAGCGTGCGCACGCACTCCTCGATGAAGAGCGGGTTGCCTTCGGTGAGCTGGACCAGACGACGCCGGATCGGCTCGACGGAGTGTCCAAGGAGCGTCGCCGCGAGCTGGTCGATGTTGGGTGCCGTCAGCGTATTGATCGGCAGCCGCGTGAAATAGGTGTGACCGCTCCAATCGTGACGATACTCGGGACGGTGCGTCGCGACCAGGACAATCCTCGCGGCGGCGAGGCTGTCGACGAGGCTGTCCAGGAACGCTTGACTCTCGAAGTCGATCCACTGGACATCCTCGACCACGAGTAACAGCGGCTGGATTTGGCTTTCGCGAAGGAGCAGCCGGCGCAACGCGTCCAAGATCCGCTGCCGCCGAACCATCGCGTCGAGCGCCGACCAGCCTGGGTCGGCCACCTGAATGTCCAGAAGCGACTGAAAGGCGGGAAGCAGCTCCAGCAGCCCACTTCCCAGTCCCGCGAGCTTGCCCTCGAGTGCTTCCGCGATCTTGTGGTGATCATAATCTGGTTCGAGCTGCAGATAGCCCTTGAGCCAGTCAACCGCGACACCGTATGGCGTGCTCTTGGTGTACGCGAGCGCGGCCGCCTCGAGCAGAAGCCATCCCGCGACTCGCGACGACGTCGTGGCCTCCCAGACCAGACGCGATTTCCCCACGCCGGGCTCGCCCACGAGCGCGACCACCTGCCCGCGTCCTTGCATCGCCGCGGCCTGGGCCTGAGCGATCTTCTCGAGGTCGGCGTCTCGACCGATGAATGGCGTGAGTCCGCGTACCGCCGCGGCTTGCAGCCGCGTGGCGCCGTAGCGGGCTCCGGTGAGCTGATACACGTCAACCGGATTCTTCAGACCCTTCACGCTGACATTGCCGACGAGCGGCGCGGTCACAAAGCCTTCGGCCAGATGCCGCACGCTGCGGGTGATGAAGATGGAGTCCGCCGGGGCCATCTGTTCCATGCGATGGGCCAGGTGCGTCGTCTGGCCGATGGCGGAGTAGTCCATGCGCAGATCACTGCTGATCGATCGGACGACGACCTCTCCGGAGTTGAGGCCGATCCGCACGAGGATGTCCATGCCGCGGCTCTCGGGTCCCGCGGCATACATACGAAGCGATTGGCGCATGGCCAGCGCGGCGAAGCACGCGCGCACCGCGTGGTCCTCCAGTGCGAGGGGCGCGCCGAACAGCGCCATGATCCCATCGCCCATCACCTGGTTCACGGTCCCCTCGTACCGGTGGACGGCTTCCATCATCCTCTTGAGCACCGGGTCGAGAAGTGCGCGCGCCTCCTCGGGATCGCGATCCTCCAGCAGCTCCATCGAACCCTTCAAGTCCGCGAAGAGCACGGTGACCTGCTTGCGCTCGCCCTCCAGGGCCCTCCGGGAGCTCAGGATCCTCTCGGCGAGGTATTTGGGTGTGTAGGACTCTGGAGAGACATAACCCTGAGCTCCCGACGGGGCGGTGGCCAATTCAGCCGGGTGCGCACACCTGGGGCAGAATCTCGCCGTCGGGGATAGTGTTCGACCGCACTTGGCACAGAGGCGGGCCAGCGGGGCCGCGCACTCCTCGCAGAACCTTGCGCCGGCCTCGTTCTCGTGCTGACACTCGGAGCACTTCACCGGCCGAAGCTCCTCGACTGCAGGCCTGCGAGTTTACGATCGCGTCGACACTGAGCCGAGCGTACCTGGCGAGTCTGAGAGGGTCAAGGGGTCGCCCGGGAGTTTTGCCGATCCCAGGCTCTACGGTATGCTGACAGCCACGCTGGATTTCGAACGCGCGAGTTCTGGCCGACAATGTCCCCGGCGTAGAGACCAATGCACGGACCCCGTTCCGCACGCCCGGTGGATGTGGCTCGCTGGTTGATTGCCGGCTGTCGTAACCGGCTTCGAGCCGCGGTGGCGCGCTGGACGCCTGATCACGTCGTGCAGGCGCGGCAGTTCCGACGCGTGTTCGGGCGGCGCATCGACTGGCGACGTCCGACGACCTTCAACGAGAAGATCCACTGGATCCGGCGATACGAACGCTCTCCGCTCTTGCCCCAGCTCGCGAACAAGGTGACGGTGCGACGCTATGTCGAGGATCGGCTGGGGCCCGGGGTCCTCACGGATCTGATCGGGACCTGGGAGCGGCCCGAGGTCATTCCGTGGACGACGCTGCCGACGCCGTGCGTCCTCAAGCTGAACTCGGGCTCGGGAATGAACCTCTTCATCCGGGACCGGAGCAGCCTGGACGTGACCGCGGCCAGCGCGCAGCTCGAGGCGTGGCGGCAACGCAACTTCTACTGGCACTTGCGAGAGTGGGCGTACAAGAATATTTCACCCGTGATCCTCGGAGAGCGGATGCTCCAGACCCCCGCCGGGGCGATTCCTTCTGACTACAAGCTGTTCTGCTTCGACGGCGTCCCACGGCTCGTCCAGGTCGACTGTGACCGATTCACGAAGCACACGCGCGCGCTCTACCGGCTCCCCTGGAAGTTCGTGCCCGTCGAGTACATCTATCCGGTGTCGCCGAATGCCGCGCAGGCTCCTCCCCCGCCGAACCTCAGGACCATCGTCGACTACGCGACGGCTCTGGCCGCGGGCCTGCCATTCGTGCGAGCGGACTTCTACGACCTGGAGGACCGGGTGGTCTTTGGCGAGCTCACCTGGTATCCGGACGCGGCCTGTGGCTCCTTCTCGCCCGCGACGTACGATACCGAATTCGGCCAGTGGCTGTCCCTGCGACGGATCGGTGAACGCACAGGACGTCGCGCCTGACCATACTCGGCTGCGTGGGCGCGACGTGCACCCCTGTCCCTAACGTGAGGCCGAGGGGAGCGAGCAATGGCAGCCTCGAATAGACCGCTGTGGCAGTGGAGCGCCTGCGACCTGGCCGAGGCCATCGCGGCGCGCCGGGTGACCGCCGTCGAGGCCGTGGGCAGCGCGGTGGACCGCATGCGCGCCACCAACGGCAAGATCAATGCGGTCGTGGACGACCTCGGTGAGGCTGCCCTGCGCGAGGCGGAGGCCCACGACAAGGCGGTGAGCGCCGGCGGTCCGATCGGGCCGCTGCACGGCGTGCCGGTCACGATCAAGGAGAACGTGGATCAGAAGGGGTGCACGACGCCCAACGGCGTCGTCGCCTTCAAGGGCGTGATCGCGCCGGACGATGCGCCCGTGGTCTCCAATCTCCGTCGGGCCGGGGCCATCATCATCGGGCGCACCAACACGCCGGAGTTCTCCTTCCGCGGGACCACGGTGAACGAGCTGCACGGCCGCACCTTCAATCCCTGGAACGCCACCGCCTCGGCCGGCGGCTCCTCGGGCGGCGCGGCCGCCGCGGTCATGATGGGCTATGGCCCGATCGCACACGGCAACGACATCGGTGGCTCGCTCCGCTTTCCGGCCTATGCCTGCGGCGCGGCCACGGTCAAGCCGGGTCTCGGCCGGGTGCCGGCCTACAATCCCTCGGCCACCGTCGAGCGCGGCATGCTGGCACAGGTCATGTCCGTGCAGGGCGTGATCTGTCGCGAGGTCCGCGACGTGCGCCTGGCCATGCGCTCGCTCGTCGGCTACGACCCCCGCGATCCCTGGCAGGTGCCCATGCCATTCGAGGGGCCGCCCGAGCCGGGGCCGATCAAGGTCGCCTTCACCCGGAACATCTTCGACTTCCCCCTGCACCCCGCGGTCGCCCGGGCCCTCGACACCGCGCGCTCGGTGCTGGCCGCCGCCGGCTACGACGTGCGTGAGGTCGAGCCGCCCCTCCTCGAGGAGGCCGCCGTCACCGGCGCGCGCTGCCTCTTCGGCGAAGCCAAGGCGCTGATGGACGGCGACGTGCGCAAGTACGGCTCGAAGACCGTCGTCGCGATCTTCGACGAGTACTACCGGTACTTCCAGCCGTTCGAGGGCCTCGACTTCCTGAAGGCGATGGCCGACCGCAATCGGTTCATTCGCGCCTGGACCACGTTCATGGCCGACTATCCGCTGGTGCTCACCCCGTTTCTTCCGGCGCCGATCTTCACCTGGAACCGCGACGAGCAGGGCGCCGAGGGCGTGCGCGAGGTGCTCGGCAGCGCGCTCTACAGCTACGCCATGAACTTCATGGGCCTGCCCGCGGCCGTCGTGCCCGCGAACGAGAACGACGGCCAGCCGGTCGGCGTCCAGATCGTCGGCCGTCGCTTTCGCGAGGACATGATCCTCGATGCCGCCGAGGCGGTGGAGCGGTCGGTCGGCGTCATGGCCGAGCGGCTCTGGCGGCGCTGACCTTCTTCCCCTCGTTTGCGGTATGCTGCCCCTCGCACTCGATCCGCCGCGAAAGGGGAACCACCATGGCGTTCTACGAGAAGGGCCCGGTCCGGATCCACTACCAGGAGGCCGGCTGCCCGGTGCCCGTGCTGGTCATGCCGAACGACACCCCCTCGCACCCCTACGAGCCCGCCATCGAGGCGGCCATGCTGGCCCCGAGGTCCGAGCCGACCTTCTCCCCGTGGAAGGACACGAAGGAGAAGATCATCCGGGCGGTGCGGCACGTGCGCACCCTCCTCGAGGCCAGCCGGCCGGCCTGACCCGGGGAATCCATGGCGTTCGGATGGGGCATCGTCAGCACCGGCAAGCATCCCGACATCAAGATCGCGCCGGCCATCGCCGCGGGCGACGGCGGCGAGCTCGTCGGCGTGTACAGCCGCGATCAGCAGCGCGCGGAGGCCTTCGCGCGCAAACACCACGCACGCGCCGCGTACAGCCGGCTCGGCGATCTCCTCAAGGACTCGCGGGTCGACGGCGTCTTCGTCGCCTCGCCGAACGCCTTGCATGCCGAGCACGTCGTCCAGGCCGCGGAGGCCGGAAAGCACGTGCTGTGCGAGAAGCCGATGGCCACCACGATCGCCGACGCGGTGCGTATGCTGACCGCGTGCCGTCGCGCGGGCGTCACCCTCGGCGTGGCCTTCAACTTGCGCCAGCACCCCGCCTATAGACGCGCACGCGAGCTGGTCGCCGCCGGCGCGCTGGGGCGCATCGTGCTCGCCCAGGCACAGTGGGCGTTCGGCGTCCGTGGCCGCGACGGCTCGCCGCCGCGCACCGAGCTCACGCGGTGGTGGGACACGCCGGAGCTGATCGGCGGCGCGTCCACCATGATGGGCACCGGTGTGCACTCGGTCGACCTGCTGCGCTTCGTGCTCGGAACCGACGTGGACGAGATCACCGCGGTCACCGACGGCCAGACGGCCGCGCGCCCCCTCGAGCAGCTCGCCTGCCTCACCCTGCGCTTCGGCAACGGCACGCTCGGCCAGGTGGTCGCGAGCCGCCTCCTGCCCGACTCGCGCAACGATTTCCGCGTGTACGGGATCACCGGGCTCATCGCGGGGCACCACTCGATGTGGGAGGCCCGCACCGGTCGCTTCGAGACCACGAGCGACACCGTCAACGAGACCGCCGACTACCCGGAAGCCCTGCTCCCGAACTACGTGGCCGAGATCGAGGACTTCCAGCGCGCGGTCGCCACCGGCGGCCAGCCTGCCGCCACCGGCCTGGACGGGCTGCGCGTCGTGGAGGTCACGCTGGCCATGATCGAGTCCGCTCGCACGCGCCGCAGCGTGAAGATCGAGCGCGTCGACCCCTAACCTGCCCGGAGGACACCATGCGGAGAGCTCCGTTCCTGTTCGTGGTCGGCGTGTGCGCCACCCTTCTCGCCGGCCTGCCGGCGTGGGCCCAGTCGCCCGCCGACGTCACCCTGACCCGCATCGACTGCGGCACCGGCGCCACGCCGACGGACGTCGGCCGCTTCTCCGACACCTTCGCGTACAAGGATCTCAAGCTGACGTTCACGTTCAGCTGCTACCTGATCAAGCACGGCGCCGAGTACATGGTGTGGGACACCGGCTACGCCCCGGGCACCAATCCGAACGCGCCGAAGATCGGCCTCGCGGACCGCCTCAAGGAGCTCAAGGTCACGCCGGAGCAGGTCAAGTACGTCGGCATCAGCCACTTTCACCCGGACCATACCGGCCAGCTCGCGCCGTTCGCGAACGCGACGCTGTTCATCGGCAAGGGCGACTGGGACCAGATCACCTCGCCGACGCCGATGCAGGGCGCCAACGTCGCGGGCTTCAAGAGCTGGATCGATGAAAAGCGGAAGGTCGAGCCGCTGACCGCGGACAAGGACGTGTTCGGCGACGGCACCGTGGTCGTTCTCCGGGCGCCGGGTCACACCCCGGGCCATAGCGCCCTGCTCGTCCGGTTGAAAGACACCGGTCCGTTCCTGCTCACCGGCGACGCGGTCCACTTCCACGAGAACTACGAAAAGGACGGCGTGCCGGTCTTCAACTTCGACCGCGCACAGACCGTCGCCTCGATCGAGCGCATGAAGCAGATCGTCGGGAACGTCAAGGCGACCGTCATCATCCAGCACGACCTGCGTGACATCGGCAAGCTGCCGGCGTTCCCGGCGGCCGCGAAGTAGCACCAGACCACGTCGAGGAGACTTCGATGAGTGTTCACACGTCGCAACGGCCGGACATGGCGTCAGGGCTTCCCTACGAGCGGCGCCGCCTGGAAGACGTCGGCTACATGACCTGCATGACCCTCACGCTGCTGGGCAACTATGCCCAGACCGGGCATTTCGGCGGTCCGCTCGCCTACACCCCGTTCAACGTGGCGGCGCACCTGGCCGGGCCCGAGCTGGGCGGGCTCCGCTACGACTACCGGCGCCCCAAGCATCCGTACGGCGACAAGTTCATGCTGGCCGCCGGACACTGCGCCCCCACCTGCTACGCGCTGTGGATGATCCTGGGCCAGGCGCTCTACCGGAAGCATCACGCGACGGGCGATCGCCGTTATCACGTGGCGCCGGACGTCGCCATGCTCCCGGTCGACGCGCTCGGATTCCGCCGCGGCGCCGGCGCGCTGCGGACGCTGCTCGCGGACCAGGGGTTGTCGGACCATCCGCTGTTCGCCCAGGCCAGGGGGCGCGGCATCCGGGCGCTGTCCGGGCACATCGAGTCCACCGATCTCACCAACGACGTCAACGGCGGCCCCTCGGGCGTCGGGGTCGCGACGGCCGCGGGAAAGGCGGCGTTCTGGGACATCATGGGCGCTCCCATGGGGACGCCGAAGGTCATCGCGCTCGAGGGCGAGTTCGCCATGACCGAGGGACACGCCCAGGAGCTCAAGACCCAGGCCATCGCGCTGCAGGTCGGCAAGCGGCTCCGGATCTTCCTGTCCGACAACAACGCGGGCATCGACGATTCGCTGATCGGAGGCGTGGTGGCAAGCAAGTTCACGGGCTATCGCTTGATCGACCAGTGGACCTCGTACGGGTGGAACGTGCTCTCGCTGCCGGATGGTCACGACTACGACCAGATCGTGGGCGCGCTGCGGACCATGGAGGCCTGGGACCCCACCGATCGCCGGCCGATGATCGTGATCGGCACAACCACGAAGGGATACTGGCCCGGTGCGGTGAACGGCAAGATCCCCGGCGCGGGCGACCAGGTCGTGGGCTACCCGAGCCATCCGTACGGGATGAAGATGAACTCGGAATACTTCCTTGGCCTGGCGCGCACCTTCGAGGCCCGCTACGGCGTCGAGTTCCAGGGGATCAGCCAGGGGCCGGTCACCGACCCGCGGGAGCGGCTCATCCAGTTCAAGACCAACATCGACGTCGTCATGTCGGTCCTCGAGCGCGATGGCCTCGGGGACTGGCTGGCCGATCGTCTGGTCGAGATCGGCGACTCGGTGCCGGCCGAGATCCCGCTCCGCGTCGACGTGAAGCACGACCCATTCCTGGACGACCGGCTCAAGGTCGCCAATCTTCCCGAGGAGCCGCAGACGCTCACGGTTCGGAATTCGGTCTCGGGCAAGGAGAAGCAGCTCAAGATCTCGCTGTTCCGCAAGGCGGGCGAGACGGCGGGCGCCCGACGGGCCGTGTCGGAGATCGTCAAGTGGGCGAACCACGTCACCGACAACCGCGTATTGACCCTGGCGGCCGACCTCTCGGAATCGATCAACCTCGAGCACGGCAGCATCTGGGGCCACTACGATCCCGAGACCAACCCGCTGGGGACGAGGCTCAAGGCCGCGATCGAGGAAGCGGGCAACGCGTCGACCGCCATCGGCCTGGTCGGCCAGAGCGCGTCGCTGAACCCCGATCAGTTTGCGGGGGTGTGGGCGTTCAGCGGCACCTACGGCGCCTTCACGCCGCTGATGTACCTGCCCGCGCGCGTCTGGAGCCAGCAGAACCAGGACAGCAAGTTCCGCACCGGCGTCCTGCACATCCTCGCCGGGCACTCCGGCCCGGAGACCGCGGCCGACGCGCGCACCCACTTCGGGATCTTCGCGCCCCAGGTATGGAAGCTGTTCCCGCGTGATCAGGTGATCAACCTGAGCTTCTGGGACTACAATGACGTGGCCCCCGGCTACTTCGCCGCCGCCGAGATCGCCGCGCGCGAGAAGAA
>Ga0209971_1000147_pt1 | contig 21099 bp, 20 predicted proteins | sample InoplaM3SAM_FD_187588 | JGI IMG/M metagenome (GOLD analysis project Ga0209971, IMG submission 187588) | Arabidopsis thaliana rhizosphere microbial communities from the Joint Genome Institute, USA, that affect carbon cycling - Inoculated... | ecosystem: Host-associated > Plants > Roots >... | reverse complement strand
TCCGGGAGTGACATTCCGATCGAGAGTGTAAATCGCCGCGCGAAACCGGGGTCAGACCACGGTTAGCGAACAGGAGACAGACATCGCTTCAACAAGTTCCGAGAAAAGAATCGTGGTCTGTCCCCGGTTTGGGTCTAGCTCTTCGCCCTCGCCGCGCGCCGCGCCCAGCGGACCAGCTCTCCCCCGTCCTCGACGACGTCGACCGGGACCTCGAAGTAGTTTTTGAGCGTCTGCCGGGGATTCGGGCGGAACGATTTCATCCCGCGCGCCTGGTACTCGCCGCGGCTGCCATCGTCCGTCTTGAAGTAGAGGCGGCCGCGCACCAGGATCCCGAAGAACGCGCTGTCGAGGTAGAGCCCGTACCCGCCGAACATCCGCCGGCAGTCGAGCCGGCTCGCGAGCGGAGAGAGCTGATCGACGACGAAATCGCGGTAGGTGTCGGCCATTTATGTTTGGCGCGGGGACAGGTCCCGCGGACCTGCACCCGCCTCCTTATTTCGCGGGGACAGGTCCCGCGGACCTGCACCCGCCTCCTTATTCACGCGGGGACAGGTCCCGCGGACCTGCACCCGCCTCCTTATTCACGCGGGGACAGGTCCTGCGGACCTGCACCCGCCTCCTTTAGTACGTCTCGGCGGCGGCTTCCGGGGACGAGGGACTCGTATTCCCCGCCGCGTCCACCGCGACCACCGTATACCGGTAACGGCGGCGCGGCGCCACCGACGGATCCGTGAAGAACGTGTCGGTGACCGGCTTTTCCGTCAGCCGCACCGGCGCGCCGCTCTCCTCCGCGCGAAAGACGACGTAGCCCGCGAGGTCCGGCGCCACGACGGGCTCCCAGACCAGGCGCACCGAGTTGCCCTCCGGCAGCGCGTCGATCCGTGCGGGCGCCGGCGGTGAGAAGACGTCGCGGTAGTCGACCCCCACCTCGAGCGCCGGAAGCCCCTCGACCTTCGGCTTGCCGGGGAGCGTCGCGCGCACCGTGTAGACGTGCTTCCCGCCGTACGGCGCGGTCGCATCGACGTAGACCGTCGCATCGATGGGCTCGGCGTTCAGCGGCTCGCCGTACTCCTCGTCCGGCAGGGTGCGCCGGTACACGCGGTAGCCGCCGACTTTCGCGGGCCGGCCGAGCATGTCGGTCTCCGGCGGAATCCACTCGAGGCAGATCCTTCCCTCCTCGGGCGTCACGGAGACGATCACGGGCGCCCCGGGTGGAACGTCGGGCGTCAAGGTCGCGATGTTCGAGAGGGGGCTGCGCTCGCCGCCGCGGCGTACCGTGACGACCGAGTACGCGAGCTCCCGCGGCAGCTTCCCCTCGGAGACGAGCGGATAGAGAGGGTCCCGGTAGACGACCGTCGCGCCGCGCGTGCGCTCGGCGACCGCGGGCGCTGCGAGGACGTCCACGCGCTTCGCCTCGCGGTAAAACGCCTCCTCCGCGAGCCGGACGTTCGCGGCCGCGCGTCGTGCGGCGGAGCCCGGCGCCTCGTCCCCGGGTGGCGCCGCGCCCGGTCCGGAGGGTCGGCGCGCCGCCGTGACGGCCGGCGACGGATCGACGGCGCGCCAGATCTCGATCGAGGCGAGATCGCGGAGCGGCTCCCCGTTCATGAGGCGGTCGGGATAGGAGAACGTCAGGACCGCGTCGGCGCCCTCCTGCTCGACGGCGAGGTCCGGCACGGCGTTCGGGCCCTTCGGGAGCGGCGGCATCGGGTCGCCCTTCTTTCCGCACGACCCCGCGGCCGCGGCGGCGAGCAGGACGAGGAACGCGACCCGCGCTCTAGAGGACGTAACGAGACAGGTCCTCGTCGCGGACGAGGTCGGCGAGCGCCGCGCGCACGTCATCGACGCCGATCGAGATCGCGCGGCCGGAGTTCTCGGGTCCCGCGAACGAGATGTCCTCGAGCAGCCTCTCCATGATGGTGTGGAGCCGGCGCGCGCCGATGTTCTCGAGGGCCCGGTTGACGCGCTCGGCGTCGCGCGCGATCTCGCGCACGGCGTCGTCCGTGAACCCGAGGTCCACGTTCTCCGCCGAGAGGAGCGCGCGGTACTGCTTCAGGAGCGCGTTCTCCGGCTCGGTCAGGATCCGGACGAAGTCCTCCTCGGTGAGCGAATCGAGCTCGACGCGGATCGGGAAACGGCCCTGGAGCTCGGGGATCAGGTCCGACGGCTTCGAGACGTGGAACGCTCCCGCCGCGATGAACAGCACGTGATCCGTCTTCACGAACCCGTACTTCGTGTTGACCACCGTTCCCTCGACGATGGGGAGCAGGTCGCGCTGCACGCCCTCGCGGGAGACGTCCGGGCCGCTGCGCCCGGACTCGCGCCCCGCGACCTTGTCGATCTCGTCCAGGAAGACGATCCCGGTGGTCTCGGCCCGCGCCACCGCTTCGCGCGCGATCTGGCCGGCATCGATCAGGCGCCCCTCCTCCTCGGCCTGGAGGATCTCGCGCGCGTCCTTGACGGTGCTCTTGCGCCGCTTCTTCTTGCCGCCGAAGAGGCCCGGGAGCATCTCCTTGACGTTGATGTCCATCTCCTCGACGCCCTTGTCCGTGACGATCTCGAAGGACGGGAAGGTCTTGTCCGCGACCTCGATCTCCACGAGCCGGTCCTCGAGACGCCCCTCGCGCAGCAGCTGCCGCAGCTGCGTGCTCGCCTCTTCGTGGCCCCCTTCGGTGAAAGACGGTTGGAGGAGCTCCATCAGGCGCTGCTCGACCCGCGCTTTGGCGCGCTCGCGGATGTGGGCGGTTTTCTCCTCACGGACCATCTGCACCGCGATTTCCGTGAGGTCCCGGATGATCGACTCCACGTCGCGGCCGACGTAGCCGACCTCGGTGAACTTGGACGCCTCGACCTTCAGGAACGGCGCGTCGGCGAGCCGTGCGAGACGCCGCGCGATCTCCGTCTTGCCGACGCCGGTCGGGCCGATCATGAGGATGTTCTTCGGAAGGATCTCGCGAGCCATCTCGGGATCGAGCTGCTGGCGGCGCCACCGGTTACGCAGCGCGATCGCGACCGCGCGCTTCGCCCGTCCCTGCCCGATGACGTACTTGTCGAGCTCCGCCACGATCTCGCGCGGCGTGCGCGCGGCGGTGGGCTTGCCGGCCTCGGTCGCCGGAGCGGTCTCGCCCGGCATCAGGAAGACCACGTCAGATTTCCTCCAGCGTGATCTGGTCGTTCGTGTAGATGTCGATGGTCGCGGCGATCGTGAGCGACTCGCGCGCCACTTCGGCGGCGCTCAATTCCGGGCGGTGCTTCAGGAGCGCGCGCGCGGCGGCGAGCGCGTACGGTCCACCCGAACCCACGGCGAGCACGCCCTCCTCCGGCGAGATGAGGTCGCCCGTGCCCGAGATCAGGAGCGAGCTCTGCTTGTCGGCGACGATCAGGAGCGCCTCGAGCTGCCGCAGCATCTTGTCGGTCCGCCAGTCCTTCGCGAGCTCGATCGCCGCGCGTTCCAGGTTGCCGCGGTGCTCATCCAGCTTCATCTCGAAGCGGGAGAAGAGCGCGAACGCGTCGGCGGAGGAGCCTGCGAACCCCGCGATCACGCTCCCGCCCGAGAGCCGCCGGATCTTCGCCGCGGTCTTCTTCATGATCGTGGTGCCCACCGTGACCTGTCCGTCCGAGGCCATGGCCACGTGCCCGCCGTGACGGACGCAGACGACCGTGGTCGCGTGCCACTTTTCCATCTCTACCGAGGATATCTCTCGAGCGCGCGGATTGCCGCCTCCACGATGGCGTCCTCGCCGCCCGCGGGCCCCGGCCGGTCGGCGACGGCGACGTCCGGCGGCACGCCTTCCCCCTCGTACGAGCGGCCCGCGGAGTCCTCGATCTTCGCGGCCGACATCCAGAGCAGGGACCCGTCGGACAGACGATGCGAGTGCGCGCCGCCGCTCGCCATGCCGGCCGTGACTTCCCCCACGACCGGCCCGATCCGGTGCGCGCGGAACTTCAACGCGAGGGCCTCCCCGGCGCTCGCGGTCCCGGAGTTGACGAGCAGCGCGACCGGCAGCGGGCGGTACTCCGGCGGGACGAGCCGCCGGCCTTCGCGCGTGCGCACCCAGTAGTCGCCGGCGCTCCAGCGCCCGCGGAGAAACGTCGTCAGGATGTTCGGGTCGTAGCCGCCGCTGTTGCCGCGCACGTCGAGCAGGAAGCCCTCGATCGCATCCCATCCCTTGAGAACCGGGCGCGCCTTCGGCGGCTCCGCCCGATCGAGGAGCAGATCCACGACCGCGAGCGCCGTGTCCGCGCCGATCCCCCAGAGCCGCGCGTAGCCGTACGACCGCCCGTCGCGCCGCACGATGCGCGCGCTCTTCCAGACGAGCGCGTCGCCCGGCTCCTCGAGCACGCGGGTCAGACGCGACGTGCGGGCAGCGGACTCCCCGTCGCGGCGCCACGTGATCTCGACGGGCGTGCCCGCGGCGCCCTCGAAGACGAGGAAGAGGTCGCGGAAGCCGACGCGCTCCGAACCGTAGCGCCGGCCGTCGACCGAGAGCACGCGGTCCCCGATCCGCATCCCGCTCTTGTCCGCGGGAGACTGCGGCACGACGCCCTTCACGGCGTAGCCGTTGCCGTCGCGGCCGATGCGCACGCCCGCGGTCCCCCAACGGCCCGACGGCAGCCGCCCGGCGGGGACCCGGAACGTGTGGGAGTCGTCGAGCGTCGCGAGGAGGCGGTCGTAAACGGCGTTTCGATCCGCCGCCGTCCGCGAACGCGCGAGCTCGCCGCGCGCGCGGGCGACCGCGCCTCCCCAGTCCACGCCCTTGAGCTGCGGGTCCCAGAAGCCCTCGCGCACCGTGCGGTCGATCTCGGCAATCAGGTCGCCCCTCACCCCGACCCTCTCCCCGCGTGCGGGGAGAGGGGGAAAAGAGAGAAGCAGCGCCGCCGCGATCGCGGCCTTCATGCCTTCGGATGCGCTTTGCGATACACCTCGCGCAGTCGCGCGGCGTCGAGGTGCGTGTACTTCTGCGTCGTCGAGAGCGAGGCGTGGCCGAGGAGCTCCTGGATCGCGCGCAGGTCCGCCCCCGCCTCGAGCAGATGGGTCGCGAACGAGTGGCGCAGCGCGTGCGGCGAGATCTCCGACGGAAGCCCGGCGGCGCGCAGCCGGCGCTTGAGCAGGCGTGCCATCGACCGCGTCGTGAGCCGGCCGCCTCGCTTGTTGACGAACACGGGGTCTCCGTCTCCGGGATCCGCGACGCGTCGCCGCTTCTCCTGCCGGAGCGGCAGGTACGCCGCGAGCGCTTCCTCCGCCGCCTCGCCGAACGGCGCGATGCGCTCCTTGTTCCCCTTTCCCGTGACGCGCAGGAGCCGCGACGCGAAGTCCACGTCCTCGAGGTCGAGGCCCGCCGCCTCCGAGACGCGCATCCCGGTGGCGTAGAGGAGCTCGAACAGCGCGCGGTCGCGCTCCGGAAAGGGCGGCTCGTCGGCGGCGTCGAGCAGCCTTTCGGTATCGGGGAGCGTCATCGCCCGGGGAAGCGTCTTCGGCACGCGCGGCGACGGCAGGGAACGGGCGGGGTTCTTCTCCATGTGCCCCTCGCGGCACGCCCAGCGGAAGAAGGAGCGCAGCGTCGACAGGTGCCGGGCGAGAGAGCGGCTCGCGAGCCGGCCGCGGTGGAGCGAGGCGAGATAGGAGCGCACAGCGAGCGTGTCGACGCGCGAAACCGGGGTCTTCGCGGCGCTCCCCTCGCCGAAGTCGCGCTCCCAGAAGCGGGCGAACCGGTCGAGGTCGCTCGAGTAGGCGCGCACCGTCTGCGGCGAGTACCGGCGGGCGTCGGCGACGTACGTCTCGAACTCGTCGATCGCGCGCGCGAGCGTCAGCACCGGGAAAAGTGTAACTCCCGCTTAGAATCCGCCGCCGTGGAGCTGCGTCCGTTCCGTTCGATCCGCTACTCGCGCGCGACGATCGCGGAGCGCGGGCTTCCCGGGCTCATCGCGCCGCCCGGCCGGGTCGAGTCGCCGGCGCCCGGCAACATCGCGCGGCTGACGTCCGCGGACGACCCGGAAGCCGCCGCGAAGACTCTCCGCAACTGGATCTCGGGCGGCATCCTCGAGAAGGAGCGCCGCCCGGGCCTCTGGGTCTACCGACAGACGTTCTTCCTCGACGGCCGCCCGTTCGTGCGGGACGCGCTCGTGGGCCTCGTCCGGCTGGGCGCCGCGGAAAAGGGGCGCGTCCTCGACCCGAACGAGCCGCCCGAGCGCGAGCAGGTCGACGCGCAGCTCGCTCACCTCCGCGCCTTGCGCGCCGACTTCATCCCGTCGTTCGTGCTGACGCGGGCTCCGCTTTCCGGAGCCCTCGCGACGACCCGCCGCCCCGAGCTTTCCGCGGTGGACGCGGAGGGCGTCCGGCACGATGCGCTGCGGATCGCGGACTACGCCGAGCACGTCGAGCTCCAGGGGCTCGTGAAGAACGTCGAGGCGATCCTCGCCGACGGCGAAGAAGATTTCGCCGCGGCGCTCGAGTACTCGAAGGACCCGGCCGCCGCGAAATTCGGAGGGGCGAAGTACAAGCTCTCGGCGATCGTGGAGATGGACTCGCCGGGACTCCTCGTGCGGCCCGTCCACCGCCTCCTTTCGGGATTCGGGGACTGGAACCCTTCCGACCTGATCTACGCGGCCAGCGACTTCTTCGAGACGCGCGAGTTCGCGACGCCCGCCGACGCCCGGGAGGCTCTCGATCGGGTGTCGAGGCTGCGGGCCGCGTTCGTCCTCGTCGCGCCGCCGGCCATGCCCACGCTCTTCGTCCTGCGGGACCGCCCGGCCGCGCTGCCGTGGCCGGCGGACCGCTCGGAGGGGTGGCGGGAGCTCGACACGGCGGCGCTCGAGGTCGCCTTCTTCTCGCGGCTCCTCGCGATGGACCGCGCGGCGCTCGCGCGGGGCGGGCACCTGGCGTACACGAGCGACGCCGCCGCGGCGGTCGCCGCCGTCGCGCGCGGCGGGGCGCAGGCCGCGGTCCTGATGCGGCCGATCACGCTCTCCGAGATCGAGACCGTGGTGCACAACGGCGACCTTCTGCCGCCGCGTTCCGTGAGCTTCTATCCGGAGATGTTCGCGGGCCTCTTCGGGGTGTCGCTGGAGGACCCGGTTTACTGACGAACCGCACTCCCCCTCCGCGCCTGCGGGGAGAGGGTCGGGGGTGAGGGGCGTTATTTGCTTTTCTTCGCCCCGAAGCCTCGCACGTCGTTCTTCACGAGGCTCTCGATCTGCTCCTTCGTGAGCTTCTTGCCGAAGGGAGGCATGTCCTCGCCGCCTTTCGTCACGACCTTGATCAGCTCCGCGTCGGTCTTCTCGGACTGAAACTCGGGATCGGTCATGTCCTGCGCCATGAGCTGCCGGCCCTTCGGAGTGTCCGCCCGGCCGTCCTCTCCGTGGCACTTCGCGCAGTACTCCTTGAAGAGAGCGGAGGGACGCTCCTCCGTCGCGTAGAGCACCACTCCGAACGAGAGGAGGCCGCCGAACACGAGGCCTCCCAGCATCCGTTTCGCTTTCATCCCTTCCTCGCTTTCTCGATGTCGCGGAGCAGGTGCTCCGGCTCCCACTTCTCGCCGTAGTAGATCGCGGCGAGCCGGCCCTCGGGGTCGACGACCGCGACGGCCTGCGTGTGAACGACCTGGCCCGCGTCGGGGTAGTAGAGCACGCCGAAGCGCGACGCCACCTCAGCCACCGCCTTCGGGTCGCCCGTCAGGAACTTCCAGCGCGCCGGGTTCGCACCGAGATGTTTCGCGTACTCCGCGAGCACCTTCGGGGTGTCGTGCTCCGGGTCCACCGTGATCGTCAACAGTTTTCCGAAACCCTTTTCCTTGAGCATCGAGTCGAGCTTCGCGAAGCGCGCCGCGGTCAACGGGCACGCCGTCGCGATCGGGCATCGCGTGTAGACGAACGCCACCGCGACCGGCTCGCCCCGCATCTGGGACAGTCGGACGGTATGACCCGTCTGGTCGGTCAGAGCGAAGTCCGGGATCGGATCGCCGACCGCGACGCCGCGATTCGGCCGGGGCGTGACGATGCCGGACAGCGGTGTCGCCGGCGCGGCAGCGGGGGTGCCGACGAGCGTCGGGACGAAGCCCTTGGTCAGGATCTGCTCGAGCCAGTACTCGTCCTCGTCCTCCGAGTCCACCACGAGCCTCGCCTCGATCCGGTCGCCCTCGTGGAGGATCTCGAAGACCTGCGGGTCGTCGCGCACCGGGAAGATCATCGTCATCCCCTCCATGAAACCGGGGATCGCCTCGTGCTCGACGGTGATCTCGCGGTTCGGCGGGTCGACCTTCCGAACGACGCCTCGCAGCGTGTATCGCTTGACGAAGGGTCCCACCGCCGCTGCCGGGGTCCGCTTCTCCGTCTCCCGCTTCCCGCAGGCGACGGGCGCGAGGACGAGCAGGAGCCCGAGGAGAGCCGCGGCATTTCGGGGATTCACGACGCCTGTTTAATACCGGTGCGGGCGGAGCCTATTTCCGGGTTAAGGAACTTCGAAGGTGAGCGAGGCCCAGAGGCTCTCCCAGTCCGCTCCCGCAGCGGCCGGAGCGGGCGCCATGTGCACCGCCTTCACGAGCCAGACGCCGGACGGCGCGAGGTCGAAGGCCACCCGCCCGGATGCGTCGGTCCGGGCCGAAAGCGCCCCCTCCGGAGCGTCCCGGTTCATCGCCACGACGAGCGCGCCGGCGAGTGGTTTGCCCTCGAATTCGAGCCGGACCGGGAGCGAGCGCCCGCCCCCGAGCTCCTTCGGGCCCCTCTCGGGGACGAGCTCCAGGCGAAGGCCGATCTCCCGGTCGTACCCGGTCGAGCCGGCGCCGTCCACGTCGAGCAGGGACTTCGCGCACCGCGAATAGATCTCCCGGCCCGGCTTCTGCGAGTCGCCGCGCGCGGCGCGGAGCGCGACCACCTTCTCGAGCCCCTCCTCCTTCAGGTACCCCTCGAACTTCCCGGCTTCGAGCTCGATCGGCTTCGGTCTGCTCCGAAAACCGACGACCACGTATCCCGCGTCGGCGACCCGCGCGATTCCCGCGGGGTCGCGCCCTGTCACGCCCTCGACGCTCTTTTCGCCGCCGCGCGAGACCGCGACGAACTTCTCGATCGATTCGGGGTTGCGCGGAACCGGGTCGCCGCGGAACTTCTCTCCCACGCGGAGAGCGAGGCCGACCGTCTCGCCCGACCGCGGGTGGAAGGTGGTCGGCTCGATCCAGAAGTCGTGGGCGAAGAGCGGCGCCGCCGCGAGCAGCAAGACCAGGCCTGCCAGCCGTTTCAATGGGGTCAGGTCTCCACTTGCCACATCGGGGGTCAGGTCGCCACACGGCCGAGGAACTCCGCGAGCCGCTTGCCGTCCAGGTTCCCGCCGCTCCAGATCACGCCGACGCGCCGGCCCGCGAAGTCGGCCTTCCGATGGCGCACGGCCGCCGCGCCGGCGATGCCCGACGGCTCGACCAGAACCTTCATGCGCTCGAGCGTCCACGACAGCGTCTCGATCATCTCGTCGTCGGATACGAGGAGAACCCGGGAAACGGTTCTCTGGATGATCGGAAAAGTGAGCTTGCCCACGAGGGGGACCTGCAGGCCGTCGGCGATCGTGCGCGGCACGGAGATGGTCACGCGCTCCCCCTTCGCGAGCGACTGCGCGACGTCGTCGCCGGTCTCCGGCTCGACCCCGAGCACCGTGATCTCCGGGCGCAGGTGCTTCGCCGCCGTGGCGGAGCCGGCGATCAGCCCGCCGCCCGACACCGGCACGAGGAGGAAGTCCAGGTCCGGTACTTCCTCGAGGAGCTCCGCCGTCGCGGTGCCCGCGCCCGCCATGATCAAAGGGTCGTCGAACGGCGGAACGAGGAGCGCGCCGCGCTCGCGGACGATCCGCTCGCCGATCTCCTCGCGGTCGCCGCCGTACCGGTCGTACTGGATGACCTCCGCGCCGTAACCGCGCGTCGCCGCGAGCTTCCCCGCCGGCGCGTCGTTCGGCATCACGATCGTCGCCTTGACGCCGAGGATCCTCGACACGAGGGCGACCGCCTGCGCGTGGTTGCCGGACGAGTAGGCGACGACCTCGGAGAAGCGGCGCCGCTCCTGCTCCGCGCGGATCTTGTTGTACGCCCCGCGGAACTTGAAGGCGCCGGCGCGCTGCAGGTTCTCCGCCTTGAAGAAGACGGTGGCGCCGCCGGCCGCCTCGTCGAACTGCCGGGAGTGGAAGACGGGAGTCCGGTGCGCGGCGCCCTCGATGCGGCGCTGCGCTTCCGCAATGTCGCGCCAGTCCAACTCCCTCTCCCCGCTCGCGGGGAGAGGGTCGGGGTGAGGGGTGCTCGCAGCCGTCACGACGCCTCCACCGCCTCCCGCGCCGCCGTCGCGTCCCTCCACTCCCGCATCGCCGCCAGCGCGCGGTCCACCATCAGCTCCCGCCGTTTCGCCCTGTCGCGGATGGGAGAGTGCGACGTGTCTTCGATCATCCCGAACGTCACGTTCATCGGCTCGAAGGTCTTCGTGGCCGGGCGCTCCGAGCAGTGCCGCGCGAGCGAACCGAGCGCCGTCGTGTACGGGACCGGTATGGGCTCGCGCCCCTCGAGGATCTGCGCGATCGTCACGCCCACCGCGAGACCGGTCGCGGCGCTCTCGACGTAGCCCTCGACGCCCGTGATCTGCCCGGCGAAGAAGATCGAGGGCTCGCGCCGCATCCTCCAGAAGCGGTCGAGGTGCGCGGGCGCGTGGATGTACGTGTTGCGGTGGAGCATCCCGTACCGGACGAACGCCGCGTTCTCGAGCCCCGGGATCTTCCGGAACACGCGCTGCTGCTCGGGCACCTTCAGTTTCGTCTGGAACCCCACGAGGTTGTAGTGCTCCTTCGCGAGGTCGTCCTGCCGCAGCTGCACGACGGCCCAGGGAATCCGGCCGGTGCGCGGATCCGGCAGCCCCATCGGTTTCATCGGCCCGTGCCGCAGCGTCTCGACGCCGCGCTCCGCCATCACCTCGATCGGCAGGCAGCCCTCGAAGTAGATCCCCTTCTCGAAGTCCTTCACGGGGACGATCTCGGCGGAGGTGAGCTCCGCGACGAAGGACTCGTACTCCTCCTTCGTGAGCGGCGCGTTCCAGTAGTCCTCCCCCGAGCCCTTTCCGTAGCGCGACATCGCATACATCTTCGAGAAGTCGAGCGAGGACGCGGCGACGATCGGCGCCATCGAATCGTAAAAGTAGAGGTCCTCGGTACCGAGGAGCTCGCCAATCGCCCGGTCCAGCGCCGGAGACGTCAGCGGGCCGGTGGCGAGGACCGCCAGGTTCTCGCGCGGGATGGCGGTCACCTCGTCGCGCACGATCTCGATCTCGGGCCTCGACTCAATTGCCTCGGTAACGAGCTTTGCAAAAACATCTCGGTCCATCGCGAGTGCGTCGCCGGCTGGCACCGCGGCCGCTCGGGCGCAGCGGATGACGAGCGAGTCGAGGAGCTCCATCTCGCGCTTCAAGAGGCCCACGGCGTTTCGGGGATTGTCGGATCGGAACGAGTTCGAGCACACGAGCTCGGCGCAGCGCCCCGTCTGGTGCGCGGCCGTCTGGACGTGAGGCCGCATCTCGTGGAGGCGCACGCGATGGCCCCGCCGGGCGAGCTGCCAGGCGCACTCGGAGCCGGCCAGCCCCGCACCGACGATCGTGACGAAATCCGCGCCCACGCGCCCGATTCTATCGGCCGGTCGAAGCGCGCGACTTCCGCAGCGCGAGCGGGATCACGAACCGGATCGACGTCAGGCGCGGCGAGAACGCCGCGATCTTGTTGTCCACGAGCCCGCAGGAGAGGCCCGCTTTCTGCACGTCGATCCACGAGAACGGGAACTGCAGCTCCTCCAGGAAGGGCTTTTTCGGAAAGACCACCCACAGTGACCCGGCCGGCGCGAGGCGTTTCTCGAGGTCCCGGAAAAACGCCGTGAGAGACCCTTCCGAGGGAACTTCCGCCATCAGCCAGTCGTTGGGTCCCGCCGGCCACTTCTCCACGCGGTCGACGAGAGTCCCGAAGATCTCTCGGAGCGCGCGCCGGAACTCGGGCGACTCCCCCTTCGCGTAGGCTGGACGGTCACCCGGCAGCGAGAATTTCTCCCAGGGAGTTTTCATGAAAGGCTGAAGCTAACAGCAAACGGTAACGAGGCAACCTGACCCCCAATGTGGCAAGTGGAGACCTGACCCCCAATGTGGCAAGTGGAGACCTGACCCCGTGTTTCGAGAAGACCTCTACCCGGACGAGTACTTCGAGCAGCTCCATCGCGTCACGAAGTTCGCGGCGCCGGAGCGCAAGTGGCAGGAGCGCGACCGCGACATCCTGGCGCTGGCGCGGCCGGCGCCCGACAAGACGGTGCTCGACCTGGGGAGCGCTCTCGGAGACGTCTGTTTTCTGCTCGCGCCGCACGTCCAGGAGGCGATCGGGATCGACGCGTCGCCGCGCGCCGTCGCGATCGCCGACGACCGCCGGCGCGAGCGCGGTTTCGCGAATGTCCGGTTTATCGAAAGCGACGTTGCCGACCTCGCCGAGCTCGCAGAATCGAGCGTCGACGTCGCCGGAGCTTTCGACCTGCTCGAGCACGTCGACGACGAGACGGTGCGCCGGATGCTCTCCGCGCTCCGACGCGTCCTCAAACCGGGAGGAGTTTTCGTCGCCTACACGCCAAACCGGGAGCATTACGTCGAGCGGCTCAAGGCCGCTAATCTGATCTTGAAGCAGTTTCCGGAGCACATCGCGGTCCGCAGGCCCCGCGAAATTCGGCGCCTCCTGGAAGAGGAGGGGTGGCGCGTGCGGTCGCTCCGCTACTCCCCCGCGCCCTTCCCCGGCGTCCGCTGGATCGAGCGGGCGCTGTGGCGGCTCCCCGTCGTCGGCCCTCTTTTCCGGTACCGCATCCTCGTCGAGGCGGCTCCGGGCCCGGCGGTACACTGACAGGTTCGATGCGCTTTTCGGTCGTCATCCCGTGCCGCGACGCGGAGCGCACGGTCGCCGGCGCGGTTCGGTCCGCGTTCGAACAGACCGAGCCTCCCCTCGAGGTGATCGTCGTCGACGACGCCTCGAACGACGCGTCGGGGGACGCGGCGCGCGAGGCCGGCGCCCGCGTGCTGCGCAACTCCCGCCGCCGCAACGCGGGGGGCTCGCGCAACGCCGGCATGGAAGCCGCGCGCGGAGAGGCGTTCGCGTTCCTCGACGCGGACGCGGTCGCGCCGCGGGACTGGCTCGAGCGCGCGCGGCGCGCTTTCGAGCGGGATCCCGCGATCGCCGGCGTCGGCGGCCGGATCGCCAACGGCCGCCCGGGCCGATGGGGAGACCTCGACTGGTTCCTCAACCACTCCGAGTGGATCCGCGCCGGCGAGCCGGGCCCGAGGAAGAACATCCCGACGATGGCGATCGTCTACCGCCGCGACGCGGTCGGGGACGTGCGATTCCCGGAGACGAACTCGGGCGAGGACACGGCGTTCGCCCTTGCGGTTCTCGCGCGCGGCGGAAAGCTCTGGTACGACCCGGCGATCGTCGTGACCCACTTTCACGAGCGGCTCGACGCAGCGGCGTTCCGAGAGAAGCAGGTCGCGTGCGGGAAGACGATCTACTCGACCCGCGTCGCGCTCGACCGGCCGGGCCGGGTTCTCGTGAAGGCGCCGGCGCTGCTCTTCATGTTTCCGCACCTCTGGGTAACGGTCGCGCGGATGGTCCGGGCGGGATACGCGGGGCGGGCGGTCACGCTGTTTCCCTGGCTTCTCGCCGGGGAGGTCCATCGCATCCGGGGGTTCTTCGAGGCGCGGAGGGAGACCCCTCACAGCGACCCTCTCCCCGCGAGCGGGGAGAGGGAGAAGGCAAGCGCGTGATTCCGGTCCGCTTGAAGCAGGGCCTCGCGCTCGCGCGCGACTGGATCGCGCCGGGCGAGGCCATCGCGCAGTGGACGCACTTCGTGACGTCGGTCTGCAACGCGCGCTGCGCGCACTGCTTCTACCCCATCAACGCCGGGAAGAACGAGCTCTCGCTCGACGAGATCGACCGCTTCGTCTCGACGCTGCCGCCCATCCGCCTCCTCCTCATCTCCGGCGGCGAGCCGTTCCTCCGCCGCGACCTGCCCGAGATCATCCGCGTCTATTTCGAGCGATGCGGCGTCCTCGACGTCGGAGTCCCGACCAACGGCTTCGCGGCCGCCGAGATCGCCGGCATGGTCCGCCGGATCTGCTCCTTCTCGCCCGACCTTTCTCTCGGTGTCTCCGTCTCGATCGACGGCTTCCGCGACTTCCACGACCGCGTGCGCGCCGTGCCGGGCCTCTACGACCGCGCGCTCTCGACGCTCGAGTCGCTCCTCGAGGTGGCGCGTTCGACGCCGAACCTGACCGTGGGCGTGACGACGGTTTTCATGCGCGACAACCAGGCGGAGGTCGAGGACTTCTGCCGCTTCGTCCACGAGCGGTATCGTCCGAGCCACCACTCGCTCGGCCTGATCCGGGGCGAGGCCTACGACCCCTCGCTCAAGGAGGGCCTCGACGTCGACCGGTACGAGCGTCTCTCGCGCTGGCTCGACGCCCGATACCCGCCGGACGAGGCCCGCACCGGCTGGCGCGGCGCGCGGACGCGGGCCCGGCGCGAGGTCAACCGACGGCGGTTCGAGTACATCGCGCGCCAGGCGCGCGGCGGGGAGTTCGAGGGCTTCTGCCTCGCCGGAGAGCGCGAGTTCGTCCTGACGGAGGACGGCACGATCCACGGCTGTGAGCTGATCGGTCTGCCGCTCGGCAACGTGCGCGAGTCGGGGTACGACTTCGCGAGGATCCGCGGCAACGGCGGCGTCCGCCGGTTCGTGGACGAGAAGCACGAACGCCTCTGCCGCTGCACCCACGAGTGCAACGCGCGCACGATGATCCTCTTCGACCGCGCGAACGCGCTGCCGGTCCTGGCCGCGATGGCCGGACTCGAGCCCACTCGGACGCCTCACGCATGAGCCGCGGAAAGAACGGACTGCGCCTCGGGACGCTCAAGTACATGCTCGAGCTCACGAGCCGGTGCAACCTGCGCTGCGGCATGTGCCCGATGGATGCGCTCACGCGCCCCTTCGAGGACGCGCCCTGGGACATGGTCGAAGACGTCGCGCGCCAGATGAAGTCGCTCGGCTTGAAGATGCGCTACCTGCACGAGATGGGCGAGCCGTTCCTCTACAAGCGGCTGCCCGAGGCGATCGACCTCTTTCCGGGCGTGTGCGTCTCGACCAACGCGACGCTCCTGACGGAGGAGTGGGCGAGGAAAGTTCTGGAGACGTCCCTCTCGAAAATCCGCCTCTGCATCGACACCCTGAAGCCGGACGTCTACCCGATCGTCCGCAAGGGCGGGAAGTTCGACGCGGTCGTCGAGAACATCCGCCGGTTCCTCGAGATGTCGAAGGGAAAGAAGATCGTCGTCGAGATCCAGCGGATGATCACGACGCAGACCCATGACGAGTCGGTGAAGGACTTCCGCGAGTTCTTCCGCCTCGACCGCTACCCTCAGGCCACCGTGATCCAGAAGACGTGCGAGGGCCTCGATACGGCGGAGGTCACCGAGCTCCACCAGGCGTACTACGGCTGCTTCCAGGGCACGCCGTACCAGTGGTTCGTGATCCTCTGCAACGGAGACGTCACGCACTGCTGCTACGACTACGACGGGACCCAGAAGCTCGGCAACGTGCGGCGGAACACGATCGAGGAGATCGCCGCGTCGCCGTTTCTCGCCGCCATCGAGCAGGGATTCCGCGCGCACGACTTCTCGCAGCTCCCGCGCTGCGCCGAGTGCTTCAAGAACCCTGCGGCGAAGCCGCCGCTCACCGACCGGATCTGGCGCTACGCGCAGATGTTCCCGTGGAAAGACCCGCTCCGCCGTTTCCTGAACGTGCCGGGGGGCGAGAACTAGGTTCGCGACCGGACCGGCAGATCGGTAACGGCAGCGGCTCGCGGAAAGGATTCCGGAACGCCCCTCTGCCCGTGATGGATCCAGCCTCTGCGCTCGCCTGGCTCGCCTCATGAGGATCCCCGGTCACTTGAGCGCCGTCCGCAGGCTCCGGAGCGCCCAGACGAACGCCGCCGCGGTCCCCGCCACGTAGGCCAGCGCCTCGAGCGCGAGCCGGCGGCCGTCGATTTCGCCGAACGCGATTCCGCGGAGGAGGTCCACGGACCACGTGAGCGGGTTCGCCGACGCGACGATTCGGAACCACGCCGGCATCTCGTCGATCGGATAGAACACCGGCGAGAGCAGCAGCGCGCCCAGGAACACGACGTTCAGGAACGTGCTGTAGGCGTCCATCCGGCGGATCCGGATCGCGGCGGCGAACAACGCGAAGAACCAGAGCGGTATCGCGGCGAGCGCGACCGCGAGAAGGCCCGCAGCCTGACCGGCGCCGACCGGGACGCGCAGGACGAAGATCGCGGCGGCGATGAGCACCATGGACTGGAGCGCTCCCATTCCGAGGTTGAAGAGCAGCCGCCCGCCCAGGAAGTTCGCGCGCGTCAGCGGGTAGGTCAGGTGCTCGAAGAAGATCCCGTTGTCCCGGTCCATGAAGAGCGCCCACGACGAGTTCACGGCGAGAGTCTGCCCCGCCATCACGAGGATCCCGGGCAGCAGGAACGCCGAGTAGGTCCCGCCCGGAACCCCGCCGGGGATCAGGGCCGAAAGGCCGGCGCCGAGCGCGAGCAGGTATCCCGCCGGATAGCAGAGGTCCCAGAAGAGCCAGCCGAAGTTGGAGAACCGAAAACGCGTCTCGCGCCCCGCGACCGCGAGAACTCGCCGCCACGCCGGAAATGCGACGGCGCTCAAGGCTCCACCTGCCTTTCGACGGCCTCGAGAAAAGCGTCCTCGAGCGACGCGGACGACACCTCGAAGTCCGAGACGCGATAACGGCCGGCGAGCGCGGCCAGGAGGTTCGCGGCGTCCCGGCGCGATCCGGAGAGACACACCGTCAGCCGCCCCTCCTGGAAGGAAGTCGACACGGGCGCGAAGCGCGCGAGGGTTTCCGAAAGGCCCTGCGGGTCTTCATCGAAGGACACACGGACCTCCAGGGTCGGAGCGTGGAGCCTCTTGACCGTCTCGACGTCGCCGCGGGCAACGGCGCGGCCGTGAGCGACGATGAGGACCTCGTCGCAGAGCCGCTCGGCCTCGTCGAGGTTCTGCGTCGTCAGGACGACGGTCCGGCCGGCGCGGACCACCCCCCGGATCCGATCGATGACCACTCTCTTCGCGAGCGGGTCCATGCCCGTCGTGGCCTCGTCGAAAAAGAGGATCGGCGCGTCGAGGAGGAACATCTTGGCCACCTGAACGCGCCGGCGCATTCCGATCGAGAGGTCGGCGGCCTTTTCCCCGAGCACCGACGCCACCCCGAAGGTCTCCGCGATCTCAGGGAGGCGGCGGTCCGTCTCCCTCCTCGGCTGGCCGTGGAGCCGCGCGTAGCAGAGGAAGTTGTCCCGCACCGAGAGGAACTGTTCCGAGGCGTTGTCCTGGAGGACCGCGGCGATCGAGCGGCGCACCGCGAATCCATCACGCACGGGGTCGAAGCCCGCCACGCGGACGAAACCGGACGTCGGCGCGAGCAGAGTGGTCAGGATGCGCAGCGTCGTCGTCTTCCCGGCGCCGTTCGGTCCGAGCAGGCCGAAGAGCGAGCCTTGCGCGACCTCGAACGAGAGCCCGTCCACGGCGCGGATCTCGCCCGTCTTTCCGCGGAAGGTGCGGACGAGGTCACGGACGACGACTTGACCGTTCCCGCTCACGAGCCCGGAATCTAGCCTACGAGACGTTCCGTTCGCGGCGCGAGGAGTCTCCCGGATCGCAGCGTGAGGAGTCTCCCGAAGGGAGGAGCCTCACGCTGCGGGAGCGGGAGCGAGCGAGGGACCAGGCGAGCGGTCGAGCCGCTGTTGGCGAGCCGCTCGCCGGTGCGGAGCAGGTCCTGAGCGAGCGAGAGCGACGGCTAGCGCGCCTTGACGCGCCGGCGCGGCGCGGACGCCGCGGCTTCGGCCGGCGCCTTCGCGCGCTTCGTCGCTTTCGCCGCCTTCGCCGGCTTTGCCGCCGCCTCCAGGAACCGCTCGGTCATCGGCGGCAGCGCCCCCGGCGGCTTCTCGAAGCCGCAGCCCGCGCGGTCGCACGCCAGCACCGGACCGCTCTTGCGGTCGCGCAGCAGCAGGTACGGGTTGCCGCAGCTCGGGCACGTCTCCGGGATCGGGCGGGCGTTCAGGGAGAAGTCGCACGCCGGGTAGTTGACGCACCCGTAGAACGGCCGGAAGCGCCCGCGCCGCTCGACGATGGCGCCGCCGTCCTTCGGGCACTGGACGCCCGTGTCGAGAACGGGCTTCGGCGGCTTGTATCGGCACGCGGGGTAGTTCGAGCAGGAGACGTACGCGCCGTACTGTCCGTGGCGCCGGACGAGGGGGTTCCCGCACTCCGGGCACATCTGCCCCGTCGGCTCGTCGGGTCGCGCCTCCGCCTTGCCCGCAGCGATCGCGACATTCACGATGTTGCGGCACTTCGGATACGCCGTGCAGCCGAGGAACGCCTTGCCCGCGCGGCTCTGGCGCAGCTTCATGGGAGAGCCGCACTCCTCGCACATCGTGGATTCGAGCTCGACCGCGTCGATCGCATCCTCGTCCGGATCCGGGATGTGCACGGTGAACGTGCACGCGGGATACCCGCTGCACGCGACGAAGAGCCCGTTCTTCCCCATGCGGAGCTTCAACTTCTTGCCGCACTGCGGGCACTTCTCCTCGAGGTCCACGGGGACGGGGAGGTGGAGCTTTCGCGCTTCGGCGAGCGGGATGCCCGCCTTGCTCGACACCATCTTGTCCAGGGCGCGGTTCCGGTCGCGGGTGAACTTCTCGTCGAACTCGGCGAGCGCGTTCCTCCACGAGATCTTTCCCTCCTCCACGTCGTCGAGGCGCTCCTCCATCTTCGCGGTGTAGCCGGTCTCGAAGAAGTCGTCGAAGTAGGGAATGAGGAGCTCGACGACCGTGCGGCCGAGCGCCGTCGGCAGGAATCTTCGATCCTTCTTTCGGACGTACTCGCGGTCCTCGAGCTTCCGCAGGATCTCGGCGTAGGTGGACGGACGCCCGATCCCGTTTTCCTCGAGGAACTTCACGAGCGACGCCTCGTTGTAGCGCGGCGGCGGCTGGGTCTCCTTCCTCTCCGGCTTCAGGGCGACGAGCTTCAACGTCTGGCCCGCTTCGAGCGGCGGGAGCTTCGAGCCCGCGCCCTCCTTCTCGGCGTCCTCCTCGTCCTCCGCCGCGACGCCGTAGACCGCGAGATAGCCGGGCGTCTTCAGCGTCGAGCCGGACGCGCGATAGACCGCTCGACCCGCCTCGATTTCCGCCGACACCGTGTCGTACACGGCGGGCGCCATCTGCGACGCCACGAACCGCTGCCAGATGAGCCCGTAGAGCTTCGCCTCTTCGCTCGACACGTGCTTCGCGACTTCCTCCGGAGGGAGCGAGAGGTCCGTCGGACGGATCGCTTCGTGCGCGTCCTGCACGTCGCGCTTTCCCTTGAAGAAGCGCGGAGTGTCCGGGAGGACGTCGGGGCCCGACCCGTACCGCGCGGCGATGTGCTCGCGGACCGCGGCCAGCGCGTCGTTGGAGACGCGCGGCGAGTCGGTGCGCATGTAGGTGATGAGGCCGAAGCTGCCGCGGCCCGGGATCTCCCGGCCTTCATAGAGGCGCTGCGCAATCTGCATCGTGCGGCGCACCGCGAAACCGAGGCGCCGCGCCGCGGCCTGCTGGAGCTGGGACGTGATGAACGGAGGCGTCGGGTTCTTCCGGCGCTCGGACGTGTCCACCTTCGTCACGCGCCACGCCGCCCGCTCGACGTCCTCCCGTACCCGCGCCGCGGCGGCTTCCGACTCGAGACGCGGATCGGCTCCGTCGAACTTGAGCTTCTGTCCGTCGAACGAGACGAGCTTCGCCGTGAAGGAGGGCGGAGCGCCCGCCTCGAGGTCGGCGTCCACCGTCCAGTACTCGACGGGGACGAAAGCCTCGATCTCCTTCTCGCGCTCGCAGATGATCCGGAGCGCGACCGTCTGGACGCGGCCCGCCGAGAGCCCGCGCCAGATCTTCTTCCAGAGGAGGTCCGAGACCTCGTAGCCGACGAGCCGGTCGATGATGCGGCGCGCCTGCTGCGCGTCCACGAGCCGGGAGTCGATCTCGCCCGCGTCGTCCATCGCCGCCAGGACTGCCCGCTTCGTGATCTCGTTGAAACGGACCCGCCGGAAGGGCGTGCCTTTCGCGCCCGGCGACAGCGTCTCCATCAGGTGCCAGGAGATCGCCTCCCCCTCCCGATCCGGGTCGGCCGCGAGGTAGACGGCGTCGGCTTTCGCGGTCGCGCGCTTCAACTCCGCGAGCGTCTTCTCCTTGCCGTGGAGGACCTCGTACGTGGGCTCGTACCGGTGGGCACGGTCCACCCCGAGGCCCTTCTTCGGAAGGTCCCGGACGTGCCCGTAGGAGGCGAGGACGCGGAAGTTCTTCCCGAGAAACTTCTCGAGCGTTTTCGCCTTCGCGGGCGACTCGACGATCACGATGCTGGTCATGGCAGGGTGCGGGACGGTGGCACAACGAACCGCAAAGTGCAATTCGGGGCGTGTCCCGACGAGGACAACAAAGCCGTATTCCCGTGACCTCTAACGCCGAATCGCCGCGTAGCGTCCCCCCTCCTCCACGACGAGCCCGGCGCCCTCGAGCTCGAAGAGTCCCGCGAGCACGGTCGCCGCGGGGAGGTCGAGCGACTGCGCAAGCTCCTCCGCCGCCAGGGGGTCGCCGCGCTCCAGCATCGAATAGAGACGCGCCGCGTCCGCGGAAAGATTCACGGGGGGCCCGGGACCGCGAAGGAGCGGCGCCGGCACGCCGATCGACGGAAACAGCTCGGCCAGCACGTCCTCGGTTCCGCGGCACAGGATCGCGCCGTCGCGGAGGAGCTCGTGCGTGCCGGCCGAAGTCTCGGAGAAGACGCTCCCGGGAACGGCGAACACGTCGCGGCCGAAGTCGGCGGCGAGGCGAGCCGTGATGAGAGAACCGCTGCGGCGGGACGCTTCGACCACGACGACTCCGGAGGCCAGTCCCGCGATGATGCGGTTGCGGATGGGGAAATTCTGCGGCCGCGGCTCGGCGCCCGGCGGGAACTCGGAGAGGAGGAGGTCGGTCCCGGCC
>Ga0209971_1000145_pt1 | contig 21319 bp, 19 predicted proteins | sample InoplaM3SAM_FD_187588 | JGI IMG/M metagenome (GOLD analysis project Ga0209971, IMG submission 187588) | Arabidopsis thaliana rhizosphere microbial communities from the Joint Genome Institute, USA, that affect carbon cycling - Inoculated... | ecosystem: Host-associated > Plants > Roots >... | reverse complement strand
CTCCGCGACGAGCGAAGGCGAGGGCCTCGGGGCGACGTTCTCCGTCCGCCTCCCGGCGGTCGCTCTCGGGGTGACGGCGCTCGAGCGGGAGAGAGCGTCATCCGCAATGGCGGCGCCGGCCCGCGACGGAGGCAGTTTCGACCTCGAAGGCTGCCGCGTCGTGCTCGTGGACGACGAACCGGATGCCCGCGAACTCCTTTCCGACTCCCTTCGCCACGCGGGAGCCGAGGTGGTCGCCGTGGCCTCTGCCGCCGAGGCATTCGACGCGGTCCGCCGGAGGCCGCCCGACATCCTCGTCAGCGACATCGCGATGCCCGACGAAGACGGCTACTCCCTGATCCGCCGCCTGCGCTTCCTTCCGCCCGAGCGCGGGGGGCGCGTTTCGGCGGTCGCCGTCTCGGCCTACGCGCGCGAGGAGGATCGCCTGCGCGCGCTCGCCGCGGGTTTCCAGTCCCACGTCGCGAAACCGCTCGACCCCGCGGACCTGATCGCGACCGTCGGCCGGCTCACTCGACGCGACGCTCCGGCCTCCCGCGGCGAGCCCGCCGCCGGATCCGCGCGCGGAGACGAGGCGCGGGGGGGAAACGGCAGCTCGCCCGCGACGCGGGTGCTCGTCATCGAAGACGACGGCGACTCGCGGGAGGGCCTGCGCAACCTCCTCCAGGTCTGGGGGCACGACGTCGACGTCGCAGAGGACGGCGCGCGCGGGATCGAGAAAGCCGTCGCGCATCCACCCCGGGTCGCCCTGATCGACGTCGGGCTTCCCGGCATGGACGGCTACACCGTCGCCGCCCGGCTCCGCGAGCTCCTCGGCGAGGCCGGAGTGTTCCTCATCGCCGTGACGGGCTACGCCGCGGAGGAGGACCGGCGGCGCGCCCTCGAGTCCGGTTTCGACGCGCACCTCTCCAAGCCCATCAACTACTCGCGGCTCTCCTCGCTGCTCGCCGAAGGGCAGGCCCGGAAGCCGGCCGCGGCGCAATCCGAATAGGACGTCAGCCGAGCACCAGGGGAAAGAGGATCGCGACGGCGGCGACGATCACAACGATCGCGACGACGTCGAGCAGGATCCCGGCTCTCGCCATCTGCCGCACGGTCACCTGCCCCGAGCCGAAGACGATCGCGTTCGGTGGCGTCGCGACGGGGAGCGCGAACCCGGTCGAGGCCGCGAGTGCCCCTATGAGCATCAGGGCGAGCGCGGGCTCTCCGACAGCCGGCGCGAGCGAGGCCGCGATCGGCATCGCCATTGCGGCCACGGCCGTGTTCGACGCGAGCTCCGACAGGACGAGAACGACGGCTGCGAGACCCGCGTAAACGACGATCGACGGATAACCGGCGAGCCCGGACATCCGCCCGCCCATCCAGCGGGCGAGCCCGCTCGACTCCATGGCGGCGGCGAGCGACAACCCGCCGCCGAAGAGCAGCAGGACCTCCCACGGGATCTCCTTCGCCTCCCGCCAGGTCAGGAGGGGCCGGCTCGACGGCGGAGGCGAGCCGTCCGGGACGACGAACAGGAGAAGAGCGCCCGCGAGCCCGACGGAGGCGTCCGAGAGCCCGGGCGCGAGGTCCGTCAGCCCCGGAATCGCGATCGTGCCGAGCTCCTTGCGTTCCCGGAGGAGCCACCCGGCGACGGTCAGGGCGAAGACCGCGACCGTCCGCGCCTCCCCCCCGCGAAGCGGGCCCAGATTCTGCCGGCGCTCCTTCAGGACGCGGCGCGCGTCGGGTCCGAGGTCCACACGCGTCCGGAAAAGGACGAACACGAGGAGGAACCAGCAGAGGGGCAGCAGGACCGTCACGATCGGAACCCCGATCAGCATGTAGTCGGTGAAGCTGACCTCACGCCCCGCGAGCTGCTTCGCCGACGCCGCGAAGATCAGGTTGGGCGGGGTGCCGATCAGCGTCCCGATCCCGCCGATCGACGCCGCGTACGCGACGCCGAGCATCAGCGCCGTACGGCCCTCGTCGGCCGCGCGCCCCGAGCCGAAGAGGGCCCCGATCGCCAGGGCGATCGGGTACATCATCGCTGCGGTCGCGGTATTCGAGATCCACATCGAGACGAACCCGGTCGCGAGCATCACGCCGAGAGCGACCCGGCGGCCGCTGCCGCCGATCGCTCCCACGATCGCGTAGGCGATCCGGGAGTGGGCGTTCCATCGCTCGAGCGCCGCGGCGAGAAGGAACCCGGCGAGGAAGAGGAAGACGAGCTCGTTCGCATAGGGAGCGGCGGCGTCCTTCGACGAGGCGACTCCGAGCAGAGGAAAGAGGACGAGGGGTAGGAGCGACGTCGCGCCGAGCGGCACCGGCTCTCCGATCCACCAGATCGCCATCCATCCGGTGAGGCCGAGAACGTTTGCGGCCGCCGGCGAAAGGTCCGAGGAAGCGGCGAACCGGAGGACGAGCCACGCCGCCGGCCCGGCGGCGAGGAAGATCGCGCGCCGGACCGAGCCCGGCGCCCTGGAAACGGAGCTCAAACGATCGAAGGATACCTACTGCGGGGAGGACGCGGTCGCCGAGGTCGCCGCTGGATGTGCCTTCTCGTACCGGGCCAGCTCCTCCAGAAGCCACTCGGCGAGCGGCTGGCGACGGCCGTCGGGCCACCGGATCTCGTAGGGCTTGCCGCTCTCCGACGAGCGCGACGCGATGCCGACGATGAACTGCCGGACGGTCTGCACGCGCCGACCCGCGAAGCGCAGCTTCCGCTCGAGGTGGGCGGCGGCGCGGTCGGCCGGATACTCCCGGCCGTTGCGGATGAAGATCGCGGGAGAGGTCCGGACCTCGCCGATCAGGAAGTCGATCCTGGTCTGCTCCGCGGCGGGCCGGGTCGGCAGGGCGACCGCGGTCAGCGCCGGAAGGAGGAGAACGAGCGCGACCGCCACGCGGCGAATCCCGGGGCGGTTCCTCATCACGTTCCGCAATAGTCGTTGACGAGATCGAGCAGCGCGTCCAGGTGGATCGGTTTTCTCAGGTAGTCGGCGTGCAGCGTCCGGGCCTTGTCGGCGGCGCGCCCGTCGGCGGTCATGATGACCACGGGGATCGACGAAAGCTCGGGGTCGCGGAGCTGCTCCGACCGGAACTCCCAACCGTTCATGATGGGCATCATCAGGTCGAGGAGGATCACGCAGGGTCGCTCTTCCCGGGCGCGTTCGAGAGCGACCTCGCCGTTCTCCGCAGGCCACGACGTGTAGCCCGCGTCGGACAGCACGCTGCAGATGCTCTGGCGGAGATCGGTATCGTCTTCGACTACGAGAATTCGCGCCATGGGAACCTGTCGCGTTCTGCAAGATCTGTGCACGACCCGCAGCCGCGGGGTTTCTCAGCGCCCGGAGGATGGGGGCGGCGCGAATCCGGCGAGGTGGTCGGGATCGGAGCAGTAGTGCGCCACCGTCTCGAGGAGCTGGTGGAGGTGGACGGGCTTGCGCAGGTACGAGGAGAGCGCCAGGAGCCGCGCTTCCCCGTCCCCGTTCGACAATCCGGTGAATCCGACGACCGGAATACCCGCGATTCGTGGATCGGCCAGCTGCCGCCGCCGGAACTCGGGACCATCCATTCCGGGCATGCGGAGGTCGAGCAGGATCAAACAGGGCGTCTCGTGGTCCGCGAGAACGTCGAACGCTTCCTTCCCGTCCTTCGCGGTGAGAACGCGGAAGCCTTCTTCCTCGATGACGGAGCGGACGGCGTCGAGGAAATCCCCGTCGTCGTCGACGACGAGGACCGTCCCGCGCGGGTCCTCTCTTTCTTCGTCGGGCACTTGACGAAATGCTACTCCATCGAGGTGCATCCGCCCGACGGCGCGGGGAGGCAAGCTGGTGAGCCGCGAAGGACTCGAACCTTCAACCTAGAGATTAAGAGTCTCTTGCTCTACCAATTGAGCTAGCGGCCCACCGGGACGCGGAGAATAGACGATCGGCTCCCAAGCAGCAAGTGCTCGCAGAGGGTGATCGGTTCGCTTCGCGAGAAGACTCCCGGTCGCGGCGCGCGAAGTCTCCCGAGGTAATCGAGGGAGGAGGCGCGCGCCGCGGGAGCGCGAGTGAGCGAGGGGAGCAGGCGAGCGGTCGAGCCGGGTTTGGCGAGCCGCTCGCCGGTGCGTGAGCAGGTCCCTCGCGAGCGAGCGCGACGGTTATCCCCCTCCGACGAACTCAACGACCTCCAGCACGTCGCGGTCCTTCAGAAGCGTCGAGTCGTACGCCGCCTTCGAGACGATCTCGCGGTTGCGCTCGACGGCCACGCGCGGGGTGGAGACCCCGAGCGACGCGAGAAGCCCCGCGACGGAGGTTCCGGAAGGAAACACGCGCTCGTCGCCGTTGACCCGCACGCTCACCCTTCCCGGGTCGCGCGCAGGTCGCGGATCGGCCGTCATGTCCCCCGCCGCACGGGATACTGGATCTCGGTCGATCCGGAGTCCGACGTCAGCCGCACGACCGCGGCCGCGGCCCCCGACGGAATCGTGGGCATCTGGAACGAGACCGAGCAACCGCCGTCGGGGCCGGTCCTCCCCTGGAAGACCGGGAGCGCCCGGGAGGAGGACAGGACGCGGATCTGGATGGAGGCGCCCGCGACGGGTCGCCGCGAAAGGGCGAGCTCGGCGCGCAGACGGACCTCGACGCGCTTGCCCGACACGAAGTCGGGCGCGGGCGAGAAGGTCAGGTCGATCTGCTCCGGGCTTCCCTCGGCCGCGAGGTAGTCGAGGATGACCTGGTCGAGCGTCCGGTCCCCCGAAACGCGCGCCGAATCGCTCGACCTCCGCGGGGAGGTCCGGGGCATGACCTGCTCGCGGAGCTCGGAGACGCCCGACGGGGCCCGCGACGCTTCGCCTCCGAGGGCCATCTCCGCGGGCGCGCGCACCGATCCGTCGGCAGCCTCGAAGGCTCCCTCGCGGATGGCCGCGATCAGGGAGCGGTGCTGCTGTTCCATGAGCTCGCGCACCGCGCGCTCGTCCCCCCCGTCGCGGAGGGCCTCGGGATAGAGAGTCCTCTTTCCGCCGAGGATCTCGCCGCCGACGTACACGAACGACTCGACGTACGGCTGCCGGTCGCCCCGGTCTTCCGTCTGGATGTGGAAGACGCGGTCCCGGTGCTTGACGTCGGTGTTGTACCCCGTGATCACGAGGAAAATTGTAGCTCCCGGGCTCTAGACGAGCTCGAACTGCGCCGTGAAGTGCCGGAGGACCGGCGCCTGCCGGACGATCCGCACCCCGCGGAGCTTCGAGGGCTCGCGGTGAAGCCGCTTCACGACCTCCGCGACGTATTCCAGGTGCGAGTTCGTGTACACCCGCCGCGGGACCGCGAGCCGGACGAGGTCGAGATCCGGCAGGATCTCGCGCCCGGGTTGGAGGGGATCCGGCTTTCCGAACATGACGCCGCCGATCTCGACGGCTCGGATTCCCCCCTCGCGATAGAGCGCGATCGTCAGCGCTTCCGCGGGGTACTCGTCCGGGGCGAGGTGCGGCGCGAACGAGCGCGCATCGATGTAAACGGCGTGCCCGCCGATCGGCTCGACGACGGGCACTCCGGCGCCCGCCAGGTCCTCCCCGAACGCCGTCACCTGGCTCACGCGGAACGCGAGGTAGCTCTCGTCCAGGACCTCGCGGAGCCCGATCGCGATCGCCTCGAGGTCGCGCCCGGCGAGGCCCCCGTACGTCGGGAAGCCTTCGATCAGGATGAGCATGTTCTTCAACTTCTCGACCCACGCCTCCTCGCGCAGCGCGAGGAAGCCGCCGATGTTCGCCAGGCCGTCCTTCTTCGCGCTCATCGTGCAGCCCTCGGACAGCTCGAAGATCTCGCGCACGATTTCGGCGACGCTCCTTGTCGCCTGGCCCGGCTCGCGCTGCTTGATGAACCAGGCGTTTTCGGCGAAGCGGCAGGCGTCGATGACGAGCGGAACGTGGAAGCGCGCGCACAGCTCGTGGGTCGCGCGGACGTTCCCGAGGGAGACCGGCTGGCCGCCCCCCGAGTTGTTGGTCAAGGTGAGCATGACGAGCGGGACCCGGCCGCGGTTCTCGTCGAGGCACCGCTCGAGCCGGACGAGGTCCATGTTCCCCTTGAACGGGTGGCGGTTCCGCGGCTCCTTCCCCTCCGGGATGACGAAGTCGAGCGCGATCCCGCCGTTGACTTCGACGTTGGCCCGCGTGGTGTCGAAGTGGGTGTTGTTCGGCACGACGTCTCCCGGTTCCAGGACCGTCGAGAACAGGAGGTTCTCGGCGACGCGCCCCTGGTGCGTCGGGATGACGTGCGGCAACCCGAAGATGTCGCGGACCGTGGACTCGAAGCGGCGGTAGTTGCGGCCGCCGGCATACGACTCGTCACCGATCATGAGACCGGCCCACTGCGCGTCGGACATCGCCGACGTGCCGGAGTCCGTCAGGAGATCGATGTAGATGTCTTCGGAGTCCAGGCCGAAGACGTTGTTCCCCGCGCGCTCGAGAGCGCGCTCGCGCTCCTCTCTCGTAATCGAGCGGATCTTCTCGACGACCTTGACGCGCCACGGTTCGGGCGACAGCTCGCGCATGATCCGGGCGAGTCTAGTCTCTCAACCTGGGGCTCGGGACGGCCCCCGGAGTGACCTTCGACTTCGGACTCCCACTCTCTCTTCGCCGGAAAACGAGACGCGCCTCCGCCTTCTCACCGGCCGACGAGCTGACGCTGTGGCGGATCCACGTCTTCCGGTCCGAGGACAGCTTCCAGACGCTCCGCTGGATCGCGGCGCGCGGCTCCCCGCGGGTTCCGCTCGTCACCTCGAGCCACAGCGACCCCCGGTCCTTCGACCATCCGGCGGTGACGATCCCCTTTCCGTTTCCGAGAGTCTTCTCGTACGGCCGCCCGTCGACGACGATCTCGTCTCCGAGGAGCTTGTCGCGGTGGCCGAGCGGCAGGACCCGGATGCGGTTTCCGGTCTGCTCGACGGAGAGGACCGCGCCGCGCATGTGGGGCGACACGCCCCGGCTTGCGCTTTCGTCGAGTACCCACACGCCCGAGAAATCGAGCGGGGGCCTCGCGCCGGCGAGCGCGAGGAAGAGGAGAAGGCCGCGGGTCGAACGAGTGATCAGGCGCGCAACCGCTTTCTCGCGCTCGCCAGCGCGCGGCGCAGGTACTCGCCCGTGTGGGAGCCGCGCACGGCGGCCACGGCTTCCGGTGTCCCTTCGGCGACGATCCGGCCCCCCGCGTCCCCGCCCTCGGGCCCGAGATCGATGACCCAGTCCGCCGTCTTGATGACGTCCAGGTTGTGCTCGATGACGACGACCGAGTTGCCCTTCTCCGTGAGCGAGCGCAGGACGCCGAGGAGCTTCTTGATGTCGTCGAAGTGGAGTCCCGTGGTCGGCTCGTCCAGCAGGTAGAGCGTCCGGCCCGTGGAGCGCCGGGCGAGCTCTCGCGCGAGCTTGACCCGCTGCGCCTCGCCGCCCGAGAGCGTCGTCGACGACTGACCGAGCTGGATGTATCCGAGCCCCACCTCCACGAGCGTCCGGCAGATGTTGGCGATCGACGGCACGTTCTCGAAGAGCTCCAGCGCCTGCTCCGCGGTCAGCGCGAGGATGTCGGCGATCGACTTCCCCTTGTAGTGGACCTGGAGGGTTTCCCGGTTGTATCGCTTTCCCCCGCAGACGTCGCACGTCACGTAGATGTCGGGCAGGAAGTGCATCTCGATCTTGATCTGCCCGTCCCCCGCGCACGCTTCGCAGCGGCCCCCCTTGACGTTGAACGAGAACCGGCCGGGCGGATAGCCGCGCGCCCGCGCCTCGGGCGTGCGGGACATGAGCTCCCGGATGGGATTGAACACGTTCGTGTAGGTCGCAGGGTTCGAGCGCGGCGTCCGCCCGATCGGGGACTGGTCGATGTTGATCACCTTGTCGATCTCGAAGAGGCCCTCGACCCGGTCGTGCCGGCCCGGCCGCTCGGTCGCCCCGTGGAGCGCGCGGGCGAGAGCGCGGTAGAGGATGTCGTTGACGAGCGTCGATTTTCCGGAGCCGGACACCCCGGTGACCGCGGACATCACCCCCAGCGGAATGCGGACGTCGATGGCTTTCAGGTTGTGCTCCCTCGCGGACCGGACGACCAGGCTGCGCCCCGACCCGACCCGGCGAATCGGCGGAACCGGGATCTCGAGCTCGCCCGAAAGGTAACGGGCAGTGAGCGACTCCGGAAAGCGCGACAGCTCCTCGGGCGCCCCCTGTGCCACGATGCGACCCCCGTGCACGCCCGCTCCCGGACCCAGGTCGATGACCCAGTCGGAGGAGACGATCGTCTCCTCGTCGTGCTCGACGACGATGACCGTGTTCCCCAGGTCGCGCATCGAGAGAAGAGTGTCGATCAGCTTCCGGTTGTCGCGCTGGTGTAGGCCGATGGACGGCTCGTCGAGGACGTAGAGCACCCCCATCAGCTTGGAACCGATCTGGGTCGCCAGACGGATCCGCTGGGACTCCCCGCCGGAGAGCGACGCGGCGCCGCGCGAGAGGTTGAGGTATCCGATCCCGACGTTCGCGAGAAACCCGAGCCGGTCGCGGATCTCTTTCAGGATCTTTCCGGCGATCTCGCGTTCGCGGGGGGTCACCATCAGCTCGTCGAAGAAGGAGATGGAGTCGTCGATCGTCTCCCCTGCGATCTCGTCGATCGACCGCCCGCCGACCTTCACGGCGAGCGCCTCGGGCTTCAACCGCCGCCCGCTGCAGGCCGGGCACGGCTCGGCGGACATGTAGACCTCGAGGTCCGCCCGATGCTCCGGATTCTCGGTCTCCCGGTACCTCCGCTCGATCATGGGAACGAGCCCTTCGAAAGAGGAGCGCCAGTGGTACTCCCCTTTCTCGGCGACCCAGGAGAACCGGATCTCGTGCGCTCCCGAACCGTACAGGATGACGTCGCGCGCGGCCTTCGGGATCTTCGAGAACGGCTGGTCGAGCTTGAACCGGTAGTGCTTCGCGAGCGTGGCCATCTGACGGGTGCGCCAGTTGGTCGAGCCGGGCTTCAGGATCGCGATCGCGCCGTCCTGAATCGACTTTTCCGGAGAAACGACGAGCCGCTCCGGGTCCGCCTTGAGGATCGTTCCGAGCCCCGAGCACTTCGGACAGGCGCCGTAGGGCGAGTTGAACGAAAAGAGGCGGGGAGTGATCTCCGTCAGAGAAGTTCCGCAGTCGGGGCACGCGTAGTTCGCCGAGAGGACCTCTTCGGGGCCCTCGGCGACGGAGAGGATGACGAGGCCGCCGGACACGCGCGTCGCCGTCTCGATCGACTCCGCGAGGCGCTTGCGGTACTCCTCGTCGCGCGCGGACTTCGCGACGAGCCGGTCGACCACGAGCTCGATCGTGTGTTTCTTCTGACGGTCGAGGTCGGGCGGGTCGTCGAGCTCGACGAGCTTCCCGTCGATCCGCGCCCGGAGGAAGCCCTCCTTCACCATCTCCGCCATCTGCTTGCGGTACTCCCCCTTTTTCCCGGTGACGTACGGCGCGAGGATGAGGAAACGGCTCCCCTCGGGAAGCCGGAGCGCGCGGTCCACCATCTCCTGGACGGTCTGGGCCTGGATCGGCCGCCCGCAACTCGGGCAGTGCGGCTTGCCGATGGAGGCGTAAAGGAGACGCAGGTAGTCGTAGATCTCGGTGACCGTCCCGACGGTGGAGCGCGGATTGCGGGACGTCGTCCGCTGTTCGATCGAGATGGCCGGGGAAAGACCCTCGATCGCGTCCACGTCCGGCTTCTCCATCTGCTCCAGGAACTGGCGGGCGTACGCGGACAGCGATTCGACGTAGCGCCGCTGGCCCTCGGCAAAGATGGTGTCGAAGGCGAGTGAGGACTTGCCCGATCCGGACACGCCCGTGACGACGACGAGCCGGTTACGGGGAACGTCGCAGTCCACGTTTCGGAGGTTGTGCTGGCGGGCTCCGCGGATCCTCAGGAATTCCATTGGAGAGGGGATTGTAGCCGCCGGGTTCCAGCCGTCCGCCGGGTCGAAATCCTCGGATTTGCTGGCGATTTCGCGTTCCGGCCGGCGGTGCGACGACCCCCCACTTTGGTCGAACTCTTCCGTTGACTTCCACGAACGCGCCCCCTTAGACTTATGTCATGAGGGGATAAGCTCCTCGAAAACCCTTGGAACTCCCACAAGTTACGGAGAACAAAATGCCGAGACGGTTGTGGACCACACTCTTCCCACGGGTTCTGGCCGGGCTCTGTCTCCTCGCCGTGTTCGGCGGAGTCGCCGCGGCGCAGACCCCGCCCGGATGCAACTCGAATTTCCTGAACCTCACGATCACCAAGGACAAGACGGTCATCGTCGACCCCGACACCGTGACCTACACGGTCTCGGTCACCAACGGCGGCGCGGGCGCGTGCGATGTCGTCAACGCGACCATCTCGTTCACGTGTCCGGCGGCGGACGGGACTCCGACCGGGACGCAGACCGTCTTCACGACCACCGGCAGCTTCCCCGCGGATGGAAGCGGCGACACGACCTACCCGTCGGTCATGTGCTTCATCGACGTGAACCCCGCAGTCATGACGGCCACGGCGCGCGCATCGGCCTCCGGTACCCTGCTCGACTCGCCGACCGGCAGCAACTTCACGATCAACAAGGACCTCGGGATCGACGTCGGCCAGCCGACCCCGACGCCCACGAACACGAACACGCCGACGAACACCCCGACGAACACCCCGACGAACACTCCGACCAATACCCCGACCAACACCCCGACCGGCACCCCGTCGAACACCCCGACGAACACGCCGACGAACACCCCGACGAACACCCCGACGAATACCCCGTCGGAGGGTCCCCCGCCGCCGGTCGTTCCGACGCTTTCGTTCCCGATGATGGCTCTCCTCGGTCTGATGCTCGCGGGAGCGGGTCTCTTCCTCGCGCGCCGGCAGTAACCGGATCTTCCAGGCTTCCTCGAAACCGGGGCCGAAAGGCCCCGGTTTTTTTTGTTCGGGCGTATCCTCAGGCTTTCCTGAAAAACGTGGGGGTGCGGCGCCTCCGTAGCATCGTGTCGGCATGTCCCGCTTCCGGCTACCGCGTCTCCACCGGACCGTGTGGGTGCTCGCGGCGGCCGGGCTCGTTCCCCTGACGCTTCCCGCCGACCAGACCGTCCAGGTGGGCCCGGGAATGTCCTTTTCGCCATCCATGGTGACCGTCGCTCCCGGAGAGACGGTGACGTGGAACTTCAACGAGACACACACCTCCACGAGCGATTCCCAGATTGGCCCGGAGACGTGGGATTCCGGATTCCTGTCGAGCGGGACCTTCGCCCACACGTTCCAGACCCCGGGGACGTACCCCTACTATTGCGCGCTCCACAGCTTTGCCGGCGGCACGCTGATGAACGGGGTCGTCGAGGTGGGCCTCGCGGGAGCGACGCCGACTCCGACCGCGACGCTCGCTCCGACCGCTTCACCGACTCCCACACAGCCGCCGCCGGCCGCGAGCGCCACGCCGGTGTCCGGCGCGGGCGCCGCCGGCGTTCCGGATCTCGGCGGCGGTATGCGCGTCCTCTTCGGCCTCGCCCTCGCGGCAGCCGGAATCGCCGCACTGCTTCTTTCGCCCCGCCGCTGATCGACGGGCATCCCGCACGCCCGCGGGTGACGGCTGTCACCCGGAGGAACGCACTGAATGGTCTATACTTAGATCAACCAGCCAATTCGACATTCCGATGGACACGTCGCTGCGGGTTCTGCTCGTCGCGGCGTCGCAGAACGACGCCGAACCGCTGCTCGAAGAGCTGCGGCGGGGGGGGCACGATGTCGCCTGGGAGCTCGTCCGTACGCGCGAGGAGATGGAGCGAGCGGTCTCCGGACGGAAGTGGGATGTCGTGCTGTCGGAATACGATCTCCCCGGCTTCGGGGCGCTCGCGGCGCTCGAAGTCGCGTCGAAGGCGGGCCTCGAGGCCCCGTTTCTCGTCATCTCCGACGACGTCGGAGAGGACAGCGGCGCTCGCGTTCTCCGTGCGGGCGCCGACAGTTGTCTGCCTCGTGCCGCCCTGTCGACGCTCGCCGCCGAGGTCGCGCGAAAAGTCTCCGCCTCGCGGCTGCGGCGGGAGCGGCGTCAGGCCCGCCGGACGCTCCGAGAGAGTGAGTCGCGGTTCCGCGCGATCGCCGAGAGCGCTTCCGACGCGATCCTGACCACGGACGCCGATGGGATCGTGCTCTTCGCGAACCGGGCCGCCGAGCGCGTCTTCGGAAACCCCGTCGCCGCCCTCATCGGCTGGCCCGTGGAGCGGCTCCTGCCCGGTTTCCCGCGACCGACCGCCGACGGGGGAGTTTCCCCGCACGGACCGTCCTCCGGAGAACGGCCCCCGGTCGAGTGGAGCGCCCTCCACGCGAGCGGGAAAACCGTTCCGGTCGAGTTGTCGGTGTCGAGCTTCCGCCGGGGAGGAAGACGGCTCTCGACCGTAGTTGCGCGCGACATCACCGAAAGGAAGCGCTCCGAGACGGCGTTGAAGGACAGCGAGCAGAAGCTCCGGACGATCGTCGGCAACGCGCCGGTCGTCCTCTTCGCGCTCGACCGGGACGGCAACTTCACCCACTCCGAGGGAAAGGGACTCGAGGGGCTCGGCGTGAAGCCGGGCGAGGTCGTCGGGAAATCGGTGTGGGACGTCTACCGGAAGTTCCCGGACCTGCTGGAACACGTCCGGCGGGCGCTCTCGGGGGATGCGCACACGGCGACGGTCCGGCTGGCCGACGTCTCGTTCGAGACGCGTTACGCGCCCCACCGGGATTCGGACGGACGCGTCGAGGGCGTCATCGGTGTCGCATTCGACGTCACCGAACAGAGGCGCGCGGAGCAGGCTCTCCGCAGCTCCGAAGCCCGGTATCGGACCTTGTTCGAGAAGAACCTCGCCGGCGTCTTCCGCACGACGCTCGACGGTCGCATCCTCGACTGCAACGAATCGTTCGCGCGGATCTTCGGCTATTCGTCGCCGGCCGAAGCCCTGCACCAGCCGGCGCTCGACTACTACCAGGATCCGGGAGATCGCACGGCCTTCCTGACGCGCATCCAGGAGCGCCACTCCATCAGCAACTACGAGATGCTCGCGCGGCGGCGCGACGGCACTCCGGTCTGGGTGCTCGAGAACGCGACCCTGGTGGAGGGTCCCGACGGCCCGCACACCGCGATCGAGGGAACCGTCATCGACATCACCGAGAGAAAACGGGCGGAAGAACAGGTCCGGCACCTCGCTTTCCACGACGGCCTCACGGGACTGCCGAACCGTCTCCTGTTCAACGATCGCCTGACCGTCGCGGTTGCGCAGGCACACCGCAACCACCAGAAGCTCGCGGTGTTCTACCTCGATCTCGATCGCTTCAAGGTGATCAACGATTCGCTCGGCCACTCCGTCGGCGACGAGCTGCTCCGGCGCGTGGCCGACCGGTTGCGGGCATGCGTGCGCGAGGAGGACACCGTGGCCCGTCTCGGCGGGGACGAGTTCATCGTGCTCGTTCCGCGCGTTGCTTCCAGGAACGACGCGAACATCGTGGCCCGGAAGCTCCTCGCCGCAATCCGTCTCCCCTTCGCGGTCGAGGAGAGGGACTTCTTCCTCACGACGTCGCTCGGAGTGAGCGTCTACCCGGACGACGGAGTGGATCCGGAGGCGCTCGTTCAGAACGCGGATACCGCGATGTATCGCGCCAAGGAACAGGGTCGCGACAACTTCCAGCTCTATACGCCGGCGATGACGGCGCGTGCGATCGACCGCCTTTCCCTCGAGAACCGGCTGCGCCTGGCGCTTCAGAAGAAGGAGCTCGTCCTCTTCTATCAGCCGATCGTCGACCTCTCGGACGGCCTCGTCCGCGGGGCGGAGGCGCTCCTGCGATGGGAGCACCCGGAGCGGGGCCTTCTCGCGCCGGTCGAGTTCATCTCGCTCGCCGAGATCTCGGGCCTGATCGCGCCGATCGGGCGCTGGGTCCTCCAGACGGCGTGCCGGCAGATTCGGGAGTGGCAGACGCAGGGTCACCCGAACCTCACGGTCTCGGTGAACCTCTCGCCGCGGCAGTTCCAGGGGGCAGACCTCGTCTCCCAGGTCGCCGGGGCGCTCCGGGAACACGGCGTCGACCCGCGATGCCTCGACCTGGAGATCACCGAATCGAACGCCATGGAGAACGCGGAGCTGACGGTCAACTCGCTGTGGGAGCTGAAACGGCTGGGGGTCGGGATCTCCATGGACGACTTTGGAACCGGATATTCGTCGCTGAACTACCTGAAGAAGTTCCCGATCGACCGCGTCAAGCTCGACCAGTCGTTCGTGCGCGACGTGGCCTCGAACCCGGAGGACGCGGCGATCGTCCGCGCCGTCATCGCGATGGCGCACACGCTCCGCCTCGTCGTCGCGGCCGAGGGCGTGGAGACCGAGGAACAGCTCTCGTTCCTCCGCCGGCATCAGTGCGACGAGATGCAGGGCTTCCTGTTCAGTCCTCCGGTGCCGCCCGGCGAGTTCCGAGAGCTCCTGCGCCGCCGGCAGGCGCTTCCGGCGACGGCGTAGGCGGCGGAATGCCGGTCGGCCGGACCATCTGGAAGGCGTCGAGGCCGCGGCCGTAATAGCCGGTGAGGCGGCCGCTCGGCCGAAAGCCCAGATTCCGGTAGAACGCGATCGCGCCCGAATTGCGGACGTCGACTTCGAGAACGGCCTGGTCGCCGCCGGCCGACGCGAGGCTCGCGAGCAGCCCTTCGAGGAGCTCCCTCCCGAGACCGCGCCGGCGTGCCGACGGGTGTACGTCGAGGGTCACCACGTGCGCGTCGCCCGACCGGTCCGGGTATCCGAGCGCGAAGCCCTCGATCCCCTCCCCGCTCTCGGCGACGAGACACTCCGCTCCGGGAACCTGGAAAAACCGGCGGAGCGCCCCCCGCGAGTAGGCGATCCCCGGCTCGAAGCAGATCCGGTCGAGCTCCCACAGCCGGGTCAGATCGGAGGGACGTCCTTTGCGGATCACGCCGCGAGTTTAGACTGCGTCGGAATGTCGGAAGGACGCGTCGAGGCCATCCACGTCGCGGCCGCGGCCGGAGGGCCGATGGTGCCGCTGCCCGAAGTCCGCGCTGTCCCGGGTCGCGGTCTCGAAGGGGACCGCTATTTCTCGAAGACCGGAACCTATTCGCGCCGCGAGGGAGCGGATCGACAGATCACGCTCATCGAGGTCGAAGCGCTCGAAGCGCTCGAGCGCGACTACCGGATCGCGCTCGAGCCGGGGGAGAGCCGCCGCAACGTCGCCACGCGCGGAGTGGCCGTCAACCACCTCGTCGGCCGGCGATTCCGGATCGGTGAGGTCCGCCTCCGTGGCCTGCGTCTCTGCGAGCCCTGTTCGCACATGGAACGGCTTTCGGGGAAACCGGTGCGAAGCGGCCTCGTTCATCGCGGCGGTCTGCGCGCCGAGATTCTGACGGAGGGAGTGATCCGCGTGGGAGACCCGGTCGAGCGGGAAGGCTGAACCCTTCGACACCGGGCGGTCATCTTTCCTTCATCGCCCGGTCCGCCTCCCTTCGCAGCTCTCGATCCCTTATCGCGTCGCGCTTGTCGTGGAGCTTCTTGCCGCGGACCAGAGCGATCTCGGCCTTCGCGCGGGGCCCCTTGAAATAGAGCGACAACGGAATACACGCGACGCCGCGCGTCGAGACGGCCCCAGCCCACTTGTGGATCTCGCGTCGGTGGAGGAGGAGCTTCCGCTCGCGCTCGGGAAGGTGGTTCGACCAGGACCCGGCGCTGTAGGGCGAAATGTGCGCTCCGACGAGGAAAGCCTCCCCCGATCGGAACAGGACGTAGGAGTCCTTGAGCTGCGCGCGCCCGTCGCGCAGCGACTTGACCTCGGTGCCGGTGAGCACGAGGCCGGCCTCGGTCCGGTCCTCGATGAAGTAGTCGTGGAACGCCTTCCGGTTCGTGGCGACGGGTTTGATCCCGTCGTCGCGCGTGGAGGTTTTCGGCCGCATGGGAGGCGCGATTATCGGCCCATTACCCGGCCGGCGCTGTCGCGGCACCGCCACGCTTCTGTGGCCGGACGGCCACGAACTGCGCGGGCGACGAAAACTGCCGCAGCTCCGTAAACTCCTTTCAGACAACGAGATGCGAAGCGTGGCCTCCGAATCGGGCGTTCTGGCACCGTCGGTGCGTTAAGGGGCTCGGAATTCTCCGTGCTGCGCACCCAGACCACACTGAAGACCAGCGTGTCGATCGAAGGGGTCGGGCTCCATTCGGGCCACCCCGTGCGGGCAACCTTCCGCCCGGCGCCGGCCGGCCACGGGATCGTCTTCCGCCGGCTCGATCGGCCCGAGACTGCGATCCCCGCGCGCGTCGAATCGGCGAGCACTTTCGACTACGCGACGACGCTCTCACGGGATGGGGTCTCCGTGGGCACGGTCGAGCACGTCCTGTCGGCCGCCTTCGGCGAAGGGCTGGACAACTGCGTGATCGAGCTCGACGGCCCCGAGGTCCCGATCCTCGACGGTTCGGCTCTCCCCTTCGTCCGCCTCTTTCACGCGGCAGGCTTCGAGAGGCTCGACGCGGCCGTGAGGTCGCTCTCGTCCTCTGAGCCCGTCCGGGTCTCACGCGACGGGCGCAGCGTCTCCTTCCAGCCGGACGGCCCGGGTCTCACGATCACGTACGAGATCGATTTCCCGCATCCGGTCGTCGGGCGCCAGGAGCTGACCGTCGCCATTCGACCGGAGGAGTACTCCACCCGGATCGCGCCGGCGCGGACGTTCGGATTCGCGAGGGACGTCGAGGCCATGCGCGCCCGCGGTCTCGCGCGCGGCGGCAGCCTGCACAACGCCGTCGTCCTCGACGACGCCGGCGTACTGTCGGGACCACTCCGTTTTCGCGACGAGTTCGTCCGCCACAAGGTGCTCGACCTCGTCGGCGATCTGGCGCTCCTCGGCGTCGCGCTGAACGGCCACATTCATGCGCGGAAGGCGGGGCACGCCATGCACATCGAGTTCGCAAGGGCCCTCGCCGCCTCCGTGGAAGAAGGCGGCGTCTCCGACGTCCCCGCCGAGAGCGCGCGCCGCCGCGCCACGCGATAATCCCGGGTCCCCTGCCGACCGGCAGCTAGAATGCCGGGAAAATGCTTCGAGCGGCGGCTGCCTTCCTCGCCGCCTGCCTCGTCGCGGCGAGCCACGCCGCCGCGCAGACCGAGGCGGGCCCGCGCGTCCGCGACCTGCGCGTCGAGTCCCGCAGCCGTGACGTCTTCGTCACTTTCGCCGTCGCGGGGGCGCTGAACCCCGAGCTCGCGCGGAAGATCGAGGCCGGGCTCGAGACCGCCATCCGGTACGACATCCGGCTGTACCGCCGATATCCTTACTGGTTCGACGATCTCGTCGAGCAGCGGAGGTACCGGGTGGCCGTGACGTTCGAGCCGGTAACGCGGGAGTACGCAGTCGAAGAGACTCTCGACGGCAAGCCGCTGCGCCGCACCACGACCCGGGAGTTCGAAGAGGCCACGCGCCTTCTCCTCTCGCGCGACAACCTCCTCGCTTTTCACGTTCAGCGCGGCCGTCCCACGCGGAACCTCTACGTCCAGATGCGCGCGAGCTTCGACGCCGGATACCTCTTCACGATCATCCCGGTGGATTCGCGGACCCCGTGGAAGAAGTCGAGACGCTTCAACGTCCGCGCGACCCCGTCATGAACGAAGAAGGGCGCGGAGGCGACGCGCGGCGCGAGAGGCGCGTGCCCCTGGTGGCCGAGCTGCGGCGGCACCGCAAGGAAAACCGCCTCGTCGTCTTCCTCGCTCTCGCCGTGCTCGTCGTCTGGTCGGCGTCGTCGGTCCTGCGGCAGCGGGCCGAGGAGATGGAGCCTGCGACGATCACGCGGGGCCTGCTGCTCTTCGTCCTCTCGTACCTGAACGTCACCCTCATCGCGGCGGTCCTCTTCGTCCTGTGCCGGACGCTCATCAAAGTCTGGCTCGAGCGGCGCCGCGGCGTCCTCGGTTCCCGCTTCAAGACGCGGCTGCTCGTCACGTACATCGGCCTCACCGCGATCCCCATCGGGCTTCTCTTCTTCACCGCCACCGGGTTCCTCCAGCGTTCGATCGATCGCTGGTTCTCTTCGCCGGTCCGCGAGGTCGTCGCGCGCGCCCGCTCCGTCGAGGACATGGCCGAAAGGAGGATCGCGGAAGGCGCCATGGAAGACGCGCGGTCGCTCTCGCGCCTGACCGTCGGAGGTCTGCCGGCTACCGGCATCCAGAGGGGCCTGGAGGACTTTCGGCGCGAGCAGCGGCTCGATTCCGTCGAGGTGTACGGGCGAGACGCCCGCGAAGGGGCGGTCGCCGGCTTCGGCGAGGTCTCTCCCCTTCCGGCCGACACCCTGCGCACCGCGTTCTCGCGCGGCGAAGCGTTGAAGATCGAAGTGCTCCGCGACGGCTCGCACCTGTTCCGGGCGGCGAAGCGCGCGGGCGGTCGGATCTTCGTCGCGGGCATCCGGATCCCCCCCGCCGACGCCCGGTCGATGCGGGCGATCGCGTCCGCCTGGAGCGACTACCAGAAGCTCGAGGTGCAGAAACCCGCCATCAAGGCGGCAAACGTCTCGACCTTCCTGCTCATCACCCTCGCGGTGCTCCTCGCCGCGATCTGGACGGGGATGACGCTGGCGCGCCGGATCACCGGGCCGATCGCGGCGCTCGCCGAGTCGACCCGGCGGATCCGCTCCGGCGATTTTTCCGCTCGCGTGGACGTCGCCGCGACCGACGAGCTCGGAGTCCTGGTCGATTCGTTCAACAGCATGGCGGCGGGTCTCCAGGAGGCGCGGGACGCGACTCTCAAGTCGAACGAGGAGCTCCAGGAGATCAACCGCCGCCTCGACCTCGAGAGACGGCTGCTCGCGACGGTGCTCGGCTCCGTGACGACGGGAGTGATCGCGTTCGACGCGGAGGGGCGGGTCACCGTGGCCAATCCGGCCGCGCGCGCTCTGCTCTCCCTGGGCGAAGCGGACGTCACCCTCGAGCGGCTGCGCGCCCGACCGGAGCTCGCGCCGCTCGTCTTCCTCCTCGAGGAAGCCGGCGAAGGCGTCGCGAAGGCGGGGCCCCGCGAGTTGATCCTCTCCGGCGAAGGCGGGGAACGGAGGCTGGAAATCGCGGTGCGGCCGCTCTCGGCGGCGGCGGGCGAGCACGGCGGCTGGGTCGTGGCGGTCGAGGACACGACCCACGTTGCGCGGGAACAGAAGCTGGCGGCGTGGAGCGAGGTCGCGCGGCGCGTCGCCCACGAGATCAAGAATCCGCTGACGCCGATCCGACTCTCCGCCGAGCGGATCGCGCGCCGGCTCCGGTCCGGAGAGGCCGGCCTCCCCGAGACGATCGAACGGGGCACGAAGGTGATCGTCGACGAGGTCGGCGTGCTGAAGTCCCTGGTCGACGAGTTTTCGCGCTTCGCGCGGCTGCCGGAGATGAAACCCGAGGCCGTCGACCTCGCGGCCCTCGCCGCGTCCGCGGTCCGTCTGTTCGAGGGGGTGCGCGACGGCATTTCCGTTCGCGTCGAGTCGCGGCTGACGCGGGACCGCGTTCTCCTCGACCCCGAACAGATCAAGCGCGTCCTGATCAACCTGATCGACAACGCCCTCGAGGCCTGCGGGCCGGCCGGCGAGATCGTCGTCCAGCTCTCGGATGGCGCTCGCGGCGTGACGATCGAAGTGTCCGACACGGGGCGCGGGATCCCGCCGCGTGACCGCGAGAAGCTCTTCCTGCCCGACTTCACCACGAAAGGGCGGGGCACCGGGCTCGGCCTCGCGATCGTTTCGCGCATCGTCGCCGACCACAACGGCACCATTCGCGTCGAGGACAACCGGCCGAAGGGCGCCCGTTTCATCATCGAGCTGCCGGCGGCGTGAAGAAACGGCGCATCCTCGTCATCGACGACGAAAAGGCGATCCGGGAGACTCTCTCGGAAGTCCTGACGGACGAGGGATACGCCGTCACCGCCGTCGAGAGCGGCGAGGAGGGACTTCGGAGGCTCCTCGACGAGGCCTACGACCTCGTGTTCCTGGACGTCTGGCTGCGGGACCGCGACGGTCTTTCACTGCTCGAAGCGGCCGACGGCCGGCTGCGGGACGTGCCGGTGGTGATGATCTCGGGCCACGCGAACGTCGAGACGGCGGTCCGCGCGGTCCGTCTCGGCGCGTACGATTTCCTGGAAAAGCCCCTCTCCCTCGAACGGGTCGTGCTGACCGCACAGAAGGCGATCGAGCGGCGCGACCTGCTGGCGGAGGTCAAGAGCTTCCGCGGGCGCCGCGAGTCCGAGACCGTGATGCTCGGCGAGTCGCCGCCGATGCGGCAGCTCAAGGAGGAGATCGCCCGCGTGGCGCCGACGGATGCGCGGGTCCTCATCACGGGCGAAAACGGCACGGGCAAGGAACTCGTCGCGCGGCAGATCCACCGCCTCTCGCAGCGGGCGGAGTTGCCTCTCGTCGAAGTCAACTGTGCCGCGATCCCGGAAGACCTGATCGAATCCGAGCTCTTCGGGCACGTCAAGGGATCGTTCACGGGGGCAGCGGAGGATCGCCGCGGGAAGTTCGAGGAGGCCGACGGCGCGACGCTCTTCTTAGACGAAGTCGGCGACATGTCGGCGAAGACTCAGGCGAAGGTGCTGCGCGCCCTGCAGGAGGGTCGTTTCACACGGGTCGGCGGGTCGCGGCCCATCGCGTCGGATGCCCGTGTCCTGGCGGCCACCAACAAGAACCTCCTCGAAGAAATCCGGCGCGGGTCCTTTCGCGAGGACCTTTACTTCCGCCTGGCGGTCGTGCCCATCCCCGTGCCCCCGCTGCGCGACAGGCCGGAGGACATTCCGCTGCTCGCGGCCCACTTCCTCCGCGAAGCGTCGGCGCGGTTCGGCCGCAAGCCCAAGTCGCTTTCATCGGCCGCGATCGAGGCGCTCCAGGCGTATCGCTGGCCCGGAAACGTCCGGGAGCTCAAGAACCTGATCGAGAGGCTGATGATCCTCTCACCGGCGGACGAGATCCGTCGCGAAGACCTGCCAGCCGAGATGCGCGACGGCGTCGCCGAGGCGATTCCGCCGGGCGCGCCCCTGCGCGAAGCGAGAGACGATTTCGAGCGTCGTTACATCCTCGCCGCGTTGAAGCGCCACCGGGGGAACGTCTCGCGCGCCGCGGAGGCCCTCGATCTGGAGCGGTCGAACCTGTACCGGAAGCTGCGGGCCTACGGGATCGAGGTCGAACGGGAGTAGAGCCGCCTCTACTCCTCCATCAGCCGCAGCTCCAGGACCTGGTCGGAGGAGAAGTTCTCGAGTCTCAGGTAGTGCTCGGCGGTCATGATCAGGGCCTCCGCCGGCGTGAGGCCCACGATCTCCGACCCCACGATCGCGACGCCGTGCCGCTCCGCCTCCGACTTCACGCACTCGAACACGCGGTGCAGAGGGCTCT
>Ga0209971_1000144_pt1 | contig 21391 bp, 13 predicted proteins | sample InoplaM3SAM_FD_187588 | JGI IMG/M metagenome (GOLD analysis project Ga0209971, IMG submission 187588) | Arabidopsis thaliana rhizosphere microbial communities from the Joint Genome Institute, USA, that affect carbon cycling - Inoculated... | ecosystem: Host-associated > Plants > Roots >... | reverse complement strand
ACAGACCACGGTTTTCGGGAGCGTCCACCGGCGAGAGAGCGCCGGTGAAAACCGTGGTCTGTCCCCGATTTCCGGACGGCTTTCTCTGGGGAGCCTCGACGTCGGCCTACCAGGTCGAGGGCTCGCCTCTCGCCGACGGCGCCGGGCCGAGCAACTGGCACCGGTTCGCGCACTCCCCCGGCCTCGTCGCCAACGGCGACACGGGCGACGTCGCCTGCGATCACTACCGGCGCTTCCGGCAGGACGTCGCGCTCATGGCGCAACTCGGATTGAACGCGTACCGGTTCAGCATTTCGTGGAGTCGCATCCTTCCTTCCGGACGGGGCGAGGTCAACCTCCGCGGACTCGCGTTCTACGAACGGCTCGTGGACGCGCTCCTCGCCCGCGGGATCCAGCCGTTCGTCACGCTCTACCACTGGGACCTGCCGGCGGCGCTCGACGACCGCGGCGGCTGGACGAACCCGGACGTCGCCGGCTGGTTCGCGGACTATGCCGCGGTCGTCTTCCGCGCATTGGACGACCGCGTCCGCTTCTGGGCCACGTTGAACGAGCCGTGGGTCGTGACCGACGGCGGGTATCTCCACGGCGAGCTCGCGCCGGGCCACCGGAGCCCTTTCGAGGCCGCCCTCGCTTCGCACAACCTCCTCCGGGCCCACGGTGCCGCGGTCGCCGAGTACCGGTCGCGCGGACGGAACGCGATCGGCCTCGTCGTCAACCTCGAGCCGAAGCACGCCGCGTCACGGTCCGCGCGGGACGTGGCCGCCACCGCGCGGGCCGACGCGTACATGAACCGCCAGTACCTCGATCCGGTCTTCCGGGGCCGCTATCCGAGAGAGCTGCCCGCGATGTTCGGGCAGGCGTGGCCGCGGCCGGCCCCGGACCTTCGTGAGGTCTCGCGTCCCCTCGACTTCCTGGGCGTCAACTACTACACGCGCGGCGTCATGCGCGACGCTCCCGACGTGCCGATCCTCCGCGCCCGGAAGGTGCGACAGCGCCGGCGGGTGCACACCGAGACGGGCTGGGAGGTCTATCCCGAGGGATTGACCGAGGCGCTCCTGTGGGTTCGGCGGCGCTACGGCGACGTCCCGATGTACGTGACCGAGAACGGCGCCGCGTTCGCCGACGCGGCGGCCGCGGCCGACCTCGTTCCCGACGTCGCGCGCGTGCGTTACCTCCGCGAGCACCTGCGCGCCGCGGGACGCGCGATCGAAGCGGGGGTCGATCTGCGCGGGTACTTCGCCTGGTCGCTGCTCGACAACTTCGAGTGGAGCCACGGCTACTCGAAGCGGTTCGGGATCGTCCACGTGGACTATGCGACGCAGAGACGCACCCCGAAGGCGAGCGCGTGGTTCTACTCGGAGGTGATCCGGACGAACGGGAGTGCCCTCGACGCCCGCGCTCCGCTCAGCGCGCGAAAAGGATCTCGGCCGGAACGGTCCGCACGACGAGCTCCGCCCCGGAAAAAGAGACGGCCTTCCCGCCGACCGTGACGCGGCGCGGCCGCGCGGCGAGCGGCGGGCGTACGGCGAAGCCTCCCGGAGGCGTCCGCACGGAGCCCCCGATCGAGACGCGCACCCCTCGCGCGTTCTCGCTCATCGCGAGGTCGAGACGCCCCCACCGCGTCCGAAGCCCGCGCAGGGAGACACCGCGCTCCGAGCGGAGCCACTCGGCGGGTACTCCCGCGCCGAGCACGAGAACGTGGTCTTCCGGCCGCTCGTACGCGAACAGGTCGAGGAGCGACCGGATGTAGTCCGAGCCGACCCAGCCGTGCGGCATGTCGCCGATGAACTTCGGCGTTCTCGGGTCGCGCCACACGACCTCGGCCCACTGGTTCCACGCGGTGGGCCGGCGGTCGGCGAAAAGGTAGTCCGCGAGTTCTTTCGCCCGATCCCTCCGGCCCAGGCGCACGAACGCGCCCACCGTCCTCCACTCGTAGGGCGTGTACGCCTCCTGCCGGTCCGAACCGGAGCGGCGAGCGCGCAAGCTCTCCCAGTACTTCTCGAACGTGCGCGCGAGCTCGCGCGGCGGCAGAAGCGACTGCTCCTCTCCCGGCGAGAGTGCGATCGTCGTGGACGTCGCGTCGAGGTCCGCGAGGTCCGCCGAGCCCGGAATGAAATCGATCGCGCGGGACGCGATCACGCGTCGGATGGACGCGTGCACGTCGGCCCGGAGCTCGTCGCGCGACGAGGCGAACCGGCGCGCCTCGTCCGGCCGGTCGAGCGCCCGGGCGAGCTCGGCGGCGTCGGAGAGGCCCCGGATCGCCCAGAAGTCGTCCCAGTACGAGTGGACCGGGTTCGACGAGTACCCCTCGTGGCTGATCGATTCGGGGAGGAGCCCGAAGAAAACGCGCTTCGCGTCGGCGGCGTACTCGGGGGTGCGCCGCTGCCGCCGGAGAACGTCGATGTAGGCGGCGGCGCGGGAGAGGTGCGGCCACACCTTCTCGATGGTGCGCCGGTCACCCGTGAAACGCCAGTACTCGCCGGCGAGGAAGAGCAGCTCGCCATGGCTGTCGTTCTCGGGGACGGGATCCGCTCCGCGGCGGTCCACGCAGCACGGGACCTTGCCGTCGTCGAACTGGAACGGCGCGAACCACTCGAGGAAGTCGCGCGCGACGGATTCGTGGCCGAGGCGCAGCAGCGCCGCCGACGTCAGCGCGCCGTCGCGGATCCAGGAGCGCGAGTAGGCCCGCGAGCCCGGCTGGATCGCGGGGCCGTCCCGGTTGACCAGTATCCAGGCGATGTTCGAGCGCATCGTCCTCGCGAACTCCGCCGCCTCGCCGGGGAGCTCGAGAGCGACGCGGCCGATTTTCGTCTCCCAGATCCGTGACGCCTCGGCCAGGCGTGATTCGAAGTCGTCCGCGAAGCCGGCGCCCGCCGCGGTCAAGGGCACGGCCACCACGACGTCCCGCGCCTGGCCCGGCGGAAGCTCCAGGTCCCACGCGAGCACGGCCGACGCGAAGCCGTCCGCGTCGCCCGCCGATTGCTCCGGCGGAATCTCTCCCCGCGAGAGCCAGGTCGAGATGTCCCCTGCGTCGAAGCCCGTGGCGCCGAACCCCGAAGGCCGGGCGAGAACGGCCCGATCGTCGAAGCGGAAGCTTTCCGGCCCCCCCCGCGAGATGCTCGCGATCGGCGCGAAGCCGCCCGGCACGTTCAGGAACTGCCACGGAGGATTGACCTGGATCGGCCGCGCGGCGAGGAAAAGTTTCGCCGAAACCGTGGTCTGTCCCCGGTTTCGGGCGCGGTAGCGGGCGCGCAGAGTCGAGCCCTCGGACGGGCCGTCCGCGAACGCCGTGACCTCGAGCTCGAGACCTCCGGCGTGACGGCGCGTGACGGTCGGAATCGGAAGGTCGCCGCGCGCCAGAGAATGCGACGTCTCCGCCTGCCTCCACCCCAGAAGATTCCCGTCCGTCCAGAGGAACGGCTCGAGCGAAAAGCGTCCTCGCCCGACCTCCAGGGCGCCGTCCTCGGAGAGGAGCCCCTCGTCGCGCCCCGCGTCCACTCCGACGAGAGCCCATTCGAGCTGCTCGCCGGCGAACGAGCGGGGCCACGTTCCGCTCGGAGCGTCGCGGGCCACGTTCTGCAGGAACGCCGTCGGCGTCTCGCTGAACTCCGGCGGCAGGACGGCCGCCTCGTGGAGCGCGTATCCGCGGCCGCGCGCGCTCTCCACGAGCACCAGCCGAACGAAGCGAGGTTCCGAGTCGGGCAGATAGAGGTACGACCGTCCCCCCCGCCCGCTCGTGACCTCCTTGCGGACGGCCCAGTTCTTTCCGTCGTTCGAGAGCTGGACGGTGTAGCGGCTTGGAAAGTCGACGGAGTCCCAATCGAGCGCGAGGCCGCCGAGCTCCCGCCGGCGGCCGAGGTCGAGGGTCAGCTGCTGCCCATGACTCGCTTGCGGAGCACGCCACGCGGTCTCCCGATCGGCGTCGACCGCGCGCTCCGGCTCGGCTCCACCTTCCGCCGACGACGCGCTCGCGACCGGGACGGGCGGCTTTTCGGTCGGGGGCGGCAGCTCCTCGAGCGCGAGCTCGTCCAGCCACACCGTTCCCTTCCCGCCGGTCGCCGCGGTGACCGTGATCTCGAGGAAACCGACGTCGCGGAGCTCTCCCCCTCCGGCGGGCCCCCAGGCGAAGGAGAGCTGTCGCTTCCGGATCCGGAGCGTCGTCCACTCCTCCGGAAATTCGTACGGGCGGCGGACCGACCACCAGACGTTCTTTCCGGAGCGATCGAGCAGCTTGAACTCCAGCGTCTGCGGCGGGGTCTTGCCCTTGAGCCGGAGGTCGATCGCCCAGTTCTCGGGCAGCCGGATCGGGAACGGCTTGCGCACGGCGGCCCAGCCCGCGCGGCCCCCGAAGTCGAATTCCATGCGAACGGACTTCCCGGTCGCGCCGGCGTCGGAGTGGAGCGACAGTCGGACGCCGTCGGAAGGAGCCGCCGTCCAGCCCGTCGGGTCGTCGAAGCCGTCGAGGACCCGCCTCGCGGAATCGGTCGGGGATGCGGCAAGGAGAAGCGCGGCCGCGAGAAAGGCGGGCGCGAGGCGCTTCACTCCTTGACGCCTCCGAGCGTGATCCCCTCGATGTACTGCTTCTGGAGGCCGAGGAAGAGGAGAAGGACCGGCATCACGGTCAGGACCGACCCGGCCATCATCAGCTCCGTGTCCTGGACGTGCTCGCCGACGAGGCTCGCGAGCGCGACCGGGAGGGTGTAGCGGCGCTCGTCGGTCAGCACGATCAACGGCCAGATGAAGTCGTTCCAGGTCGCCAGGAACGTCACGACGCCGAGCGTGGTCAAAACGGGTCGCAGCAGCGGCAGGACGATCTTCCGGTAGATCTGGAGCTCGCCGGCGCCCTCGAGCCGCGCCGCGTCGATGAAGTCGTCCGGGATGCCCCGCGCGAACTGGCGGATGAGGAACACCCCGAGGATCGTGGCGGCCGCGGGCAGGACGACGCCGGCGTAGCTGTTGACGAGGCCGAGCGACCGCAGCAGCAGGAAGAGCGGCAGCATGGCGATGGGGGCCGGAATCACCATCGCCGCGAGGAGGCCGCCGAAGAGCCGGTCGCGCCCCGGAAAGCGCAGCTTCGCGAAAGCGTAGCCGGCCATCGAGTTGAAGAGGAGCGAAACGAGAGTCGTCGCCGTCGCCACGATGAAACTGCTCGCGAAGGCGCGCCCGAGATTGAGTCGCGTGAAGAGCTCGCGGTAATGCAACAGCGTCGCGCGCGAAGGGAAGAACCGCGGGGGGAACGAGTTCGCCTCCCCCGTGGGCATGAGCGAGGCCGACACCATCCACACGAGGGGCGCGAGCGCGGCGGCCGCGCCCACCAGCAGCACGAGGTGGAGGAGGAAGGTCGCCGCCGGACGCCTCACGCGTTCCGCCTCCTTTCGATCCGGAACTGGAGCGCGCTGAACGCGAAGATCACCAGGCCGAGCACCACGGCGATGGTCGCCGCGTACCCCATGTTCCACCACCGGAAGCCCTGCTTGTACATGAGCAGCCCCGTCGAGAGGGTCGCGTTCAGCGGACCGCCCCCGCCCGTCATGACGTACGGCTCCGCGAAGAACTGGAAGTAGCCGATGGTCGTCATGATCCCGAGAAAGAGGAGCGTGGGAGCGAGCATCGGCAGCGTGATCTTCCGGAAAACCTGCAGGCTGCCGGCGCCGTCCAGCCGCGCTGCCTCGTACAGCGACTCCGGGATCGCCTGCAGCCCGGCGATGAAGAGGATCATCGCGTAGCCGAAGTTCTTCCAGACCGCGAGCAGGATGATCGCCGGCATCGCCCACCGCGGGTCGCCCAGCCAGTCGATCGGAGAGATGCCGAGGAAGTCGAGCACGCGGTTCAAGCCCCCGAAGCGGGGGTGGTAGAGGTAGCGGAACACGATCGCGACCGCGACGAGCGTCGTGACGTAGGGCGCGAAGAAGATCGTCCGGAACAGGCCCTTCCACCGGGCGAGCCTCGACGTGAGGAGAAGGGCGGCGCCGAGCGCCACGCCGAGGGTCAGCGGGCCTCCGACGAACACGAAGTAGAACGTGTTGCGCATCGAGATCCAGAAGAGCGGGTCCTGCACGAGCCGCGTGAAGTTGCGGAGCCCGACGAGCCGGACGTTGCCGGAGTCGCCCAGCGCATAGATGTCGAAGTCGGTGAGCGACAGGAGGACCGAGGCGCCGATCGGCAGGAGGAAGAAGAGGCCGATGACGAGGAGCCCGGGGGCGAGAAAGATCGCCGCCGCGCGTACCTCGCTCGGGATGGGCGCCCGGTCAGCGGCCACTCTTCTCCCCCGGCCGGCGCGAGAGCATCCAGCGCCGCTTCTCGAGCATCCGACCGACGTCCCGATCGATGGCGGCGAGCGTCTCGGGCAGGCTCTCGCGCCCCCGGATCGCGGGCTCGAGGCGCTCGGCCATGTGCTGCGCGATCTGCTCCCACTCCGGAACCCGCGGCATCGCCGCCACGCTCTCGACCTGCGTCCGGAAGGCGCGCGCCTTGGGGTCGCCCGCGAGAGACGGGTCGTCCCAGGCCGCGCGGGACGCGGGAAGGTCGCCGGTCAAGGCGTAGAAGCGCGCCTGGACTGCCGGCTTCGACAGGAACTCGATCACCTTCCACGCTTCCGTCTTGTGTTTCGAGCCGCGGAAGACGGCGAGGCTCGATCCGCCCGAGAACGAGACTCCCGGCCAGGGAGAGCCGTCCGGAGCCGGGAGCGGCGCCGTCATCCAGAGAGCCTGCTCCGCGGCGGAGAGCCGGCGCCGGAACTCGCCGAGGTTCCAGGGACCCGTCATCCACATGGCGATGTTGCCGCGCGCGAATTCCTGGTAGGCGTTGCCGAGCTGCGAGTAGCTGACGATCGGCGCGAGTCCTTCCCGGAAGACTCCGACGTAGAACTCGGCGGCGGCCCGGAACTCCGGGCCGGAGAACGCGCCGCGGGTGCCGTCCTCCGCGAGCAGCGGCGAGCCCCTCTGGAGACCCAGGATCGCGGGCTGCTCCCATTCGTTGGTGGGGAGCAGGATCGGATGCCCGAACGACGGCTGGAGGCGCTTGACCTTGCGCATGGCGTCGAGCCACCCGCTCCACGTCCGGGGCGCTTCGGGAAACCCGGCGCGGGCGAGGAGATCCGGACGGTAGAAGAGCACGCGGGTGTCGACGTACCAGGGGACGCCGTAGACCGCGCCGTCGTAAAGGCTCGTCTCCCACACTCCGCGAAAGAAGCCGCGCGAGGAAACGGACGCGGACCGGGAGAGGATTTCGTCGAGCGGCTCGAGCGCGCCGATCCCGGCGAACTCCGGGATCCACGTGTTGCCGAGCTGGGCGAGGTCCGGCGTCGCGCGCCCCACGAACGCGGTCAGGAGCTTCTCGTGCGCCGACGTCCACGGGATCTGCTGGACGACGAGATGGACGCCGGGGTTCTCGCGTTCGAACTCGGGGACGAGGTCCCGGACGACCTCTCCTTCGCGGCCGAGCCCCCAGAGCCGGACGGTCACGCGGTCCTCCCGGGCGTCCGCGCACGCGAGCGCCAGCAGCAGGCCTGCCGCGGCGGCTAGTTGCGCGCCGAGTCGAGCCATCCGCCCGTGAACCCCGCTCGCGTGAGCCCCCGGACGACGTGCGGGTTTCGGCGCATCGTCTTCCAGACGAGCTCAGTCCGGTAGTTCTCGATCATCGCCACGATCGGCCCCTGGTCGATCCCGAGATAGTCGCCGTCGAACCAGCCGACTCCCGGAACGACCCGGCCGTGCTGAAGCTTGACGACTTCGAGGCGCAGCGTCGGGTTGAACGCGTCGAGAAACCCGTACTTCGTGAAGAGGTTCTCCCCGTAGCGGCGCTGCATCTCCTCGATCGCGGGCAGCGAGATCTCCGGCGCGAAGGCGATCGACGAAGCCGCGGCCGTCGGGGCGATTGTTCCGTCGTCGGTCGTCTCACTCGGGGAGCAGCCGCGGGCCGTGTAGGTGTGGAAGGTCCGCGGTCGCCCGTCGATGGTGACCGTGACGTCCGCCGGTCCGTCGCACGCCGTCAGACCCCAGATGTTCTCTCCGTAATCCCGCCATCCGCCGGGGTTGGCGATCGCGTACGCCCGCTGGGCGTAGGTCGCACGCCGTGAATTCTCGAAGTAGTCGATGCCGCGGGCGCGCGTGAAAGCGTCCTGGATTCCCCGGAAGTCGATCCACACGTGCGGGTACTGATACCCGAAGAGCGCTTGGAACGGAACGTACTCCTGACCGTAGAACCGCGCCCACTCGAAGCTCGCAGTCATCCGGTTCCACGCTTCGGTTGGGATCGGATGGGTCGGCGAGCCGAGCGCCAGCACGTAGAGGATCATGGACTCGTCGTAGCCGCCGCCGCCCCAGTCGTGCGGGAGGAAACCGATCTCGGGCTTCCAGCCGTGGTTGACGAGCGGAGGGTGCGGTTGCGCCCAGTCCCACTCGACGCGCCGGTAGAGCGACTCGGCGAGCGAGCGGATCTCGGTTTCCTCCGCGTTGCCGCCGTCGAAGTAGGACTGGCACATGAGGACGCCGGCGAGCAAGAGCGTCGTGTCGATCGTCGAGAGCTCGACGGCCTCGAAACGCTCCCCGGTCTTCATGTCGAGGAAGTGGTAGAAGAAACCCTTGTAGCCCGTGACGCCGCGCGAAGAAGGCCCCTGCGGCGCCGACGAGAGGAAGGAGAGCGTCGCCAGCACTCTTTTCCGCGCGTCCTCGCGGGTGACGTACCCGCGCTCCACCCCGATCGGATAGGCCGTCAGGCCGAAACCGACCGCCGCGACGCTCGAGAACGACGGCGTGGGCCAGCGGTCCGGTACCAGGCCGTTCTCCGGATTGGCAAGATCCCAGAAGAAGTCGAACGTGCGCCGCTCGACGACGTCGAGAAGGCGCTCGTAGCGTACGTCCGCCCGGGGCGGCGCGGCGGGAGCGGGAGCCGGCGCCGCGACCGGACGGCACGCGGAGAGGAGAAGGACCGCGAGAGAGAAGAATCCGGCCGCGTTCCGCCACCGAAGGAACGGGGGGGCGGGACCCTTCCCGCCCCCCCTCTCGTTCATCCGCACCGGGAGAGGTTACGCCCGCCGATCAGAACCCCACGTTCACGCCCACCTGGGCGCGCCGCGTGTTGTACTGGCAGTTGGGCTCCCCGAGGTTGGTGGCCAGGTAGAAGCCTTCGAAGCCGCAGTAGTTCTTGAAATTCGTCACGTTGAACACCTGCGCGTCGACTCCGAACCGGACCCCGCCGGCGATCAAGAAATCCTTCGCGAGGCGCAGGTCGAGGCTGTTGTAGGCCCAGTTCCCGAAGATGTTCCGCCGGCGCGGCGGGTTTCCAGCGTTCCATCGGATCGACGCCGCTTCGCGCGAGAAGTCGAAAATCGTGAATGGGACCCCGGTGCCGAGTGTGAGAAAGGCCGAGAACCGGACGTCCCACGGCAGTGCGTAGATCGCGGAGGCAACGACGCGGTGCCGTTCGTCGTTGTCGCCGCGAACCTTCCGGAGGAATTCGGGGTGGAAGAAATCGAAACCGAACTCCGTGCCTTCGACCTTGTTTTCGTTACCGAGCTGCTCCGCCTCGGCATAGGTGTAGGTGATCGAAGCACCCCACTTCGACGCGGGCGTGAAGGGGCGCTCGGCCGTGACGAAAACCGCCTCGTACCAGGTGCGCCGGTCGTCGGTCGAATAGAGAATCGTGCCGTAGCCGTCGGCCCGGATCAGATGGTCGAAGCGGCCCGGCCGGTCCGGCGTCGCGTCGGGTGTCGCGGCGGGGAACCAGATCAGCCCGTTGTAACCGCGGACGTTGTTGTAGGAGACGCCGAAGATGTAGGAGCCGACTCTCTGGTGGATTCCCACGTTCCACTGGTCGCTCCGCGGCGGTTTCGTCGAGTTCTGAAGGAAAAAGAGCTCCGGCCCGCCCGCGGCCCCCGAGGCGATCAGACTCTCGAGCGCTTCCCGGGACTGAAGCGAGTCGTTCCACGGGATGGGGTTCGGGCAGCTCGGCGGCTGGGACGACCGCGGATCGGTGAAGCAGAGATTGAACCGGCGCCACTCGAGTCTCTGCTGCTCGAGGTAGATGTCCTGCAGATTCACGTGGTCCCAGTACCGGCCCCAGGCTCCCGTGAAAACGGTATTGCCGTTCCCGAACACGTCGTAGGAGAGCCCGATTCGCGGCTGCCACGCGTTCTTGTATGAGTCCCGATTCGATCCCGTGCTGATGTAGTCCTCCAGGTCGATGATGTCCCCGAGGTGGACGACGTTGCCGCTGAAGTCGGTCGCCCGGGCGCTGTTGGCGGCGGCCACCACCTCGGGCGGCGTCTCGAAGTCGTTGTTCAGCTGGTTCGACTCGTACTGCCAGCGCAGGCCGACGTTGACCTGGAGGCGCGGCGTGACCGACCAGTCGTCCTGCACGAAGAGTCCGAGCTGGGTGTTGTCGAACTCGACGGCGGATTGACCGAAACCGAGAAACGCCTGGAACGGGAAGAGCCACATGTCCTGGCTCCGGAATTCGAACGTCGGATTGAAGTCCTGCGCGTTGTCGTACTTGTAGTCGGCCCAGGCGACGGTCGCGCCCCCCTTGAGGACGTGCGAGCCGGCCGTGTAGGTGACGACGTCGCGCACCGTGAAGCGTTGCTGGCGGACGTTCTGGATCGTGCTGCGGCCGCCGAGCTCCCCGATGTCGAAGTAGTTCAGATGCGGCGTGGACGTATCGATGGCACCCTGGATCCACTTCATCTGCTGGAAAGAGACGTTGGCGTCGTTGAAGAGACTGTTCGTGAGCGCCGAATTCAGCCGGCCGCCGACCGCGTACGTCTTGACCTGTTGATCGACGCCGGACGAGAACGCGGTGCGTCCCCCGAAGTCCCGGCGTTCCGACTCGTCACGGACGTTTCCGGTCAGATCGAACGTATGGCCGGCCGACGGCTGCCAGGTGACTTTCCCGAAGAAGAGATCGGACTCGAACGGGGCCTTGACGTCGCCCTGGTCGGCATCGTCGAAGATCGCGAGGACTTCGGGAGGCGCGGTCGACGGGCGTCCGAACATGACGAAGCGGAAGCGGTCCTGATCGTTGCCCTCGTAGGTGACGAAACCGAAGAGCCGGTCGCGGAGGAGCGGACCGCCGATGGATGCCCCGTATTGGTAGCGTTTGTAGTCGGGCTTCTCGTCCTGGAAAATCGTCCGCGCGACCATTTCCCGGTTCTGGAACTGGAAGAAGGCGTCGCCGTGGAGCTCGTTGGTCCCCGTACGCGTCGCGACGTTGATGACTGCGGCGGAGGCGTTCTCGTATTCCGCCTTGTAGTTCTGGGTGAGCACCTGGAACTCGGAGACCGAGGCCTGCGGGAACGGGTTGCCTCGGCTCGCGTCCTGCATGAAGGCGCCGCCCTTCAGGATGTCGTTCTTGTACGACACCCCGTCGATAAAAACGTTCACCTGGCGGGCGTCCTGTCCGCCGCTGCGGAACATCGCGCCGCCGTAACGCGTGTCCTCCCCGAAGTCGGCGGTGACGTCGACCCCCGGCGCGAGCTTGGCGAAGTTCAGGAAGTTCCGGCTGTTCTGGGGAAGGTACCGGATCTGCTCGGGCGTGACGTTCGTCGACACCTCCGGCGTGCGCAGGTCGATCGCCGCGCTCGCCGAGACCGTGACCTGCTCGCTCACTCCGGCGAGCTGCAGGTCGAAATCGAGTCTCACGAGCTGGCCGACGAGAACGCGCACCTTCTTCGTTTCGGTGCCGAAGCTGGGCAGACTCGCCGTCACGGTGTAAGGCCCGGGAGCCACCGTGAGGTTGAATTGCCCGGTCGCCTCGCTCGTGGCGGCCGTGCGGAAACCGGTCTCGTCGTTGACCGCCTCGACCGTCGCCCCCGGCAGCGCACTGCCCGACTGGTCCTTCACGGTGCCGCGCAACGTGCCCGTCGTGGTCTGAGCGTTGGCGACTCCGGCGGCGAAGACCACGGCGAGAAGCCAGCCGACCGCCTTCGCCTTTCCCGTCCCCTTTCGAATCTTCGATCTCATCGAATCCTCCTTTGCCGTTTCAGAGCATGAGCCGTCACTTGGCGGCAACTCGTTTCGATTGGAGCGCGACCTTCCCGCCGGAGGACTCGCGCACGACGAGCGTCGTGGCGAGGGTCTCGTGGCGAACGGCGTGTCCGTTCGAGCCCGTGAGGTGCTCGAGAAGGCGGCGGGTCGCCTTCGATCCCAGTTCGGCGATGGGCACCCGTACCGTCGAGAGCGCGGGCGTGGTGAAGCGGGCAATCGGGATGTCGTCGAAACCGGCGACGGCGACGTCCCCCGGCACGCGGACTCCCGATTCCTGGAACGCCGCGAGAAGGCCGATCGCCATGGAGTCATTCGCCGCGAAGACGGCGGTCGGCGGGTCCTTCCTCTCGAGCAGAGAGATCCCCGCCCGGTAGCCCGCCTCCTCGCGAAAATCTCCCTCGATCACGAGGGGTTTCCTCGCGGGTCCGGGCGCCGTCCGGATCGCGTCGCGGTACCCGCGGAGCCGCTCGGCGGCATCGCGGTTGCCGGCGGGTCCGGACACGTGGGCGATCCGGCGATGGCCGAGCCCGATCAGGTGCCGGACCATCGCGACGGCCCCGCCGTAGTTGTCCACCCGGATCGAATCGAACCGGCGCCCCTCGCCGTTTAAGAGCAGGATCGGAAGTCCGCCGGTCAGGTTCCTGCGCAGCGCGCGGGCGTCCAGATCCGGGGACATCACGATCAGCCCGTCGACGCGGCCGCGCGTCGCCCTCACGACCGCCTCGATCTCGCCCTTGTCGCTGTGCGAGCCGGACACGAGGACGTGATACCCGCGTTCCCGCGCGGACGAGTCGATCCCCCGGATGAGCTCCGAGAAGAATTCTCCGTAGAGGTCGGGGAGGAGGACGCCGAGCGTGTTCGTCCGGCGCGTGATCAGGCTCCGTGCGGCGCCATGAGGCGAGTAGTGCAGCCGCGCGACCACGGTGCGGATCCGCCGCCGGGTGTCCGGCCGGACGGGACCGCTGTCGTTCAGCACGCGAGAAACCGTCGCCACCGAAACGGAGGCGGCGCGGGCGACGTCCCGGATCGTCACGCTCTCCGCGCGCCGATCGGGCCGGGACCGAAGCGTCGACGGGGACTTCAGGGGAATGCCTGCATCGCCAGAAAGTCCTTTGTGTAATCGTTTACATCGGCCTGGCCCGTTTTAGCGCGCTCTTCCGGCAGTGTCAAGCAGGTTCCGCGAGTGAAGAGCGAATGAAAGCGATCGCGGCGAGAATCCCACCCGTCTTAAGATTCGCCGCGGAAGCGGCTTTGCGTCCAACCTCTTTCCTGTCGGCGTCCCTTCTCCTCGCGCTCGCGAGCACGGGGGTCCGGGGCGAATGCCCGGCCGGGCGCTGGACGGCGCTCGCGCCCCTGCCGGCGCCGCGCCAGGAGCTCGCCGCCGCGGCTCTGGACGGGAAGATCTACGCGGTCGGCGGACTCGTGGGACGGTCGAACGCGACCGAGATCTACGACCCGGCCGCTGATCGCTGGGCCGTCGCCGCGGATCTTCCGGTCGGCACCGATCACGCCTGGGCGGTGGCGCTCGGGCGGCGCCTGTACGTCGGCGCCCCGGGCAGCAACCGGGTCTTCGCATACGACCCCGCGGCGGACGCCTGGGCCGAGGTCGCAGCCTCGACGTTCCTTCACGGAGGCACGGCGGTCGCGGCCGCAATCGGCGGACTCATCTATCTCGCGGGCGGAGCCGGCGGGACGATGGTCGGCAACGAGCTCGAGGTCTACGATCCGGCATCGAACACGTGGACGACCCTCGCGCCGATGTCGTGCGCCCGGAACCACACGGCCGGAGGCGTCATCGGCGGCAAGCTCTACGTCGCCGGGGGGCGGCCGGGCAATCAGACGTGTCTCGAGGCCTACGACCCGGTTGCGAACGCCTGGACGCGAAAAGCGGACATGCCCACCGGTCGTTCCGGCATCGCCGGCGGCGTCGTCGGCGGATGTCTCTACGTCTTCGGCGGCGAGGGGAATCCGGCCGACGCCGCCGGGATCTTCCACGAAGTCGAGGCGTATGACCCTGCGACAAACGCGTGGACGCGGCTGCCGCCGATGCAGACCGGCCGTCACGGCATCTCGGCGGCGGTGATCGGGAACGGGATCTATCTGCCGGGGGGAGCGACTCTGCAGGGCTTCGGCGCGACGGCCGTCAACGACGTTTACGTGCTCGACCCGCCGGCGCTCGTCCCCCGCGCGCCGATCGTCCTGTCGAACCGCCGGCGGCGCTGACCGCCGACCGGACGCGGTCAGCTCTCGTCCGGCCAGACGCGGGGCACGGCGATGGTGTCCCGGAACTCGTGGCGGGAAGAGGGTGCTTCGGCTTTGCGGAGCGGGCGAGGAGGCTCCGCCGACGACGGGCGCCCGTATCGGGTCTCGTGGTCGAGCACGGCGATCGTCTTCTCGTAGATCGCGTCCACCTGCTCGTGCCCGTTGCCGATGACCGTCAGGCCGAGCTTCCCGAACTGCGACACGGCGCCGATCATGTGGAAGAGCACGCCGGTCTCTTTCCCCTGGCTGTAGTGAAGGTGGTTGATCGTCGTGATGTCGAGCAGGTCGTCGGGTGAAAGACCGCGATACGCGTCCGACTTCAGGTTGTCCGTGGACCGGTAGAACTTCGCAAGGCCGCCGGGCGACCGGAACTCCCCCGTCTCGGGATCGAGCTGGCCCCCCGTCAGGAACTCGAGGGCCAGGAACGGGTGCGTCGTCCCGCCGATCCGCAGATTGGTCTCGAGGGCGAAGATCTCCCAGAGCCCCGTCGGGGAAGGACGGCGGACGAGGAAGTCGATGGCGAGACGGCTGACGACGCCTTCCGACGCGAGCACCTCCCCGATCCGGCGGCCGGCGTCCTGAATCGCGCGGCGGTAGCCGTCCGCCGCCGGGAACCGGCAGCCCAGAAAGACCTGGCTCGTGGGTCCGCCGAGCAGCTGGTCGTGGGTCGACACGAGGATCACCTTTCCGCGCGGGTCGATCCGGATCTGACAGCTCGGCGAACGCGTCTCGGCCCCGTCGAGGAACTCTTCCACGACGCCGCCCATGGCGCCGATCTTCCCGAGGTATGCCTCAGGCGTTTCGGAGGAGACCGAAAACTCGAGCTGCCGCAGAGCCTCCGACAGCGCGGCCCTCCCGGTCTCCGCCGGATAGCGGAAAAGCGCGTTGCCCTCCCCCGAGAAGCCCTCGTCGAGCTTCACGACCGCCTTGCGGATCGCGGGCCTCTCGCCGCGCAGCGCGGCGAGCGCCGCGACGAGGTCTCCCTCCGACCGCAGCCCCTCGAACCCGGCCGGCAGCGCGACCCCCGCCTTCCGGAAGGTCCGGCGGCTCCCCGATTTCGTGCCGAGCTCGCGAAGGTCCGGATCGACGCCGTTCAACGGAATCCCGAGCAGCACGGCGAGTCGCCGCTCGAGCGGAGTGGAGTTGTAGACGGTTAGGAACGCGCGGTTCACGTTTCCGATCCCGTAGCGGATCCGCTGGATGAGCCGCGGGCGATCGAGGATTTTCTCCGTCAGAGAACGCGACGATGCGTCGTAGGCGCAGAGGAGCGTGAGTCTCGAGCGGGCGTGGCTCGCCGGGATGCCGGCGAGAAGCTCCAGGTAATACTCGAGGATGAGGGGATGAATGGGGCGGGACGTGACGTACACCATCCGCGCCTGGGGGTTGCGGAGCCGGATCAGCAGGAAGAGCAACCGTTCCTCGTAGTAGCTCGCGCCCTCGAGCTTCGAAAGCTCCGCCTCGTCCAGGGTGAGCGAGGGAACGACAACGGACGTGTAGGGCTCGTCCTGATCGCTCGAAAGCGTGTTCCATAACTCTCCGAGGCGGGGCTGCAGCCTGCGGAACTCTTCGAGCTCGCGCTCGGGCGAGACGTCGCAGGAAAACGGCGGTTTGGGGATCACGGTGCGGAGCGGGAGAATACCAACGGCAGGTCCTCACTAGAATGCGTCCGTCCGGAAAAGGAGGTCCCATGCGGACGAGAGCCGTTCTCCTGATGCTCGTGATCGCGACCTGCCTCGCCTGCCAGGCGCAGCCGGCCCCGCGCTCCGCGGGGGCCGCCGCCCCGTCCCCTCCGGCCCCGCCGGCCCTTCCCGCTTCGGAGGCCACGGCGAAGGCCGCCCTCGACGCCTCCCCGCGCCACGGCGAGTACGTGGACGTGAAGAACCCGGCGGGAGGAACGCCGATCCGGACGTTTGTCGTCTATCCCGAACGGAAGGACAAGGCGGGCGTCGTGATCGTGATCCACGAGATCTACGGCCTCTCCGACTGGATCCGTTCGGTCGCGGACGCCCTCGCGCGCGAAGGCTTCATCGCCGTGGCGCCGGACCTGATCTCGGGGCTCGGACCCGGGGGCGGCGGCACGGAGTCGGCCGCATCCCGCGACGACGTCGTGAAGCTCGTTCGCGGGATCTCGCCGGAGGACGCCAACGCGAGGCTCGACGCGGTGCGCGCGTGGGCTATCGGTCTTCCCGCCGCAAACGGCCGCACGGCGACCATTGGCTTCTGCTGGGGAGGAGCGCGGAGCTTCGCGTACGCCGCGGCCCAGCCGGCCCTCGACGCCGCCGTCGTCTATTACGGCACGTCGCCCGAGACCGCGGAGCTCGCGAAGATCCGGGCGCCGGTCGTGGGCCTCTACGGCGGCGACGACGCGCGGGTCAACGCGACGATCCCGGCGGCAGAGACGGAGATGAAACGGCTGGGCAAAGTCTACGAGCCCAACATCTACGAGGGGGCGGGGCACGGGTTCCTGCGCCAGCAGGACGGCAAGGAGGGAGCGAACCTCCGGGCGACGGAGAAGGCCTGGCCGAGGACGGTGGCGTTCCTGAGAGAGCGGCTGGGCTGACCCGTCGGCCGCGTCAGGCGCGTCGCCGTCCGCGGCGCGGGGGGGCGAGGGCATCCGCTTCGGCGCGCGCGTCCCGGCCGAGAGCGGCGCACACGACGGTGCAGATCCGCTCGAGCGACGGATCCGCGATCGAATAGACGGTCCGGTTCCCCTGCTTCCGCCGGCCGACGAGTCCCTGCAGCCGCAGGACGGTGAGGTGTTTGCTCACGTTCGCCTGGGTTCCGCCGACGTGCGCGAGCAGCTCTCCGACCGAAGCGGGCTCCCGGAACAGCCGCTCGAGAATTTTCAGCCTCGTGGGATCGCCCAGCGCCCGGAAGCGCGCAGCCATGCGCTCGCGCGCGCGGTCCGTGAGAGGGATGACCGTCGGCACGTCGCCAGAGTAAACGGAATCCCGCGTTTCTTCCATCCCCCGCGCAGCCTCATTCATGCATCTTGACTATATAGCCTTTTAGTTATATGGTCAAGTGGATGTTTCACCTCCTGGTGTTGTTCGCCACCGGCATGACTCAGGCCGCAGCTCCGCTCACGCTCGAAGAGGCCGCCGCGCTCGCCGGCTCCGAAGCCCCCGCCGTCGTTCGCGCGCGCGCGGAGACCGACGGGGCTCGAGCGCAACTCGCGGCCGCGAGGTCACGGTTGGGCCCGGCGCTGACCGCGGACCTCGGTTTCTTCGGAACGGACGACCCGGCCGGCGTTTTTCGCCTCGCCCTCCAGCAGGAACGGTTCTCGCCGACCGGATTCTTCGCGTCCGACCCGAACGACGCCGCCTTCACGAGAGATTGGAACGCCGCGGTCGCGGCGGAGTGGACGGTGGACCTGTTCGGCTGGCGGCGCGGCGAGGCGCGTGCCGCGGGCGCCGCCGTCGACGCCTCCGAAAAGAGCGCGGATCGCGAGAGGGACTCCGCCGCTTTCCGGGCGATCTCGGCGTTCGCCGCCGCCCGCGCCGCCGAAGAAGCGCTCGCCCGACTCGCCGAGCGCGAAGCCGATGCGCGGAAAGACGTGGAGATCGCGGCGACTCTCGAGGAGCAGGGCATCGTCACGCCCGCCGATCCGGCGCGCGCCCGGGCCGCGCTCGCGGAGGTGGGCGCGGAGATCGCCGCGTATCGGGCATCGGTGGCGGACGCCCGCGCCGCGCTCGGTACGCTGATCGGCGCCGACGCGGCGGCGAGGCCGCTCGCTCCCCTGCCGCCGCCCCGCCCGGCTCCGACCGCCGACGATTCCGTCCGCGACGACGTGGCCGCCGCGGAGCTCGCGGCGAGGTCGGCCCGGGAGCGTCTGCGCGCCGCCTCCGCGTCTCGGTGGCCTCTCCTCCTCGTGTCCGGGCGCTACGAGACGCATGCCGAGAGGTTCGGAGCACGCTGGGGAGACTCCGTCTCGGTGTTCGGCGGTTTCCGGATACCGATCTTCGCGTCGGGCGGCATAGCGTCGAGAGTCGGGCAGGCTCGCGCCGGAGTCGCGTCGGCGGAGGCCTCGGCACTCGAAATCCAACGCGCTGCCGAAAAGGATGTCCTCTCGGCCCGCGCCGCTCTCTCGGCTGCGGAAGCCCGGCTGGCGGCGTTCGGCGAGGCCGAATCGGCGGCCCGCACCGCCCGGGAGATCCAGGAGGCGCGCTACGAGGAGGGGGCCGCTCGGCTCGCCGACCTGATCGAAGCGCGGACCGCGGAGCTCCGGGCGCGGCTCGGCGCCGCGGCCGCGGGCTCGGAGCGAACGGTCGCGGAGGCTCGTCTGAGGCTGGCGCTCGGCCTGCCTCCGGAAGGTGAAATGCGATGAGGAAGATCTCGACCATAGGTGCGGTGCTCGTGGTCTCGGCGCTCGTGGTGACCGCGTGCACCCGGCGGGAAGCTCCGGCGCGTCCGGCGGGGACCGCCCGGAAGCTCGCGACGGCCCCCGTCGAGCAGCGGACCGCGCCGGGCTCGATCGAGGTCGAGGGGGTCGTGGTGGGGCGCTTCGAGGCGGTGATCTCGAGCCGCCTCTCCGCTTCCGTCGCGACCGTCCCCGCCGTACCGGGCCAGACCGTGCGCGCCGGGACGGTTCTGGTGCGCCTCGAGGAGCAGGAGACGCGCGGAGCCCTGGCGGGCGCGCGGGCGGCGCTGGAATCGGCGAATGCCGCGCTCGACCTTGCCCGGAAGAACCGGGCGCGCTTCGAGCGGCTCGAGGGGCGGCGCGCTGCGGCGGCGCTCGAGCTCGATCGGGCGCGTCAGGAAGAAGCGTCGGCGACGGCCGCGGTCGCGTCCGCCGCCGCGATGTTGCGGCACGCCGAAATGGACCGCGCTCAGACCGTCCTGACGGCTCCGTTCGATGCCGTGGTGGTCGAGCGGTTCGTGTCTCCCGGCGACCTCGCCGGACCCGGGCGGCCGCTCGTCCGGATCGCCTCGCTCTCGGGGCGCCGCGTCGAGGCCGCGGCGGCCGAACAGGACGCCGCGGCGCTGGCGACCGGAGGCTCGCTCGAAGTGGTCGTCGCCGGAAGGACCGTGACAGGTCGGATCGCGGAGATCGTCGGCATGGTCGATCCGGCGACGCGACGCCGGACCGTCCGCATCGATCTGCCCGCGGACTCGGAGCCGGCGATCGGCACTTTCGCGCGGGTTCTCCTCCCGGCGCCCGGCCCGGCGGGAACGCGGCTCTTCGTGCCCGTGGCCGCGGTCGTCGCCCGCGGTGGGCTCGAGGTCGTCTGGGCGGTCGATCGCGACGGACGTGCGGCGCTGCGCTACGTCCGCACCGGCTCCCGTCGGGAGGGAAATGTCGAAGTACTCTCGGGCCTCGCGCCCGGCGAGCGCGTCATCCTGGACCCGCCGGCCGACCTCGAGGCGGGGACGACGGTGACGTCTTGACGAAGGACCGACCGCTCGGCTTCGCCGGCCGGCTCGCGCACGCCTTCGTCGACTCGAAGCTCACCCCGCTTCTCGTTTTCTTCGCCCTCGGTCTCGGCGCGCTCGCCGTGCTGAGGACCCCGCGCGAGGAGGAGCCGCAGATCAAGGTGCCGATCATCGACGTGTTCGCCGAAGCGCCCGGCCGCAGCGTCGTGGAAGTCGAACGCCAGGCGATCGCGCCCCTCGAAAAAGAGCTCTGGTCGATTCCGGGCGTCGAGTACGTGTACTCGACCTCCTCGTCCGATCACGGCTTCGTCGTGGTCCGGTTCCACGTCGGAGTGGATCCCGACAGGGCTGCGGTGCGCGTGCGCTCGAAGCTCGACGCGCTCATGGATCGATGGCCGCGCGACCTCGCGCCGCCGCTCGTCAAGCCCCGCTCGATCGACGACGTGCCGATCTTCGCCCTGACCCTGTCGAGCGCCGCACAGGACCCGGCGACCCTGCGGCAGATCGCGGCGGAGATCGAGAACGAGATCAAGACCATCCCGGACGTCTCGGATACCGCGCTCATCGGCGGTCTCCGCCGGGAGTTCCGCGTCGAGCTCGACCCGGTCCGGCTGGCGGCGCGCGGTCTCGGTCCGGCGTCGGTGACTCCCGCGATCCTCGCGGCGAACCGCCGGGTCGGAGCGGGTCCTCTCGTCTCGAACGACCGTGAAATCCTGGTCGAGGCCGGTGGCTTCGTCCGTTCCGCGGACGAGCTCGGAGCGATCGTGGTGGCGGCGAGCGGCGGGGCGCCGGTCCGTCTCTCCGACGTCGCGCGGATCGTGGACGGGCCCGAGCGACCCCCGGTCTACGTGACGCACGGGGAGCCGGGAGCGGCGGGACGGGCGCCGGCGATCACCCTCTCGGTCAGCAAGCGCCGAGGGGCGAACGCCATCACGGTCGTCCGCGCGATCGAGAGGAAGCTCGACATCCTGCGGCCGAAGTTCGTGGCCTCCGACGTCCGGATGACCGTGACGCGCGATTACGGCGAGACCTCCTCACACAAGTCGAACGAGCTCCTGAAACACATGGCGCTCGCCACGTTTTCGGTCGCGCTGCTGATCGCGCTGGCGCTCGGCCGCCGCGAGGCCGGTGTCGTGCTGCTCGCGATCCCGATGACGCTCGCGCTCACTCTCTTCGTGTTCTGGGTTCTCGGTTACACGCTGAACCGCATCACCCTCTTCGCGCTGATCTTCTCCATCGGAATCCTCGTGGACGACGCGATCGTCGTCGTCGAGAACATCGTGCGGCATCGGCGGCTGCCGGGCGCCGCCGGTCGGCCGCTCGCGGAAATCGCGGTCGAAGCCACCGACGAGGTCGGCAACCCGACGGTCCTCGCGACCTTTGCCGTCATCGCCGCGATCGTGCCGATGGGCTTCGTCGGCGGGCTCATGGGGCCGTACATGCGGCCGATTCCGATCGGGGCTTCGGCGGCGATGCTCTTTTCGCTCGCCGTCGCCTTCGCCGTGTCGCCCTGGGCGGCGAGCCGGCTCTTTCGAAGCGCGCCCGTGGGGGCGGATCACGGGGAGTCGCGCAGCGCGCTCACCCGGCTGTACCGGCGGGCCATGACGCCGCTCGTCACGGAGGGACGGAGAACCGCGCGTCTCGTCTTCTTCTCGGTGATCGCGGCGCTCCTCGCTGCCGCCATCGCCCTCGTGCCCCTCGGCATCGTGCACGTGAAGATGCTGCCCTTCGACAACAAGAACGAGTTCCAGGTCGTCGTGGACTTTCCGGAAGGA
>Ga0209971_1000143_pt1 | contig 21508 bp, 17 predicted proteins | sample InoplaM3SAM_FD_187588 | JGI IMG/M metagenome (GOLD analysis project Ga0209971, IMG submission 187588) | Arabidopsis thaliana rhizosphere microbial communities from the Joint Genome Institute, USA, that affect carbon cycling - Inoculated... | ecosystem: Host-associated > Plants > Roots >... | reverse complement strand
CTGGGAGGTCGCGCGGCCGAGGAGATCGTCTACGGCACCAGGACCACCGGGGCCGAGAGCGACATCGAGCAAGCCACCAACCTGGCCCGCCGGATGGTCACGCGCTGGGGCATGAGCGACCGGGTCGGGCTGGTGCAGCTCGCGCCGCGGGAGAATCCCTATCTGGGCGGCTCAAGCGGATACACCGGCGAGAAGCCGTTCAGCGAGGCGACCGCCGAAGCCATCGACGCCGAGGTGCTCCGGATCATCAATGAGGGCCACGACGAGGCCAGGCGCCTCCTGAGCCGACATCGCAAGCAGCTCGACGCGCTCGCCGAAGCGCTGGTTTCGCGAGAGACCCTCAACGAGAAGGAGATCCTCGAGGTCACGGGACTTCCGCCCGCCCCGCCCCTGAGCGACAAGATGCTGCCCCTTCCCGCCACGGAAGGCAGCAATGCCGGCGCGCGGACGGGCTGAGTCGCTCGCATCTACCATCGCGAGAGCCGACCGGCCACCCACCACCACGTCGGGTGCCCGCCGCCTTCCCGCGCCAGCTCCTCGAGCGCCGCGGAGGCCGCGCGCGTCGCCTCGGGAACCCACCGGGCGCTCTCGCCGCCGTGGCCGCGCACGGCCTCCAGCGCCGCACGACACACCGCCTCCACCATCTCGTCCGGCGCGCCCGCGTCCCGCACGAGACGGCAGGCCGCGCGCACCATCGCCTCGACCGTTTCGCTCACCTCGCGCGGGCCCACCGGCGCCCGCTCGATGCGCGAGACGACCAGCTCACGCACCGTGAGATGCACCCCGCGAATCGGAACCCCCGCGCGCAGGAGCGCCGTCAGCTCGGCGGCGATGACGTCCTCGAGGGTGGTCATGCCACCGGCTCCACCCGGAGCGCGTCCCCGGCCGCGTCCACCCGCACCGCCGAGCCGTCGCGCAGCTTGCCGGCCACGATCAATCGCGCGACCGGCGTCTCGACCTCCCGCTGGATCACCCGCTTGAGCGGCCGCGCCCCGAAGACCGGGTCGTAGCCCACGTGGGCCAGATGGGCCCGGGCCCCGTCGGTGACCTCGATCGAGATCCGGCGCTCCGCGAGCCGGCGACGCAGCCCCTCGAGCTGGATCTCCACGATCTTCCCGAGCTCCGCCTCGGTGAGCGCGCGGAAGACCACGATCTCGTCCACGCGGTTCAGGAACTCCGGCCGGAACTGGCGGCGCAGCGCCTCGAGCACCTGCTCGCGCATGCGCTGGTAGCCGCGCTCGTCCGCGTCGCGCACCTCGAGGATGAGCTGGCTGCCGATGTTGGAGGTCATGATGATGACGGTGTTCTTGAAGTTGACGGTACGGCCCTGGCCGTCGGTGAGGCGGCCGTCGTCGAGCACCTGGAGCAGCACGTTGAAGACGTCGGGGTGCGCCTTCTCGATCTCGTCGAGCAGCACCACCGAGTAGGGCTTCCGCCGCACCGCCTCGGTCAGCTGGCCGCCCTCCTCGTAGCCGACGTAGCCCGGCGGGGCCCCGATGAGCCGCGCCACCGTGTGCTTCTCCATGTACTCCGACATGTCGAGGCGCACGATGTTGTCCTCGTCGTCGAAGAGCGTCGCGGCGAGCGCGCGCGCCAGCTCGGTCTTGCCCACTCCGGTCGGCCCCAGGAAGAGGAAGGAGCCGATCGGGCGCTTGGGATCCTTGATGCCGGCCCGGGCCCGGAGGACCGCGTCGGCCACCGCGCGGACGGCCTCGTCCTGTCCCACGACGCGCTCGTGCAGCTCCTCCTCCAGCCGGAGGAGCTTCTGCATCTCGCCTTCCATGAGCTTCGAGAGCGGAATGCCCGTCCACCGGGAGACGACCTCGGCGATGTCCTCCTCGTCCACTTCCTCCTTGATGAGCCGGCGGCCGCCCGCGGCCTGCGCCCGCTCCTCCTCCTCCTTCAGCTCGCGCTCGAGCCCGGCCAGCGTCCCGTACTGCAGCTCGGCCACCCGGTTCAGGTCGTAGGCGCGCGTGGCCTTCTCGATGTCGACCTTGACCTCCTCGATACGCTTCCGGAGCTGCCGCGGGCGCTCGATCGCCGCCTTCTCGCGCTCCCACTGCTCGCGGAGCGTCGCCGCCTCCGCCTGCAGCCGGGTCAGCTCCTCGTCGAGCTTGCCCAGGCGATCGCGGGAGGCCGCGTCGGTCTCCTTCTTGAGGGCCTCCCGCTCGATCTCGAGCTGCAGCACCCGCCGGGTGATCTCGTCCAGCTCCGCCGGCATCGAATCGATCTCGGTCCGGAGCCGGGCCGCCGCCTCGTCGACCAGGTCGATGGCCTTGTCGGGGAGGAAGCGATCGGCGATGTAGCGGTCGGACAGCACCGCGGCGGCCACCAGGGCCGAGTCCTTGATGCGCACGCCGTGATGGACCTCGTAGCGCTCGCGGAGCCCGCGGAGAATGGAGATGGTGTCCTCGACCGAGGGCTGGTCCACCATGACCGGCTGGAACCGGCGCTCGAGCGCCGCGTCCTTCTCGATGTGCTTCTTGTACTCGTCGAGGGTCGTCGCCCCGATGCAGTGCAGCTCGCCCCGGGCCAGCGCGGGCTTGAGCAGGTTGCTCGCGTCCATGGCCCCCTCGGCCGCGCCCGCGCCCACCACCGTGTGCAGCTCGTCGATGAAGAGGATGACCTCGCCCTGCGCGTCGTGGACCGCCTTGAGCACCGCCTTGAGCCGCTCCTCGAACTCGCCGCGATACTTGGCGCCCGCCACCAGCGCGCCCATGTCGAGGGTCACCACGCGCTTGCCCTTGAGCCCCTCGGGCACGTCCCCGCGGACGATGCGCTGGGCCAGGCCCTCCACGATCGCGGTCTTCCCGACGCCCGGCGCGCCGATCAGCACCGGGTTGTTCTTGGTGCGGCGCGAGAGGATCTGGACGACGCGACGGATCTCCTCGTCGCGGCCGATGACCGGGTCGAGCTTGCCTTGCCGGGCCAGCTCGGTCAGGTCCCGCCCGTACTTCTCGAGGGCCTCGTAGGTGCCTTCCGGCGTCTGGCTGGTCACGCGCTGGCCGCCCCGGACCGCCGCGGTCGCCTCCAGCAGCTTGTCCCGGGTGAGGCCGGCGGCCTGGAAGGTCTCCGCGACGGCGCGATCCTTGTCGACGAGGGCGAGCAGCAAGTGCTCGACGCTCACGAACTCGTCCTTCATGCGCTGCGCCTCGGCCTCCGCGGCCGTCAAGGTCTCGTTCAGGCGGGACGAGATGTAGACCTGGCCGCCCTGCGCGCCCGGCCCCGAGACCCGAGGCAGCCGGCCGAGCGCCTGCCGCAGCCGCTGCGCCAGGGTCGCCGGATTGGCGCCGGCCTTCTCCACGACGCGCGCGGCGACGCCGCCGTCCTGCTCGAACAGGGCCACCGCGAGATGCTCGGGCTCGATCTGGGTCTGCCCCTCGCGCTGGGCCATGGTCTGCGCCTGGCGCAGCGCATCCTGCGCCTTCTCGGTCAGCCGATTGGGATCCATGCCGGTCTCTCCTTCTTCTTCATGGTCCGCTGCCCCGCCGCCGGGCCAGCTCCGCTTCGAGACGGTCCAGACGCTCCAGCAGGTCCGCGATGATGGCCGCGCCGATGAGATTCACGCCGAGATCGGCGTTGAGGCGCAGCATCCGCTGGAGCCGCAGCAGCGCCTCGGCCGTGAACTCCTCCGGCCCGCCGCCGGCCGGCTCGACGAGGCCGAGGTGGATCAGACGCTCGAGCCGCTCCCGCGTGATGCCGGCGGCCGTCGCGAGCTCGTCACGGGAAAGCCACCGCTCGCCCTGCAGCCGGGCCCGGACGACGGGCGGGGACAGCCACGGCCGATGCCGGATGCGCATGTCCGTCATGCTCCGGCCGGCCGATCGGCCGGGGCCGCGGCGGCGCGGCGCAGCGCCTCGTAGGCGTCCCGCTCCGCTCCGCTCGGCCGCTCGGGGACCACGATGCGCACCGCCGCGTAGAGGTCGCCGCGCGTGCCGTCCGCTCTGGGCAGCCCGCGGCCTCGCAGGCGCAGTCGCCGGGCGTTCTGGGTCCCCGCGGGCACCGTGAGCGTCACCGCGCCATCCGGCGTGTCGACCCTCACCTCCGCCCCGAGCACCGCCTGCCACGGCCAGATCGTCAGGTCCATCTCCAGGTCGTCGCCCGTCACGCGATACCGCGGGTGCGGGACCAGGCGCACGTGGAGGTAGGCATCGCCCGGCGGGCCCCCGTTCGTGCCGGGACCTCCCTGGCCCGCCAGACGCAACACGACCCCGTCCCGCACGCCGGGGGGAATCTCCACGTCGAGGCTCTTGCCCTCCCCGATCTGGATCCGGCGCTTGCCGCCCCGGAGCAGATCGTCCAGGGTGACCGGCAGCTCCGCCTCGACGTCGTGGCCCGGCATCGTGACCCGCACGCCGCGGCGGCCGGCCCGCGCCCCCGCTCGCCCGAAGAGCGAGGCGAAGAAGTCGCTGACCTCGTCGAAGTCTTCGACCGACGACGCCTCCCCGCCCCGCCCGGCCGCGCCCGGCGGCGGGGTGAAGTCCATCCCGCTCTTCCAGTTCGCGCCGAGCGCATCGTACTTGGCCCGCTTGTCGGGGTCGCTCAGGACCTCGTAGGCTTCGTTGATCTCCTTGAAACGCTCCGCCGCCTTCTCCCGCTCCGCCCCGGGCTGCAGGTCCGGGTGATGCTTCCGGGCGAGCTGGCGGTACGCCCGCTTGATGTCGGCGGCGGGGGCGGCGCGCGGCACTCCCAGCACCTCGTAGTAGTCGCGGAATTTCACCGCCACGGCCGGGCGGGCTCCTGGGTCGTCGTCAGCCGCAGGCCAGCGTCCAATCTGGGCCTCCTTAGCGTTTCGGGTCGTCGGCCTCTTTGAACTCGGCGTCGACGACGTCGCCCGCCTGCGGCCCGCCCGACGGCGGCTGACCCCCGCCCGGCGTGGTCGGGCGGGACGCGGCCTCGGTCAGGGCGCGGGCCGCGCGGGACAGGTCGTCCTGGACCCGCCGGATCCGCTCGACATCGCCGCCCTTCAACGCCTCGCGCGCGTCGGCGAGCGCGCGCTCGACCGCACTCCGGTCGGCATCGGACAGCCTGGCGCCGTGCTCCGCCAGCGTGCGCTCCGTGGAGTACACGAGCGAGTCGGCCTGATTCCGCAGCTCGACCTCCTGCCGCCGCCGAGCATCGTCGGAGGCATGCGCCTCGGCTTCCTTCACCATGCGGTCGACCTCCGTCTTGCTCAGGCCCGACGAGGCGGTGATGGTGATCTGCTGCTGCTTGCCCGTCGCCATGTCCTTGGCGGAGACGTTGAGGATCCCGTTGGCGTCGATGTCGAAGGCCACCTCGACCTGCGGCACGCCGCGCGGAGCCGGCGCGATCCCGTCGAGACGGAACTGTCCCAGCGTCCGGTTGTCGCGGGCCAGCGACCGCTCGCCCTGGAGGACGTGGATGTCCACCGACGGCTGATCGTCGGCCGCCGTGCTGAAGATCTCGCTCTTCCGGGTCGGGATGGTCGTGTTCCGCGGAATCAGGGTGGTCGTGACGCCGCCCAGGGTCTCGACACCCAGCGAGAGCGGGGTGACGTCGAGGAGCACGACATCCTTGACCTCACCGGCCAGGATCCCGCCCTGGATGGTGGCGCCCACCGCGACCACTTCGTCGGGATTCACGCCCTTGTGCGGCTCCTTGCCGAAGAGCTGCTTGGTCAGCTCCTGCACCTTCGGCATGCGCGTCTGGCCGCCCACCAGGATGGCCTCGTCGATGTCGGCCGCGGTGATCCCGGCATCCTTCATCGCCTGCCGGCAGGGCTCCGCGGTCCGCTCCACCAGGTCGGCCACCAGGGCCTCGAGCTTCGCGCGCGTCAGGGTCATCACCAGGTGCTTGGGCCCGGTGGCGTCCGCGGTGATGAAGGGCAGGTTGACCTCGGTCTGGATCGTCGAGCTCAGCTCGATCTTGGCCTTCTCCGCGGCCTCCTTCAGTCGCTGCAGCGCCATGCGGTCCTTCCGCAGGTCGATGCCGTGCTCCTTCTTGAACTCCTCGCCGATCCAGTCGATGACGCGCTGGTCGAAATCGTCGCCCCCGAGGTGCGTGTCGCCGTTGGTGGACTTGACCTCGAATACCCCCTGGCCCAGCTCCAGGACGGAGATGTCGAAGGTGCCGCCCCCGAGGTCGTACACCGCGACCTCCTCGTCCTGCTTCTTCTCGAGCCCGTAGGCGAGGGCGGCCGCGGTGGGCTCGTTGATGATGCGGAGCACCTCGAGGCCGGCGATCCTGCCCGCGTCCTTGGTCGCCTGGCGCTGGCTGTCGTTGAAGTAGGCCGGCACCGTGATCACGGCCTGGGTCACCTTCTCGCCCAGGTGGGCCTCGGCCGCCTCCTTGAGCTTGCGGAGGATCATCGCCGAGATCTCGGGAGGCGAGTACTGCTTGCCCCGGATCTCGATGCGGACGTCGCCGTTCCCGGCCTGCACCACCCGATAGGGGACGAGCTTCGTCTCCTGCTGGACCTCCTCGTACCGGCGGCCCATGAACCGCTTGATCGAGAAGATGGTGTTCTCGGGATTCGTGATGGCCTGGCGCTTGGCGATCTGGCCGACCAGCACCTCGCCGTCCTTCGTGAAGGCGACGACCGAGGGGGTCAGCCGGCTCCCTTCCTGGTTCGGGATGACGAGAGGACTGCCGGCCTCCATGACGCCCACGACCGAGTTCGTGGTACCGAGGTCGATGCCGATGACCTTTGCCATTGCCGCCTCCTTCTATCGAGCCCCGAGCGAGTTCCGGTTACCGGGCCACCTCCGCCGCGATCGGGGTGAGGGCGTGCTTCAGGACCTCCTCGGCGTCCTCCACGAAGAGGAAGCGCAGCTCGCGCCGGAGCTCCTCCGGCACGTCCTCGACGTCTCGTTCGTTGCGGCGGGGCAGGATGACTTCCCGGATGCCGGCCCGGTGCGCCGCCAGCATCTTCTCCTTGATTCCGCCGACCGGGAGCACCCGGCCGCGAAGGGTGATCTCCCCGGTCATCGCGAGGTCGCCGCGCACCGGCCGCCGCGTGGCCAGGGAGGCCAGCGCGGTCACCATGGTGACCCCGGCCGAGGGCCCGTCCTTGGGGATGGCCCCGGCCGGGACATGCACATGAATCGTCTTGCCCTCGAAGATCTTCGGGTCGATGTCGAGCGCGGCCGCGTTCGCCCAGACGTACGAGACCGCGGCCTGGGCGCTCTCACGCATCACGTCGCCGAGCATGCCGGTGAGGACCAGCCGCTCCTCGCTGCTCGGCATCATCGTCGCCTCCACGAACAGGACGTCGCCGCCGGTCGGCGTCCACGCCAGCCCGGTCGCGATGCCCGGGCGGGAGGTTCGCTCCGCCACCTCGTCGAAGAATCGCGGGCGGCCGAGGTACTCGCCGAGGTTGTCGGCGGTGATGCGGACGGGATCGCGCTGCCCCTCGGCGAGCCGGCGGGCGACCTTCCGCGCCGCGGTGGCGATCTCCCGCTCGAGGCTCCGCACGCCCGCCTCGCGGGTGTACTCGCGCACGATGCGGCGAAGAGCGTCGGGGTCGAAGGCCAGCTCGCCCGCGGCGAGGCCGTGGGCCGCGAGCTGCTTGGGGATGAGGTACTGCTTCGCGATGCCCACCTTCTCGTCGTCCGTATACCCGGGCAGCGACAGGATCTCCATCCGGTCGCGAAGGGGCCCGGGAATGGTGTCGAGGGTGTTGGCCGTCGCGATGAACAGCACGTGCGAGAGATCGAAGGACACGCCCAGGTAGTTGTCGACGAAGGTGTGGTTCTGGGCCGGATCCAGCACCTCCAGCAGGGCCGAGGAGGGATCCCCGCGCCAGTCCGCTCCGATCTTGTCGATCTCGTCGAGCATGAAGACGGGATCGCGGCTCTCGGCTCGCCGGAGCCCCTGGATCACCCGGCCGGGCAGGGCGCCGATGTACGTCCGGCGGTGGCCCCGGATCTCCGCCTCGTCCCGCACCCCCCCGAGCGACATGCGCGCGAACTTCCGGCCGAGGGCGCGGGCGATGCTCTGGCCCAGGCTGGTCTTGCCCACGCCCGGCGGTCCGACGAAGCACAGGATGGGCTCGCGGGCCGGGCTGTCCCCGGTCACCGGTGGCGGCTCGGCCGGCTCCGGCGCCTCCCCGGAGGCGACACCGCGGCCCGCGCGCTCCTGCCGGAGCTTCTTGACCGCGAGGTACTCGAGAATGCGATCCTTGACCTTCTCCAGGTCGAAGTGATCCTCGTCCAGCACCCGCCGGGCGCGGAGGATGTCGATGGCGCCCGCGTCCTCCTTGCTCCACGGCAGGCTCACCAGCCACTCGAGGTAGGTGTGGATCATGCCGTGCTCGGGGGAGGCCGGCGAGATCCCGGCGAGGCGGGCGAGCTCGCGCTCCGCCTCGCGCCGCGCCTCTTCCGGGAGCGCGGCCTCCTCGACGCGACGGCGGAGAGCGCTCACGTCGCTGGCGGCCTCGTCCTCTTCGCCGAGCTCCCGCTGGATGGATCGGAGCTGCTCGCGCAGGTAGAAGTCGCGCTGCTTCTTGGTCAGCCGCTCCTCGGTGTCGCTCGCGATCTTGCGGCCGAGCTCGCGCACCGCCAGCTCCTTCTGCAGCAGGTCCACGAGGCGGCGAAGCTTGGCCGGCACCGGATCCAGCTCGAGGAGCGCCTGGCGCGCCGCCAGGTCGAGGGGCACCACCGTGGCGACGAAGTAGGCCAGCCGCAGCGGCTCCGCGAGGCTCTCCGCCGCGGTCGCGAGCTCGTCGGGCAGCTCGGGCGAGGCCCCGACGACGCGGCGGAACACGTCCACCACCGCGAGCCGGAGCGCGTCGGTCTCGGTGCCCGCGACGGTCGGCTCTCGCGATACCTCGACCCGCGCCACCAGGTAGGGCTCGGTGCCGACCAGATCGAGCAGCCGGATCCGCTCGACGCCCTGGACCATGAGACGGATGCTGCCGTCCGGGGCCCGCATGAGCTGGTGGATCATCCCCACGGTGCCGACACGGTACAGGTCTCCGAGCGCGGAGGCCTCGACCTTCGGATCGGGCTGCGCCACCAGGGCCACGAGCCGGTTGCCGCGCATGACGTCGTCGACGAGCCGGACCGAGCGCGGCTGTCCCACCGCGAGCGGCACCATCGTCAGGGGGAGCACCACCGCGTCCCGCAGCGGGAGGACGGGCAGCGCGTCGGGAACGACGACGTTGTCGGTACCGCCAGCCGCTTCCGCGGCCATCAGCGAGCCTCGCGCTTCGGCAGCGTGATGAGCAGGAGGCCCCGATCGTAGCGCGCGTCGACCCGCTCGGCGTCCACCGCCGCCACCAGCGGGAGCTCGACCCGGAACGGGCCCTGCCGGATCCTGACCGCGTGGAAGATCGTCGCCTCCTGCGGGGCGGCGAGGCGCCGCCGTCCTTCGACGACGAGCGCGTCCTCGAAGAGGACGACCTCGAAGTCCTCCTCGTGAACGCCCGCGAGATCCACCATGATCTCCACCGTGCGCGCGGTCTCGTACGTGTCGGCGTCGGGGTGCCAGCAGTCTTCCGCGAGCAGGCGCACCCGATCCGTCTGCCGGAAATCGTCGAACGAACCGGGCCGGCCCGGACGCACCACCATCGCGTAGCGGTAACTCAGGCGTCGGTAACGCATGGGCCCCCGCATCATCCACCCGCCGACAGGGGTTGTCCAGTCGCCGCGCGCTGCATTCGACCGTCTGCGGGACGACGCCGGCCTTCTAGTGCTTGTTCACCGTGCCCCGTCAGAATACGATCGGCGACAAGAAAGGGACACGCGATGAACATCGCCGTGATCGGTATCGGGGGTCGCGTCGGATCTCGCCTCGGGGCGGAGCTGCTCGCGCGGGGACATCGCGTGACCGGCATCGAGCGCCACCCCAAGCCCACCGACGCGAAGGAGGGCCTGACCCTGCGGCAGGGCGACGCCACCCAGCCCGCGGCGCTGGCGCCCCTGCTCGCGGGGCACGACGCGGTCGTGAGCGCTTCGCGATTCCAGACCTCGGACGCGACCGCGCTGATCGCCGCCGTGAAGACCGCGGGCGTCAAGCGCCTGCTCGTGGTGGGCGGAGCCGGCAGCCTCGAGGTCGCTCCGGGCCAGGCGCTCGTGGACACTCCCGGATTTCCGGAGGCCTACAAGGCCGAGGCCCGCGCGGGCGTGACGTTCCTGAACGCGCTGCGCGCGGAGAAGGATCTCGACTGGACCATCCTGTCCCCTTCCGCGGAGTTCGCGCCGGGGACGCGCACCGGGACGTTTCGCCTCGGCGGGAACGAGCTGCTGACCGATCGGACCGGCAGGAGCTGGGTGTCGATGGAGGATTTCGCGATCGCCCTGGTCGACGAGCTGGAGCAGCCGCGGCATCGCCGCGAGCGCTTCACCGTCGGGTACTGAGGGCCCGGGTCGGTGGCGGCGCGGTCGGGCGAGCAGTTCCTCCAGGGGTTGCGCGGCACCAAGCGGCAGCTCTGGCTCGAGGGGCAGCGCGTGGACGACGTGACCACGCATCCGGCGCTCGCGGGCGGGGCGCAGACGCTGGCCGGCATCTTCGACCGGCTCCACGCCTTCCCCGACGAGTGTCTGGTCCCGGACCCGGAGACCGGTGAGCCGCTCAACGTCGGCCACATGATCCCGCGCTCGATCGACGACCTCAAGCGGCGCAACCGGGGCCTGGCCCGCATCGCGGAGGCCACCGTCGGCCTCATGGGCCGCACCCCCGACTACATGAACGTGAAGTTCGCGAGCTTCGCCGGACGCTGGAAGGACTGGCTCGGCGCGGACGGGCGGAACGAGGAAGGGGCGCACAACCTGGTCGCGTTCCAGAAGCGGCTCGCCCGTCAGGACATCTCCCTCACCCACACGATCATCCACCCGACCATCGACAAGGCGACCGATGCCCGGATCGTCGACAGCCGGGTGCCGGTGCACAAGATCGCCGAGACCGCGGGGAGCATCGTGGTGCGCGGCGCGCGCATCCTGGCGACCCTCGCCCCGTACGCCGACGAGATCGCGGTCTATCCCGCCCACCCGCTGCCCGCGGGGGCCGAAGCCTACGCGCTCGCCTTCTCGATCCCGGTGGACACCCCGGGGCTGCTCTTCATGTGCCGCGACAGCGCGGCCACGCCGGGCGTGCCGGTGTTCGACCGGCCCCTGTCGACCCGCTTCGACGAGCAGGACGCCTTCGTGATCTTCGACGACGTCGAGATCCCGCGGGAGCGCCTCTTCATCGACGGCCGGATCGACCTCTACAACACCGTCATCACCACCGGCCTGCGCGACAACATGACGAACCAGACCACCATCCGCGCGCTCACCAAGCTCGAGTTCGCCTACGGCCTCGCCACCCGCATGGCGGAGGCGATCGGCGACGCGAGCCCCGCGACCCAGGAGATGCTGGGCGAGCTGCTCGACTACGTGGAGGTCAGCCGCAGCGCGGTCCTGCTCTCCGCCGAGCACGGGCGGGACGTGGGCGACGGGGTGTGGTTCCCGGACGGCCGCCCGCTCGCCCCCATGCGGTCGCTGCTCGCCACGTGGTTCCCGCGGGTGAACGAGATCCTCGTGCTCATCGGGAGCCACAACCTCCTGGCCACCCCGAGCCGGCGCCAGCTCGACGACGTCCGCCTCCGCCCGCTCATCGACGAGTTCCTGCACGGCGCGAAGGACGTCGACGCCGAGGAGCGGGCCGCCCTGTTCCGCCTCGCGTGGGATTTCGTCGGCTCGACCCTCGCGGGCCGCAACGTCCTCTACGAGCGCTTCTACCTCGCCTCGGCGGCCCGCAATCGCATCGGCCACCACGTGCGCAACGTCGACCGCAGCCGCGCCTACGCGCTCGTCGACGGGATCCTGGCCGCCGGGCGCCGGGCGGGCGGGCTCGCGGACGCGTGACTAGGGCCACTCCGCGGGCGGCCGATCGAGCGCCGCGCGATCCCAGCGGGCCAGATCGGCGGCCGCCTCGTACACGCTCTGGAAGAAGTCGAGCACGACTTCATCGGGTGACGCCAGCGACCGGACCGCTTCGTACGGCAAGATGAAATCGGCGAGCTCCCGACTGTAGTAGGCGCTCGGCGGCCGGACCGGTCTGGCCGGAAGGCCCGACGGCTCGGGTCGCGCGTACGCATAGAACGCCGGCTCGGCAACCGTTCCGCTCCCCGGCCAGAACCCGAAGCTGATCTCCTCGTGCGACATCGCCTCCCGGAGCACCCACCACTCGGCCGCCTCGGATTCGGGCGCGCGGCGCCCGCTGAAGCGCGTGAGCGCCAGATCGAAGGCGCCCCAGAAGAAGTGCACCGGGCTGCTCTTCCCGAGAAACCGCCCCTTGAACCGCGCGAGGATGCGATTGGCGTGCAGCAGCATGTGGAAGAATTGTCGGACGCGATCGGCATCGTACGACGCGTGGCGATGATCGTCCTGGAACGGGATCGGCGCGTCCACCTCGACGGGGACGGGCCACATCTTCACGGTGATGCCGAGGCTGGCGAGCGTGTCCACGTACTCTCGATAGAAATCCGCGACGGCCTGTGGACGCAGCGGAATGGCTCGGCTGGCGCCGTCGCTCGTGTCGACGACGAGGCGGTGGTCGGTCAGATCGAAGTGGACCTCGAAGGCGCGTGACCGGTATGGCATCGGCGACGTGCTCAAGCCACGCGCGCTGACGTACAGGGGCACGTGCCACCAGTGATTCTCCGCCGGGGCCAGGGCCAGTCGGGTCTTGCCCACCACCTGCGTCCACATGTGCAGCGTGTCGTGCGTCTCCTGCCACTCCGCCAGAGGCAGCCTCGGCCACACGCCGGAATCACTCGCCATCGCCGTCGACCTCCCTACGTTGTCGGACGGAACCGCTCGAGGAGCCGACGCACGGCTTCACGAATACGCGCCTCGCGAGTCGCACGATCGACCGACGGAAGCACCCCGCCCGCTGGTCACCGGCGTCCTCCTTGGCCGGTCGAGGCGGCGATGTTCATTCACCGCCTGAATTGTATTCCTCGTGTCGAGCGGCCGGCGCCCCCGAAGCCGCCGACGTCGGTCACGGTCGTCGAGGTCGTGGAGCTCCGGACGCTGGGGTAGAGTGGAGGCCGTGACCACCGCCGCGCGCGCCACCGCCGACGTCGGAGTGATCGGGCTCGCCGTGATGGGCCAGAACCTCGCGCTCAACATGGCCGACCACGGCTACCGCGTCGCGGTCTACAACCGGACGGCCGCGGTCATGGAGAAGTTCGTGGCCGCGCACGGGGATACCCCGGGCGGACTCGTGGGCACTACCGCGTTGCCCGACTTCGTCGCTTCGCTCGCGAAGCCGCGCAAGATCCTGATCCTGGTGAAGGCGGGACCGCCGGTGGACGCGGTCGTCGAGCAGCTCCTCGGCGCGGGCGTCGAGCCCGACGACATCGTGGTGGACTGCGGCAACAGCCTCTGGACCGACACCATCCGCCGGGAGCAGCAGCATGCCGAGCGGTGCCGCTTCTTCGGCTCGGGCGTGAGCGGCGGCGAGGTGGGCGCGCGCTTCGGGCCCTCGCTCATGCCGGGCGGGCACCCGGCCTCGTGGGAGCACCTGCGCCCGATCTGGGAGGCCATCGCGGCCAAGGTGGATCCCCGGACGGGTGAGCCGCTGGAGGACTGGGCGCCCGGCAAACCCGTGACCGGCGGTGAGCCCTGCACCGCGTACATCGGCCCCAACGGCGCGGGCCACTACGTGAAGATGGTCCACAACGGCATCGAGTACATCGACATGCAGCTCATCTCGGAGGCCTACCACCTCCTCACCGCGCTCGGGGGCATGACGCCCGACCGGCTCGCCGAGGTGTTCGGCGAGTGGAACCGCAACGAGCTGAGCTCGTATCTGATCCAGATCACCGCCGATATCCTCCAGCAGCGCGACCCCGCCCGGCCGACGCAGTTCCTCGTGGACGCGGTGCTCGACGCCGCGGGCCAGAAGGGCACGGGCAAGTGGACGAGCGTGAACGCGCTCGACCTGGGCATCCCGGCCAACGCCATCGCCGAGGCCGTGTTCGCGCGCTGTCTGTCCGCGTTGAAGGAGGAGCGCGTCGCCGCCGCCGCGGTGCTCGAGGGGCCGGGCGCGCGGTACCGCGGCTCGCCGCCCGAGCTGGTCGAAGGAGTGCGCCGCGCGCTCTACGCCTCGAAGATCTGCGCGTATGCCCAGGGCTTCCAGCTCATGCGGGAAGCGCAGACGGAGTACGACTGGGTGCTCGACTTCGGCACCATCGCCGGGATCTGGCGTGGCGGCTGCATCATCCGCGCGCGCTTCCTCCAGAAGATCACCGAGGCCTACCGCCGCGACCCCGGCCTCGTGAATCTGATGCTCGACCCCTACTTCACGGGGGCGCTGACCTCGAGCCAGGAGTCCTGGCGCGAGGTCGTGGCGCTCGCGGTACGGCACGGCATCCCGGTTCCCGCCTTCGCGAGCGCGCTGGCCTACTTCGACGGCTACCGATCGGCGCGGCTCCCCGCGAATCTCCTCCAGGCCCAGCGTGACTACTTCGGGGCCCACACCTACGAGCGCGTGGACGCCCCGCGGGGGCAGTTCTTCCACGTGGACTGGCCCGACCCGAGGCGCCCGCAGCGGCCGGTCTGATCGTGCCGGCGTCAGATGTTGGCCAGCTCGCCAAAGTACTCGTGATCCTCGTTGTAGCCTCCTTCGCCTCGATTGATCGACCTGACGTCCTCGACGAATTCGATCCCCTGGATCCACTTCACCATCTTGAAGCCGAGCTGGTTCTCGACCCGAAGGCGCAGCGGGGCCCCGTGCAGGTGGTTGAGTGGCGCGCCGTTCATCTCGTAGGCCAGCAAGGTTTGCGGGTGCAGGACGTTGGCGATCGCGAGACTGTCGTAGAATTGGCCGCCCTCCCCTCCTTCGCCGAATGAATAGAAGACGACGGCCTTCGCGCCCGGTGTCGGTCTGACCAGCTCGACCAGTTCAGCCATTGGCAGCCCGCCCCACGCGGCAATGCCCGACCAACCCTGAATGCAGTGGTGCAATGTGACCTGGGTCTTCGTTTTCAGCGCACGGAGGTCGTCCAGCGACACCTCGACCGGGTTCTCCACCAAGCCGTACACTTTCAGGCGGTAGTCCTTGAAATCGCCGGCAGCCAGCGCCTTCCACTCGTCGCAGGTCGGCACTTTGCCATTGGCCCAGAAAAAGGGGGAGACGTCCTCGCGACTGAACTCGGCCCGTGCGGCGGCCCGATCGAGCAGACACGCCATGACCGGCGTGACGACCGCCTTGGCGGCGTGCTGCACGGCCCGGGGGTACCGCCACGCCGTCCAGTTGGCAGCCACATTCAGCAGGACGACCACGCCGATCCCGGCCAGGCCGAGATACAGGCCGATGGGATTGGCGTCGTCCGTCCCCATCACGATGTGGTTCATGTTCCGCGCGAAGCCGGTGAGCAGAACCATGGTCACGTGGGCAATGATGAATACGACGAAGGCGCACATGACGAGAAAGTGGATGGATCGGCCGACCTGGCGGTTGCCGGGCAGCTTCGGGTACCAGGCGAAGCGGGCCGTGAATGCCGGCGACATCGAGGGGCCCGTCAACATCGCCAGAGGGGCGAGGAGGAACACGACCGCGAAGTACGCCAGCTGCTGGAGCGCGTTGTAGTGGTAGAAGCCGTTGGGCTCCGGCGGCAGATGGAAGGTGGCGTAGTGGACGAAGACGGCCCACGCGTCGGGAACGACCCGCCAGGACGTCGGCACCAGTCGCTTCCACTGCCCGGTGCCGAACAGGAGCGCGACGAACACCACGCCGTTCCCGACCCAGAACAAGACGCTGAGGAAGTGCCAGTGCCGGGCCATGCCGACGGTGTGCCGGTGGCCGGGCAAGCCGATCCAGGGCGAAAGAGGCCGGGAGTCGTCTTTTGCCGTCCAGACGCGATCCTTTGGCACCTGGACCGGGGTAAGTCGGAGCCACTCCGTGCCGGGGGTGCAATGGACGTTGCCGTACAGCCGCGGGTGATCCATGAGGATCTGCAAGCCGCTGCGAATGAGGAGGACCAGGAACAGCAGGTTGACGTAGTGGGTGATGCGCAGCCAGGCCGGGAAGCCGTACGGCTCCGCCGGCGGTTCGAGGATCAACGTGGAGCTGGACGACACCGACGGAAGGCCGAGCGTACCCCACTGGATGTACGCCGCGGCAACCAGGAGCAGCGGCAGCGAGACGAGCGGCAGGACCGCGCGGGTTCGAACGTGCATGGGATCACACCGGCATCATCTGCGGTGCTCGAGAAGAACGTCTGCCCCGTGTACGGCCGGCGGCACGATCTCGTAGCCCGAGGGCTCGCGGTGGTACTCGAGCCCGAAGCGGGCAATGCAGTAGAGGGTAAGCATGCCACCGATCACCACCGGGCCGATGCCGAGGAGAAGGCCTCCCACCATGACGAGCAGGCTCCCGGCCAGGAGGATCGGCCAGAAGGATGGCCGTGGCATGTGGACCGGCTCGAGTTGGGGTTCGGGAAGCAGGTCGACAGGAAGCCGTCGGTCCGCCTCGTCGCCATACTTGCGCAGCCAGAGCTCATCCCGGTCACGCACGATCGGGATCCGGCTGAAGTTCCAGGGTGGCGGTGGCGAGGGAACGGACCACTCGAGCGTCCGCCCGTCCCAGGGGTCGGAGCCGGCGGGCGCGGCGGAGCGCGTGGTCTTGATCACGTTGACGAGGAAGACGACGAAGGACAGGGCGATGAGAAAGGCTCCGATCGTCGAGGCCAGGTTCCAGAGGTTCCAGCCGAGATCGGGCGCGTACGTGTAGATACGGCGCGGCATCCCGATGAGCCCCAGGTAGTGCATGGGGAAGAACGTCAAGTTGAAGCCCAGCAGCATGAGCCAGAAGTGCCACTGTCCGAGGTGCTCGCCGAGCAGCCGACCGAAGATCTTCGGCCACCAGTAGTAGACGCCCGCGACGAGGCTGAAGATGGAGCCCCCGAACAGCACGTAGTGGATGTGCGCCACCACGAAATAGCTGTCGGTCTGCTGCAGGTCCACCGGTGGCGAGGCATGCATGACACCGGAGAGCCCCCCCATGGTGAACATGCCGACGAACCCCAGGGCGAAATAGAGCGGAGTCCTGAAGCGGAGGCGTCCCCCCCAGAGCGTCGCGAGCCAGTTCAGAATCTTCACGCCGGTGGGGACGGCAATCAGCATGCTGACCGACGAGAACGCGGCGTCGGCCACAGGCCCCAACCCTACCGCGAACATGTGATGGCTCCAGACCCCGAAGGAGAGGAAGCCGATGAGAATGCCGGAGTAGATCACCATCGGGGTGCCGAATAGGGGCTTGCGAGCGAACGTGGGGATCACCTCGGAGGTGATCCCCATGGCCGGCAGGATCAGGATGTAGACCTCGGGGTGGCCGAAGATCCAGAAGAGATGCTGCCAGAGCAGCGGGTCGCCGCCCGCGGCCGGGACGAAAAAGAGCGTGCCGAAGAAGCGGTCGAACATGAGGAGGATGAGGCCCACGGTCAGCGCCGGGAAGGCCAGCAGCACCAGGAACTGCGTGACCAGGGCCATCCAGACGAACACCGGCATCCGCATGAGGGTCATGCCCGGAGCCCGCATGTTGATGATGGTCACCACGAAGTTGAGGGCGCCCAGGATCGAGGAGATGCCGAGGATCTGGATGCCCAGCATCCAGAAGTCGACGTTGAGGCCAGCCGAGAACCGCGTGGAGGTGAGGTTCGCATAGCCGAACCAGCCGGCGTCCGGGGCGGCGCCGAAGAGCCAGCTGGCGTTGAGGAGGAGCCCGCCCGCGAGGAAGATCCAGTAGCTGAGCGCGTTGAGGCGGGGGAAGGCGACGTCCCGCGCGCCGAGGAGCAGCGGAACCGTGAAGTTGATGAAGGCCGTGGACAGCGGCATCACGGCCAGGAAGATCATGGTGGTCCCGTGCATGGTGAACAGCTCGTTGTAGGTCTGGGCCCCCACCAGCGTGTTGTCCGGCCGCGCCAGCTGGGCGCGCATCACCAGCGCCTCGAGACCACCGAAGATGAAGAAGGTGAAGGCAGTGGTACCGTAGAGCACTCCGATGCGCTTGTGGTCCACCGTCGTGATCCAGGACCACACCCGCCCCTGGCTCTCCACGTCCGGCATGAACACCGCTCGGGCGGTCAACACACGTCCTCGTCGATCCAAGTCGCTGCTTTCTCCCGGTCCCTCGCGCGCCGATCCCGCACCCACTCGCGATCCGTCCGCACCCGCTCCGCCTCGATCCACCCGGCTCCCGGACTCCTCCCTTCCGCTCCCCTTTCCGCCATGCCGAACACTGCTATCGTGCCTTCCGTTTCGCCTCGTCCCGCCAGGGTTGCCAGTAGCCCGGCCGGCCGTAGTGATCGTGCAACCGCGTCTCGTACTCGCGTTGCACGTGACCTGATGGATCGTACTCCGGGCTGCTCTTGATCTTCTCGCGCGTCAGATCGACGTGCAGCAAAGACTCGTTCCAATCCACGCGAGTGATCCACTCCGACGAAACCAGCACCTTCCTGCCGAACCACCAGTTACTGGTGTCCACAACCATGTAGCGGATCGACCAGTTCTCGTCGTCAACCAGGAAGTCTTCGACATGCCCCATATCGCCGTCTGTGGCCGCAATGTGGTAGCCGATCACGGCCGCCGAGCTCCTGAGATGCGGATCGCCACTCTCCTCGGACCGCCACTCCCAGCGTCGTTCGTGTTCGAGGGCGGTCGCCCGGCCAGGGGGCGTGACGGGAAATGGATAGCCGCCCCAAAGGTACGGCCCACTCCAGTACGATGGATACCCGTAGTACCGGTAGTATTCGACCTCCTGCTGGCGCGAAACCGGCCGGTCCGTGTCGATGTCCGGGCTCTTCTCCACCTGAGCCTTCGTCAACGCGGCGTTGATACGCCGGTTATCCCAATCGATGTCACCCAGCGCCATCGGCGAGACGAGGACCTTCCGGCCGCTCAGCCAGCTGCCGGTATCGACCACTAGGTGTCGGATCGTAAAGCACGTGTCGTCGAAATAGAATGCCTCGACCTGTCCAATGTCACCATCGGTCGCACCGATCGTAAACCCCCTTAGGCCGTTCACGCTCCTGAGCATCGCTCACTCCTTTTTCAGCTTCGCGGGTAGCTGCGATCTTCGAGACGGCCGCCGCGGGTCTGGAGACGTCTACGTTACGCCAGAGCCGTGGACGCCCCGACCCAGGGAGCCGAGACGCCAACTCCGGCTAGCGTTTTCACCACCCGCTCCGGACTTCCCAGGTCGCACCAAGTCAGCCCCCGTGCCTCCAGCACCGCGAGTGGTAGTGAGCACGCCTCCAGAATGGCCTCCGAGAAGTTCACCGTCGGGGCGAGGGAGTACGCATGGTGCAGTGCCCACCGCTCGTGTTCACTCCCCCAGAAGGCGGATACCCGGACCAGACGCTCGTAGAGACTCGGCACGCATTCACGACCGGCGGCGAGCACCGCGGCGAGCCGAGCGGCAAAGACAAAGGTGTTCCAGAGACACCCGCCGGCGAACAGTGCCTCCGCGACTTCCTTTGAGGGCTTCTCCTGAAATCGCCGAATGCCATAGACGGCACTCGGACCCGTCCACCCTACACGTTGACCCGGCTCGATCCAGCCATACTCCGTTTCTGGCCCGCTCGCTGGCACGCCAAGCAGCACCGTCCACTCCGGCTGTCGCTTCACGAGGTCGACCATCTCCGACACATGCGTCACAAAGACCTGTTCCTCTCCGATGAAGTGATCCGACGGAAAGAACACCACCGTTGCCTGTGGCTCGCGCGCCTCGATCCACAGGGCCGCGAGGAGCACGGCAGCGCCGGTTCCTCGATTGTCCGGCTGGTTGAGCACGTAGGGACCCGCTGAACCCGGTTGCCCGCCGAATTCGCCCGCCTGGTATCGAGCATGACTCTGCATGCCCACCACGACCGTGCGCTCCGGCGGGATGAGCCGTCCAACTCGGTCCAGGGTCTCGCGCACCAGTGTTCGCGATCCGAACAGAGGACAAAACTGCTTGGGTCGTTCGTCGCCGCAGACGCGACGGGCGAGCGGCCGCAACCTGACGCCTTCTCCTCCGGCGAGCACCACGGCCCACACGGCCTCATGCCCCTCCGGCTTGACTTCACTCTGACGACGGCCACTCAGCTTACCTGGACGTATCATGACGTTCCTCCCGGGAACCCCGCCGGCCCTAACTCGCCCCCGGCTCCCCACTCGTTCGCGCTCGCACCAGGGTGAGCCTGTTCATTTCGTCGAACTGCGATCCGTCGGGAGGCACGCTACCAGTCAAACGAATGAAGGCGTCATCAGGAGGAGGGTCATCTGCGTTAGGGAAACGAAAGAACTGGCGTTAAGACTGCGTATAGATCCGGCGCATCCGGTCTGATTTGCTCGCCCATGTCGCTCGGCGCCGGGCTGAAGCTTGGGCGAGTATCGAGACCGCCATGCACGACGGCCTGAGTGGGCGCCAGCGGCAGGCGCTGAGGGCGGTGATCGCCGCCGAAGTGCCGCTCGAGCTGATTCGGCCATCTTCACGATGAAGATGCGGCGTGAATGAGATCTTTCCTCAGGAGGCTGCCGCCCAGGGCGTAGAAGTACAGGTAGCCTCGGTAGGCGCCGAAGCGCTCGACGCGACGGGTGAGCGATGCCCCCGGCCGAAGGTGCATCAGCGCGCCGAGCCCGCGCGCGGCGCCGACATCGCCCGGGGGAAATACGTCGAGGCGACCGAGACCGCGCAGCAGGACCAGGCTGGCGCTCCAGGGGCCGATGCCCGGCAACTCGACGAGCGCTCTGAGTGCATCGTCCGTCTTCATGCCGGAGATCTTGTCTTCGGCCAGCTCGCCCGACTCGATCGCTCGGGCCAGGTAGCGAAGCGACTCGGCCTTCCGAGAGCTCAGGCCGCACTTCCGCAGCGCTTCGAGGCGCGCCACGGCGACAGCTCGAGCCGTAGGAGGCGCATGGAAGCGGCGGCCGCTCTGTTCGAGCTGCTCGCCAAATCGCTCGACGAGTCGCCCCACGATGGCCAGACCCGCCTCCAGGCTCAGCTGCTGGAACGGCACCACGTTGACGAACGTCTCGAACCATTCGGCAAACCGCGGAGGCCGCATGCCGCGTAAGGCCAGCGCGACGGGTCGGAGCCTGCGGTCCGCCTCCACGAGCCGTTGCGGGGGGCCCGCATCCACGTCGAGGCCCAGCACCTTCCGTAGGGTCCGTGCAAGCTGACGCCGCGTCGCGGTGGAAGGGTTGCCGTGGCGCAAGGAGTAGCGCACATCAGGCTCATCAATCGTCCCGCGGTTCTCCACCTCGACCAACGTGAGATCCTCCGACGTCCTCAGCACCCGTACGTAGCGGCCCTGTTCCCAGACCTCGACCAGGTTCGTCGGCCGGCGTTGCAGCACGCGGACGGTGGCCTCGAGATGAAACGGGGCTCGGGTGCTGAGCTGCGTCTCCTGCGATTCCGCTTTCAATAGCCAGTGAACTCCTCCGTCCGGACATCATCATCATCGATGCCAGCATTGTTCAGCATCGTCCGAAGACCTGCGACCATCCGCGGCGGGCCGGCAATGTAGTAGATCGGTCCAGCGAGAACGTTTCCGGGCGACGCCCCTCCCGCATCG
>Ga0209971_1000142_pt1 | contig 21602 bp, 17 predicted proteins | sample InoplaM3SAM_FD_187588 | JGI IMG/M metagenome (GOLD analysis project Ga0209971, IMG submission 187588) | Arabidopsis thaliana rhizosphere microbial communities from the Joint Genome Institute, USA, that affect carbon cycling - Inoculated... | ecosystem: Host-associated > Plants > Roots >... | reverse complement strand
AGCTTCCGGAACTGCGCCCGAGCCTCGCGGCCAATCACGGACTGGAACTCGCGCACGATCGTCGGATACGGGTGCGGCCCGAGAGCGGACCCGAGCACGTAGTGCGTCGTCGCGACGTTCTCGATCCAGTCGCGCATGGCCTCGTTGATCGCGTCCTTGAGTGTCCGCGACCCCGAGTCCACGGCCACCACCTCCGCCCCGAGGAGCCGCATCCTCGTGACGTTCGGAGACTGGCGTTCCATGTCCACCGAGCCCATGTAGACGCGGCACGGCACGCCGAGACGCGCCGCGGCGGCGGCTGTCGCAACGCCGTGCTGCCCGGCTCCCGTTTCCGCGACGACGCGGACCTTGCCCATTCGCTTCGCGAGCAGGACCTGTCCGAGGCAGTTGTTCAGCTTGTGCGCCCCGGTGTGGAGGAGGTCCTCGCGCTTCAGGGAGATCCGCGCGCCGCCCGCGGCCGCGGACAGCCCTGGCGCCTCCGAGATCGGCGTCGGGCGGCCGCCGTAGTTGCGGAGGAGGTCGTCGAGCTCCCGCCGGAACCGGGCGTCCCGCCGGAACCTCGCGAACGCCCGCTCGAGCTCCTCGAGCGGAGCCATGAGCGTCTCGGGCGCGAAACGGCCGCCGAATTCCCCGAAGTAGCCCTTCTTCCCGGGGTGCGCGCGAACGCTCATCCGCTCGCGTCCGCCGCCTGGACGGCCTCGAAGAACCGCCGCATCCTCTCCCGATCCTTGACGCCGGGCGCGCTCTCCACGCCCGACGCGACGTCGACGGCGCTCGGCCTCGTCCTCCGGATCGACTCGCCCACGTTCTCCGCGCGGAGACCTCCCGCCACGAACAACGGAACGGCCCATCGTCGCCCTTCGAAGAGCGCCCACTCGAAGGGAACCCCGGTCCCTCCGGGTGCCGTCGAGACCGAGGTGTCGAGCAGGATTCCCGCGCACCTCTCGAGAAGGGCGGCCGGCGGGATCTCCTCGTCCCGGCCGGCGTGCGCGACCGCGAGCACGCGGCAGGGGATCTCTTCGAGGTCGGCGGGCGTGAGCGTCCGGTGGATCTGGACGACGTCGAGCCCGGCGGCCTCCACGGCCTCCCGGATTTCCCCGTAGCCCTCGGACACGAAGACGCCGACGCGCCGCACCCCCGGGCGGACCGCCGCCGCCAGCGCCCGGGCGCCGGAGGGGGAAATCCGTCGGGGCGAAGCGGCCGAGAAGTTGAACCCGACGTACGCGGCGCCGAAATCGCACGCCGCCTCGACGTCTTGCCGCCGGGTGAGGCCGCAGATCTTCACGTCGGTCAACGGGCGAGCTCCCGAAGAATCTCTTCCGGATCCTCGGCGGTCAGCAGCGCCTCTCCCACGAGGAAGGCCTGCCATCCGCTCGCGGCGAGCCGCCGCACGTCTTCCCGCGACGAGATGCCGCTCTCGGCGAGCCGGACCGGTCCCTCGGGAATTTCCCGCGCCAGCGGCTCGAGCGCGGCGACGTCGGTCTCGAACGTCGAGAGATCCCGGGCGTTGACGCCGAGGACGTCGGGGCCGACCGCCGCCGCGCGCGGGATCTCGGCGACGCCGTGCGCTTCCACCACGGCCGCGAGCCCGCGGTCGGAGGCCCCTCGTCGCAACCGGGCGAGATCGGCCTCCGGGACGGCGCGCACGACGAGGAGCACGGCGTCGGCGCCGAGAGACGCGGCGAAGTCGAGCTGCGTCTCCGAGATGACGAAGTCCTTCATGAGCACGGGAAGCCCCGACATCCGCTTCGCCCGCGTGACCCACTCCGGCTTTCCGCCGAAATGGTCCTGCTCGACGACGACGGAGATCGCCGCGGCGTGACCGCGCCGGTACGCGAGAGCGAACGTCTCGAGCTTCCCGTCGGCGCCGCCGACGAGCTCTCCCGCCGACGGCGAACGGGCTTTGAACTCGGCGACGATCCGGATTCCGGGATCGCGAAGAGCCGCCACGAAGCGCGCGCCGTCGCTCGCGACGGCCGGCGCTCCGCGGGGGGCAAACTCGCCGCGCTCGAGGCGCGCGCGCTTGTCCGAGAGGATGCGGTCGAGCACGGCGCTCATGCCGCGGGAGCGTTGCGGAGCCGGTCGAACGCGGCCAGGGCGCGCCCCTCGTCCACCGCCGAGCGGGCTCGCGCGTAACCCTCATCGAGATCGTCGGCGAGATCGGCCACGACGAGGCCGAGCGCGGCGTTCAAGAGCACGGCCTCGCGGCGCGCCCCCTTCTCCCCCTCGAGAAGGGCGGTCAGCATGAGGGCGTTCGAAGGCGCGTCTCCCCCGGCGAGGGCCCGGACGTCCACGGCCGGCTGCCGGACGTCCTCCGGCTCGTATTTCCAGGAACGCGACCAGCCCTCCCGCACCTCGATCCCGCTCGCCGGGACGCCGGGAATGAGCTCGTCCAGTCCGTTTGCCGAGTGAAAGACGACCGCGCGCTCCGAGCCGAGCATCGCGAGCGCGTCCGCGAGCAACCGGACGAGCTCCGGACGCCCGACGCCGATCATCTGCCGCGACGCGCCCGCGGGGTTCGCGAGCGGACCGAGCGCGTTGAAGATCGTGCGCACGCCGAGCTCGCGGCGAACGGTCCCGAGCTCCTTCATCGCCGGGTGGAACGCCGGAGCAAAGAGAAAGACGAGGCCGATCTCGTCCAGCAGGCGGCCGGCCCGGTCGGGATCGAGCTCGATCGGAACGCCCGCCGCCGCGAGGACGTCCGCGGAGCCGACCCGCGACGAGATGGAGCGGTTGCCGTGCTTGGCGACGCACGCTCCCGCTCCCGCCGCGACGATCGCGGTCGCCGTCGACAGGTTGAACATGTCGCGCCCGATTCCTCCGGGCCCGCAGGTATCGAGCAGCGGCGCCCGCGACGTCGACACGCGGCGCATGCGCGAGCGCAGTGCCGCGACGGCGCCGGCGATTTCGTCGGCCGTCTCGCCGCGCGTCGCGATCCCGATCAGGATCGCTCCTTTCTGGGCCTCCGTCGCCTTTCCGTCCATGAGGTCGCCAAAAACGGACTCGGCGAGGTCGCGCGACAAGGGGGTCCGCCCGGCCACGATCCGGAGCGCTTCGGCCACGTGCGGGGTCACGAGTTCTTCTCCGACCCGGCGTGGGATCGGGCGAGGGACACGAAGTTCGCGAGAAGGTGGGCGCCGTGCGGCGTCAGAACCGACTCCGGATGGAACTGCACCCCGAAAACGGGACGGACGCGGTGGGCAATGCCCATCACGAGCCCGTCTTGCGACGTGGCGGTCACCTGGAGCTCCCGTGGAAGGCCCTCCTCGCGCACGATCAAGGAATGGTAACGCCCGGCGTCGAACGGGCTGGGGAGCCCGGCGAAGATGCCGGTGCCGTCGTGCGTCACGGCGGAGCTCTTCCCGTGCCGCGGCGCGGGGGCGCGAATGACGGCGCCCCCGTGGAGCGCCGCGATCGCCTGATGACCGAGGCACACCCCCAGCACGGGCACGCCGGCCCGCTCGGCGTGCTCGATCGTCTCGAGCGTCCGCCCGGCGCGCTCCGGGCGACCCGGGCCCGGAGAGACGACGATCGCGAGGGGACGCCGCGCGACGATCGACTCCGGGTCGAATCGGTCGTTGCGGGCCACTTCCACCTCCTCCCCGAGCTTCCCGAGGGCCTGCACGAGGTTCCAGGTGAAGGAGTCGTAATTGTCGACGACGAAGATCATGGCGCGGAGCCTGAACGCTTCTCCGCGATCTCGACGGCGCGGAAGAGGGCCGCGGCTTTCGATTCCGCCTCCCGGTACTCGTTCTCGGCGATCGAGTCGGCCACGATCCCGGCGCCGGCCTGGACGCGCCATGTCCCGTTCTCGACGACCGCCGTGCGGATCGCGATCGCCATGTCGAGGTCGCCGCCCGCGTCGAGATAGCCGACGGCGCCGCCGTAAACGCCCCGGCGGCAGCATTCGAGCTCGTCGATCAGGTCCATCGCGCGGATCTTCGGCGCACCCGTCAGCGTTCCCGCCGGAAAGCACGCGGCCAGGAGGTCGGTGGAGGTCTTGCCCCGCGCGAGGGTTCCCCGCACGTCCGAGACGAGATGCTGGACGTGCGAGTAACGCTCGACCTCGGCGTACCGCGCGACCTCCACGCTGCCGATCTCGCACACGCGCCCGAGGTCGTTCCTTCCGAGGTCCACGAGCATCACGTGCTCCGCGCGCTCCTTGGGATCGTCGAGGAGTTGCGCGGCGAGTCGCGCGTCCTCCTCGGGAGATTCGCCGCGGCGGATCGTGCCCGCGATCGGCCGGGTCCGCGCGACGCGGCCCCGGCAGCGCACGAGCATCTCCGGCGACGCTCCGAAGACCGCGGCCTCCCGCGTCTCGAGGTAGAAGTGGTACGGAGAAGGGTTGAGCTCGCGTAACGCGTCGTACACGTCGATCGGATCGACGCCGAGGCGCGCCGTCCATCGCTGCGAGAGAACGACCTGGTAAACCTCGCCGGCGAGGATGGCCTCCTTCGCCGCGGCAACGGCGCCGAGGAAATCGTCCTTCTTCATCGCGGGAAGGAACCGCGCAGCGGAAGTGCGCCCCTCACCCCGACCCTCTCCCCGCGCGCGGGGAGAGGGAGTGCCCAGAGCTCGCTCGAGCGCATCGAGGCGCGGCGTGGCGGCCGGGTCTCCCTCCTCGCCGGTCGTGGTCAGGAGGACCTTCTCCCGCGCCCGGTCCAACGTGGCGATCGCGTCGAAGCGGAGGAACAGGGCGTCGGGCAGGCCGCCTTCCGGCGGGTGGCGGTCCGGGACCTCCTCGAAGAGGCGCGCGGCGTCGTATCCGAGAAATCCGACCGACCCCGCGCAGAACGGGGGGAGCTCGGGGTCGGGCTCGTAGCGCTCCCGCCGCGTGAGCGCGTCGAGCGCCGGAAGAAACGGGAGACGCGAGGCGCGACGGGTCCCCCCGCGCTCGATCTCGATCGCTCCATGCTTCGCGGTCAGACGCGCCGAGGGGGCGACACCCAGGAAGGTGTACCGCGCGAGCGCTTCGGTGCCTTCGAGGCTCTCGAGGAGAAAGCACTCCTCTCCGGAGCGTCGCAGGCGGCGAAAGAGCTCGAGCGGGTTGGCGTCGAGGCCCGGGATCTCGCGGGCGACCGGCACGATCGGCCCGCGCCTGGCGTTTCCGGTCATACCGCGCTCCGGATCCGGCCGAGGATCCGCGCGACTTCCTCGCGCGTCGCCCCCCCGGCGCCGAAGAGGCGCGCCTGCGCCGCGGCCTGCACCGAGAACATCTCGAGTCCGTCGATCGTGCGGCATCCCGCGGCGCGCGCCGCCCGGATCGTCGAGGTCTCGCGGCCGTCGCGGCGATAGACGCAGTCGAAGACGAGCGGCCGCCGCTCGAGCGCGGAGAGGGGCACGGCCGGAGGATCGTCGTCCCGCCACCCGGTCGGGGCCGCGTTGACGTAGAGGTCGGCCTCGGTTTCTCCGACGCTCTCCCAGGCCGTGGAGTCCACGGCGAAGCTTTCCGCGAGCCGATCGGCTTCCTCGTCCCGGCGACCCGCGACCGCCACCTCGTAGCCGAGACGCCGGGCCGCGACGATGGCGGCCCGCGCCGCGCCGCCCGTGCCGAGGATCACGGCGCTCCGGCCCTCGCCCGTGTCGTGGTCGGCGAGCGGATCGAACACGGCGTCGACGTCCGTGTTCCGAACGCGCCAGCGCCGATCCTCCCGGAGGAGCGTGTTCGCCGCGCCGGTCGCGCGCACGTCTTCGTCCGGCGTGCCGGCCCTCGCGGCGGCCGTCTTCCACGGCCGGGTGACCGAGAACCCGCGGAACGGCGGGTCGAAGGATATGTCGTGCGGGGATTCCCGGTCGTAGTCGGCGATCGGGACCGGCAGGTAGAGATACGGGAGCCCGCGCGACCGGAAGAGCTCGTTGTGCACCGCCGGTGAGAGCGACCCCGACGGGTCGAGCGCGACGATCCCGAAGAGCGCTTCGGGCCGACGGGCGTGGTCGGTCGCGTACACGTCGAGGAGCTCGGAGAGGAGCGGCTGACCCGGCGCGGTGGGCCCGTCCACGGAACCGTAGACGAGCGCCGAACCGAAGACCGCCGAAAGGATCCGCCCCGGCAGACTCGCCGGACCCATCGGAAAGATCGCAGTCCGCCCGTCGGAGTGCGACCGGAGAGCGTCCGCGATGGCGAGGGCGGCCGAGAGGTGGGCGGCACCCGCGACCAGCTTCACGGCCCGGGCGCCGCTCTCCCCCATGGCCGTCAGAAGCGTCTTCCAGTCCGCCGGGAGACCGAACGGAAAGTGGGCCGAGACGATGACCCGCCGCCGGTCGGCGAGGAGCGTGTCCGAAGCGAGACCGCTCGAATGTTCGACGTCCACGATCGCGCCGGCGTCGTACGCCTCGAGCACGAGTCGCCGGTATTCCTCGGAGGAGCCGTAGAAGTGCCCCCCCTCGCGGGACGTGCGCCACGTGACGATGGCTGGCCGGGAATCCAGCTCGAGTAGAGCCGCCGCCGGGATCCGTTCGGGCGCGCCGTCCAGGCGGTACTCGATCGCCGTCGCCCGGGCGGGTGCGCGGGCGGCGAGACTCTTCGCCTCCGCGACGTTTCGCGGCGCGAGCGAGGCGACGTGCGCCGGAAGGGAAAGCTCTCTCTCGACCAGAACGAAAACCCCCGGTCCTCTCGGGCCGGGGGTCTCACCGTCTGTCTCTGCCCCGCCCGAAAGGTTTCGGCAGGGCGCGAATTCGCCCTACCGGTCCATCTTCCGCCAGCAGCACAGCGTCGAGCGATTCATCGCGAGCAGAATATCAAACGCCCGACGCCTTCTTCCACCGGGTCCCCCCCGGCGTGTCTTCCAGCACGATCCCGCGGGCGGCGAGCTCGTCGCGGATCCGGTCGGCCTCGGAGAAGTCGCGCCGGCGGCGCGCCGCGTTCCGCGCCGCAATCCTCGCCTCGACCTCGGCCGGCAGGACCTCCGCCGCCCGGGGCAGGACGCCGAGGACACCGTCGGCGGCACCGAGAGCGGCCTGCGCGACGCGCGCGCCCTCGGCATCGAGCGACCCGTCGTCGATGGCGGCGTTCACCTGCCGCAGGTAGTTGAAGAGCGCGGCCAGCGCCTCCGGGGTATTGAGGTCGTCGTCGAGGCCCGCAGCGAACTCGGAGCGGAAGAGCGCCGCCCTCTCCGCCGACGGAAAGGCGCCCGGCTTGCCGGCCGCATCGGACGAGGCGACCTCGGCGATGCGGACCGACGCCGAGCGGATTCGCTCGAGGGCGGCCGCCGCGCCCGCAAGCGCCTCCCAGGTGAAGTTCAACTTCTTGCGGTACGGCACGGAGAGGAACAGGTACCTCACGGCGGCAGGATCGTCACGGCGCTCGAGCACGTCGCCGAGCGTGTAGAAGTTGCCTTTCGACTTGGACATCTTCTCGCCGTCGACGATCAGGTGCTCGGCGTGGAGCCACACGTCCACGAACGGTTTCCCGGTGGCGCCCTCGCTCTGCGCGATCTCGTTCTCGTGGTGCGGAAAGATGTTGTCGACCGCGCCGGTGTGAATGTCGAAGTGCTCGCCCAGGTACTTCATGCTCATCGCGGAGCACTCGATATGCCACCCCGGCCTCCCCTCGCCCCAGGGGGAGGGCCACTTCGGCTCGTCGGGTTTCGCCGCCTTCCAGAGCGCGAAGTCCTTCACGTCTTCTTTCTCGTACTCGTCGTCGGCGACCCGATCCCCGCGCCGCATCTCGTCGAGCTTGATCCCGGAGAGCTTTCCGTACCCGGGAAAGGTCGAGATCCGGAAGTAGACGGACCCTTCCGTCTCGTAGGTGTGCCCGCGCTCCTCGAGTCTCCGGATGAGGTCCACCATCTCCGGGACGTGCTCGGTCGCCTTCGGGTAGTGCTCCGCTGGATCGATGTTCAGCCTCCCGATGTCCCGGAAGAACGCCTCCGCGTACTTCGCCGTGAACTCCGAGAGCGAAAGGCCCGCCTCATGCGCGCCGCCGATCGTCTTGTCGTCCACGTCGGTCAGGTTCATCACCTGGGTCACCCGGTCTCCGCGCGCGAGGAGGTGGCGCCGCAGGACGTCTTCGAAGACGAAAGTGCGCAGATTGCCGATGTGGACGACGTTGTAGACCGTGGGCCCGCACGTGTACATGCGGACGTGTCCGGGCTCGATCGGCGCGAAGTCGACGACGCGGCGGCCGAGCGTGTTGGAGAGCCTCACCAGCCACCCCGCGCCCGGCGCCGCTCGATCTTCTTGCGGGTCAGCTCCTTCTTCAAACCCCGCAGCCGGTCCACGAAGAGCATCCCGTTCAGATGATCCGTTTCGTGGCAGAGCGCCCGGGCGAGCAGACCCGTGCCCTCGATCTCGCGGACCTTGAGCTCGGCGTCGGCCGCGCGGACGACGACGCGGGCCGGCCGGACGACTCTCTGGGAAACGTCCGGCACCGAGAGGCAACCTTCCTCCTCCTTCTGCTCCCCCTCGACTGCCAGGACGATCGGGTTCACGAGGACCAGGATGGCGGAGGGATCCTCACCCACGGAGAGGTCGACGATCGCCACCCTCCGATTGACGCCGATCTGGGGCGCCGCCAGGCCCACTCCCGGGGCGGCGTGGCAGGTCGCGATGAGATCCTCCAGGAGGCCGGCGAGCCCGTCGGGCTCGACCACCTCCTCGTTGGGGGCGAGCAGACGTTCGTCCCCCCATCTGACGAGATCCCGGATCGTCACGGAGGCGGAGCCTAGCAAGTCGGCGGAAGGCGTCTCGGGGGCCCACACCGGCTCCCCCCGGGTGTCCTCCCCCTTCGAAACCCTGTCCGCACCTTCGGACAGGCCCCTCCGAGCGGTCGGGGCACCAATCGCGGAACTCTTTGGATTCAGGGATGTTAGCAGCTACACCGCCGTGCGTGTTCCTGGCACGGGCATCGCTATCTTCTCCGCTCGGAGGGATGCCGAAATGAGCCCGACGAAACGAATCCTGCTGGGCGTCGCCATGACGCTCGCCACGGTCGCGACCGCGTTTCCCCAGTACGAGGGGACGTCGCGATACGACTCCTATCGCGACGATCGCGACGTCGAGCGCAGCAGCGGGTACTCGTACGTTCGCGAGACCGTTGGTGGTGTCACCGTTGCCTCTCGGTGGAACGGCCGGGTCACGGCCCGCCGCAACATGCCGATTTCCGCGGGCGACGAGATTCTCGTCTCCGATGCCGGACGGGCCGAGATCGGCCTGGCCGATGGAAACCTGCTCTTCGTGGGCGGCGGTACGCGCGCCCGTTTCTCTTCGCTCTATGCACAGCAGGGCGAGGATGACGACTTTTCCGCGATCGATCTCCGCGAGGGATCGGTCGTCCTCGCCGCGATGGGTTATGACGACGAATCGATCCCGCGCGTCGACACCGAGGACGCCACGGTTTACCTGTCCGCCGGCACCCGGGTCCGCGTGAACGCCGATCCGCGCCGCGGCACGGTGGTGGTCGTGCGCGCCGGCTCCGCCGAGGTGCGGACACGCGCCGACAGCTTCACGGTCGAAGCCGGCCAGTACCTGATGGTCGAGGGGGACGAGCCCCCCGAGATCGCGCGCGGTGTCTTCTCCCGTGACCGGTTCGACCTCTGGGCGGCAGACCGCCTCGAGGATCTTTCGATTGAAACCTCCCGAAGCGCGTCGGTCCGCTATGTCGACGACGATTACTCGAGCGAGGTCGTTGCTCTCGATGACTACGGCGACTGGGAGTACAGCTCCAGTTACTCGACCAACGTCTGGGTGCCGCGCGTCTCCGCCGGCTGGAGCCCGTATTCCTACGGTTCCTGGTACTACACGCCGGTCGGCCTCACCTGGTGGTCCTGGGATCCCTGGGGCTGGTACCCGTTCCACTACGGGAGCTGGTTCTTCGACGTCGGCTTCCGTCGCTGGTGCTGGTCGCCCGCGTACACGTACTCCCCGGCGTGGGTCTACTGGGCGTATACGCCGAGCTACGTGGGGTGGTGCCCCCTCGGTTACTACTCGTTCTACTCCCCGTGGTACGACAACTACTACCGGAGCTGGGGCTGGAACTCTCGCTACAACGGCGGACTGTTCTTCGCGATCGACGGTTCTTTCCGGAAGAGCCAGATCGACTTCGGCGGCTGGAACTTCGTCACGAGCGGCACGTTCGGGTCGAGCTACGACCGTCTGAACGTCGTGCCCGGGACGCGTCTCGTCTCGAGCCTGAACGACCAGATCGCGATCTCCGCGAAACCGATCGTCCTGTCGTCGCGCGGTGAATCTCTGCCGCAGGCGATCCAGACGTACGTCAAGCAGGCGCCGGAGCGGATCGGCCGGACGAGCAAGGACTCCGGCAGGTTCGCGCCGCTGCTCGCCCGCGAGAAGACGCTGCCGGCGGCGACCCTCGAAGGCATGAAGGAGCGCGCGGTCGTCGCAGGCCGAGGCAAGCTGGCCGGACCCGGCGCCGACGATTTCGCCACGCGCGGAATGGTCGTCGACCGTGGCCGGTCGGTGAAGGACGCCCTCGGGAGCGGCTCGGAGAAGAGTGTCCGGGAACCGGGCGGCCTCACCCGCGGGCGCAAGGGCCCGGAGCGCGTGCTCGGCGGGGAAACGTCCCGCGAGGCGCCGGTGGCCGGGCCGCAGAGCGGCGACGTCTGGCGTGGCCGGGCATCCGAGAAGGCCGAGAAGGCCCCCGCGCGGGAAGCGGCTCCGGCTCCGGCCGGTGGCGACTGGCGGGGAATCGAAAAGTCCGATCGGCCGGCTGCGCGGGAAAAGGGCGTGGACCGTCCCGCTCCGGCGCCGAGGGGCGACGAGTGGCGGGGTCAGGGCAACCGCGGACGCGAGAAGTCCGCAGAGCCGGCTCGTGAGGTCGCCCCGCGGGAGAAGGGATCCGAACGTTCGGCTCCGGCGCCGAGGGGCGATGAGTGGCGGGGCCGCGGGAAGAGCGACACTCAGCCGGCGCCGGCTCCGAAGATCGAGCGGCAGAAGCCGTCGAAGCAGCTCGCCCGCGAGAGCGATTGGCGCGGCCGCTCGGAACCGCGCTTCGAAGGGAATCCGGCTCCGCAAGCCCGCGGGGAGGACTGGCGCAAGAGCGAGTCGCCCGCGAAGCGGGTCATCGAGGGCGCCGTGCCCGGACGCCGCTGGCAGAACGAAGCCCGCGAGGCTCCACGCGCCAAGGAGAGCGCTCCGGTCGAGTGGAGGCAGCGCGCACCCGAGCGTTCGGCGCCGGCGAAGCAGTTCGAGCCGCGCGAGTACAGGCCGGCTCCCGCGCCCCGTGAGTATCGGGCGGAGCCCCGGGAGTACAAGGCGCCACGCGAGTACCGTCCGGAGCCTCGCCCGCAGCCGCAGGAATATCGGGCGCCGGCACCGCGCGCGCCGCAGTATTCCGCTCCCCCACCGTCGCGCAACGAATCCCGTTCGGCGCCCGCGCCGAGAGTCGACACCGGTTCCAAGGGCCAGGGCAAGGGTCGGAAAGGCTGATCTCGCACTTTCGTACGGGGATTTCCTCTTCCTCACCGCGCCTTCGGGCGCGGTTTTTTTTGCGTCGAGGGTACGCGCCGGGGGCCGGCACCTGCGGCAGTCCCTCGAGGCTTCCCGACTACAATCCACGCCGATGAGCCTGCGTCTCGCGACCGTTCTCGGCAGCGCCCTGTTCGTTTTCTACTGCACGGCCGTCGGCGTCTACCTGCTCCTGCGGCCGTGGACGGGCTCTCTCGGAAGCTCGGGCTTGACCGCCTCCGGCTTTTTCCGGGGTTTCGTTTCGGGACTCGGGCTCGTTCACCTGGTCCTGGGCGCCGCGGATCTGAAGGTCCTCTCGCGGGAGCTCTCCCCGCCGTCCGCGAGCGCCGCCGGCGAAGGCGCCGAAACGTGAAGACCCTCTACGTCACGGACCGCGCCGCGGTCGGAGACGCGCGCCTCGAGATCGTGCTCGAGGCGCTCCGGGGCGTCCCCGGGCTCCTCGTCCAGCTGCGGGAGAAGACGGGTACCGACCGCGACCTTCTGGCAAAGGCTCGCTCGGCGCGCGCCGCGCTCGGACCCTCGGTCCCGCTCTTCGTCAACCGCCGGCTCGACGTCGCCCTCGCCGCGGAAGCCGACGGCGTCCATCTCCCCGCGGACGGCCTTCCGGTCAAGCGCGTTCGCTCCGCGTCGCCCCGCGGCTTTCGCGTGGGCGTGTCGACGCACTCTCCCCTCGAGGTTGCGCGCGCAATCGAGCAGGGAGCCGACGTCGTCGTGATCGGTCCGATCTTCGATACCCCCTCCAAGGCTTCCTTCGGGCCGCCGCTCGGCACCCCGGCCCTCGCCGGACTGCCGGAGCGCGCGTCGCACGGCGCGGATGTGTTCGCGATCGGGGGAATCGACGAGTCGCGGCTGGAAGAGCTCGCCCCGTTTTCCGACCGGATCTCCGGGATCGCGGCGATCCGGCTGATACAGGAGTCCGGGGATCCGCGGGCCCTCGTGGAGAGGATCGCGGCCGCGTGAAGACGATCGACCGGATCCGCCCGATGGGGGACAAGCTGCCGCTCGTCGTGCGGCGGCTGATCGGGCCCGTCGCCCTCGTTGCGACGGTGATCGCGGTGATTCTGCTCCTGACAGCCGTCCGAGTGCCGACGACGAGTCCCGCGGGGGATCGCGACTACGGTGCGCTGGCGATCGGCATTGCGGCGGCGCTCGTGGTGACGCGGCTGCTCGACTACGTGCTCTTCGACGTCGCGTTCCGGCTCCGACGCAAGCATGCCGCGCCCGCGCTCCTGCGTCAGATCGTAAGCCTCCTCGTATTCGGCCTTGCGGTCGTGGTACTCGTCCGCCTCATCCTCGGCGTTCAGTTGACGGGGGTGATCGCAACGTCGGCCGTGCTCTCGGTCGTCATTGGTCTCGCTCTCCAGGACACGCTCGGAAACCTGTTCTCGGGCCTGGCCCTGCATCTCGAGAAGAGCGTGCAGGTCGGCGACATGGTTCGCTTCGGCGAGACGTTCGGCACGGTCGAGGAGCTCTCGTGGCGCGCGATGAAGGTCCGGACGATGGAGGGCAACGTCCTCCTCGTGCCGAACAGCATCGCGAGCCGGGAGCGGCTGGAGGTCTTTCCCCGCCCGGGCCGCCCGATCGCCCGGAAGCTGGAGGTGGGCCTCGAGTACGATCTGCCGCCCGGCAAGGCGCGCGAGGCTCTCGAGGCGGCCGGCCGGGACCTGCCCGGGATCGCGAGCTTTCCGGAGCCCGCCGCGTACCTGAAGACCTTCGGAGACTTTTCGATTTCTTACGAGCTCCGATACTGGCTCGAGGACTACTCCCGTTTTCTCGAGCTCGACTCGCAGGTCCGCGAGCGCGTCTGGTATCGGCTGAGCCGGGAGGGGATCCCGATCGCCTTCCCGCTGATCCGCCAGTGGCAGTGGGCGGCCGGAGCACTCACGCCGCCGTCGCGCCGCGACGCGATCGAGGCCGCGATCTCGAACGTCGACCTCTTCGCGCTCCTCTCCGACGAAGCGCGCGGCCGCGTCGCGAGCGGCGCGCGTGAGAGACGCTTCGCCCCCGGCGAGACCATCGTGCGGGAGGGCGACCGCGGCTCGTCCATGTTCGTCGTGAAGGAGGGGCGCCTCGCCGTCTCGGCCCACGGGACGGTCGGGCAGAGCCAGAAGCTCGCCGTGCTCGAGGCCGGAGCCGCCTTCGGGGAGGTCAGCCTCCTGACAGGAGACGCGAGAACGGCGACCGTTCGTGCGTTGACCGAGGCGACGCTTCTCGAGATCGACAAGGCGACTCTTGCGCCCATCCTCCGCGAGAATCCCTCGATCGTCGGACTGCTCGAGCTCACGATGCAGGAGCGCCGCAAGCGGGCTGCGGACGCGCTCCAGGCGGCGCGCGGCGACGAGGCCGACCGGACCGAGGACCGCGCTCCCCTCCGCCAGCGGATCGCCCGGTTCTTCGGTCTCGGCGGCGGATGAGGCCGGCGTCGCCGGGCGCCGGGCGTTGAAGCTTCTCCTCGGGATCGACCTCGCCGAAGTCGACCGCGTCGCCCGGGTTCTGGATCGCTGGGGGGATCGGTTCGTCGAGAGGGTCTTCCGGCCCGGCGAGCTGTCGCCGCGCCGCCGTCATCCGCTGGCGCGCGCGGAGCACGTCGCCGGGCGCTTCGCGGCCAAGGAGGCGGCCATGAAGGCGCTCGGAACGGGTTGGCGCGGGCTGGCGTTCCGGGACATCGAGGTCGGCCGCGACTCCCGCGGCAAGCCCACTCTCGCGCTGCACGGGAAGGCTCTCGCACGCGCGCGGTCGTTGAAGGTGTTGAGCATGGAGGTTTCCATATCGCACACGAGGTCGAGCGCGGTGGCGGTCGTCGCTCTCCTGACACCCGATACCTGACCCCGGCACCTGCTATCTTTTCGCCTCTTCGACCATGACCGAGAACGCGGACTACAAGTCGACCCTGAACCTCCCGAAGACCGACTTCCCCATGAAGGCGGATCTGCCGGGGCGGGAGCCGCTGCGCCTGGCGGCGTGGGACGAGATGAACCTGGAAGACGCCATCCGCGCGACGTGCGCGGGCCGGCCCCGATTCGTCCTCCACGACGGCCCCCCCTACGCGAACGGCAACATCCACATCGGCCACACGCTCAACAAGGTCCTGAAGGACTTCATCGTGCGCAGCCGCACGATGCTCGGCTTCGACTCGCCTTACGTGCCCGGCTGGGATTGCCACGGGCTGCCGATCGAGCGGAAGGTGGACACGGAGCTCGGGTCGAAGAAGCGCGGGATGTCCGTCGTCGAGATCCGCCGGGCCTGCCGGGATTACGCCAACCGGTACATCGACATCCAGCGCGAGGAGTTCCGGCGGCTGGGGGTCGGGGGAAGGTGGGACCAGCCGTACACCACGATGAGCCCCGACTACGAGGCGGAGATCGCGCGCGCGTTCGGCGAGTTCTATGCGAAGGGGCTCGTGTACCAGGCGCTGAAGTCGGTGCGCTGGTGCTTCTCGGACCGGACCGCGCTCGCCGAGGCGGAGCTCGAATACGAAGAAAGGACCGACCCGGCGATCTATGTGGGATTCCCGGTCCGGGATCGCGAGAAAGCTTTTGAGCTGTTTCAGCCGAACGCGCTGAGCGAAAACGCCAAGCAGCTCGAGCCTCTCGCCCTGATCTGGACGACCACGCCGTGGACGATTCCGTCGAACGTTGCAATCGCGGTACATCCCGAGCAGACCTACGAGCTCGTTGCGGATGAGGACAACCGCCTCTACATCGTTGGACAGCCCCTCCGCGAGACCATCGCGCGAGCGATCTCGAAGAAGCTCATGCCTCATGGCCGCCTCCTCGGGCGGGACCTCGTCGGCCTGCGGTATCGCCATCCGCTCTCCCCGGAGGCGCGCGGCGAGCTGACCCCCGACGAGGAGGCGCGTTCTTTCCGCTTCGTCGCGGGCGACTACGTGACGATGGACGCGGGGACGGGACTGGTCCACACCGCGCCCGGCGCCGGAGAGGACGACTTCCAGACGGGAGTCCGCGAGAACCTGCCCATCCTGTCCCCCGTCGACGGAGCGGGGCGATTCACGACCGTCGCCCGGTACCGCGGCCAGAAAGTCCTCGACGCCAATCCGGCGATCGTCAAGGACCTGCAGGAAGCGGGCGCGCTCCTCGCCGTCGATGAGAAGTTCCGTCACGACTATCCGCTTTGCTGGCGCTGCAAGAATCCCGTGATCTTCCGGGCCACCGTCCAGTGGTTCATCCGGCTCGACGATCCGGCGACCGACCTGCGGAGCCGGGCGCTCGACGCCATCCGGCGGGTCCGCTGGGTCCCGGCCTGGGGAGAAGCCCGGATCGCGGGGATGGTCGAGAACCGCCACGAGTGGGTGATTTCCCGACAGAGGCGCTGGGGCTCGCCCATCACGCTCCTCTACGCGACGCGCGGGGAGAACCGGGAGGTCTATCCGTGGAGAGACTCCCCGTCCGAGCAGCGGAAGTTCTTCGACCGGGTGGTGTCGGTCTTCCGGCGGGAGGGCGCCGACGCGTGGTACGCGCGGCCGGCGACGGATTTCCTGCCGGAGGATGCCGACCTGCGCGGCTACCGTCGCGAGGACTTCGTCTCCGAGACGGACATCATCGACGTCTGGTTCGACTCGGGTGTCTCTCATTCCGCGGTACTGCGGCACGGCGAGTGGCCGGAGCTGCGGCCCCCGTCGGGCGAGATCCCGTCCGACCTCTACGTCGAAGGCCACGACCAGCACCGCGGCTGGTTTCAGTCATCGCTTCTCACGTCCGTCGCCCTCTATGGCGACGCGCCGTACCGGGAGGTCGTGACCCACGGCTTCGTTGTCGACGTGTCGTCGGGAAAGAAGATGTCGAAGTCCGTGGGAAACGTGATCGAGCCGCGCGAGCTGATCCCGAAATATGGCGCCGACATCCTCCGCCTCTGGGTCGCCAGCAGCGACTATCGTGACGACGATCCCATTTCCGAAGAGATACTCGCCCGGTGCGCCGAGGCGTACCGCAAGATCCGGAACACGGCGCGATACCTGATCTCCAACGTCTACGACTTCGACCCGCCCAGGGACTCCGTGAGCCACGGGGAACTGCTCCCCATCGACCGCTGGGCCCTGGACCAGACCCGGCGGCTGGCGTCCCGTGTCGCGCAGGCTTATCGGGAATACGAGTTCCACCTCGTCTATCACTCCCTCGTCAACTTCTGCGCGACGACGCTCTCCGCCTTCTACCTCGACGTCTTGAAGGACCGGCTGTACGCGTCCCCCGCGGCGTCGCGGCAACGCCGCTCGGCCCAGACCGCCCTCTCGCGGATCGGTCGGTGCCTGGCGACTCTCGCCGCCCCGGTCCTGCCATTCACGGCCGAGGAAATCTGGGAGGCGCTCCCGGGCTCGAAGGAACAATCGGTGCACCTGGCGCGTTTCGAGGGCCTGGATGATCTCCCGAACGAACCCCTGCCTCTCGAGGCGTGGGACCGCGTGATGAAGCTGCGCGAAGAAGCGGCCGTGCTGCTGGAGGCCGCGCGCCGCGAGAAGACGATCGGCTCCTCCCTCGAGGGGGCCATCGCCTACACGCCGACCGCCGAGCTCGAGAGCGACCGTCTCGCGATCGGCGCGACCGGCCCGGGACTCGCCGACCTCTTCATCGTCTCGGAGACGGTCCCGGAAGCGACCCCTTCCGACGGCGAGGGGTGGGTCTCGTCCCAGGTCTATCCGGGGCTTCGGATCCGCTTCGAGAAAGCGCGGGGACGGCGCTGCGACCGCTGCTGGAAGGTCACGCCGGAGGCGGAGAAGGACGGGCTCTGCAACCGTTGTCGAAGCGCCCTCGAGACCCTCGCGACGGAGGGAGCGCTCGCGCGATGAAGCCGTTTCCGCGCCTGAAGGAGAGCGCGATCTACCGCGCCGGATACTTCCTGGTCTCGCTCGCGGTCCTGCTCTCCGACCAGTGGACGAAGGGCATCGTGATGCGGAACTTCCAGATTCACGAGTCGCGAGAGGTGATTCCCGGTTTCTTCGACCTCACGTACGTGCAGAACAGCGGCGCAGCCTTCGGGCTCTTCGCGTCGGTCGATTCCTCCATCAAGGCGATCGTGCTGAACAGCGTGGCGGTCCTCGTCTTCCTGATCGTGTCCGGGTACGCCCTGCGCTCGTCGCACAAAAGCGTGCGGCTGCAGCTCGGCCTGGCGCTCATCCTCGGGGGAGCGGTCGGGAACCTGCTCGACCGCGTGCGCTTCACCTACGTCGTGGATTTCCTCGACTTCTCGATCTCCGGCCATCACTGGCCGGCGTTCAACGTCGCCGACTCCGCGATCTGCATCGGCGTCGGGCTGCTCTTCCTCGACATGCTCCAGAAGGAGGAGGAAGAAGCGGAGGCCGTTCCCCCGCCCGCCGCCTGACGCGATGTTTCCCCGCCTCATCCAGATCGGCTCGTTCTACATCCCGACGTACGGCGTCATCCTCGCGATCGCCTACCTCGTCGGCATCTTCATGCTCCGGCGGAAAGCGCGGGACGAGGGGCTGCCCGAGCAGAAGATCTTCGACTTCTCGCTCTACATCCTCGCCGCGGCCATTCTCGGAGCGAAGCTTCTCCTCGTCATCGTCGAGTGGCGCCACTACGTCGAGAACCCGCGCAGCCTGGTCGAGGTGCTCCGCTCCGGCGGCGTTTTCTACGGCGGCCTGATCGCCGCGACCGCCGTGGGCATCTGGTACATGCGCAAGCACCGCCTCCCGGCATGGAAGATCGCCGACATGGGCGCCCCTTCCATCGCGCTCGGTGAGGCCATTGGCCGCTGGGGATGCTTCGCGGCCGGCTGCTGCTACGGGAAACCCACCGATTCGCCGCTCGGCGTCACCTTCACGGACCCCTTCGCGAACGAGGCAGTCGGGACCCCGCTCAACGTTGCCCTGCACCCGACGCAGATCTACCTCTCCGCCAACGCGCTCCTGATCTTCTTCGTGCTCCAGTGGGCCTATCGCCGCAAGACGTTCGACGGCGAGGTGTTCTGGCTCTACGTCCTTCTCTACGCGATCACCCGCGGCGTCCTCGAGACGTTCCGGGGCGACTCGGTGCGCGGCTTCCTGATCCCGGGCGTGATCTCGACGTCGCAGTTCATCGGCCTGGTGGCCGCCGCGGCGGCCGTCGGAATGCTGGTGTACCTGTCGCGCCGCAGACGGGCCGCGGCGTAGCGCGTTGATCCGGAGCTTCCGCGTCGGAGTCCCGTCGGAGGGCACCCGGCTCGATCTCTTCCTCGCCGCCGCCTGCTCGGACCTCTCCCGCTCCCGGATCCAGAAGCTGATCGCCGAGGACGCCGTCACGCTCGGCGGGCGGGCGGCCAAACGCTCCCACGTCGTCCGCGCCGGGGAAGTGGTCGAAGTCGACGTCCCCGAGCCGCGCGCGACCGCCATCGAACCGGAGGAGATCCCGCTCTCGATCCTCTACGAGGACGAGCACCTTCTCGCGATCGACAAGCCCGCCGGGCTCGTGGTCCACCCGTCGCCGGGTCACGGCTCCGGCACGCTCGTCAACGCGCTCCTCCACCACGTACGGGATCTCGGGGGCATCGGCGGAGAAGTGCGGCCGGGCATCGTCCACCGTCTCGACCGCGGGACGTCCGGTGTTCTCCTCGTCGCGAAGACGGATCGGGCGCACGCCTCGCTCTCCCGCCAGATGAAGAAGCGGGCCCTCTCGAAGCAGTATCTCGCGGTGGTCGCCGGGGTTCCGAAGGTGCGCAAGGGAGAGGTGGCGCTCTCGATCGGCCGGGATCCGAGGGACCGCAAGAAGATGCGGGCGTTTCGCCCCGGCGACGCCCCGCCGGCCGGCGTCCGGGAGGCGCGGACCCTGTACTCGATCGAGCGCGAGTGGCCGGCGTTCGGGGTCACGCTCCTGCGCTGCCGCCTCGTCACGGGCCGGACGCACCAGATCCGGGTGCATCTCGCAGCGACGGGCCTGCCGATCGTCGGAGACCCGGTCTACGGGCGACCGCGTTACGACCGCGTGCGGGACGGCGCGCTGCGGCGCGCCCTGGAAGAGTTCCCGCGCCAGGCCCTCCACGCCGAGCGCATCGGATTCCGTCATCCCGCGACGAACGAGGAGATGGAGGTCGTGGCCCCGGTCCCGGAGGACCTGCGGAGTCTCCTCGAGAAGCTCGACCGCGGCTGATCGGGCGAGGACCTGCAGCGCGGCCTCTGTCCATGACGACGGCCGCTGATCGGGGTCAGGTCTCCACTTGCCACATCGGGGGTCAGGTCTCCACTTGCCACATCGGGGGTCTGGTCACCTGCCGCCTTCTGCGCAAGTTGGCAAGACCGCCACGGCTCGTCGGCGGTCCTCTCGACCCGTGAAGACCTGACCCGCTAGCCCTTCTTCTTCGGCACCACGACCACCGGCGGGATTGCCTCCTTCTGCACCATCGCGTTGAACTCGCCGAGGTCCTTCGACAGAACAAGGTCGAGCTCCGCGAGAATCGTGGCGAGAGACCGCGAGACCTCGCCGTAGTACGCGGAGGACGCGTCGGTCGGCTTCGTGTCGGCGGAGGAGACGACGTACGCGAGACCGACGAACTGGTGATCCAGGGCCGGCGGGAAGTTCAACACGTCCTGGTTCGACTTCAGGTCCGGGTTCACGAGCTTCTTCTCGATCGCGGTGAGCTTCTCCGCCAGGGCCTTCCCCTTCTCCTTGAGCGTGGTCCCCTTCCCGAGCTTCTCGGCCCGCTCGCCGATGACCTCCACCTGCCCCTTGACGTCGCGGATCTTCGCGACGGCGTCGTGCGTCTCCTCGACGCGGTCCCGGATGTCGGAAAGGAGCCGGAACTGGCTCTTCAGGTCCTCCGCGGTCGCCGGGACTTCGGGGTGGCGCGCGACCTCGACCGGCTGCGTCAGCGTCTCCCCGCCGAATTTCAGGCGGGCCGAGTACGTCCCGGGAGCGACGCGCGGACCCTCACGGGGCCCCCAGATCACGGCTTTCGGAACCAGCGCCGGCTTCAGGATCCGCATGTCCCACGTCAGGCGATTCAGCCCGGCCTTCGGCTCCAGCGGCTTGTCGGCTGAGTCGTCGTCGCTTGCGGAGCCGTCGTCCTTCGTCTCCTTCTTCTCCGAGGAGTACCGGCGGATCACCTTGTCCCCCTCCAGGATCTCGACGGTCAGGACGTCCTTCTCGGCCGGCTTCTCCTTCAGCCAGTAGGAGAGCACGACCCCGTTCGGCGGGTTCTTCCCGAGCGGCCGCGACGGCGAGTCGTCGTCGAAAGTGCCCCCCTCCATCCGCACCGCGGGTCGCGGCGCGAACAGGTGAACTCGCTCGCTCGCGAGGCGACTCTCGTACTCGTGCAGCGGCGTCAAGTCGTCGAGGATCCAGAAGGCTCGGCCCTGCGTGGCGACGACGAGGTCCTTGTCCTTGACCTTGAGGTCGGTGATGGGAACCACCGGGAGATTCAGCTGCAACGGCTGCCACGACCCCCCGTCGTCGAAGGAAACGTAGAGGCCCGTCTCGGTTCCGGCGTAAAGGAGACCGCGCCGCGAGGGGTCCTCGCGCACCACGCGCGTGAACGCGCCGGAGGGGATCCCGGAGTCGATCTTCGTCCACGTCCGGCCGTAGTCGTTGGTCCGGTACAGGTAGGGACGGAAGTCGTCGTGCTTGTACATGGTCGCCGCGACGTACGCAGTTGCCTTGTCGTGGGGCGACACCTCGACGGAGTTGATCTGGATCCATTCCGGGATCCCCTTCGGTGTGACGTTCCGCCAGTTCTTCCCGCCGTCCCGCGAGAGCTGAACGAGTCCGTCGTCGGTGCCGGCCCAGATCGTCCCGGCTTCGTGGGGCGATTCCATGAGCGTGAAGATGACGCCGTACACTTCGACGCCCGTGTTGTCGCGGGTGATCGGCCCGCCCGAGTAGTCCTGCTTCGACTTGTCGTTGCGGGTGAGATCCGGGCTCGCTTCCTCCCACGACTGTCCCTCGTCGCGGCTCCGCAGCAGGACCTGCGCCGCGTGGTAGAGCACGTTCGGATCGTGCGGCGAGATCACGATGGGCGCGTTCCACTGGATCCGGTACTTCAGGTCCCGGGGCGCCTGGCCGATCGCGAGCTGCGGCCACGCCATGATCTCCCTCTCCTGGCCGGTCTTGTGGTCGTAGCGGGTGATGGATCCGCCGTAGCACCCCGCGAACACGACGTCGGGGTTCTTCGGCTTCGGCGCGATCCAGCCGCTCTCGCATCCGCCGACGGGGTGCCAGTCGGTCACGTCGATGCCG